>Ga0180432_10001829_pt1 | contig 32897 bp, 20 predicted proteins | sample SS_ome_10_FD_132414 | JGI IMG/M metagenome (GOLD analysis project Ga0180432, IMG submission 132414) | Hypersaline lake sediment archaeal communities from the Salton Sea, California, USA - SS_1_MS_2 metaG | ecosystem: Environmental > Aquatic > Non-marine Saline and Alkaline > Hypersaline >...
CCCAGCCCCTGGTACCGCAGCCATAAACAACTACAATGTCCCGAAACAACCAACCAAACCACCACACTCAATTGTTGCTTATTCTGACCCGCCGAGATTCCAGTTTACGGTGAACCAAGACAAAACTTCGGCACGTGCCCGCCAATGTAGGCGGAGAAGATCTGCTTGAACTGTTGGTCGGTGACGACCAACCCTTGGCGAGCAAGCGTGTCGCGGGCCTCCTGGGAACCGACAAAGGCTTTGATGAACTCAACCGTGTCCAGGTCGTACCGGGGTGCCGGTTCTGCCGCAGATGTCACCGCCACAGCGCTTAGTATAATGGCGCAGTCAATAGCCTGCCGCATGGTCTTTCCCTTTCTGATCAACGGGAGAAATGCGAGGTGCTTCGGCGGCCGTGACGATAGACAACCCGAGAGAGGACGCCGCTTCCCCCACAGATAGTTCGCTAGGCTCCCATATACTATTCCCTCGAACTCCAGGCTGCAACCGGCGCACATGACAGTAGGGCCGCCGTGGCGTCTGGACCGTTCCCTGCCGGAATCCGCCGGAATCCCCGGTTCCAGAGGGCCGGCCGGGCGTCCCTTTCCCTCTCGCCTGCGAAACGGCGCTTTATACCACGGATGCAAGAGTATGCTATGCTTGGAGGATGCCAAGCTGCCTATCGAAAAGCAGTTCGATCCCTGATGCTCGCCGACCGGCTCTCGCCCCGCGGCGGATGGTTCGTCGCCCTGGGTACGCCGGAGCGCCGGGGCTGACTGCCATCGTTTCGAACTGGAGACACCGGAAGAAGTAACGATCATGACGAAACTCCTCATCGCGGCCGGCATCGGGTTCGTCTACTCGTTCATGTCGATTACCACGCTGATTGCGGGCACGTCGGCGATAGTCCACCGGGGGCTCCGGGGCGGCCTTGCGGCCGGCGCCGGCGCGGCCTTTGGGCTGAGCATCTACGCCGGTATCGCGATCGTCGGACTGGGGATGGTCCAGTATTTCCTGCTTCCCGTACACCTGGCCATCCTTGAAATTGCCATCGGTGTTCTCTTCATGGGGACGGGGCTTTTTCTGCTGATCCGAAAACGCAGACTGAACAAGAGGACGAAACAAAGGACGGCGGTCAAGCATCACGGGTGGTGGCCGTATTTTCTTGCCAACCTGTCCCTGATACTGTCGGGGCCGCAAAAGATCGCCTACATTGCGGGCCTGTTTCTCTTTTTCGACCTTCACACCGTCAACTGGGCAACCAAGGCGGTGGTTCCCGCGGCGGTGTTCGGCGGGTCTTGGACGGCCTGGCTGCTGTATTCGCTCGTCATGGCTCGAACCGGAAAACGCCTTCTGGCAACGGCGTTTGTGCAGCACAACCTCGAACGGCTGAGCCATGTCTACCGCTGGAAGCTGTTTCTGAAGGCCCGGCGTGCCGTGATCAACAAACACCTGGTCCGCCGTCTGGTCCAACTGGTCAAGATCATGATGGTCGGGATCGGTGCGACTCTGGCGTTCAGGGGCATCTGGTTCTTGTTGCGTTAAGGGTCGGCCGAGGAACAACTTCCCGATTTGGATTGAAAGAAGGGGGCACCCGCCCCCGGGACTTGGCTCGTTTGGTTATGGGCCGGGGGCAGGTGCCCCCTTCTTTAATTCTTGACTCCGGGAAGCCGGGGGCGGGGCCCGCCCTTGTTCATCGTTCATCCGGAATTCGGATTCTCACGTTTTCGACGGGCCGGGTATGCCTGGTGTGCCAGCCTTCTTTGATGGCCTTGGCCATTTCCATGAATGTGATCAGTGCGTAGTCGAAGAACTGTTTGTAGCTCTCGCAGAAGTAGTTTTGGCTCGACGGACGACCGCCCAGGCGTGTCCGGTCTTTCACGCACCCGCCCCTGCAGACTTTAAGGAAGGGGCAGGCCGTACACTCGTCGGAGAGGTTTGTCTTCTGCTCGGCGAAGGCGAGCTTCGTGCTGCCGGCGGCCAACTCTTCCAGGGGCGTTTCGGAGACGTTGCCCAGCCGCCATTTCGGCTCGACGAAGAACTCGCAACAAAAGGCGTCGCCGTTGTGCTCGACGACCACGAAGCCGGCACAGTTCTCGCTGTACGTGCAGACGGTGTGATGGCCTAGCACGAAGAAGGTCGTCAACGAATCGAACTCGCGGATATTGAGCTTTTCAGGGCCGTAATCGCACCACAGATCGAACAGGCGACACAGGAAATCGCCGTATTGTCCGGGTGTAATCGAGAAGTCCGCGGGCTGTCCCGTTGCCGGGTCGCGCTCGATGCACGGGATGAATTGCAGGTAGGTCAGTTCGTTTTTCACCGCGAAATCAAACAGCTCGTCCGGGTGCCCGACGTTCCCGTCGTTGAGCAGGATGAGCGTGTTGAATTCGACGCGGTGCTTCTTGCAGCTTTCGATGCCGCGCATTACCTTGGCAAAGGTGCCGGCGCCCGAATGATCCGTGCGATACCGGTCGTGGAACTTTTCGGGCCCGTCGATGCTTATGCCGAGCAGGAACTTGTTTTGGTGAAAGAACCGGCACCACCGGTCGCCCAGCGCGATCCCGTTGGTTTGAAACGTATTGCTGATCTCCTGGCCGGGCGTACCGTATTTCTTCTGCAACTCGACCGCCCGCTGAAAGAAGTCGACCCCCATCAGCGTCGGCTCGCCGCCCTGCCAGGCGAAGCCGGCTCTGGAAAACCCCAACTGCACGTAACCCCTGACGAGGGCTTCCAGCGTTTCGATGCTCATTCGCTGCTTGCCGCGGCCGAACTCCGCGGGCCGGTCCTTGTAGAAGCAGTACTTGCAGTTGATGTTGCAGTCGGAGCCGGAGGGCTTTATCAAGAGAGTGAATGGTTTGACAACAATCATACCGTAGTATATCTTCCAGGCGAGGTATGGCGATAGGTGCATTCCGGACAAGCCGGCTGTATACTGGGCTTTGTCTCAAAAACCGCAGCTACGCTCGCCAGAGCGTGGTTAACGGGTATCAATCTCTCGCAAAAGGGCGACGTTTTCCACCGTCTGGCGACGGTAGCTACACTGAAAAGTGATGCAGGAGGAGAATCATGTGCAGATCCTGGACCGGCCTTGCCGCGACGGCGGGTCTCCTTCTTGGTGGCATTGTCACGGGTGCGGCTCCGGCAGAAGGGCCCCAATCATCGGGGAGGCATGTCCTCTGGTACCGCGCGCCCGCACAAGACTGGGAGAAACAGGCCTTGCCGATCGGCAACGGACGGCTCGGCGGAATGATCTTCGGCGGCGTCGAGAAGGAACAAATCCAACTGAATGAAGACAGCCTGTGGACCGGCGACGAGAACGCCTCGGGCAACTACAAAACCATGGGCTCCTACCAGACCTTGGGCAACCTGTTCATCGAGTTGGACGGGCAGAGCGAACACGAAGACTACCGCCGGGAACTCGACATCCGTGAGGCCGTTGCCGCGGTCGAGTACGCGAGCAACGGCATCAGGTACAAGCGAGAATACTTTTCGAGTTATCCCGGCCAGGTTCTGGTCGCCCGGCTCACCGCCGACAAGCCCGGCAGCTACACCGGCAGGATAAGCTTCACCGACGCCCATGGCGCGAAAGTCGCCGCCGAAAAGGACAGAATCACCGCGTCGGGTAAGCTCGGCAACGGTCTTCAATACGAAACCCAAGTGCTGGTGCTCCACCAGGGCGGCCGTGTCGAGGCCGAAGGCGCCGAGATCAAGTTCGACAAGGCCGACGGCCTGACCGTCCTTGTTGCCGCCGGCACGGACTACCTCGGAGACTACGAGAAGGGATGCCGGCAAGGGCATCCCCGCGAGCGGCTCGACAAGCAGATCGAGGCCGCCGCCGGCAAGTCGTACGAAGCGCTGCGGTCGGCCCACGTGAAGGATTACCAAGGGCTGTTCAGCCGCGTCGACCTCGACACGGGGGAGACTGCGGAGGAGATCGCGGCGAAGCCGACGGACGAGCGGCTTGCGGCTTACCGCAGCGGCGGAAAGGACCCGGAGCTTGAAAGCCTGTTCTTCCAGTTCGGCCGCTATCTGCTGATCGCCAGTTCCCGCCCCGGCAGCCTGCCTGCCAATCTTCAAGGGATCTGGAACCACCGCAACAATCCCCCGTGGCACAGCGACTATCACACGAACATCAACATCCAGATGAACTACTGGCCGGCGGAACCGGCGAACCTGGCCGAGTGCCACGAGCCGCTCTTGGACATGATCGGGCAGCTTCGCGTACCCAGCCGCAAGGCCACGCTCGCCGCCGGGGAGTTCGGCGACGCCCGGGGATGGACCGTGCGGACTTCCCACAACATCTTCGGCGGCCACGGCTGGCGGTGGAACAAACCCGGCAGCGCCTGGTACTGCCAGCACCTTTGGGAACATTTTGCATTCGGCCGGGACAAGGACTATCTGAAAAATCAAGCGTACCCGATCCTGAAAGAGGTCTGCCAGTTCTGGGAAGACGCCCTGAAGGAGTTGCCCGACGGCACGCTGGTGGTGGCGAACGGCTGGTCGCCGGAGCACGGGCCCACCGAGGACGGGGTTTCCTACGACCAGCAGATCGTGTGGGATGTTTTCACGAACTACATCGAGGCGGCCGCCGCCGTGGGGGCCGACAAGGAGTACCGGGATAAAGTGGCCGGTTTGCGCGAGAAGCTCCTGGGGCCGAAAATCGGCAAGTGGGGACAGTTGCAGGAGTGGATGGCCGACCGCGACGACCCGAAGGACCGCCACCGTCACGTTTCGCACATGTTTGCGGTGTTTCCTGCGAGGCAAATCTCGCCGCAGACCACGCCGAAGCTGGCCGCGGCGGCGAGAAAATCGCTGGCGGCCCGCGGCCGCGGAAGCGACGTCGGTTGGAGCAGCGCCTGGAAGACGGCCCTTTGGGCCCGACTGCTCGACGCGGATCTGGCCTATGAGAATGTCAACAGCATGGTCGGCCGTAACGCATTTCCCAACCTCTTCAATGCGTGCTGGCCGGGCCGCGTGTTCCAGATCGACGGCAATTTCGGCGCGACGGCGGGCATCTGCGAGATGCTCTTGCAGAGCCACGCGGGCGAGATCCACCTACTGCCCGCGCTGCCGAAGGCCTGGCCTGCCGGAAGCGTCACCGGCCTTCGCGCCCGCGGCGGTTTCGAGATCGACATGAAATGGAAAGACGGCCGGCTCGTCTCCGCCACCGTGCGAAGCACGGGCGGCACGGCGTGCAAAGTCCGGTATGGAGAGAAAGTGGTCGACCTGAATCTCAAACCCGGTGAGGCATCGCGCCTTGACGGGCTTTTCCGGCCAACGTGAGTTTCCCGCCAGGCGGTATTTATGGAGTTGAATCATGCGAAGAGCTTTGTTGCTTATGGCGGTTGTCGCCGTGTGTCCGGCGCTGTGCGGAGCGGACGACGGGGTTTTGACCTATGAGGACATCGCGTCGAGGCTCTGCGATCTCGAGCGGCTTGCGACGCCGCCGGTCGAGGGCGAACGGGGCGCGGCGTGGACCAGCGCCGATCGCGGCGGACGCTACGACGCCGCAACCGATAAGTACATCAACTGGGGCGCCAACGGCGACGGCGGCGGATTCATGCGCCGCGAAGGCGATTCGGTCGTCGCCGCCGAGGTCGAAGGGCCCGGCGTGCTCTGGCGGTTCTGGTCGGCCATGCCCCGGAAGGGACACGTCAAGATATTCATCGACGGCAACGAAACGCCCGTCATCGATCAGCCGTTTGAAGAGTTCTTCGGCCAGTTCGAGAAGACCTATCCCAATCTCGCGTTGACCCTGTCGCGCGGCCGAAACCGCTTCATCCCGATACCGTTCCAGAAATCGTGCAAGGTCACGCTCGGGCCGGGTTGGGGGAGGTACTTTCACATTACCTACTCGAAGTTCCCCAAAGCGACGAAGGTCGACAGCTTCAAAGGATACACGGACGAGATCCATGCGGCGCTGAAGAAGGCCGACGCCGTTTGGGGCGCGCGGGGCGAGAATCCACACAAGGCCGACGACGGGGTAAAGATCATCCGCGAGAAGATGACGCTTGCCCCCGGCGGCAAGTCGGAACTCAAGATCGACGGTGCCAAGGCGATCCGCGCGATCAAGATGCGCCCCAAACTGCCCGAAGATGTCACTGCTCAAGAGGACGCCCTGCGGGAGATGACCATCGCGATCAAGTGGGACGGCGAGTCGGCGCCGAGCGTTTGGTCGCCGCTGGGCGATTTCTTCGCCACCTCGCCCGGCGTGAATCTCTACAAGGGCCTGCCGATGGGTATGACCGACGACGGGTTCTATTCTTACTGGTACATGCCGTTCGAGAAGGGTGCGGTGATCGAGTTGGCCAACGACGGTCCGCAGCCGCGCGAACTGGAAATCGTGGTCGAGATCGCCCCGCTTACCAAGCCCGCCGGCGAATTGCTCCGCTTCCATGCCTGGTGGCACGGCGACGACTACACCGGCGTCGACGAGAAACGATTCACCACGGGCGACCGGCGCCCCGACTGGCCGCTGCTGGTGACCGAAGGGCGGGGGCGCTACGTCGGCATGACGCAGCACATCTGGAAGTTCGGCGGCTGGTGGGGCGAGGGCGACGAGAAATTCTTCGTCGACCGCGAGAAGTACCCCTCGACGATCGGCACCGGGTCGGAGGACTACATCGGCTACGCCTGGGCGGCCAACCGGCCGTTCATCACGTTTGAAAGTGCCCTGGCCAATAATACGCACCTGCTGCCCGACGCCCAGAAGGACACGTCGGTCAACCGGTTCCACGTCTGCGACGACGTGCCGTTCATGAAATCGTTCGAGGGCGTGATCGAGAAATATGTGCCGAACCGCAACAACCGCGGCCAGCCGTGCCTGTTCGACACGGTCGTCTATTGGTACGCGATGCCCGGCTCGAAGAGTCCGTACAAGGTCGTGCCGCTGCCGGGCCGTGTGCATCCCCGGCCGACACCCAGCGGGCCGCCGCCGCGGAAGCCGGCGAAACCGGCCAAACCGCTCGAATCGGGGGCCGTCGAGGGCGAGGGCCTCAAGGTCACCCGCTGTGACGGCGGACGCACGTGGGTCCAGGACATGCGCCGGTACCGCGGAGGCAAATGGAGCGGCGGCAAACACCTGATCTGGACCGGCGGGAAAAAAGGCCAGTCGGTCGCCATCGAGTTCGACGCTCCTAGAAGCGGTGAGCAGGAGGTCAAAGTCCGGCTGACCAGGGCGTGCGACTACGGGCAGTTTCAGCTCTATCTCGACGGCAAGAAAGTCGGCAAAGTGATCGACCTCTACGGTCCCGACGTCGTGCCGACCGAAACCATCTCGCTGGGGCGCCACGACCTCAAGAAGGGCAAGCACACGCTGCGCGCCGAAGCGGTCGGCTGCAACGAAAAGTGCAAGGCCCTCCAGGTCGGCACGTTTTTGTTCGGCTTGGATTACATGGTTGTGAAATAGGCGGCAGTTCCGCCACCCCAAGGAGCAAACCGCGACGAGGGACAAAGACCGATGAGCAAGCCCGTTTGCCTGACGTTCTGTTCGCTGGCCATTCTGAGCGTTTTCCCTTGGGTGGTGTCTGCCCAGCGGATCAGCTTCGTCGACGTAACCCGCGGGGCCGGGTTGTACGAGCCGCTTCGGGGTTTCATGGGCCACGGCGGGGCATGGGGGGATTTTGATGGCGACGGCGACCCGGACCTGTATGTCGGCGGATTCGCCGACCGGCCGGACGAGAGGTACAGACCGGCTGCGGGGCCGTTGCCCAACAAGCTCTTCCGCAACCGGGGCGACGGGACGTTCGAGGCCGTCGAGAAAACGCCGGCGGAGTTCTTCGCCCGAACCAGCGGGGCCGTGTTCGCCGATTGGGACAACAACGGAACCCTGGAACTCTACGTGGCGAACAACTGCAAAGGCAAAACCGGTTTCGGCGCCGGGCCGCAACGCGACGCCCAGCTCTGTTATTCAAAACTGTTCCGCAACGACAGCGGGCGCTTGGTCGACATTTCGGCCGCGTGCGGCGCGTGCCCGAAGTCGATCGGGACCGCACGGAACGTCGGTGTGTTCGACTACGACGCCGACGGCCTGCTCGATCTTTTCGTCGTGGAAGATCGGTTCACAAAGGACCCGCGATCGGTGTTGTTCCGCAACCTTGGCGGGCTGAAGTTTCAGGATGCGAATCGGTCGGCCGGACTACCCGACGATCTGTTCGGGCTGGGGTTGGCCGTTGCCGACGTGAACGAGGACGGGCTGCCCGATTTCTTCGTCGGCCACAGCAACCGGTTTTTTCTGAGCACGAAGCAGGGGAAGTACGTCGAACCGCCCGGGCTTCGCGAAACCTTTGCCTGGGGGCCGCTCGACAACGAGGACTGGCCGTGCGGGGCCGCTTTCGGGGACCTCAATCGCGACGGGCGGCTCGACCTTGTGTTGGGCATCCATGGTGACAGGGCGCGAAACCGCGTGTACATCAACGACGGACTGAAGGATGGTGTGCCGCAGTTTCGCGACGTTTCCGCGAAAGTCGGCATGCCGGCCGAGGTACCGCAGAAGTGCCCGCACGTCGAAATCCAGGATTTCGACAACGACGGCTGGCCGGACATCTACTTCTCGACCGGGTGGCTCGACGAGAAGAAACGGATCGCGCCGCTGGTGTTTCGCAACACGGGACTCCGCGACGGGCTGCCGCGGTTCGTGCCGCCGAAGAAGATCGCCGGACCGATGGTCTACTACTCGACCGGCCCGTCGGGCGACTACGACGGGGACGGCCGGGTCGATCTCTTCCTGGTCAACTGGTATCGGGGCAACTACAGCCGCCTGTTGCACAACGAGAGCCCGCCGCGGCACTGGCTCGACGTCCAGGTCGTCGGGCAGAAGTTCAACCGCATGGGGATCGGCAGCCAGGTGCGGATTTATCGAGCGGGACAGCTCGGCAAAGCGGAAGCCTTGCTCGGATTCCAGGAGATTACCATCGGCTACGGCTACGGCAGCGGGCAAGAAGCCGTGTGCCATTTCGGCCTGGGGGACGCGAACAAAGTGGATGTGTCGGTCCGCCTGCCCGACGGCAAGGTGGTTACCAAGAAATCGGTCCCGGCCAATCGCCGGCTCGTTATCAAGGAAACGGAAAGTAAATAGCAGGGGGCAAGAATAGTAGCAGGCACACGGAGAGGTTGTAATTCTTTGGACCGCACAAGGATTCAGCGGACGGCACACGGAGTGTGCCTGCTACTTTGACGACCGTTGATTGACGCTGATACAAGGGTAGGACGATGTGCAAAACAATACACTCTCTGGCGTATGCTTCTGTTTTTCTCCTTTTGTCGCCGGCCGTGGTCTGCGCCGCTTCTGACGAAGCCTTGACGTGGCCGCCGAAGCTTGCCGGGGGCAAGAAGGTTGTCACGATCACCTCGCCGGCTCTTTTGAAGCCGACGGCGGAAGTGAAACCCGGTGTGAAAATCGCGAAGACGCCGCCGACTGTCAACTTCATGTACTATCCCGGCCAGGATTACCCCGGCAATCCGTGGTCGGTCTGGGGCGACGGGCTGGCGGTGGGTAACAAGTACTACTCGGCTATCGGCGACCACAAAAGCCCCGAAGGCAACGCGTTTGTCTACGAGTACGACGCCGACACGAAGAAATTGACCCTAGTGGTTGATCTCCGCAAGACACTCCGCCGGCCGAAGGGCCACTACACGCCCGGCAAGATCCACAGCCGGCTCGACCGGGGCCGCGACGGTTGGCTCTATTTCTCCACCCATCGCGGCTCCACCCGTGTGGCCTTCGATCCGGGCGCCCATTTCAAGGGTGACTGGATTCTTCGCTACCATCCGGAGAAGAAGAAAACCGAAATTGTTGCCGCCGCCCCGCTGCCGATGCAGTGCATGCCGTGCGGCATGCTCGACCCCGATCGTCTGATCTTCTACGCCGGGACGGCCGACGGACTCAACGAGAAGAAGCCGCAGTTTCTCGCTTACGACATTGCGGGCCGCAAGATTCTCTACACCGATGCCCACGGACCGTCCCGTTACCTGATCTTTGCCCGTTCGACCGGAAAGGTCTACTTTCACGGCGGCACCAGCAGCCCCAGCAAAACGGAGGGCCCGGCCGCGTTGGTCCGATTCGACCCCGAGAAGCCCGGTCGGCCGGTCCCGATCGCGGCCCGCTGCGGGCTCCGCTCGGCAACGATGGAAACGCCCGACGGGCGGGTCTACACGATCGACCACGACGCGCTGTGGGAGTTCGACACGAAGACCGAGAAGGCAACCCCGCTTGGTGCGGCCGCCGTCGGCAGCGCAACTTACACGACCTCAATCGACGCCGATCCGACCGGGCGTTATCTATACTACGTTCCCGGCGCCCACGGCCGGGCCTATCGCGACGGCACGCCGGTCGTCCAATACGACGTGAAGACGCGCACCCGCAAGGTAATCGCCTTTCTGCACCCGCTTCTTTACGGGAAATACGGCTACATCCCGATCGGAACCTTCGGCTCGGCCGTCTCGCCCGACGGAAACAAACTGTACGTCACGTGGAATGGAAATCGCGGAACGAAGAAGGAGAATCTCGACAAGCGGGTCCGCTTCAACACGTGTGCAATGACGGTAATCCACATACCGTCCTCCGAACGGAACCCTTGACAGATCTTCAAGCCGGTCGTCGACAAGAAGATACGAGAAATAGAGGAACAAATCATGGCGGGAAGTAGATGCCGGAAGAACGCTTGGCGCCTCCGGACGGGCGTTGCCGTATGTCTATCGGTGTATGCCGGTGCTCTGGCGGCGGCTGAAACGGAAGGTCCGGCCGGGCAGGCCCGTAAGATCCTCGAAGCGACCGGCGTCCGCGGCGGCCTGGTCGTACATCTCGGCTGCGGCGACGGCCGACTGACCGCCGCGCTGCGCGCCGACAATCGCATTTGTGTGCATGGGCTGGACAAGAGCAAGGAAAATGTCGAGAAGGCCCGCAAGTATATTGGCACACGGGGCGTCTGCGGCGTATCCGTGCAACAGTGGACGTCCGACCGGCTGCCGTACGCCGAGAATATGGTCAACCTGCTGGTGGTCGAAGATGCCGGCGGGGTGGACGCGGCCGAGAGGATGCGGGTGCTCGTGCCCGGCGGAGTCGCGTACTGCTTGCGCAGCGGCGCATGGAATAAGACGGTCAAGCCATGGCCGAAAGAAATCGACGAGTGGACCCACTGGCTGCACGGCGCCGATGCGAATGCCGTTGCCCGGGATACGGTCGCCGGTCCGCCGCGGCGTTTGCAGTGGATCGCCGGGCCGCTCTGGTCGCGGCACCACCACACGATCCCGAGCGTGACGGGCATCGTCTCGTCCGGCGGGCGTCTGTTTTCGATCGTCGACGAGGCCCCGGCCGCCATGGACGGCAGCGTGCCGGACAAGTGGGCCCTGGTCGCCCGCGATGCGTTCAACGGCCTGCCGCTTTGGCGAAAGCCGATCGCCGACTGGGGATGGAAGTCGTGGAGCGCGACGTGGATATGCCGCTTCACGATCCCGACGCACATCCCGCGCCGCCTGGTGGCCGCCGGCGACCGGGTCTACGTCACCCTCGGCTTCAACGCCCCGCTGACCGAACTGGACGCCGCGACCGGCGAAGTCCTCAAGACGTACGAGGGCACCGAGCGAACCGACGAAATCCTCTACCACGACGGGCTCCTGATCCTGGCGATCAACCAGGCCGATCAACGGCCCGGGAAATCGGAGAAGGATCGCCGCGGCGACGAGGGCGACCCGCCCGTGCGAAAGTGGGTCGCCGCCATCCGGGCCGACACCGGGGAGATGCTCTGGAAGACCGGCGACTACGTCGGGCTGCGATCCAAAACCGGCTCGATGGAGCGGATCAGCCACCTGTCGATGTGCGCGGGCGACGGCCAGGTTTTCTTCGCCGACGGCGACCGGATCGTCAGCCTCAGCTTAAAGGACGGCCGCGAGTTGTGGCGGATTGCCCGCCCCGAGGTGCCCGAAAACAAAATGCGGTACGACATCCGCATCACCGACATGTGTACGCTGGTCTACGGCGACGGGCGGTTGTTCTTCGTCCAGCTCAACCCCGACCGCGGCATCGACTGGCGCGAGATCCGGGGCAAACTGCATGTCTACGACGCGAAGACGGGCGACGAACTCTGGAGCCGACCCTGCGCGTCGTGGGGCTGGGGCCATCCGGCCGACGTCTTCCTGATCGACGGGCTGGTCTGGGTCGACGACTACAAGAGCTTCAAACGCACGGCGTCCGAGTGCCGCCCGGGGTCGGCCGCCAGTCTCGCCAAGGGCAACGCCTGGGTCGGCTCGCCGAATTCCTTTTGCGTCGGGCTCGACCCGGCCACCGGCGAAATCAAACGAAAGATCTCGAACTTCCGCGCGTTCAACAACGGCCACCACCACCGCTGCTACCGCAACAAGGCGACCCCGCGGTTCAAAATGACGAGCTTCCGCGGCCTGGAGTTCATCCCGTTCGACGGCGGCGAAACGCTCCGGCAGCATTGGGTCCGCGGCACCTGCCGGCTCGGCGCGATCCCGTGCAACGGGCTGGTCTACGCGACGCCCCACCCGTGCGATTGCTACATCACCTCGAAACTCAACGGCTTCGTGGCACTCGCGCCGGAGAACAAAGCAGAGAGCAGAAAGCAGAAAGCAGAAGAAGAGTCTGCTCGACTGGAACGAGGCCCTGCGTACGGGAAGACCCCTCCCCAGCTTTCAGCTTTCGGCTTTCGGCTTTCCGAAGACTGGCCCACGTGGCGGCACGATTGCGAACGGACCGGCGCGACGGCGGCGGCGGTCTCCGAAACACCGGAACCGGCGTGGCGGGCAGATGTCGGCGCGGCGCCGACCGGCTGCATTGCCGTCGGCGAGACGGTTTTTGCGGCCGTCCCGTCGCGACATCAGGTCGTCGCGCTCAACGCCGCCGACGGCAAGCCCCGCTGGACCTTTACGGCCGACGGCCGAATCGACACGCCGCCGACGTTCGCCGCCGGACGGCTCTACTTCGGCGGCATGGACGGTTGGCTCTATTGTCTTCGGGCGTCCGACGGCGAACTGGTCTGGCGGTTTCGCGGCGCCCCCGAGCCGCGGCTCGTCGGGGCCTTCGGCGGCGTCGAGTCGGCCTGGCCGATCCACGGCAGCGTCGTCGTCCGCGACGGCGCGGTCTACTGCACCGCCGGGCGGTCGTCGTTTCTCGACGGCGGCATCGTCGCCTGGTCGCTCGACGCCGAGACCGGCCGGGTCCTTTCCGAAAAGCGGATCGCCTCGTCGCACACGATGGACGTCGACAACGGCCGCAGCCAGAAGAGCGACAGCGGGCTGTTGAGCGATGTGCTGGTCGCCCGGGCCGACGGAATCTACATGCGCCGCCGCAAGCTCTTCGGCGGCGAACAGAAATCCGACGCCCCGCCGCTTTACTCGACGGCCGGGTTCCTCGACGACGGCTGGTCGAGCCGCGTCCGGTGGCATCTCGGCGACCGCCCGGTGGCCGAGTACCTCGTCTACCGGGGCAAGACGGTCTACGCCGTTCGCGCCCGGCAGAAGATGAGCGGTTACGGCGAGTTCTTCACCCCCGGCGGCAAAGGCTACGAACTCTTCTGCACGGGCCCGAAGGATGCGAAAGCTCCCGGGAAGCAGGACCAGCCCGCGGCGAAGCCGAAGGCCAAGAGAGCGAAATCCAAGAAGCCACAGGACGTCAAGAAGTGGTCGCTTCGCGTTCCGGTCAAGATCACGTCGATGGTCCTTGCCGGCGACACGCTCTTTGCGGCCGGGTCGCCCGACGTGATCGACAAGGACGAACCCTGGGCGGCGTACGACGGCAAGCGCGGCGGCGTCTTGATGGCCGTCTCGGCGGCCGATGGACGCGTGTTGATGAACAAAACACTCGACGCGCCAACGGTCCTCGAAGGCCTCTCCGCCGCCCGAGGCCGACTGTTCGTTTCGACGGCAAGCGGCGAGATCCTTTGCTTTCAATGACCGCGTTTCCGCAGTTTATTGCAGTTAGTGTTGCTATTTGTTACCATGATCGCGTTGCGAAGAAGACCCACGCAGAGGCGCAGAGTTCGCAGAGAGACATAGGAGAAAGCGTTTCCTCTGCGGACTCTGCGCCTCTGCGTGAGATCCCCCGCCGGGAGACAATTTGCAACCCGCTGCCACTTTTGCTACCATGATCGACGGGTGGCTGGGGCACAGCGAAGCGGTGTCTCGGTTGGTAGCATGCCGGGGCTTCGCGGCGCTCAACCGCTGGCCACCCTTCGCCCATTTGATATAATAGGTTTCAATAAATGACTGCTGGCGGTACATTGCCTTGATTGGAGGTTCCTATGAACAACCACGCTCGAATTGTCTTGATCTTTGGATTTGCTTTACTTGCATGGTCCTGCGGGATGGCGGCCGGCGCCGCCGATGCTGCGGCCGACGGACCCAAGCCGAACTTCATCGTCATCTTTGTCGACGACATGGGCTACAGCGACATCGGCTGCTTCGGCTCGAAGCTGCACAAGACGCCGAACCTGGACAAGATGGCGGAAGAGGGCGTGCGGCTTACCGATTTCTATTCGACCTGCTCGGTCTGCACGCCTTCGCGGTCCAGTCTGATGACCGGCTGCTACCCGCGGCGCGTGAACATGCACGTCGATGAGAAGAATCTCTGCGTGCTGTTCCCGGCTGCCCGCAAGGGGTTGAATCCCGAGGAGATTACGATCGCCGAAGTGCTCAAGCCGGTCGGCTACGCGACGGCCTGCATCGGCAAGTGGCACCTGGGCGACCACCCGAAATTCCTGCCGACCAGCCAGGGGTTCGACTACTACTACGGCATCCCGTACAGCAACGACATGAACCGCAAGCAGATTCCGCTGCCGCTGGTCCGCAACGAGACGGCGTTTGAAGCGCCCGTCAAGCAGGACACGATCACCGAGCGCTACACGGATGAGGCCATCAAATTCATCAAGGCCAATAAGGACAAGCCGTTTTTCATCTACCTGCCGCACACGATGATCCACGGGCCGCTGCACCCCGGCAAGGCCTTCAAGGGCAAGTCCAAGAACGGCCCTTACGGCGACGCGACCGAAGAGATCGACTGGTCGACCGGCGAGATTCTCAAGACGCTCAAGGACCTGGGTATCGACGACCGGACGCTCGTGCTGTTCACCTCGGACAACGGTTCGCCTCGCGAGCCGAGCAACGTCCCGCTCCGGGGGCGCAAGGGCCGCACCGACGAGGGCGGCATGCGCGAGCCGTGTGTCGTGCGATGGCCCGGCAAGATTCCGGCGGGGACGACGTGTTCGGAGGTGACCGCGACGCTCGATCTGTTGCCCACCTTTGCGAAGCTCGCCGGGGCCAAGGTGCCCGACGACCGCATTATCGACGGCAAGGACATCTGGCCGCTGCTGAGTGGCAAGCCGGGGGCCAAGTCGCCCCACGAGGCCTTTTACTACTACCAGATGGACCAGCTCCAAGCGGTCCGCTCGGGCAAGTGGAAATTGTTCGTCGAGATGGAATCGAAGAAACGCAACTGGGGCAAGCCCGAAGGCAAAACGCCTATGAAGCTGTTCGACCTCTCGACCGACATCCACGAGGACAACGACGTGAAGGACCAGCACCCGGAGGTGGTCAAGCGTCTGTTGGCCCTGGCCGAGAAGGCCCGCGAGGACCTCGGCGACGTGAATCGGGCAGGCAAGGGGCAGCGGCCCGCCGGCTGGGTCGACAAGCCCGAGCCGCGGCTGCTGAAGAAGGATTGAGCCTTTGGCTCATGTTGCCGGGATGCGTGTCCGTGTCGCCGCCTGTCACAGTGTCGCCATGTCGATATTGTTAAAATTACGTCGATAAAAGCCCATGTATTGCACCTTGCGTTCCAGTGCTTCAACAACGGCGTGTGCAAAGTTGACGCCTTCAAACTGTCTGGCACTTCCCAGACCACCGGGACTGAAGACGTTTATCTCCATCAATTTGCTGCCCACGATGTCAAGTCCAACGAGAAACATGCCGTCTTCAACCAGTTTGGGCCGGACGATTTCGGCAATATTTAGAGCAACGTCGTCAATGACTGCCTTTGCCTTTTCTCCGCCCGCATGGATGTTACTGCGCATGTCGTCCCCCGAACGCAGTCGTCGAAACGCAGCATATTTGTTTTTGTATCGAAACGGCTGCCCATTCATCATGAAGAGCCGGGTGTCGCCTTCGGCAGCAGCCTCGAGATACTCTTGAGCGACAACGTAACCATCACGACTAACCGCCTCGATCATTTGATTCAGGTTGCTGATGTCGTCACCGCGAACGAGAAACACACCCTGTCCACCCGACCCTTGGAGCGGCTTGATGACAATGTTGCCGCCCTGTTCCTTCGCGAAGTTCTTGATCTCACTGCGATCACGGGTAATCAGCGTTGCTGGGCGGACTTCTTCGGGAAAGAGTTGGAAGTACATCTTATTCATCGCCTGGGCCAAACGGTCGGGATCGTTTAGCACGATCACGCCGCGGCGCATGGCTGCGCGACCGAAGTTGATTCCGGCCATTTGCGCCCATGAACGACGGCCCTTATCGGCAGCGGGATCATTGCGAAGCAGCAGCACGTCGAGGTCGTCAACGGAAATCCGTTCGCTTCGCCCTTTATGGCCCCGTAGTTCATCCAAGAATGTCTTCAGCGATTTGTAGTTCTGTTTCGATACGGTTTTGGCCCTGGCACGCACGCTGTCGTCCGGGTCGAAGGCCAAGTCGCCCACTCCAATCAGCCACGCCTCGTGACCTCGGTTGACTGTCGCCATAGCAAGCCGGGTGGTTGTGTAGGTGGGTTCTTCCGTGGTAACATCGTTTACGACAAAACCGATTCTCATTTGGGCTTTCCTTTGATTAGGTTCAAGACGGTGATTCCGTTTCGAGTCTGCGCCAATCGTTCCGTGACTCCCGGCATATCGAGATACCGCGGGCGCAGTGCGGGTGGCCGTAACACTTTTCGGTGTCGGAGTTCTTTGATCAACGAGACGTGTTTTACTGCAATTTTTCCGACAAACAACGGATCGAGTTCCCCGCCGTCTCGGAGATAGTCAAGTATCTCGACTAGCCCTCGCAAGTAAACGGCGTCTTTGGTCAGACCGCCGCCCCGGTAGATTCGCATCACGATGGTGTAGGCCATGCGCTGCGAGAATTCATAATCCCGGTCGATCAGTCGAAACGCGTCGACAAAACTAGCGCCCTCAACAAGCAAATGCGCGGCGACCACACGGGCTGCGAGGACTCGCAGACGGGGAATGCTCAGGCCGCCAACAAGGTACTCCGCCAAAACGGCCAATCCTTCCTGGAGAGGTTCATAACCGGCGAATCCCGAATGCAACTGCTGGAACGGCTCGTTCAGTCCATTATAGTAGGTCAGCAGATGTGTTGCGACCTCATGCTGCAGCAAGGCTTGAACACGTCGCACGGGAATTTTCGTCCGGTGCCCAATGATCAGATTGCCACAGGAAGAAAGGAGGCCGGAAAACATGTCGTCACGAACTTGTACTGTGGCGGTGAAGCTCGGAAGCTGCGAGCGGTAGTATTCGATCTCCTGTTGAGCGTGCCGGGCAAATTCACTTGCTGAAATCTGTCCACCAACAGCATCTTCCCGGCTGTGGGACGGAAGTCGGTCAAGCAAATCCCGAGCCAGTGCGAGCAGTTCGCGGCTCACACCTCCGTAAACCTGCCTGCTGCCGAGCAGAAAGCGCGGCGTGCCAATGTCGGTGAGCATCGTGATCTGACGATCCAATTCGTCCTGACGCTGGCGGAACAGTTCGCCCAACGTCGGGTCTTCAATCTTCTCAATGGCGACACCAAAGAGGCGACGTTTGAGCACCGCCGGCTCCACAGCCAACGGACGATAGTAAAAACGTGGCACGGACTCGAACCGGCTGCGACGGAATTCGCGCCATGCAGCTTCGGCATTGACCGGAGTGACTTGTAAGAGGAAGTTGAAGCTGTCGCTGATCTCGGAAATCCGACGATCCACATCCCACACGGCCTTGACCATCGCCCGGCGACCGAGTGAGTAGTAATGCTCGGGCTGCGTATTCGTTCGAGTCTTGGCAAACGTGAAGAACGCCTGTTTCAGCGCCCGTCCCAGTCCACGTTTCAAGTTGTGCAGGACCGCCGGGAACAGATCACCGCTTTCATGGTCCCGGTAGATCGGACGGACGCAGATACCGATCGTGTCACACTGCAACTGGCGGCTCTGGTGTGCTTTCAGCAAATAGGAAAGTCCCGGTGGATAGGCATGCGCCCGAAAGTCTACTTGAACGGACGCGACCTGCCGCATAATGCTGATCCGTTGCAGATGTTTCCGAAGCGATTCAACCGTCCGGTGCGGTACATTCGGGCGGCGGGCTGAAATGACAAAATCGGGACGAAGTTCCGTTGGCTGGATGTCATCCTGGTCCGCGGCGACAGCAACGTCCTTGTCAGGAGCAGACCACACTTCCACGATCAGGAATGCGCCGAACTGATATGCCATCACCTCAATGAGCTTCGAGACAAGTCCGGATAAGCTGATATTGGCTCGCTTGCCAGCGGCTGCAATCAGAAATGAGGCTTCGCCCTCGATGAGTTGATTGGTTCCTTCATCAAGGTTATGCAACGGTTGACGATACACACACAGGAACGGGAGTTGTCGGTCGATGTGAAGGCGGCCTCCTCCCGGCAGCGTTCGGCGCACGCGTTTCCCCGCTTCCAGTCGCGCGCGAATCTCAGCCACGAGTTCGCCAGCGATCCATCCGCCTTGTTCTGTCGAAGTTCTCACAGCTTGGAAAGCTCCTCGAGCACGCCGCCTACGGTTGATTGAATCGCCTGCTTCACTGCCTCAACAGATTCGGTGTCAGGTTGGCCCGTCCACTCATCCATGAACATCTTTTTCACTTCGATGGAAAGCACACAAGCTGAGCTTGGAAACTCCTGGTGAATCCACTTGGAAAAATGCCCACCGAAGAACTTCACATTCTCACGCACGTCGAGGTGTCGGCCTTGAAAGTCGAAGCCGCGCAGGTCTTCAAGAAAACGGTCTACCACCGTCACCCACCTTCGCCGATACATGGTGCGAGTGCCGAGATTGATTTCCGGGTTCAATTCTGGATCAGCGTGTTCTCCGTCCGGGTCGTTGCGACGATGGTTGTAGGAGTGAAGATCGTAGATGACGACCCGCTCATATCGCTTGACAAGGCCGCTCAAGAAGCGGTGGAGATCTTTGTAGAAAGCATCATGGATTGCTAACGAGGCATCGATCAATGATTGTGGGGGAGCGGACTTCCAAACCTGCAATCCCCAAGCATCTTCAGGCGAGATATAAACAGCCTTGCTTCGTGGCCGATTCAGATCAACTTCAAACCGAGACTTCTGACCAATCAACCGATTGGCGGCCACCCTCGCCCACTGATCGGTGAAAGGGTCTTCCTCACGTAATCGCTCATCGTGATCGAGAGCCAACAAGTCAGCTATTTCATCACGGACGGCGTGTCCGCTGTGAATCGCCGCCGCAACCAGCGGCCCGTCGCCTTCGGTGATTGCCCAAGAGTTGTTTTCCATCCAACGTCCTTTCACGCCGGTTAAGCGCTCTGCATCAGGCTGGCGAAATCCATCGGCTAATCACCAGTTTCATACGGTGTTCTGGAAGATCCGATCTGCATTCTTCGCCAGTCGGGAGGTAAGGTACCGCTCGCCTGATCGCAGAAATCGTGATTCTATTCCTTGTGGGCTGTCTGAACAAGCACCGCCGGTTTCTGAAGAAGAATGGCCGTTCATCGCGACACCGAAGCAGAAAGTCGAAATACCGAGAAAGTCAGATCATCAGGTTTTGAAGGCTGCCCATCTTCCGGATGAATCATGCGCTGTGTTGCGTCGGTGGCCAAACGCTCCACAATGGTTTCAATGGGCCCCTTTCGTATTCGTTCGATGATCTCCTCAACAGCGAGGTTATCGAATAGGCCGTCGCTGGCGAGAAGAACTGTGTCGCGGGGAGCCAGCCTGATAGTCGAACCGACTTCGATCTTCATATCTATCGAGCCAATTACGTTCGACACCAGGTGTCGGTCCTTGTGGTGCATTGCTTCCGTCTCATCCAGGAACCCTGCCTCAACAGCGAAACCTACGGGTGAATGGGGAGTCGTTTGCACCTTGATTCTCCCTCGCTGGCCCACAACGAGGATCATGGAGTCGCCCACGTGGTACGGACGAATCGTATTCCCCCGCAACTCGACCAAGGCGAGCGTGGTGGCGGCGCCGACCCCAAGAGCTTGCACGGTTCGGTTAGCAGTTTCAACCCCGTTCAAGATCGCAGTACGAAGCATGAGGGTGTCCTGCACGCCGTCCGCCAAGGAAGTCTTCAATGCTTCGATTGCAAGACTCGCCGCATGATGACCGGCAAGATTGCCACCGACCCCGTCTGCAACCGCAAGGATTCCTGAGTCCGCGGTGAAAGGAATTAGTGCCGCCGCATCCTCGTTCGTTTCTCGATCCGGACATCGCGCTGAATACATGACTGCTATCCCGCTTGCGATGGCGTGTGACTCCCCTCGCACCATATTTTCGTCGAAGTAGAGCCTTGTCAGCGGCAAAGCGTTCTGAACCATGCTCGATGCCTCAATGGCTGCCGAGTTGCTTACCACACCAAGGGCAGTATTTCCAGAATGATCCCAAGACACCCCAGTCGCAAGAGGGACACGTCTCAGTGCTACCGGGTATTTTCCAATTCCGGCGCACTTTGTGATGGCACCAGGGGCAATATCGCATAAAAGGCATCAGCGATTTCCGTGAGCAATTCGGATTGGAACAACGAGCCTGATATTGAATGTCCGAGTATTGCCGCGTGGTTGTTGACTCGAAGCCGGGCCCGTAACACCACGGGCAGTAGGTCCAATCCAGCTTCATTCCTCGCCCGCAACGAGGACACTGTGCAGGAAAACGAGTGTCGTCCCGATGGAACTTCCGATTTATGCCACACCAAGGACAGGTTTGCATGGTCTCGGAAACGGGTCCCTCGCAACGGTGGCAGGCGAAACGAGTCCCCAGTGATTTCCCGTATGTCCGTTGGAATTGTTGTCGACGCATCGTCTGCCAGTCGCGTTTCGTTGTCCCCTTGGCCCTCCGTTGCCTTCGCGTAAGCCTGTACTTTGCTGCCTTAGGTCGGACTTTCAGGAAAGCCGTCTGCATCTGCCCCGCGTCCCGAAATCGCTTGATAGGATTAAGCTGAATTGCTTTTCGCACCAGTCCAATAAGTTCGGGATGCACCCGCCCGCGAAGTCGCTCGAAGCCCGGAGGAGGCCACTCATACGGCCATTCCGGCAGACACCCGGATAACATGCGATACCACACAAGGCCCAGGGAGAACACGTCGGATCGAAAAGACGGCTTGCCCATCGCTTGCTCCGGTGCAATGTAACCCACGGTGCCGGAGCCTGAAGCTTGTACGGTGCGTCTGGCCACTTTCGATATCCCGAAATCCGTCAGAAGCAACCTGTTGTTGCGAAACAGTATGAAGTTTTCGGGTTTGATATCACAATGGATGACTCGGTTACCGTGTGCATACGCCACGGCTTTGAGCATTTGATCGGCGTAGTCCAGCATCGTATCGAGCGACATTCGACTTTGGATTCGGCCGGCCAAAGTCCGCTCACCTAAGGGAAAGACGAGAACAAAGTGAGAATCGACAAAACTCGCATCCTTCAAAGGGAGGATGTTGGTGTGATCAAGTCTTGCCATCAGGCGCACTTCGTTCCGGAAGTCCTCGAGAACTTCTTCGTTCACGAGGCTGGCATGAGGAATCTTCAGGGCCACACGAATTCCCTCAATGGTATCCATCGCCCGGTAAACGTTCGCGAAAGAACCATCGGCAATCCGTTGCTCAATTCGATATTTACCAAGTCGTTGTCCTACCCGTAGCACAATGTGGACTCCCTCGAAATCGCCGGAACTTGTACTGCCGGCACATCAATCGTACAGGTGCGATTCCTCATTCCTATTGGACAGTGTATCGATGAATGTCGAACATTGGCGGAATATTTCAGAACTTCCAGAACAAGAGGATCACCACTAAGCTTAGCATACTACTGCTCGATCCGTTTGTCAATCATCCCGTTGCGCGTGGCTCCACGGACATTGCCGCTTCTAGGGTGACGTTTTCCGTTACGACCGGGCAACTACATCGTACGGGGTACAAAGTACTGAGTACTCGGTACCGAGTCAAGTTCGCCATTGGCAAGCGGTGCCCGCCGATTGCCGATCCGTCCCCGCGTGGCCACCGCCCCGGTCATCGAGCGGCCATGACGCGTGTTCCTTTTTACTTCTTTGCCCGCAGTCATGCCGGCCGTCAGCAAGTGCTTGACACCACTCCGACAGCCCGAGATACTGATTGCCGGACGGGCGGTGGCTGACGTCGTCGGTGATTTCCGTTGTTACGCAAATACCCCGATGAAAGGCAGTGTTATGTCCGGAGTGCTACCGACGAATGTTGTGCTTGCACCCATGTCGCTGCTGACGATGACGGCCCGGGCCGATACGCGCGGGTGCGCGTGATCGGCAATGAAGACGGGTTGGTGTGTCAACCACAGGCACCCGTGCGAATGGACAGCCAAAGGAGAGTCATCCGGTGCGTGAAATACCTAAGGGGATCCCGATTGCCGCGAGCGTGTTGGCAGCCCTTGCTTGCGGCGTGCTGCAAGCAGTAGCCGCGCAAGAGGACGCGGTAACAGAGTTATCCGAAGGCGTGCAGCCCGTTTGGGGGCTGGAGAAGGCACATCGCCAATCCACGAAGACGCGGGAGCGGATATGTATCAACGGCTTGTGGCGCTGGCAACCGGCCCGTGACGGCTCGGACGCCATGCCCAAGGCAGGATGGGGCTATTTCAAGGTCCCGGGGTGCTGGCCGGGAATCACCGACTACATGCAGAAGGACTGCCAGACGGTCTACGCCCATCCGAGATGGAAGGACGAGCGTCTGGGCGGCGTCACTGCCGCCTGGTACCAGCGGGAGATCACGGTGCCCCGGGAGTGGACCGACCGTCGGATCGTGCTACTGGCGGAGTACGTCAATTCCTTTGCCGCAGTGTATATCAACGGCAAGCGGGTCGGCGAAATACGGTTTCCTTCGGGTGAGGTGGATCTGACGGCCGCATGCCGCCCGGGCCAGAAGCACGTTCTCACTATGCTCGTAGTCGCTATGCCCCTGAAGGGTGTCATGCTTTCCTACAACGACACTGCCTCGGCTAGAAAAGTCAAGGGTCGGGTGGCACGGCGCGGCCTGTGCGGCGATGTCTACCTGGCGAGCACACCACCGGGTCCCCGCATCAGCGACGTAAAGGTGGTCACGTCCGTACGCCAGTGGTCCATCAACCTCGACGCGGCCCTTGAGGGCCTCACGGGTGACTCGAAACCCGGTGTAGGACGGATTGGCAATCCGTCATACGTCCTCCGGGCCGACGTTGTCGACGGAAAACGCACGGTCCGCGAATTCACCAGCAAGCCGTTCAAAAAGGACGACATCGAGAATGGCCGTATCATGTTTGCGGAGAAGTGGAAACCGGAGAAACTCTGGGACGTCCACACGCCTCAGAACATGTATCGCCTCCATCTCTCCCTCTCAGAGGCTGGTGGAGAGGTGCTGGATGCCGCCCTTCCCGTGCGATTCGGGTTCCGGGAGTTCTGGATCGACGGCCGGGACTTCTACTTAAACGGCGCCCGCATCTTCCTCTCGTCGGTTCCGCTGGACAATGCCCAGGTCGGCGCGGCATGGGCCACCTACGACGCGGCCCGGGAGAGCATGGAGCGGCTGGCGAGCTTCGGGATCAACTTCGTCTACACGCACAACTACGGCTGCGAGCCGGGCTCGCATTTGAGCTTCGAGGAGATTCTCCGCGCCGCGGACGACGTGGGGATGCTCGTCGCCTTCTCCCAACCGCACTTCGGCCAATACGACTGGGAGGGTGCCGACGCCGACCGTGCAAACGGTTACGCCCGGCACGCGGCGTTCTACGTGCGCGTGGCGCAGAATCATCCGTCGGTCGTCGCCTACGCCACCAGTCACAATGCGACCGGATACGCCGAGGACATGAATCCGGACATGATCGACGGGATCCACGACCGGCGCAGCGAGTGGGCCGCCAAGAATGTGAAGCGGGCCCGGCGGGCCGAGGCGATCATCCGAAGCCTCGACCCCAGCCGCATCGTTTACCATCATTCCTCCGGCAACCTGGGCCCCATGCACACGAGCAACTTCTACGCGAATTTCGTCCCCATCCAGGAGATGTCCGACTGGTTCGAGCACTGGGCGACCAAGGGCGTAAAGCCGCTTTTCACGTGCGAGTATACCGTACCCATGCCGTGGGACTGGGCCATGTATCGAGGGTGGTACCACGGCAAACGGTCCTTCGGCAGTGCCAACGTGCCGTGGGAGTTCTGTGTGGCGGAGTGGAATGCGCAGTTCCTCGGGGATCGGGCATATCAGATCAGCGAGCAGGAGAAGAGGAACCTCCGCTGGGAGGCCAAGCAGTACCAGGCCGGCAGACTCTGGCATCGGTGGGACTACCCCCATCCCGTCGGTTCAAGGGATTTCGCGGAACGGTACCCGGTGTACGCGATGTATTTCTCCGAAAACTGGCCTGCGTTGCGGACGTGGGGGATATCTGCCAACTCCCCGTGGAACCACGGGCACTACTGGACGCTCCGCGACGGCGTCGACAAGGGCCGCAAGGAGTTTAAGGTTGACTGGCAGAGTTTGCAACGCCCCGGTTTCAGCCCGGATTACATCGAAGACCGCTACGAAAGGATAGACCTGGCCTTCGAGCGGTCGGACTGGATTCCCACGGTCGCCGCGCAGGCGCTCATCCGCAACAACGGGCCGCTACTCGCTTACATTGCGGGCAAGCGGGGAGCCTTCACGAGCAAGGACCACAACTTCTACCCCGGCGAGACGGTTGAGAAACAGATCATCGTCGTCAACAACTCCCGAGAAACGGTGACGTGCGACTGCCGGTGCTCGTTCGGCCTGCCGGAGGCCGTCACCGGCAGCAAGAAGATCACCGTGGCGGCGGGAGGGCAGCAGCGACTCCCGCTGCGGTTCAAGCTACCGGATCGGGTGGCTCCCGGTACGTATCGACTGAACGTCACCGCCAAGTTCAGCACCGGCGAAACGCAAAAGAATTCCCTCTCCGTCGATGTCCTGCCGAGGCCGGCGGCTCCCCAGGTAAACGCGAAGATCGCGCTGTTCGATCCCAAGGGCGAGACGGGCAAGCTGCTCCGCGGCATGGGCGTCCGGTACCACAAGGTGAGCGCGGATGCCGACCTGTCGGCGTACGACGCGCTGGTCGTGGGGAAGAACGCCATGACGGTCGGCGGGCCGGCACCGAATGTCGGGCGAGTGCGGGAGGGGTTGAAGGTGCTGCTGTTCGAACAAACTCCGGAGGTGCTGGAGAAACGGTTCGGGTTCCGCGTGGCAACGTACGGCCTCAGGTGGGTCTTCAAGCGGGTGCCCGGTCATCCGATTCTGGCCGGGATCGCCGAGGAGCACTTGCGCAACTGGCGCGGGGCGGCGACCATCGTCCCACCGCGGCTGGAGTACAAGCTGGATCCGCAATTCAGCTACACACCAACGGTCCGATGGTGCGGCATCCCGGTCAGCCGGCTGTGGCGGTGCGGCAACCGCGGCAATGTCGCCTCCGTGCTGATTGAGAAACCGCCGCGCGGCGATTTCATGCCCATTCTCGACGGCGGCTACAGCCTCCAGTACAGCCCCCTGATGGAGTACCGCGAGGGTAAGGGGATAGTGCTGTTCTGTCAGATGGACGTGACGGCTCGGACCGAGAGCGACCCCACGGCCGAGACGCTGGCCCGAAACGTGCTCGATTATTTCGCGAAGTGGAAGCCGGCACCGAGACGCAAGGCCGTTTACGTGGGCGACCCCGCCGGGAAGAACCATCTGGAGTCAGCGGGCATCCCCTTGAAGTCCTACAAGGGCGGGAAGCTGACCGGCGACGAAGTCCTCGTGGTGGGACCCGGCGGAGGACAGAAACTGGCGGGGGATACCGCCGCCATCGCCAAGTGGCTTGAAAGGGGCGGCCACGTCCTGGCCGTCGGCCTCGACCAAGACGGGGCCAACGCCTTCCTGCCGACGAAAGTGAAGATGAAGAAAGGGGAGCACATCGCGGCCTATTTCGAGCCGTTCGGCGTGGACTCTCTGCTGGCGGGGGTGTCGCCGGCGGAGGTCCACAACCCGGCTCCACGCGAGCTGCCCCTGATGTCCGGAAACGCCGCCATTGGCAACGGCGTCCTGGGCAGGGCCAAAGACGCGAACGTCGTCTTCTGTCAGCTTCCGCCCTTCGGCGTCTTCTCCGATCGCACCAAGCAGCACAACCTCAAGCGGACCTATCGCCGAACCTGTTTCCTCCTGGCACGCCTGTTGGCCAACATGGGAGTGGCTGGCTCGACGCCTCTCCTGGAGCGGTTCTCGAACCCGTTTAGCGGGGGTGCCGGGGCCTCCCTGGTGAAGAACGGTGACTTCAGCGCCGACGCGGACAACGACGGCGTGCCCGATGAGTGGCTGTTCTCGTCGGAACCCAAACGGGCCACCTGCAAACGCGAGAAGGTGCGGGACAATCCCCAGCAGTGGTCTCTGGCGTTGAGTTGCCCGCCCGCCGAAGGCGATAAGAAGCCGAGCGTCATGCTGGCCCAGCACGACGTGCCCGTCAAGAAAGGCCAATGGTACCGCATTTCCTTCAAGGCGCGGGCCGAAGGTCTGGCGGCCCCCAGCGTTACCATGACGATCACGAACATGGCCGTCTGGCGGTCGTTCTTAGAATACCAGCGCTTCGTGCCCGGGCCGGAGTGGAAGACGTTCAGCTTCGATGTGCAGTCGAACGGCACGGCGGACAGCCGGACGCGTTTCCAGATCTGGTATGCCGGCACCGGAAGCCTATGGCTCGCCGACGTGCGCGTGGAGCCCATCCGTGACCCCACAGAAGGCCGGTGGCGAGAGGGACTCTACCTGGACGTGCCTGAAGAATGGGATGATCCCTACCGGTTCTTTCGCTGGTAGACGTCGCTTGGGACCGCTTGCCGTAGGCCAATGGCTGCGGGGTGTGGTATAGAGACATTTCCCCTTTCCGCTTCTGATTTCGCATCCGAAGTGGCGTTCAAGAAGAGTCGGAAAGGGCATTTGGCAGAACGGTCTTGAACATCGCGATGACCGGCTTCGCGTCCCGACCACCGTCAGTCGAGGAACCCGACCAACTCCTGGCTTCGTGCCGGTTGTTGGAGTTTCCGGACCGCCTTTGCTTCGATCTGGCGGATTCGTTCTCGGGTGACCTTGAAAATATGACCGACTTCCTCGAGCGTGTAGCTGTAGCCGTCGCCCAGCCCGTAGCGGAGCTTGATGATTTCCCGCTCGCGGTAGCTTAAGGTTTTGAGCACCTTGGCGATGCGGTTGCGGAGCATACCGTGGGCGGCGCCGGTCGACGGGGCCTTCACCGCGCTGTCGGGCAGCAGGTCGCCGAAGTGGCTGTCCTCGCTGTTGCCGACCGGGCGATCGAGGCTGATCGGGTAGCGGCTCATCGCCAGCACCCGGCGTGCTTCGTCAACGCACGTGTCGCTGGCGCGGGCGGTCTCTTCGATCGTCGGCTCGCGGCCCAGCTTCTGGAGCAGTTGCCGCGAGACGTTCCGCACCCGCGACATCGTTTCGACCATGTGGACGGGGATGCGGATTGTGCGGCTCTGGTCGGCGACGGCGCGGGTGATCGCCTGGCGGATCCACCAAGTGGCGTAGGTGCAGAACTTGAACCCGCGGCGATACTCGAACTTGTCGACCGCCCGCATCAATCCCGCGTTGCCCTCCTGAATCAAATCCAGGAAGCTCAACCCGCGATTGCGGTACTTCTTGGCGATGGAGACGACCAGCCGGAGGTTACCCTCGGAGAGCCCCCGCTTCGCCTTTTGATACTCCGTGTAGATCATCCGGAGGTACTTGACGCGGTTTCGCAGGCTGGTGGGTGTCTCCTGGGTTGCGCGCAGGATGTTGCGATACTCGGTGATCCACGGCTCGCGCTGCTTGGGTTGTCCTTTGGTCCTGCGATGTTCGACGACCCGGTTTTTCAACTCGTCGACCCGCTGGCTGAACTCTTCGAGCGTCTTGATCATCGGCTCGATTCGCTGGGTCCGCAAACCGAGTTCCTCGACCAGGCGGACGGAGCGCCGCCGGCGGCGTCCGAGTCGCCGCCACGCCGCCCGGCGCCGAGCCTTGGGCCGTGACTTGCTCGTAGAAATCTGATAGTCGCGCCGGTTCCGTTTCAACAAGGTATCCAGCGTACTCAAATTGTGCGGCAGGCGGCCGAGGATCTGGTATTTCTCCAACTTGTCGGTCACCGAGACCTGGACCGTTCGATCAAACGGCAGATCTCCCTCGTGAACCCGGCGAAGGACCTTGAACGCCGTTTGCATCACGTAATCGCATTCGAGAACGCGTCGACGGAATTTCGCCCGAGTGACCTCGATCTGCCTCGCCAGCGCGATCTCCTCTTCCCTGGTCAGCAAAGGGATTTCTCCCATCTGCGTCAAGTACATGCGGACCGGGTCGTCCGACCAGGAATCGTCTTCCTCGACCACCGGCGTGGTATCGTCGGCAAGAATGTCCGTCTCGGGATCCGTCTGCGTATCGGCCGGGTCCGACTGATCCAAGTCGCCCTCGCCCTCGGCCGTCACGGCCGAATTCTCGGCCATCTCCACCGTCTCCTGCGAACGGGATGATTGCTCCTCCAAATCGTCTATCAATGCGTCGTACAACTCAGGACTCCTCGGCTGCTCCAAGTGAATGACAACCGGTAGGGGATTAAGGCCTTCGCCAACTTACTATTATCCCACACCCGGTTCCCGAAAACCACGAAATTCTACCACCGATTTTCCGACTCGCCGGCAATCTCCACCATTTGGCAAGAGATTCCGTCTACGGCAAGAATGCGAACGTCCCCCAAAATCCCCAGACATGTACCGCTACGGAACACGGCCACAAGGAGAAAAGGCCATTTCATCGCCAACTATCCTAGCCGCATTGGGGGGGTACGCCGGAGAAGCATCAATCTGTTGGAGACGACTATCCCCTCGTTCCAACAGGAGGGCGGGTGGCCTTGTGCTTTTTCACCCCGCACGCCTTCTGATGCAAAGACCGTACTCGGATCGCCGTGACATTTTTATTGTAGTTGCAGAAAATGCAGAGTCCAGCACTTCACCGCCGAAACGACGAGATTCCATCACATTTGAGCCAAATCGGGCCAAACGCCCGATCAACAAGAGAATGTGGGCAATTTAGGCGATTTGCCGCCCGGCAAATCCTGGGTATTTCTCACAGGCAAAACCCCCTGATTCTTCTCCTCTCTGCACAAAGTGAGTCCTACTCGCCAGATCATCCGCCGGAAGGTAGAATCTACGAAGATCCTGTGTGCGGGGAAGCATCCCACTCCCGCTGGCTGCTATTGCACCCATAAGAACTAGAGAAGCTCGGTGAACGCCAAATACTTGTTGCCTTGCTCGTGTGGGCAGAAGATCGCGGTGGAGCCCCGTCAGGCCGGGCAGACGATTTCCTGCACGTGCGGCGCCTCGTTGGAAGTCCCCTCGCTTGTGCAAGTCAAACGCCTCGATAAGGCCGAACCGGAGCCCGGGGAGGTCCGCAGAGACGAGGCTGAGAGACGAAGCTGGGGGGCGTATGAGGGGTTGGCCCTGTTGGGCGTCGTGATCCTACTGTTGGCAACCGGTACGGGAAGCTGGTTGTTTTTCATCCGGCCCAGGCTCCGCACCCTGCCTCGTGCAAACGAAATCCGCGAATCCGCGAAGACCCTGCCACCCCGGATGGTCTGGAGCAACTGGAGACTGATGCGTGACAAGGGCCTCGATCCCCGACCGATTCCACAAAGCCCCAAGTATCCCATTTGGCGCCTTCGATATCGAATATGGATGGGTACGATCGTGGTGGTCGGCCTGTTGGGTTTGGCTCTGACTGTTACGATGCTTTCACTGCGAAGTCGTGCAGCGAAGGCTCGACTACCTTCCACCGTGGGAGAAACCGGCTAGCCGTTGCCAGGCGTTTCAATTCGAGCGATTCCTTGTCAAGGACGACCAACAATCGCTTGAGCCGGCCGGCCGTGAGAACGTAAACCGTTGCGGTCTCCGAGATCCGCCAGTTGTGCCAGCCGTCCAGGGCAGGGTGCTCGTCGAGCAAGAGGGCCATTCGCGGATCGGCCTTGTTTACCCGCCTGAGGTTTCGGCACGCTTCGCAGACATTCCGGCGCAGCGTCGCCCGCGAGACCTTTTCGCCGCAGACGCGGCACGGAGCCAATTCCCCGTTCAACACGAGATCGCCGCTGATGGGACACTCCTGAAGCAATTCGGGGACGACGCGTTTGCCGGTCGCCGCACAGGTGGCCAATTCGTCCGGCAGACGGCGACTGCCCGTCTCCTCGCAAACCTCGATCTTCTCCGCCGCACCGATCCGGCCGGCGTCGCTGGCAGCCAGGTGATAGGTCTCTTCGCCCGTCGCCGGACAGACAAACGGCGGCGGTTCGATCGTGCGGGCCCAACCGGAAAAGGGGAGGTCAGCCGTGGCGGGGCCGATCGTAAAACGCAACTTGCCCTCCGCGTACTTGCACCAGATTGCCGTCATCGCGGTGGGTTCCGGCACGATCACCGCGGGGAGCCGCTCGGCCGCCCGCCGCCCGCCGGCTAGCAGCAGCCGGGTGACTTCCGCTTTGAACTCCTGGGGCGGTTTTTCCAGCTTATCGAGTTTATCCATGCCGAGTGACTCGATCATGGCGGGCTCGACTTCACGCCCGTCGGAATCGACGTACATCTGCAAGGATTGCTCCCCGTCGGCGAACTCGATTCGTACAAAGAGCCGGTCATCGAGCGAGCAACCGGCCAGGTGGACGTTTCCGCCGTCGATTGTATAGGCCGGGAAGAGTCGCGAGGCAACCTGATGGGCCCCCAGCGGCTGGTCGGCCGGCATCGCATGAACGATCTGGCTTGGTGGGTCCACGACGGATATCCCCAGAAAGGGCAGGCTACGCAGCATCTACAGTCATTGTACCATATGCTGGGGTCTCGCCCCAACGACAGTTTGGTCGGCGTGCTGATGACCGCAGCGGGCGGCATCGTGATCGCGCTATGACAGATGGGGGCGACGGCCGAAACGGGGCCGTTCGATCCCGAAATTCCCGACAAATAGCGGGCCGGAAACTATGACTATGACGGAAAGGGTAAAAAACCGAGGTTTGTCAATCCCTTGACGTGCATCTGCCCGGCAGATGATGCCGTGAGGTTGTTTCGTGTCCTGTGCCTTTGGCATGATTATCCGCATTGTGGGCCAGGTTTCCAGACACTTTCTTGGCAGGAACTTTGGCCGACCGGAAAAAGTTTTTTCATGTGATGAGGCCGACCTGGGTACGCTATTTCCAGACATCACGAGCGGAGGCGACGCGGTATCGCGCCGGTGGTTGGCTATCTTTCTTCCAAGGCACGATTTTGCTTGGCCAGTCGGTCTTTCCTTCCTTGGTCCGTGCGCAAAAGCCTGACTGACGTACGTACCCGAAAATACCCCGAAACCGTTACACAGGTACGGTGGAACAGTATGCTCGAAGCGCGATAATTCAACGTGGATTCGTTGACGATCTTCAATATCAATTCGCCCCAACCCCGTGTTTGCTCTATTCGTAACTCTTGCCATATCAACACCTTATGGCCTTCGGGGTGGAGACAAGTTGGGAATGCTGACGCTTGTAATACGCCTGTATTCTCCGGCGCCGCGACCCCGCATCCTCGTCGGGGAGCCCGTACTCGCGGTATTCTTCCACAAACCGGGAAGGATACAAAGCCATTTCAGAAAACGCATGGGCTTCTCCTGGATCAGACGAGCGTGGTGCCATAAGAGGACACTGCTGCGTGAAGCATCGGCGAGCTATTCGGCACGCATAAAGTCCCCCGGAGTGCGTTGCCGGAGGTCGCGATTCTGCTCGATGGGCCACCCAAAAACAAAGAATACGTTTTCCACCAAACCAAAATTGCACTTGCAACGATTTCTTGGATTGTTAGATTGTTGGGTAGTTGGGGCCCTTGTGGGGACTCCGGCGAGTAGAGGTTCCTGAGGAAAGTGGGAATCTCGACTCTGAAGATGGAAACGAACGGCGACATATTTCGGTGCATCGGAGACAGGATGTCGGCGGTTTCGTTGTTTTGTTCCTCTGGCGATCATCCGGCCGGGCTCTGGTCCCAGCCTGGAGTCGGGTAGGGATGTCGCCCAACTCGTTAATAGGAGACGTGAGGTGGCCAAAAAGAAGAAGAGGGCTGCGAAGAAGAAGGCTGCGAAGAAGACTACCAAGAAGAAGGCCAAGAAGAGAAAGAAGGCCGCGAAGAAGACTACCAAGAAGAAGGCCAAGAAGAGAAAGAAGGCCGCGAAGAAGACTACCAAGAAGAAGGCCAAGAAGAGGAAGAAGGCCAAAAAGAAAAAGTGAGCCCGTAGCCTTCCACAAGAACTTACCAAGTCCTAGGATTTGGTATGCCATGACGAGAAAGAAGCGCCCGGTTCAGCCGGCCGGGCGCTTCTAGCCCAAGTTACGCTGTTCGGACCGATTCTGGGCCACTTCATCTGCTTAGCGAGACGTAAGTCCAAGGATATCGGTCGTTTTTCAGCCAGATTGCGATGTAGTGGAAAAAATGCGCGAGTGGTCTTGTCCGAAACCTCAGATACGGCAATCCTTCACCAGATGAGCGGTTGCTGATCGCGGAGTTGTTCAAATGTAGTGAAACAAACGGCCCAAAAATGAACGTAAGTCCTTTGCTACCAACGAATCGTCCCTCACAACTGCGTAACTTGGGCTAACGTGCCGTCCGATGACCAGCGATTGAAATGCGCATACACGGTCTCCCAGGGTCCCAGTTCCTCGGGCAAGTCGCGCCACGGGGCGCCCGACCGCAATATCCAGCAGACCCCGTCGAAG
>Ga0180432_10001830_pt1 | contig 32860 bp, 30 predicted proteins | sample SS_ome_10_FD_132414 | JGI IMG/M metagenome (GOLD analysis project Ga0180432, IMG submission 132414) | Hypersaline lake sediment archaeal communities from the Salton Sea, California, USA - SS_1_MS_2 metaG | ecosystem: Environmental > Aquatic > Non-marine Saline and Alkaline > Hypersaline >...
CACAGGCGACACGTCGACGTGTCGCCTGTGAACCGGAAGGCGTCTCGCCTTTTGATGGGATATCTTTTATGATCATAAAAATGCTCCTATACGATAAACGTATAAGAAGACCATTTTTGTTGAATTTTTTTCGAAAATTTTACCTTCAGGCGAGACGTCGACGTCTCACCTGGGGATCGGTGCATTTTACCCGAATTCATGAAAAAATGCTTGAAAATGGTATGTTCGGTACGTAGAATCAGACCGGATTTTGTCGATAGAGAGAGCGTGGGGATTGCTGCCGCTCTTTTATTATTAATTTCGATTTTTCTCGATAAGGGATAGATAATGGATCTGAATGAGCTTCTCAAACAGGAGGAAATCCTTGAGGAGGATGCCGTTGGGGCTCAAGAAGAGGACCTCTATGCTGATATGAATATCATGCAGCTGGTGAGCTTTCTGCTCGAAGACGTTGAATACGGAATCGATATACTCTCGGTGCATGAGATTATGCGAATGCCGGAGATTACCAGGCTCCCCAATACGCCCTCTTTCATCAAGGGCGTCATCAATCTGAGAGGGAATGTGATTCCGGTTGTTGATGTTCGCGACCGGTTCGGGTTCCCCCTGGCGGAAATAACCGAGCTCACCAGGATAATCGTTATCGAGACCAATGATAAGCTCGTCGGATTACTGGTTGACAATGTCTATCAGGTGGTGCGGTTGCCGGACAGTAATATCGATCCCCCCGCCGATCTCATCGAAGGAGTTTCCGAGGAGTTCATCAAGGGGATAGGGCGGTTGAAGAATCGGCTGATTATTATATTGAATCTCGATAACATGCTCTTTGAAGAGGAGCAGGAGTAACGGGTGACGGTTATTCGGGATGTCACGGCCGAATTCATGCGGTCGTGACCGGCGCACCCTAATACCAATTGTGGAGAATGATAATGGCGTTTACGGTAGGCGAATATCAGGATATCTTCCTTGAGGAAGCGGATGAGCAGCTTCAGGAGATGAATCAGAATCTCCTCCATCTCGAGAAGGACCCTGATAATAGTGATATTATCAATAACATCTTCAGGACTGCACATTCGCTGAAGAGCTCGGCTGCTTTTGTGGGATTGAATGACCTGAGCGATCTGGCGCATCGCATGGAGAATCTCCTTCAGGGCATCAGAGACCGGACGATGAGCGTCAATACGGTGATTATCGATCTCCTCTTCAAGTGCTTCGATGCGATAACATCGGTCATCAATGCGGTTGCGGCAGGTGAAGAGCCTCAACAGGATTTATCGGGCATTATCGGTGAGATACAGGAGCTGAGCAACGGGGTGATAAAAAATGAACGCGTGGAGAAGATGGAGCCTGCTATGGAAGAAACGATTGCCAGAACTTCACTGAACGCTTCCGAGGTCCGATCAATTCGCGGTGGACTGGAAGGGGGCGATTCCTGTACCGAGATAATCGTCTTCATGGAACCGGATGCCGTGATGAAGGTGATGAAGGTACAGCTTGTCGTCAGTGCGCTCGGTCAGATCGGGAAGGTGGTAACAACTGTTCCGGATATGGAGGGTGTTACCGAGGAATCGCTGCAGAATGCCTTCAAGATCGTCCTGCTCACGAAGGAGTCGGATGAGGAGATACGAAAGGCCTGCGATGTGGATCAGGTTAACAGGATTGACTTGCGAAGAATAACGCTCTCCCGGGTAAAGGACAAGCTGGCGCTGAAGTTTCACGAAAAGCAGAGTTATCGCGATCATGAGGTTGCAAGTGATCACGCGAATACCCCCCGTGAAATCGCCGAGAAGCTCGTGGATGATGATATAACCGATGCCGATGAAGATCAATATCTCAAGACTGATTTCGAACGAAAGCGGGATGACCGTAAATCGATGGTACTCAAAACCGTTAAGGTATCCATCGATAAGCTCGACAGCCTGCTCAATAACGTCGGAGAGCTGGTTATTGCGAATTCGGGATTTTACAGGCTCTACGATGAGTTGCGAAAAGAGATCTACGAGAAGAATATTGTCAATGAATTCAAAAGCCGCATGGAGCAGATGTCCCGTATCGCAAAGGACCTGCAGACCGCAATTATGAAAACACGGATGGTCCCTATCGGCCAGGTTTTCAATCGCTTCAATCGACTGGTGCGGGACCTGGCTCATGAGTTCAAGAAAAATGTCCAGCTTGTTATCAGGGGAGAGGATACCGAGCTGGATAAGAAGGTCATCGACGTTATCGGTGAGCCTCTGATGCACCTGATACGGAATGCTATCGATCACGGCATCGAACCGGAGGAGGAGCGGATTCGCGTCAGGAAATCTCAGACTGCAACGGTGACCCTGAACGCCTATCAGGGGGGCAATCAGATTTTCGTCGAGGTGGGCGATGATGGCCGCGGGCTCGATATTGAGAAGATTAAGCAGAAGGTCATTGAGAAGGGAATGGCCACGCGCGAAATGATGAAGACAATGGATGCCGAGGATATCTATCAATTTATTTTCAACCCCGGCTTCACCACCGCGACGGTCATTACCGATGTCTCGGGTCGGGGAGTTGGCATGAATGTGGTGCGGGAGATTGTCAACGAGCTCAACGGGAACATCGCTATCGAGACCGAGCAGGGAATGGGAACGCGGTTTATCATGTCCTTTCCCCTTACCCTGGCTATTATTCCGGCAATCATGGTTCGGGTGGCAAAGGAGTTGTATGCTATCCCGCTCTCTGACGTCATCGAGACCGTGAAGATTGACGAATCGGATATTACCACTATTGAGGGACATGAGGTTATCAACCTCCGGGGAGAGATCCTTTCGCTGCTCCGCCTGAGTGATTTCATTGATGTCGATAGTGCGCTTGAGGAGGGGAGGAAGGTTCCGGTGGTCGTGGTCGGCTTCGGCAATCGGAAAGTTGGCCTCATGGTCGATACACTGGAGGGGAAACAGGAGATTGTTATCAAGTCCCTTGAGCAGAATTACACTACCGTCGAGGGGCTTGCCGGTGCTTCTATACTCGGCGATGGAAGCATCTGCCTGATCCTTGACGTTTCTTCCATGATCAACAAAGTCATCGGCGAGCAGGAGCTTCTTTCCCGAAGAGAGAAACACCGGATGGTTGAAGCTGCACGGATGAAGAAGGCCGAACATGCAGTGGAGGAGGCCGAGGTTTCCCCTCCCCGCGATGCGGTGATGCCTCCGGAAGCCTCCGATGAAAGAGCCGGGATTGCGTCCTTTCCGGAGTCCGGAGAGATGAAGGAAGAGCCCGAGGTGAAAGAGGATATCATCTATGAAAAGGAGATATCTGCCGGCCGCGAAGGGGCGGAAGAAGCCCCGGTGGAGGAAGCGTTCGATGAGGAAGAAAAAGATGTAGAGAAGAGCGTCAAGGAAACCCTGAACAGCTTCAAGGAAGAGCTCAAGGAGAGCATTTCAAGCTCCGTGGAAGTTCTCGACACGGATGAGTATATCAGGCAAACGCTTCAAATGAGCAGTGAAGACCTCAACCGGATGCAGGTGCTCGCGAACAGCGGAATAGCCCGTGCGGCTGAATCGCTCTCGAAAATCGTGAAGAAGAGGATAGATCTCTCAATTCCGGAGGTGCGGATTCTGCCCCTTGAGAAGATTCCGGAAAGCATTGGTGAGATTGACAGTGTCTATATGGGAGTGTATATGCCGCTTGAGGGTAGTATTCGGGGAACGATACTCTTCAGCCTCCTTGAAGATTCCGGCTTTGATCTGGTAAACCTGCTCTATGGAGCTGAAGCGAAAGGGGTAAAGGAATTATCCGAAGACGGAGAGTCGGCCCTGATCGAGGTCACGAATATTGTCGGTTCATCGGTGGTGAATGAATTTTCCGAACAAACGGAGCTGGTGATCAAGCCCACCGTGCCCACCCTCGTGCACGATTACATGCAATCGATTCTCGATTCAATTCTCGTCCTTCATAATATCTCAAACGACTTCGCCCTTATCATGAATACAGAGTTCTATTATCAGGATGAGACCATCATCGGGAATCTCCTGATTCTTCCCGAGACCGATTCTCTGAAGGTCATCGTTAATCGACTGAGAGAATAATGGGTGACCGAAAAATAAAAGTTCTTGTTGTTGATGATTCTGCGCTTTTCAGAAAGGTCGTCACCGATATCCTCACCAGTGATCCCCTCATTGAAGTGGTGGGGACCGCCAATAACGGCAAGTCAGCCCTTTTTAAAAACGATAAATTAAATCCCGATATCATCACCATGGATATCGAAATGCCCATCATGGACGGGCTCGAGTCGCTGAAGAATATTATCAGGACCAATCCCAAACCGGTCATCATGATGAGCGTTTTGACTCAGCATGGGGCTGAAGCGACCTTCAAGGCGCTTGAGTACGGAGCGGTTGATTTCATCCCCAAGCCGTCTTCGGATTTTATCATATCGGTCGATGACATTGCCGAGCTTCTCATCACCAAGGTGAAATCTGTTTACCAGTCGAAGGTGCGGATACCTTCGATGGGAGATCGGGATGATGAACGGGAGAAGGGAAGCGAAGTGTCCGCTGAGGAGATCGCCGTTACGGAGAGTTCGCGGGTGATCGGGATTGGCACATCAACCGGAGGACCATCAGCGCTGATGACGGTCTTTAAGGGCTTCCCGCGCGAGCTCCCCTCTCCGGTACTCGTGGTTCAGCATATGCCTGAAGGATTTACCAGCGCTTTTGCCGAGCGGTTGAATTCCAACTGCTCTCTGAATGTCAAGGAAGGAGCTGATGGCGATATTCTGTACCCGGGATGGGGCTATGTTGCTCCCGGCAATTGCCATATGGCAGTAGAGGAACGCGGAACGAAAAAACAGCTGAGAGTGTATAAGGGCGATAAGGTTTCCGGCCATATGCCTTCGATAGATGTTCTGTTCAACTCGATTGCCGAATACTGCGGTCAGGATGCGATAGCGGTTATCATGACGGGAATGGGTCGGGATGGAGCGAAAGGCATATTCGAAATAAAAAAGCGGGGGGGGTATACGATTGCCCAGAACGAGGAAACGTCGGTTGTCTATGGGATGAACAGGGTTGCGGTCGAGATGGGCGCCGTTTCAACTGTTTCGTCATTATACGATATTCCGCGAAGAATTGTGGAGCATCTCTGATGATCGAAGCTCGGGCAGCGATTTGCGGTTATTGACGATATGATGGAGACAGCGGTACTCCCGTGTATGGCAAGTCTGAAATTTTTTTAAAAATTAAAAAATGTTGTTGATTGCTCTGTTGTGATGTGTAGATTGTAGTTGTTAAGGTCTGTTTTACAGCGTGAATAGTTACCCGGCACCTCTCTTTGAGCTATAAGAGAAGCAAATACACCCTGATGGTCGCTGTGAACCATCATGTTCAGGTAATATCATTGAATTGAAATTATCTATGTTCCGGAGATTGAAAAATGGCTAAAATTCTGATTGTTGATGATGCCAAATTTATGCGGACTCTTGTTAAGGATGCTCTCGTTCCCAAGGGTCATGAGATAGCGGGTGAAGCTGAGAATGGACTTGAAGCTGTTGAACTGTACAGGAAGCTCAAGCCCGATCTGGTTACTATGGATATTACCATGAGGGAGAAAGACGGGATTGAGGCGGCAGAGGAGATATTGAATATAGATCCGTCCGCGAGAATCATTATGGTAACTGCACTTGGTCAGGAGAACCTGTTAACAAGAGCGATCAAGATTGGAGTTAAGGACTTCGTTGTAAAGCCATTCCCTCCTGAGAGACTACAAAAGGCGGCTGAAAAAGCTCTGTCATAAGGGAACTTTTATTCATTTAAATTTGAAGATTCCTTGTAAGTGCAATATCTGATACAATCAGGAATTATCATTTTGTGACAAGTGAAACACCTGATTTCGAAAGGTACCCATAACAGGGGGATGTATCACTAACTCGCCGGGGCGGTATTCGGAGAGTTGCCGCTGACATCATGGGAATGGAGGAGATAATCGGAGAGTTACGCTCTCCGTTTCTGTTATCGACTGATGAAACCGGGAGAATCGACATTGTCATCAGGGGTTTCGTATGATTTTTGAACAGAAGAGCTCGGAGAAATACGTCATTCACATAGACAATTTTGAGGGGCCGCTCGATCTGCTCTGGGACTTAATTAAGCGTTCGAAGATTGATATTATGGAGATCTCCCTCTCTCATATTACCGAGCAGTACGTTGCGTATTTGCGGTTAATGGAAAAGTTGAATATTCATGTTGCATCGGAGTTCATCCTGATGGCATCCGAGCTGCTCTATTACAAATCGAAGGCGATACTTCCTGCAGCGGATATTGAAGACGAATACTTTGTACCACCGCTCCCGCCGGATCTGGTTGAGAAGCTGCTTGAGTATAAACGGTTTCAGATAATGTCACGGAAACTCATCGAGGGGTATGATCTGCAGGCGAACTGTTTTTCGCGAAACAGTGATTCTCCGATTGGCGATGATGTATACCTTGACCTCTCGCTCTTTGATCTTCTCAATGCTTTTGTTGATGTTTATGATACTGCCCGTGATGTCGAAGAAGGAGAAATTGTATTTGACGAGCTGCTGATAAGTGATCGAATCGACTTTATCAAAGTTCTCCTGCGTGATCAGGAGCACATTTTTTTCAATGATCTTTTTACTTTACAGGCACATCGTTCGGAGATAGTTGTTTCTTTTCTGGCCATTCTGGAGATGGCAAAGTCGGGTCTTATCCGATTGCTTCAGCATACTATTTTCGGAGATATCAAGATACAGAGGGCATGAGATCGGTTCAGGGCGGCACCGGCATATTCGCAGAATGGATTTGGAAAAGGAAAAATACATATCTCGAGCACTGAGAAAGGATATGAGCAGTGATCCCATCAGAGGGGAAGAGGAGTCCCCGTCCGCATCCGTCGATACCCCGAACGGTGAGACGGGAGCCGGGCTCGATCTCAAAGGCCTTTTTGAGGCCATCCTCTTTATGTCGAATGAGCCTCTCCCGCTCTCCTTCTTTGTCAAGCAGCTCGGAGTTGATCCCACTCAATCGAGGATACTGCTTGATTCTCTCATTGATGAATACCATGAGCGGGGCGGAGGGATCAAGCTTATCGAGATTTCGAACGGCTATCAGTTTGTTACAAGTGAACGGTATGCCGATCACCTGATACGTATAATGGGTTGCAAGAAAAGAGAGCGTCTCACCAGGGGGATGATGGAAACCCTTGCCATCATCGCCTACAAGCAGCCGGTTGTGCTGGCGGAGATTGACGAGCTCCGAGGTGTCTCTTCGCGAATGATGGTTGTCAATCTGATAAAGAAAAATCTCGTAAAACCGGTTGGCAGAAAGGATCTTCCCGGCCGCCCGCTCTCCTATGGAACGACCGACGATTTTCTGAAGTTTTTTGGCCTGAACAAGCTCTCGGATCTGCCGAAGCTCTCCGAAATAAGGGAATTTAATCTTGGTGAAGAGGAATGAGGTATGGAGAAGAAACTCGAAGAACTCGATAAATCGATTATTGAGCTTATTTCAGAGCGGTCGAAGCTCTTCGTCGAGCAGGTTAAAAAGCGGGGGAGCAGCCCTGTCGATGCCTTTTCACCTATGGATCGCATGAAAACCTTTGAGTTGATAGAGACCTTGAACAGTGGACCCATTTCAGATGAGCTTTTAAAGAAGATTTATGGTGAGTTAATCTCCTTCTCAATTTCGGCTGCGCAGCCGTTGAAGGTTGCCTATCTCGGCCCCGAGGGAACATTCACTCATATTGCTCTCCTTGAAGTCTTCGGTGAATCGGTCGTTTCGGTACCGCAGAAGACAATCTCGGATGTTTTTAGCGAGGTCGAAATGGATGCGGTACCTTTTGGAATCGTCCCTATTGAGAACAGTTCCGAAGGTGCGGTGACCTATACCCTTGATGAGCTCCTCGAGACCGATCTCAAGATTGTCTCGGAAAACTATTTGCGGATTTCTTACAGTTTAGTATCACTCTGTACCGATCTGAAGAGCGTCAAGAAACTGTACTCTCATCCGCAACCACTCGGTCAGTGCAAAGGATGGTTGCGAAAGAATCTCCCCACCGTTGAAGTCCATCATGTGAATTCAACCTCGATGGCTGCCGAGACCGCTTCCTGGGATAAGTACTCGGCGGCAATAGCCTCCGAGATTTCTGCACGGATCTATAAGCTCAATATCCTTGATCAGAACATTGAAGATTCGAAGCACAACTATACGAGATTTCTCGTCATCGGGAAGAAGGATCATCCGCAGACGGGAAATGATAAGACATCGATCGTATGCTCCGTTAAGGACAAGCCCGGTGCGCTCTATAATATGCTCCGTCCCTTCAGCGAGCTGGGTATCAATATGACCAAGATTGAATCACGGCCGAACAAGAAAAAGACATGGGAGTACCATTTTTTCATTGATTTTCAGGGTCACAAGGATGATAAAGACGTGGAAAAGGTTATGGCGGCCGTGAAGGAGGAGACCATTTTTTTCAAGATACTGGGATCCTATCCGGCCGGTACCTGATACGTATTACATTCAGACCGGTATCAGTGGTATGAAGCGGAGCATTATGTATGGTTATCGTGCTCAAACAGGGTGTTACGCAGGAAGAAGTCGATCACATTGTCAGGAAGATCAGATCCTTTGAATTAATCCCTCACGTTACTGCCGGTGTCGAAAGAACCATTATCACTGTCATCGATGATCAGGAGATACTCAGAGAAAAGCCGCTTGAGGTTCTGGCCGGCGTTGAATCGGTCAAGTCCATTCTCCGGCCCTTTAAGCTGGTAAGCAGGGAGTCGAATCCCGACAGAACGGTCATCAGGATTGACGGTATAGAGATCGGTTCGAAGAAGATTGTTGTTATCGCCGGTCCCTGTGCGGTTGAGGGTGAGCGGGAAGTTATTGAGCATGCCAGGATGGTGAAGGAGGCAGGGGCGGTGCTGTTCAGGGCAGGTGCCTTCAAGCCGCGGACGTCTCCGTATTCCTTTCAGGGTTTGGGGGAAGAGGGATTGCGCTATATGGCAATGGCACGTGAGGAAACGGGCCTGCCTCTGATCACCGAGGTGATGGATCCGCGTGATGTTGACATGGTTGCTTCCTATGTGGATATATTGCAGATTGGCACCAGGAACATGCAGAATTTTAATCTGCTCAAAGAGGTCGGAAAGACTCAGAAACCGGTTCTGTTGAAGCGCGGGATGAATTCAACGGTAAACGAATTTCTCATGTCTGCTGAATATATTCTGGCACAGGGGAATCGGAATGTTATACTCTGTCCCAGGGGAATCCGCACCTTCGAGGATATTACCAGGAACACTCTTGATGCGGGTGCTGTCCCCGTTATCAAGGAGATGAGCCATCTGCCGGTAATCTGTGATCCCAGTCATGCGATGGGATTAACGAACTACGTTCCCGCTGCTGCCATGGCGTATATCGCGGCGGGAGCTGATGGAGTAATGGTTGAGGCGCATCCGGATCCTGAACATGCGCTCTCCGACGGGCAGCAGTCACTGGACTTTCAATCACTGAAGGATCTGATAACAAGACTGCGGAAGCTCGCGCAGGCGCTGGATAGAGATATCTATTGATGATTACCCGTGTTGCTATATTCGGACTGGGACTGCTCGGCGGCTCCCTCGCCAGGGCATTGAAAGCCCTGGCCCCGTCCATAACGATAGCTGCCCATGGGAGGAATCCCGAATCGATTCGTGTCGCCTTCCGGGAGAAGATAGTGGATGAGATACATCCGCTGGACGATATCGATATCCGCGACGCCGATCTCTGCGTCATATCGACCCCCGTCGTGGTATCGATGGACATTATCCGGGGACTCCTGGAATCGCCGGCGATCGGTGAGAAGACGCTTATTATCGATGTGGGCAGTGTTAAGAAATCCATTATCACTGCTGTGGAGAAGTTCGAGCGGGCTGACCGTTTTGTCGGCTGTCATCCCATGGCCGGTTCGGAACATGCCGGATATGATCACAGTCGGGAGGACCTCTTCCGCAACGCACCGGTTCTCATCACTCCGCACCAATTGAATACTACCGATGATATCCGTGAAATTTCTGAATTCTGGAAGATGATAGGGGCGCGGCCGATAATCGTTCCGGCAGACATGCACGATCAGGTTGTTTCCTATACCAGTCACGTTCCCCATATTGTTTCCAGTGTTTTTATGAAAGTGATAGAGGAGTACCTGAAGAGCGAGGGGCCTCGATTGCGGGATAACCTCGAATCGGATGCGGAGGGATGGCAGGAATCGCATGATGGCCTGGAGTATTTTCTGGGAAACGGTTTCAGAGATTTCAGCCGCCTGTCTGCAAGCTCACCCGATATGTGGAGCGACATCTGTGAACTGAATCGAGAGAATATTTCTCGAGCACTGGAGACGGTGATTCTTCATCTGCAGAAGTTCAGAAGCGCCTATCTTGACCGTCATGATGCCGATGCTCTCAGGAGCTTTCTGCGGGAGGCCCGGGATTTCAGGCGGGGGCTCTCATTGTGAATTCATCTGAAATCGTTATCGCTGTCGATGGACCTGCAGGTTCCGGGAAAAGCAGCGTTTCAAAGGAGGTCGCAAAGCGACTGGGGATATGGTATATTGATTCGGGAGCCATTTATCGGGCAGTGACCTGGTATATCCTTGAAAAGCATGGTGCGGTTGAACGGGGGAAATCATATGTTCATGATATTGAAGCGTGTACCATTGAACAGCACTTCACCGGGAACGGTTCTGCTGTAACTTTTGTTAATGACCGTGATGTATCCGATCAGATTCGTACCGAAAGAATTGCAAAGAATATCGGTATTATCTCAGATGATCCGGCAATACGCAATCTGGTAAACAGGTTGCTCAGGGAGTGGCGCAAACGGAGAACGATTATCATGGATGGGAGGGATATCGGTACCGTTGTGTTCCCCGATGCCGAGATAAAGATTTTCCTTGATGCTTCAGTTGACGTTCGTGCACGGCGAAGGATTTTAGAGTATCAGGAAATGGGAAAAACTGTTGACGTAGATGATATCTCTCAACAGATTATCCAGCGTGATAAAGAAGATCGGAGCAGACCGGTTGGCAGACTGTACAAGGCCGATGATGCTATTACCATTGACACATCGAATATGAGCAGGGAGGAGGTTGTGCAAAAAATAATAGGAATTATAAGAAATCGTTGCCAGACTATTGTATAAGTCGCATAGTGCGGTTGAAAACGCGTGAGATAGGGTAAGGTTATGGATAAGTATTCAGAGAGTGATAACGATATCAGCATGGAGCATGTGGTCAATGCAACGAATGACGTCGTTGAGCCGAACAGGATTATTCAGGGTGAGATAGTGACGATTGATGATGAGTTCGTATATGTCAATGTTGGGACCAAGTCCGAGGGGAAGGTAAGCCTCGAGGAGTTCGAAGAGGCGCCTGCTGTAGGAAGCATGATTACTATTATGCTGATGAACAAGAGAATGATTGACGGGATGCTCGTTTTTTCGAAAATAGCAGCGGAACGCGAAGAGAAATGGCTGAAATTCATTGAATACTACCGTCAGGGGAACACCACCATTCTGGGAACGATAAAGAACACGAATAATAATGGGATCGTTATCGATTGTGATGGGATGAATGCATTCCTTCCCTTTTCTCAGGCCGCAGACCTCAAGGTGAGAAAGCGGGGCGAGCAGGGTCCCTATGAGTTTAAGATCAAGAGCATCGATAATCGGAAAAAGAGTGTTGTTCTCTCACGGAAGGAGTTCGTTGAAGAGGAACGACAGCGTCTCTGGGATAAGTTCACTTCACAGTATGCTGTTGGAGATGTTGTCGCGGGTACGGTGATAAAGCTCATTGAATCCGGCGCGCTGGTTAACGTTAACGGGATTATCGCGAAAGTGAACAAGGATGATCTGTCCTGGAGAAAGGTCTTCAAAAAGAAGAAGATTCTCAAGATACGTGAAGAGCGGGATTTCAAGATTCTTGACCTCGATCATGCAGAGAAGAACATTGTGCTGGGCATTAAGCAGCTCACTGAAGATCCCTGGGAGCGCATTGAGGAGAAGTATCAGGTTGATCAAATTGTATACGGCGAGACGGTTACGGTCGCAACCTTTGGTGTTTTTGTTGAGATTGAGGAAGGGGTTGAGGGTTTAATCAGCGCTTCGAATATCTCATGGACGAAAAAGAGCGTCAACCCGAAGGAGCTCTATCAGAAGGGGCAGCGCGTGGAAGCCGTGATTCTTGAGATTGAGAAGGAGGGGAAGAAGCTCTCGCTCGGTGTGAAGCAGCTGACCCCCAATCCGTGGGAAACCATCGATGAGCGGTTTCCCGTCGGTTCGGTACTCAAGAAGAAGATAAAGAAAATTATCAATTACGGCATATTTGTCGAATTGGAAGATGATATAGATGGAATGATTCATGTTTCGGATATAACCTGGGACAAGAGCGTGAAAAATCCCATTGCACCGTTTCAGGTAGGCGATGAGATAGAGTTCAAGATTCTTGAGATCAGAAAAGACGAGATGAAAATATCCTGCGGCATCAAGCAGCTGTTAAAGTCGCCGTGGGAAGAAATCAAGGAGAAATATCTGCCTCGTTCGAAGGTTTCAGGGGTGATATCGGGTATTGCGCCCTTTGGGCTCTTCGTCAGGTTAGAGGATGGAATCGAGGGGCTTGTTCATATATCTGAAGTCTCTCAGAGAAAGATCAGCAATCTGGAGGATGCTTTCGAGACGGGAACTCCCGTTGAAGCTATCGTACTCGGTGTCGATGTTGAAAAGAAGCGACTTTCCCTGAGCATAAAGCACTTTGAGATAATTTCCGAAAAGGAGGATCTCAACAGGGTTCTGAATTCGGCGAGCCCCGGGAAAGTTACTATCGGTGATATTATCAAGAATAAAATGGGAGAATAGATACCTTCTATGGCGAGAAGAGAGATAGAGATACAGCGCAATATCATCGAGAAATCATTGATGTTTCTCAAGGATTCCTTCAGGAAGAACCGCAAAGCATTTTTGTACTCCCTGGGTGGAGCTTTGCTTGCCATCCTGTTCATCATTATCGGATTTCTCTACTATGATATGAAAGCGACCCGTGATCTCGTTGCCTTTGAACGAGCACTTGATGAATATCAGGAAATCACTGATGACGCGGAGAGAAAGGAACGCGTCCTCAAGACGGTTGCGGAGCTCGATAAGCTCGTCGCTTCATCTCATTGGGGTTTTGTGAATGAATATGGATCGTACATAATCGGTAATCTCCTGTACACTGAGAATATGTTTCAGGAGGCGAAGAAATATTATCTGCAGTTCGTCGATGAATCGCCATCATCGTTTTTCGCGCCACTCGCGCTGCAGCAGGCAGCGCGATCGGCTGAGATGCTCGGTACTGTTGATGAAGCCCTTACCCTGTATCAGCAGCTTGAGAGCGAATACGGTGATAGTCAGTTCGCGGATCATATATACTACAATCTGGGAAGAATATATGGCAGGAGGGGTGATATCTTCAAAGCGCGCGAGTACTATAACAGGGTGATCATCTCCTTTCCACAATCGCTTTTCTCAGAGAAAGCCAAGAAGAATCTCTTTCTCCTCGGCGCAACCGACACCGTTCAGAAAGGGAGAAATTAAATATATCTTGACAGCGTGAGACGTGACGGTAAAAGGTTCCGCATGGCCATTTTATCCGTGCCGATGAGCACCGGCATGTCAGTGCGGGCCGTTATCTGTGGAGCAGTGCATAGAGTGAACCTGTCAAAAAGCATGACAGATATTGCAGGGTAAAGCAACACCGTGTTTATGCTAAAAGGCGGGGAGAGAATGGCCGTATTTGGTTTTCCGGCACTGCGAAAACTCACAAATGTATTCATGCAGTAAATTCAGTTCTGGAGTTAAATCGTGGCTGTACCAAAGAGAAGAAAATCAAAATCGAAATCCCGTATGCGGAGATCGCATGATGCCATCGGGAAACCGAACCTGAGACCGTGTCCTCGATGTGGTGCCTATGTGCTCCCACACCGGGTTTGTCCTGAGTGTGGTCACTATAAAGGTCAGCTGGTAATAGAGCCGAACGTTAAAATAAAAGAAGCGAAATAGCGGGATTCTCCTGAGAAAACGGCATAAGGAGCAGCGGTATTCCAGGAGCCCGGTTTCTATTATATCTTGACAGGGAGTTCAGATGCTTTATTATGGGTGTTCAGTGTGTCACGCCGGGATAGGATTTCAAGGCGAAAACCCGTCGTTTGCATTATCAAGAGGAATTCCCGTGAAGACCTCTATATCGCGCGTTCTCTGATATGGTGTGGAAGAATAAGTAAAGGAGGAGAGTAGGGTAATGGCGGTAGATTTTGAAAAGATAAAAAAGATTATCGTCGATCAACTCGGGGTCGATGAGTCTGAGGTTACCCTTGAGGCCTCATTTGTTGATGATTTAGGTGCAGATTCGCTTGATACAGTTGAGCTCGTTATGGCGCTCGAGGAGGAATTCGGTATTGAGATTTCTGACGAGGATGCAGAGAAGATTATTACCATCGGTGATGCTATAAAGTATATCGAGTCCCATTCTAAATGAGCGGATGTATCATTTCGGTTTTTATCGTATAATGGATAATGACGATAAAAGTATTAATGGAAAAAAGAGAAAAAAGAGCAGATATCGGCAACTTAATCGTTTACAGGGCGTTATAAAGGTACGATTCAAGGACAAGAGCCTGCTCAATCGAGCGTTGACCCATCGCTCCTTCGTGAATGAAGCAAATTCCACTATAACAGACAACGAGAAGCTGGAATATCTTGGAGATTCGGTACTCGCTCTCGTGGTGAACGAATATCTTTTCAAGCGATTCGGCGAGTATCATGAGGGGGATCTCGCCAAAATTAAATCAGCAGTTGTATCGGAGGCCACCCTGGCCAAGGTGGCGCTGGAGTTAAAGCTGGGGAGCTTTTTACAGATTGGGCGCGGGGAGGAGCAGAGCGGAGGACGCGACCGTTCTTCGATTCTCGCGAATACGCTCGAAGCGATAATTGGTGCAATCTATCTTGACTCGGGCCTGAGAGAGAGTAAGCGATTTATTCTCAGTGTTCTGAAGAAAGACATTGAGAGAATAGATAACCTTTCGTACAGTCGTGATCCGAAGACAACTCTTCAGGAATATGTTCAGAAGAAGTATAAAGAACGACCGCTCTATGAGGTAATTGAGGAAGTCGGTCCTGATCATCATAAACAGTTTACCGTTAAACTTTTCGTATGCGGAAATACGGTATCGACAGGCATCGGGAGCAGCAAGCGGAAAGCGGAAATGGATGCTGCGAGAAAAGCTCTCGAGGGGTTATACATAGGAGAAAAATCTATTTGATTTTCAACAGGGGGACATTGCGAATACGTGTCGCGGCCGTCCTTGTCAGGGAAGGGAAAATCCTGCTCATCGCTCATAAAAAGGGCAGGAATGTGTACTGGTTGCTTCCCGGGGGAGGGGTTCATTTCGGTGAATCTCTGAAACAGGCACTGAGGCGGGAGATTAAAGAAGAGCTTGGCATATCAATTCGTGTCCATGATCTGGTTTTTATCAATGATTCCATCGAACCCGGCAACCGGAGGCACATACTCCATATATGCTTTAACAGCACCTATGAAGAGGGGGAATATCAACTGGGCAGGGAGCGGAGGCTCTATACGTTTCGTTATTTTTCCGAAGAAGAGATTGCTAATCTCACTATCTTTCCCCCGGTGAATAGAGATATCATTTCCCTTTTACAGGGAAGGGGTATCGAGGAGATATATCAGGAAAAGAGATGGATCCCGCTGTAAGAACCATTCCGGTTGCCTTTGCAGACAACGCATATACCATCCTGATCGGGAGTGATATCCTTCACCGCCAGAACCTGAAGGAGGTTATTCCACCCGCCGACCGCGTCGCGATTATAGCGAGCGCCAGGGTCTATGAGCTCTATCGAGATCGCATTCATAAGGTGCTGAATGAATGTAAACCTGCAGATCTCATGTTTATGGAGGATGGGGAGGAGTATAAGAACTATCAGTATGCCGAGCATTTTTTTGAGTGGCTTCTCAAGAAGCGATTTTCGAGAAAGTCGCTCATGGTAGCCATCGGCGGCGGGGTGGTCGGTGATTTTGCCGGATTTATCGCTTCAACGTTTATGCGGGGTATATCGATAGTACACATCCCGACAACACTCCTGGCTATGGTTGATTCGAGTATCGGCGGCAAGGTGGCAGTGAATATCTCTGCGGGGAAAAACATTGTCGGCACTTTTCATCAGCCGGCACTGATTATTTCTGATATCTCCTTCCTGGATTCTCTTCCTGAGAGAGAATTAAAGAATGGCATTACCGAGACCGTCAAGCATGCCCTCCTGGGTGAACGCGAGCTTCTCGATATACTCCGCAATCATGATCTCGGATCGATTGTGCAGGATGGCGTTCTCGAGCGGCTGGTGTTCCTCTCGGCACAGTTCAAGTCGAGAGTGGTCATGCAGGACGAGCGGGAGAGCGGCCTTCGGTCTATACTCAATTTCGGGCATACGGTCGGCCATGCAATCGAATCGGTTCTGGCCTATCGGGGAATTACGCACGGTGAAGCGGTTGCCATGGGCATCAGGGCAGCGATGTCCATATCACGGGAGATCGGCTGGTTGGGTGATGAGGATATTGCGCTCTATGATGAGCTGGTGCAGCGATACGATCTTATCCATCATACCCGTGCGCTCGACCAGACCGAGCTGCTCGAGCATATGCGCTATGACAAGAAGAATTATGACGGTCGTATTCATTTTGTTCTCATGAAGGGGATAGGCGCTCCGGTCTACAATCAGCGGGTCGATGAGGAGATAATCAGGAAAGCGCTTTCATCGCTGGTCCCCTGACGTGAAGTTTAAAAAATAACCGTAAAATCAATGGCAGGGTTTTTTCAGTAATTACGGTATGAAGAAATTTACTCTCCGAGTTGAGAAAAGATTTGCTCTCTTGGTGAGGATGATAAGTATACATAAATAATTTCAGCGGCGTTTGCAGCTTCCTCATTGTAGCGGAAACCGATTGAGATGAAGAAGAGCATACACCTTTGGTGATATTCCGGAGCATATCGGAAGCGGAAAAAACTGAGATTATTTTCAGATGAAAATATTAAAATTTTAATTGATTTACATGGGTATTTGTGTTACGTACTGTAGGGTTTTGGGAATTATATCGTTTCTACTCTCGGGTAGATTTTATATGATTCATTTGTTCGATAAGCATACCGCGAATTGCTTAATTGTCATGGCAAACAGTGAAAAGCATTTTTGCCTTTTTTTGTGTTCACAGGGGAGTATTGAATTTTATAAAGGTATACTCTATAGGAATTATACGCTCCCTTATATTGTAGAAAAGGGGAAGTCATTTCATGAAGAGGTTGAAGACGGGCGTAATCGGTGTGGGTCATATGGGGCAGTATCATGTGAATGTCCTATCTTCTCTTAAAAATAAGTTCATCTTGAGCGGAATCTACGATACGAATATTGAACGGGCACGGGAAATATCGGAAAAGTTCGACACAAAATATTATGATACTATTGATGACTTATTCAAAGTTGTCGATTCGGTTATAGTAGCCGTCCCGACAAATTTCCACTACATGTATTCATTGATGGCTCTCGAGCAGGGGATACATATACTCGTTGAGAAGCCGGTAACTCAGACGGTCGAGGAGACGAGGAATCTTGCCGATATGGCCCGGAGGAAAAATCTTGTCTTCCAGGTCGGACATGTTGAGCGATTCAATGGGGCAGTACAGGAGCTCTATAAAATAGTCGAGAAGCCATTGATTATCGAATCCCGACGGTTAAGCCCGTTCACGAGTCGGGTGAAGGATATTGGCGTGGTGCTTGACCTTATGATTCACGATATTGATATCGTGATGAATATCGTAAAATCGCCGGTTGCCGCAATAATGGCTTCGGGGGGCTCTGTCTTCACGGAACATGAGGATTACGCCAATGCGATCATCCAGTTCGAGAGCGGGTGCATCGCGACGGTAACTGCATCGAGGGTGACGCAGAGGAAGATCAGAACACTTGCCGTCAGCCAGGAGAAATCATACATTTTTCTTGATTATGCCACGCAGGATATTCATATTCACCGGCAGGCGACACAGGCTTTCCTCCTGACCAGGGAGAAGATCAAGTACAGCCAGGAGGCCTTTGTTGAAGAGCTCTTTGTGCATAAGGAAAATCCGTTAAAACAGGAACTTGAGCATTTTTATGAGTGTGTACGCAACAGTGAGCCTCCCCTTGTTTCGAATGAGGTTGATATAGCCATCCTTAAAACCGCGCTTGAGATTGAAGGACTGATTCGGGAGAACAGGAGACAGCAGAAGAAATTTAAGGCAATCAATTGATCTCATGCAACGGCGCGATACCGCGATGCGTGCATCGACATGCAGGGCAGCGTGATGCAATTACCGCGCCGGGAATCGCGCTGCGGCTTGATGCATATACAGAGAGGTGATGAGGCATTGACACAGGCTATACAGTTTTCAATAGACGAATATGAGGGGGTCAAGATCGTTCGCCTCGGCGGCAATATATCAAATGTCACCAGGAACGAATTTCTGAACATTATCAATGAGCTGACGAAGAAGAACAATATCATCATTGATCTGAGCAATGTGGGGGTTTTCACCTCTTCGGGGCTGGATGCTCTCCAGAGTGCGAGTATCGAGGCGAAAGCGCATAATACCCGGGTACTTCTGCTGGGGGCGAATGAGAGTCTGATTAAAATGGTTGAGATACTCGATGTCTATGATGATTTTATCTTTGTTGAAAATGTGGAAGAAGCGATCACCAAATTGAAATACTATATCTGATACTTCTCACCCGGCTGCTGCATGTTCGTTCTCTCTCCTCAGTTCTCAGGGAAAAAGTGTATGTTCGGCCTTCCGTTGTAAATGTTCTTCGAGAGGAAGACATCGGGGTCGAAGTATTCCCTGATGATCTCGATATCTATCTTCAACGGTTCCTCCACCATCTCAAGATGCCCCTCCTGTAACAGAATCACCCTGTCAGCGGTCTGGAAGATGAAGCTGAGATCGTTGAGTGCAAGTATGACCGTGCGCTCGCCGCCCATGACATATCGGTGAATTGCTTTATGGAGCAGCGAGAGGGTGTGTATATCGAGATCCGATGTCGGGTTGTCGAGCAGGAGTATGCTCGATCTCCGTGAAAAGGCGAAGGCGAGCATCGCTTTTTTCAGAATGCCATCGGAAAGACAGCCGAGAGATTCATCCCGGTAGGGGGTGAGCTCAAATGCCTCGATGGCCTCTTCGACAATCTGAATATCGTAATCGGAGAAGGGATTGAACAGTTTCTTGAAGGGAAGCCGGGCGAGAAGGATAAAGGTGAACAGCATCTCCTCGCTGTTTTCGGGAAGGGATTGTATGGAGTGTCCGATATGCTTCAGGCGCTCTTTTCGGGAGAACGATTGGAGGGGTCTCTTGTTTATCAGGATATCACCCGCAAAGTCTCGTATCGCACCTGAGAGCAGGTTCAGAAATGTCGTTTTACCCGAACCCGCTTTTCCGATTATTCCGACTATCTCACCGTCATTGATGCTGGTGCTGATCCCCTTGATTACCTCCTTTTCCCCGTATCGGTACCGGAGGTCCTGTATTTCGATCATGGATTACTCTCCTCTTCTCTGAGTTCGATAGTAGAGTGCATAGGTCATCACCGGAGCGATTGCGATGATGAAGATCGGCTCTCCGCATGCGGCGATGGCCACAAGGATCTGTATGTATATCATGATGCAGATAAAACGCAGTAAATCGGTTTTGAAATTGTCGGGGCGTGACTTCCCCAGGTAGGGACCGATCCCACCGAGCCATCCGATGAGGAGGAAGATAACGGTGAAGAGGAGATCGCCGAGGAATCCGACCCCGCGGTGAAATAGCCGATAGCTCCAGCCGGTTGTCTCGAAGTATGCGCTGCCCTGTGCGTGGAGGGAGAGCTCGTACGAAAATTCCAGTGAGAGATACAGGAGCAGGAGTACCAGAATGGCGAGCACCAGTATTCCGTACAGATTTTCTGCCAGGTGGAGCCCGTATCCCATCACCAGGGGAGCCAGTTCCGCAAGGTGAAAGGCGCTGTCGGACAGGAGAAAGAAAACGAAGAAGATGATTACAACCGCATTAATTATGATGCCGACGGTACACTGATCTCTTCTGCGATGAAGGGCTTTCGAGAATGCATTGATGATCATAAAGGACAGGAGTGTTGCGATGATAATCATGCTGATATGCGATGTTATGAATCGAAGGACAAAGAAAATGGCAAGTGTGCTCCCTGCAGCGGCACCTGTCTGTAGATAGCCGATACGCAGCCGCGGAGTGACAGTCGGTTTCGTGAGGAGACCGTACAGGAGCGCAGCGAGGAGGTACAGTGCAGCTCTCTCGTAGGGGATATGTAATGCAACGATATTTATTAATACTGACAGGACGAGCAGGATGATCAGAAGGAGTGAGCGAAGTGCAATGTTATCTCTGATTGCCATTTATCTCCGATGATTGCTTCTTTTCTTGAACAACCTCTGATGCAATGTGCTTTAACGCCTTATCTTCCAGTGCCTTCTGGAGGAGCGTCTCCCGGTATGAGAGCTTCTGGAGCAGCTCTTTTGCCTTATCCCTCTTGCCGGTGAGCGCATAGGCTTTACACAATCGAAATCTGTCATCATCACCGAGGGAGAGCCGCTCGTAGTACGATATTGCTTTGTTATAGGTGCCGATAGTATAGAAGGCGTTTGCGATGGCGAGGCTCACCTCATGATTCTTATAGGCGTCGGGGAGCTCCTCCGCAATCTCGGCAACCCGTTGATAGCGCCCCTTTTTGTAGTATCCCAGAAGGAGCAGCTGAAAGGCTTTCTGATATTTTTGAGGGACCTCTTTCCTCCTCATCTGAAAGAGGGTGTCGAAGTATTTCGTATAGTGCGGGTCATCCATCTTGTAGTAGATGCTTCCGATCTGGAAGAGTATCTCGGGATTATTCTGATGTGACTTCTGGGCTTTCTGAAGCGTTTTCAGCGCTTCTTCGTAGTTGTGCTCCTTGATGTGGATTGCCGAGAGCAGGAGGAGTGGATCGAGTGATTCATCATTCAGCTTCAGCGCTGATTCGATATCCTCACGGGCGCGCTCGTATGTTCCCGTATTGTAATAGGACGTTCCGCGTTTCAGCCGGATGAGATATCGCGTGTTCTTGTTCAGAAAGCCGTATTCGAGAGCGCTGCTGAAATGCTCTGCTGCGCTGCGGTAGTATCCCCTGTTGAAGGAGATATCCCCCAGAAGGAGGTGTACCTCGCCATAAAATGGTATTCTCTCGACGATATCCCTGAACAGGGAGGTTGCTTCGCTCATCTCTCCCTTTTTGTATGCGATCATGCCTATCTCGAATTTCGCTGCAAGAAATGAAGCATCTTTATATAATGCATCCCGGAAGGCTTTTTCGGCCTCCGCAATTTTTTTATCCTTTTTGAGTTCAATTCCCTTCTGATATGATTCTGTCGCCTCTTTTTTGTCGCTCCACATGAGCTTGTTGATGAGATCTTCAACCTTCTTCTTCGCACCGGCATCATGGGTTCTGTTCCAGAATATCTTCAGGGATTTAACCATTGAGAGATAATCTCCCTGTCGTTCGGTCAGCACAATGAGGTTCCAGTATGCCAGGCGGAGGTACTTGCCGGATATTCGATTAATAATCGCTTTCTGATAGTATTCCATTGCCTTTTTGTAATTCCCTTCCCTCTTCTCTATTTCTCCCAGGAAGTAGTAAGCATTTCCGTTCTCCCGCTCTTCCAGTTCCTTCAGGAACATCTCCTTCGCCTTATCGTATTTCTTGTACATGTAGTAGCTGCGACCCCTGCCCAAATAGCTCGCGAGCAGAGTGCTGTTCAGGAGAAGAGAGAGAGTGAATAGTATAGCCGGTATGGTGATCCACCGTGATATCATAACGTATCCCTGCGTCCTATCATCCTCTCGAAGGTGAGAGGGCACTTAAAGGAGCACTGTAACTCAATTGCTTTATTGATGATGAAACGCGCACTGTCAAGATAATATTGCAGCAGGAAATAATTGTTTGACTAATCCGCTCGTCTGCTTTAGTGCATGGTACGGGAGCATCTGCCGATGATGTCGGAGGAGTCATCGGTGCCGTAAAGCTCTTTTCATCCCATTACCGCACTATAAAGAATTTATCCTGTACGTTGAGAAAAAACGGCAGGGCGTCGAGAAGGTCTTTTCCGTTTTACCGAATAGCTGACCGAGGAAGTGTACGAAGTCTCTATGGGTTCACAGAACTTGATACGATCGACAGGCGTTATCGCCCTCTCAACCTTCCTGAGCCGAATAATGGGATTTGTCAGGGATATGATCATCGCTCGCTACTTCGGCGCTTCACGTTCGCTTGATGGCTTTTTCGTCGCATTCAGAATCCCCAACCTGGTACGGCGACTCGTTGCGGAGGGATCGCTGACCATATCATTCATACCGGTGTATACCGAATACCTCGTCCATCAGGGACAGGAGGAGGCGCTCCGTTTAGCCCAGAAAACACTGTCGTTGTTATTCCTTATTCTCATTTTCATCATTTTTCTTGGCGAAGTATTCTCACCGCAGATTGTTCGGCTCTTCGCGTACGGTTTCACGCAATCCGATGTGATACTTCTCACCGTCGATCTGAATCGAATGATGTTCCCCTATCTCTTCTTTGTGGGTCTGGTTGCCTTCGCCATGGGGATATTGAACTCGCACGGGTATTTCTTTGCCCCCGCCTTTTCGCCGGTCCTGCTGAATGTCGGATTCATCGTGGGCGCTGTTTTCTTCGGTCCGCTCTTCAGTGAGCCGCTCTACGGTCTCGCGCTGGGCGTCATCCTCGGCGGCCTGATGCAGCTCGTGCTGCAGATCCCCTATCTGATTCGATCCGGCTTCAGGCTTCGAATCTCGATCGATATACGGCATGCAGGGATACGAAAGATTTTCAGGATGATAGTACCTGCGCTTTTTGGCATAGCCGTTTATCAGATAAACATTCTCGTGGGTACCATACTCGCCTCAATGCTTCCCGGCGGAAGCATATCCTATCTCTACTACTCGGATCGGCTGACCGAAATCGTTCTCGGTATTTTCATTATATCCATCGGGAACGTTATTCTCCCGGAGATGTCGAGGATGTCCGCTCAGGATGATATCGAACGGCTGAAGGATCTGTATGTCAATTCAATCAGGATCGCGCTCTTTCTCGCAATTCCAGCAAGCATTGCCCTGATCGCGGTCGGGTTTCCCATAATCTCCGTCCTCTTCATGCGTGGCGCGTTCACCGCACATCATGCCGAGATGACCTACCGGGCGCTCCTGTTTGCCAGCCTGGGGATTCCGTCGCTTTCAATTTTGCGGCTCACCACTCCGACCTTCTATTCCCTGCAGGATACCAGGACACCGGTGCAATGTGCAACAGTCTCCTTTGTGGTTAATGCGATTCTCGGTTTTGTTCTCATGCGGACCCGGCTGCAGCATGCCGGACTCGCCTTTGCCAATTCCATTGCGGTGACCGTTCAGATTACTCTGCTCTTGTTTCTCCTGTTTCGGAGGATCGGGAATCTCAATGTGAAAGGGGTTGTTGCCGCCGCGTTGAAATCGATCCTGGCGGGGGCTGCGATGGCGCTCGTTATCAGGTATCTCTCGGGCGTGGTGAACTGGTACACCGATGCGCTGCGCGTGCGGGTGCTGCATCTCGGTATTATTATCGGTGCTGGCGGGTTCACGTATTTCCTCGCGAGTCTGCTGCTCGGAGCGGAGGAAGTGCGGTATCTCTGGAGCCGGTTCCGGAAGAATCGGTAGTGCGATGCCCTCTCATTTCCCGGGAGATCGCCGCTCCCCCTTCAGGTAGGTAACGGTGAGATTCTTTATGGCGGCGATGGCGCTCAGATATGAGAGGGGCATTTCGGTTTTCAGGTGATGATACGAGAAGGCGATATACCTGTTTGCCTTGCTTCGGGCGGGTCTCGTCGAATCGATGAGCACCCATCGCCCCTTCGTAAAAGCCTCAACCCACATGTGAAAGACAAAGACATTCTCCATCCCCGCGAACGATTCAGCGAGAATCATGCCAACCGCAGCGCGTGCCGGGATGCCCCGTGCTCGCAGGAGGGCAATGGTCAGGACGCTGTGCTCGGTGCAGTCCCCCGATCGCATTCGCAGGATGTCCCGTGCGGGGATAAGGGGTATGCCGATCTTCTTATGCACGATATGGGTATAGACGAAGCGTTCGATATCGGCGAGGGGGGTGCTGGAGTGCCTGAATCGCCCGGAGAGACGCTGTATCTCCCGGCTGTCGGTGTTCAGGAATCTGGTGTTCTGCAGATAAGAGGGCGAAACCGGCTGATCTCTGTGTTTGCCTTCTCCCGAGACGATGGTAATAACAACTTTCTCATCGGCAGCGACCACCCGCAGCACTCGCTGAAAGGGCGTCTCGGGAAGTGAGAAGTTCCGATCGGTGGACGAGAGCGTGTACCATGAAGCATGTTCAGTATAGACGTCTTCTTGCACATTGAGGCACCTGACGGCGTGAAAGGTCGCATTGAGCTCGCCGCCGACGCTTGACGGTACTCCGGTAATAATGATGAAAAACGCTATCAACCCCTGTAGTGCTCTCATTGCTTCATGATGCGTTCGAATATGCTTCCTCTCACGGTCCTGTATGCTCATCCTGCAGGAGCGCGGAGTGCACCTAATCCTTGATGAGCACGATTGCCGTATTGAGCATTCTGATAACGGTTGTAATCATAATGCCGCGCTCATCGAGATACAGGTCGATACTCTTGACATTCCCGATTGATTCTGTGAGGTGAATCAATTGCCTGGATTTCCCGCCGATATCAATCCGCTCAATGCCAATGACGGTAATGGTGACGGGGATGAGTGATTCCTGCTCGATAGTGGGATCATAGATATGGCTCGTGAGCGTCAGTCCCTCTTTAAATTTCCCCTCGATTAATTTTGAGAAGAAGTAGTTCCCGTCCAGCATGAAGTCGCGGGGAAGGGTAAGGGTTGCGCTGCTGCTGTCGGCCCTGAGCGTTACCTTCCGGCCGTCGAAGGTGGCAACGGTGTTTATTTCCTGGGTTTCACCGCTGCTGATGATGCTATTGTGACTCTCGTATCGGACCGGCCTGAAGTCGAGCGTCTCGACAATGGTCTGTCGGGCGATATTGGTAACATCACCCACTTCCATGCGCAGCTCGGAGCGGATGATGTACTGTTTGTCGACAATGTAGTTTGATGCTTTGGCGGTACCGACGGGTACGTCGTTGACGAAGAGGGTATAGCTCCACTCTCCGGTCGGTATGCTCTTGGGAATGGCAGGGGTGCACTGGCACATTCCGATTATGATGGTGAACAGAAAGAAGAGATATATCTTCAGTTTCATCAGATCTCCCCGGTAAGGAAACTGTTTCACGTGTAGTCTCCCTTCGGATTGTTATATGCCGGAATACAGCGACATATTCATGAGTGCGAAAATAGAAATTGTTACGCCTCAGAGTATCTATCGTGCATGAAGTCTATCCGCCTCCTGCACCGATCAATACCGATGAGTGGCATTGACTTATCCAGCTCCGGCCCCTCCAGTCTCCCCGTGAGGATCGCCCTGAGCGGAAGGAACAGCTTCTTCCCCTTGAGACCGGTTTCCTCCTTAATCTGCTCCGGAAGGAGGCGCGCGAAGTTCTCTTCAGTGATATTGTGAATCGTGCGATGGGCAGCCGTGATAACCGCTCTCCCATGCTCTTCTCTGAGGAGACGATCGGCTTCCTCGTCGGGTTCTATGATATCATCCAGGAAGAAACCGATGAGTGATTGTATGTCGGAGAGGATCTCGCACTTTAACCGCAGCAGGGATACGACATTCTCAAGCCAGTCCCGTTGCAGCTCATCCGTATTATATCCCGCCGCTTGTATATAGGGGATGAAGAGATCCGTAATCCTGTCCGGCGGAGCGGTTCTGATATAGTTGCCGTTCATCCAGCGGAGCTTCTGAAAATCGAAGATTGCCGCGCTGCCGGAGAGCTTCTGTATGTCGATCTGATTGAAGATGTCGGTGAGGGGAAGGATCTCGTCGCCGCTTTCCGTTGCCCATCCGAGCATCGAGGTATAATTGAGAACCGCTTCAGGCAGATAGCCCGCTTCTCGATACCGCTGAACCGAAGTAATTCCGTGCCGCTTGCTCAGCTTGGTGCGATCGGGCCCGAGCACCAGCGCGTGATGAGCGTACTCCGGAACGGGGAGATTGAGCGCCCGGGCAATGAGTATCTGCTTGGGCGTGTTGGAGAGATGATCCTCTCCTCTGATGACATGGGTGATCTCCATCAGGGCGTCGTCAATAATCACGATGTAGTTGTACACCGGGGAGCCATCGGATCGGACGATAATGAAGTCTCCGCCGATATTCTCGCTGTTGAAGGAGATCTCCCCCTTGATGAGATCCTTTACAATAACCGTTTCTCCGTCGGGTATCCTGAACCGTACGGTGGGTATTCTCCCTTCGGCTTTAAACCTGTCCACCTCGGCGTTCGAGAGGTCTCTGCATCTGCCGGGATACACGAAGGATTTGTGTGGCGCTTCCTGTCGCATCGCTTCGAGCTCGTCCGGTGTGCAGTAACAGTGGTATGCCGCGCCCGTCTCAAGCAGCGCCTCGGTATAGTGCCGATAAATATCGAATCGCTCTGATTGCCGGTACGGTCCGCAGCTCCCGCCGACATCAGGGCCTTCATCCCACTGAATCCCGAGCCATCGGAGATCCTCCATAATCGACTCTTCGGATTCTCGCGTGCTCCGCTCCCGATCGGTATCTTCGATCCTGAGGATAAGGGTGCCCTGGTACTTTTGTTTAATGAGATAGTTGAGCATTGCGGTTCGTGCATTTCCAATATGCAGAAAACCGGTCGGGCTCGGTGCAAATCGTAATCTCATACGCTTCTCCTTGACAACGGCAGGTGGCGATCTCCACTCTCCGTTGCTCTGCTTGATGAAACAGCGCTCTCGTGAGGAAAAAGTGAACGGGTGTTATCGGAAAAGGAAATGAGCGATAGTGATGATGACGCTATTGTACCCCGCGAGAGCCTTCTGGACCGATCAATAGTCGTATGAGTGGACGGAGGGTTTGCCGGTGACAATCTCTTTCGTTTCCCGTTCAATCTTCTTCACCAGAGCCTGTACCTTTTCGATAACATCATCCTGTACAAGTACTTTCCCACACCGCTCGCACTGGTATGCTGGAATGTCTTCGATGATCAGAAGAAAATTTTCGCCGCTGACGCGATAGCAGCTTTTCCCTTCGGTTAAAATACCACCACAGGAACATTCCATTCGTATGCCTCATTATATTGCATAATACATTGGAGCAGCGCCGGTATGGGTGCTCTGCATTCAACAGGAGCATTATGAGTTTATGCTTTTTATTAATGTCAAGAGTAAATTGATATTCGATGGATAAATACCTTTCTGTTGAATCCATACGGCCTTCGGGGAATGCTCGAGTGATTGATCTCCTCCGGAGCCTTTCCCCGATAGCACTCTTCTGCGTGATCATGCCGGTTAGGCGGAGATGCTTCACGATGTGGTTTACTTTATAAGAAAACGCTTGATGCGATAGCGCACCGGCGGATATACTGTGAATGCTGTTACACTGTCCCGGTTTCAAGCAGTGCAGAAGGAATTACAGATAAAACGAGCGAAAGACATGAAAATAGCATGGGTTCTCTTATCGATTGTCTTTATTATGATATTCTTGATCGGCTGCACCTACGAAAAGAGAATATCGATCTGGTCGACCTATCATGCAAGCGCCTGGAATGATTCCAGGGATAAATTTGCTTTCGCGAGAGGGTATCATATATATAAGCATCCCACGGGGATATCGCGGTTTCCCGATGGGGGCACTTCAAAGGTGCTGCATGACAGCATCTCCTTTTATGTTTTTGATATCGGGAGCGGCGCCATTCAGCGGTTCGATCGTTTTGATGATGCGAGGGGATGCAATCTCACTCAGTACTGGAATATCACTATTGACTGGCTGGGTGATTCCATCATCTATTATATTGCGACCCGGGTGTGGGACAGGGACAAGAAGGCTTATCGTGATGTTGCTATGGGACGGTTTTCCTTTGATGTTGTAAATAATAAGAAGGAAGCACTGTCGGCGGAGGATCCCAGGTGGAAGAGCGTCCTGGCGAGAAGACCGGAAAAGGACCGTAAATTGATAAAGTATATAATGCAGCTCTCGTCAAAAGAGATAGATGCCTATACGAAAAATGTGACCGTTGAAGGATGGGGACTGGATCCGCTTGAATATGCACGGCTGAGCAATCGGGAGTACATTGAGGATCTCATGAAGCTGCGGGGTGATCAGCAGTATAGAAACGCTGTCATTGAGCGACTGGGGAAGGAATTAACAGCCGAAGAAATAAAGGATGTCCTTGAGGAATTCAAAGAAAAAATGCGAAAGCTGGAAAGCTCCGATCGGTACAAATATTTAACGTACAAGTTTTCGATTGAGGAGATAGAGGAACGCCTGACGGATATTATCAAACGGCATACGGAGTCCGGTGCTGTTGAGTGAGCACAGGGTGGATCTTATCCGCTTCTCTGTGACTTCTCGATCTTCGCCCACGTGTCCCTGAGTGTCACCGTTCTGTTGAATATGAGCTTCCCTTCCCCTGAATCGGGATCGGTGCAGAAATAGCCGAGCCGCTCGAACTGATACAGATTCCCCGGAGTCGAGCCGCTTAAACTCGGCTCCACGAGGCCTCTCCTTATTTTCAGCGAGTCTGGATTCAGGTGCTCCTTGAAGCCCCCTTCGGCGCTGTCCGGATTCTCGACGCTGAAGAGGGAATCGTAGAGGCGCACCTCTGCCTCCAGCGCATGGGGGGCCGATACCCAGTGCAGGGTTCCCTTGACCTTCCGATCACTTGGTCCGGTGCCGCTTTTCGTGTCGGGATCGTAGGTGCAGTGCAATTCAACTATTTCACCGGCGTCGTTCTTGACCACGTCGATGCACTTGATGATGTAGGCGTATCGGAGCCGCACCTCGCGGCCGGGCGCCAGCCGGAAATACTTCCCGGGCGGATCCTCGCGGAAGTCATCGCGCTCAATGTATATGACGCGGGAGAAGGGGATGGTTCGGGTGCCCATGCCGGGATCTTCCGGATTGTTTATCGCCGTGAGATCTTCGACCTCTTCAGGATAGTTTACGATAGTGACTCTGAGCGGCTGCAAAACCGCCATCACCCGTGCGGCTCTCCGGTTGAGATCCTCGCGGAGGCAGTGTTCGAGAAAGGCGATATCGACAACGCTGTCACGCTTCGCGACACCGATACGCTCGGCGAAGTCGCGGATCGCCTCGGGGGTATAGCCGCGGCGCCTGAGGCCGGCGATAGTGGGCATGCGGGGATCGTCCCATCCGCTCACATATCCGCCGGTGACAAGCTCGAGGAGCTTCCGCTTGCTCATAACCGTATAGCTGAGATTGAGCCGCGCGAACTCGATCTGCCGCGGATGGTGTACCCCGAGCTGATCGAGAATCCAGTCGTAGAGGGGACGATGATTCTCGAACTCCAGGGTGCAGATGGAGTGGGTTATCCCCTCGATGGAATCCGATTGCCCGTGAGCGTAATCGTACGTGGGATAGATCGACCACCGGTCGCCCGTTCGGTGATGGGGCACTTTCATAATCCGGTACAGAACCGGATCGCGCATGTTCAGATTTCCGGAGGACATGTCTATCTTCGCCCGGAGGGTTCTTGAGCCGTCTTCAAATTCCCCTTTTCGCATCCGCTCGAAGAGATCCAGGTTCTCCTCGACTGTCCGGTTTCGATAGGGGCTCTCCCTTCCGGGCTCCGTGAGCGTTCCCCGGTACTCGCGGATCTCCTCGGCGGTCAGATCGCAGACGTAGGCCTTCCCGGATCTGATAAGCTGCACGGCCCATTCGTAGAGCTGCTCGAAGTAGTCGGAGGCATAATAGAGGTGTTTTCCCCAGTCGAAGCCGAGCCACCGAATATCCTCCTTGATGGATTCGATGTATTCCTCCTCCTCCTTGATCGGATTGGTGTCGTCGAAGCGGACATGGCATCTCCCCTTATATTCAGCGGCAAGTCCGAAATTGAGACAGATGGACTTGGCGTGACCGATATGGAGATACCCGTTGGGCTCCGGGGGGAATCGGGTCACTACCTGCCCCTCGTTCCTGTTATTTTTGATATCATTCTCGATGATATCTTTTATAAAATTTGAAGGAGGAGCACCCTGCCTGGAATCCTCAGCGGTAGTTTTTTCTTTTCTGTCTTTCGACGCACTCATGATATTCCCTTATACCATTCTTTCAGAGCGGTCATTCCCGGTATAGACGCCCGTGCTATTCGAAGGGGCACGAGATAAATTATCACGTCATCCTTGAAGTCGCACGATATTTACCTGCCGGTCAATCTTTTTTTTGCATTTATTCTTTACGTATCAAGTGCATTTAACAAAAAATTTATATTGCCTTTATCTGAGCTTAATCTTTCGGTGCTTTTTATTCATCAAGTAGTTTATCAAATACCAATAAAATATATTTTCAGGAGGCTGATTAGTATGCGATTAAGGAATCTTCTGACTGTCCTGCTTGCTGTGCTGGTATTTTCAGCGAGCGCGCTTATGGCCCAGGAAAAGGCTGAAAAGAAAATGAAGCTGGAGGGTCTGGCGTTCATCAACTGGCATACCATGATGACAGACAGCACGGATAATGAAGGCGGCGAGAAGGAGAACACCTTTCAACTGGAGCGTGTGTATCTCACCTGGAAGTCGTCCTTCGCAAACGGATGGAGCGCGAGGGTTACCACCGATGTGGAGAACTCCCGTTCCTATGAAGATGTTGAGATTGAAATCAACGATGCCGTGGATGATGGTGGAAACGGGGACGGCGTTGTCGATGCTGATGAAATCGACGCCACCATCAAGTCAAAGACCAAGTACGCCCTCTATATCAAGTACGCCTACGTCGAGAAGGCGTTCGAGATTGATCCCCTGAAGGCGAAGTTCACCTTCGGCATGATCGAGACGCCGATGATCGGCTTTGTCGACAAGCTCGCCGATCAGCGGTGGGTGCATAAGAACTTCATTGACGACGCGAAGGGCATTCTCATCAAATCCAACGGGAAGTCATACGGGATTGACAATTCGGCGGACATGGGCGCTTCGCTCAAGGTGAGCGCCATGAAAATGGTCGAAATTGAAGTGGCGGTGACCAACGGCGAAGGCTACAAGGACACTGATGAATCCGAAGACGATGCCAAGAACGAGGGAAAGGCATATTACGGACGAGTGACCATCTCTCCAATCGAGCAGCTCAAGATCTCCGGTTTTTACCGAAGAGAAGGACTGGATAACGATGAGGGCGATTTCCACAAGGGATACTACGGCGGCGGCATTGCATGGGTTGATAAAAAGCTCATCATGGTTGGCGCCAATTACCTTGTTGTCTTTGAAAAGGATGACGGCGAGGATCTCGCAGGAACGCAGGTTGACGGTACCGAAGAGAAGTACGAAATGTCGATCATCGACGCCTGGGTAACCCTGAAGTTCGACACCATCGTCGGCATGCCGCTCTTTCTGATGGCTCGCTACGGAATCGGCGACACCGGCCACAAGGAAGGGAAGACCACCTACATGGGCGCCGGTCTCGGTTATCAGTTCGATGATAACGTCCGGTTCATTGCCCACTACGATCAGTACGATAATGAGCTCGCCGATTACGGCGAAGAGCCGAATCCGTCAGCGAAATTCTCAGTCAAGTGTGAGGTGAAGATATAATTTGACCGCGAGAATTCGTATTTTAAATAAAAAATCCCCCACGTTGATTGGGGGATTTTTTATTTATCTGTTGATAATATTGTGGATTGTGATATAATCCTGCCATATAATAGCCACAGGCGAAACCTCGACGTTTCGCCTGTGGCTATCTTCAGGGAGGCCTCCATGAACCGCATTCTTGTGATTATGTCTCTCGTTCTTATCTTTCTTGTTCCCGGATGCTCACCCGGAACGGATGACAGCGCTCGAGAGACCCCGGGCGAGCGCGCTCCCGTTATCGGAATGACCATCCCTGCGGGCACGTTCGATGCTTTTTATAAAGGGGAGATTACGCGGATAAAGCTCTCCGATTACCGGGGGAAGTGGCTGATTCTCTTCTTCTATCCCGCAGATTTTACCTTCGTCTGTCCCACCGAGCTCCGCGAGATGGCCGAGTACTACGACCGGTTCCGGAAAAGTGGCGCCGAGGTGCTTGCGATAAGCACCGATTCGGCCTATGTGCACCGGGCCTGGCATGAGCAGAACGGGGCGGTTCAGAAGGTGCGGTACCCGATGCTCTCCGATCGGTCGGGTGCCCTCTCCCGGGCGCTCGGCGCTTATGTCGCCGGGAAGGGAATCTCGGTCCGGGCGAGCTTCGTGGTCGATCCCGACGGGATAATCGTCGCCGCCGAATTCCACGACGAGAGCATCGGGAGGAGCGCTGCCGAGCTCCTGCGGAAGCTCGAGGCGGCCGTCGCCGTGCGCGCGCATGAGGGGGATTTCTGCCCGGCGGCGTGGAATCCGGGCGATGAGATGATTACGCCGAAATGACACCGGCATATTTTATCGATTTTTTTGCGGTACTTCCCCAAGCGACACCTCGAGGTGTCGCTTGGGGGGTTGAATAATATTTATATAAAAAATATAATTAGCATATAATTGTGTTATATCAATTATTTTATTATTGACATATTGCATGCGTAACATGTAGCAATATAGTCAGTTCTCTTTATTCATATAACAATCTCAAGGTGATCTTCTGGA
>Ga0180432_10001831_pt1 | contig 32856 bp, 24 predicted proteins | sample SS_ome_10_FD_132414 | JGI IMG/M metagenome (GOLD analysis project Ga0180432, IMG submission 132414) | Hypersaline lake sediment archaeal communities from the Salton Sea, California, USA - SS_1_MS_2 metaG | ecosystem: Environmental > Aquatic > Non-marine Saline and Alkaline > Hypersaline >...
CTCGATTACCTGCTGACCGTCGAGGAAGATATGCTGATAGGTGTCAATCCCATCAGGGCTGCCCGGACTGTCCGAATCGAACGCCTTCAAGATTCTCCGGCCGGTGCCGTCATACTCGAACTCCGCGACGACGTGAATGCCGTCCTTGATCTCCACCAACCGGTTCCAAGCGTCGTACTTGGCCGAAATACTGTTGGCCGGGTCGCTCGGTCGCTCTGTTAACTACTAACGATTAACGGCGCTCTGACCCTATTTTCCCTTGGGCTGATTGTCTCGTTTTCTACCGCTTTTTAGCTGCTTTCGTGCCCGTCTTCCTGGGGATGTCAAGTTCGCTGGACCGCTTCACCTATTTCGTAAGAAGGGGTGGCCAGCTGACTAATGGTATATGATGCAGTCCGGTAATGCCTGCTGGAGTTGCTTAACTCCTTTGTTGGTGACTTGGGTCTTCTTGAGGTCCAACTCTCCAAGGTCGGCCAGCTCCTTGAGATGCACTAACCCGGCGTCGGTGACTTGCGTACCTCTAAGGTTCAGATCGTCGAGTTCGGTCATGCCTCTAAGATATACCAGCCCGGCATCGCTGATTTGCGTTTCCGAGAGGTTCAGCCATTCAAGTCTGGTTAGCCCCATGAGATGCTCCAATCCGGCGTCGGTGATTCGCGTTTCATAAAGGCAGACAAACTTGACTTCATCGAGCCTTTTAAGATGTATCAGGTCAACGTCGGTAACCGGTTGGATGTATACTTCGGGGTCCCACAAGCTCACGTTGATTACATCCGCAAGGAAATCCACGCCGACCAGGTTGCGGAACCATGCCGGGCCAGGGGGGGTTGCGTTTGGTATTGGGAAGCCGTCGGTATCGACTTGATAATCATACAATACCGACCCGCCCAACTCCTCAATCGCTTCGACCGCTCTCCTTCGCTGGTTGGCCTTGTAGCAAATCCACCCAAGCCAAAGTGCAAGGGCCAACGTCACCAGAAACAGCGACCGCAGGCTGTATTGGCACCATCGGAGTCTGGGTTTCGGCTCGGGTTGGGGCTTCTCGCTCATCCTCAGATTTTACCACGGCGGGGCGGGCGGTCTAGCCGCTCATTTCAGTTTCGCTGCAATCTGCTTCCAAGCGTTCAGGTATTCGGTAAAATCCCGGTCTTTGTCTGAGAGACGGTCAAGATGCAGCAGAGTCCCGTCAAATCGTCCGAGCCGGTCGAAACGGTTACGCTAATCCCGATGGGTTGCGCGCGGCTGCGGATTTCGGCGTTTCCGGTCATCGGCGAGGGTCCCGACGCCCAGCCGTGGCCTGAGGCGCCGAAAGAGGGTCGATAGGTCACGGCGTCGAGCGCGATATCATTCAGGCGTTTGCCCCGGAGGCGCCGCCGCTTTCCAGCCCTTCGCCAGAAGGCCCTCCATCTCACGCCGGACCTCGGCGCAGGCCGGCTCGTCGATCACGTTGACCGTTTCCCAGGGGTCCTTTTCCAGGTCGTACAACGCCTTCTGCACGGGCCCTTTCTTCAGTTCCAGGTAACTGTACTTGCGGGTTCGCACCATCCGGCCGCCGTTGCCGTCAACCATGAACACGGCCTTCTTCCACGGCTGGCCGGGATCGGAAAGCAACGGCACGAAGCTCGTCCCCTCCAAGTTTCCGGGCAAGTCGAGCTTCACCAGCTCGCCCAGGGTCGGCACGAGATCGACGAACTCGACAAACTGCCGGCAGACCTTTCCGTTCGCCGGCGCGCCCGGCACCCGAACGATCAGCGGCACGCGCCGGGTCGCTTCCAACATGGAGTACTTCGACCAGCAGCCGTGATCGCCCAAGTGGAAGCCGTGATCGCCGAGAAACACGACGATCGTGTTCTTGTCGAGCCCTTCCTTTTCCAGAGCGTCGAGGACCATGCCAAGGTTGTCGTCCACGAAGCTCACACACGCGTAGAAAGCGGCGATTGCCTCCTTTGCTTGCTGAGGCGTCGGCTGCCGTTGCATGAAGATGTCCGGATTGCGTCCGGTGGCCCGCTGCACATAGGGGAAACCGCGGAGGTCTTTGACCGGGGCCGGTGGATCGGGGATCTCTGCCGGGTCGTACATATCGACGTACTGTTTCGGGGCCACCAGCGGAGTGTGCGGCCGCGACTGGGACAAAGCCAGAAAGAACGGCCGCTTGCTCTTGGAAAACTCCTCGAGCAGTGCGACGGCGGTCCGGGCCATCCGGTAGTCGCGCTCCTGCTCCCGCGTCAGCCCCGAGTCGCCGTAGCGGTCGGACCGACGGGCCCGCCACTGGCGGAACTCTTTGCTTTTGCGGTCCTTCGGCGGTGGCTCGCCGCGTCGCGTCTTGGGTAGCGGCGGGAACCGGAGGATCGGCGCCGGCCCGTCCCACCCCGGAGGCCGATCGTACATCTCGATCCGGTCGAAGGTCGCCAGTTGCCGTTCGGCATAGTCCGTCCGGTGGAAGAGTTTTCCGATGACGGCCGTGTAGAAACCGCGGTTTTTGAGCATCTCCGGCAGCGTGAGGACGCCCGCCGGCAAGTGTTCGTCCATCACGTGCCGGTTCGACAGGACCCGGGTGCTCAGCGGCCGGAGCCCCGTCAGGAACGACGTCCGCGTCGGGTTGCAGCAGGTTGCCTGGCAGTAGGCCGAATCGAAACGGACCGCGGTCGAAGCAAAGCGATCGATGTGCGGCGTTTTGCAGATCGGGTTGCCGTAGCAACCCCAGACGCCGGCACCGCAGTCCTCGATGTTGATGAAAAGGATGTTCATCTTCGAGGTGTCGGGAAACTCGGCACCAGAGGCGGGGCAGGCTACCACGACGAGCACGGTTGCGAGTAGCGGTGCGATGTGCGTCTTCATGTCACGGCTCCCAGGAACAAATGACCGTGCCGTCTTTCCGGCCCTTCGGATTCCATCAAACGCGGGGTTTGCAGGAACGAGGCTCCCCGCAGTGTGCCATGCGACGAGCGTATCCACGCTCCATTTTATCGCGAGAAAACGAGAATACAACAAGTCCGGGAACAAAAGAAGACAAAACCGTGGGGTTCGTCTCGCGTTGGCTGGGGATTCGTGTTGGGGAGGACGTTCAACTCACCCAACGCCCGCCGGCTGCGGTCGGCGGGGAAAACGTCACGTAACCCCGGCCATAATCAGCGACTGGATGCGAAGCGTCTGAATGCTACAATAGGAGTATGAACGTTGCGAACTCGGGAAGTGTACGGGAAACTGCTCGGCGTATTGCCGTTATCGGCGGCGGCATTTCCGGGCTGGCGGCTGCGCATCGGCTGGTGGAACTGGAGCCGGCGTGTGAGGTCGTCCTTTTTGAAAAGCGGGATCGGATCGGCGGGGCACTTTGGACGGAGCATGAAGAGGGGTTCCAGATCGAGCAGGGTGTCGATAATTTCATCACGACGCTGCCTTGGGGGCTCGATCTGTGCCGGCGGCTCGGGCTTTCCGATCAGCTCGTGACGACCAACCCGGATTACCGCCGGGTGTTCGTCGTGCGGCGCCGACGGCTCTGCAAGCTGCCCGATGGGTTCTTGATGATGGCCCCGACGCGGATGTGGCCGCTGGCGGTCACGCCGATCCTGAGCCCCTTGGGGAAACTCCGCTGTGCCATGGAGTATTTTCTCAAGCCGCGCGAGGACCAAAGCGACGAGAGCATGGCCGCCTTCGTCCGGCGGCGGCTGGGACGCGAGGCGTACCAGCGGCTCGTCGAACCGCTGGTCGCGGCGGTTTACGCGGCCGACTTGGAGAAGCTTAGCGTCCTGGCCACCTTGCCGCGGTTTCGCGAGATGGAGCGCGAGCACGGCAGCCTCATTCGTGCCATGCGGAAGCAGATGATCGAGCGCCGCAAGCACTCGAAGGGCAGGCAGGCCGGCGAAAGCGGGGCCCGCTTCAGCATGTTTGTCACGCTCCGCAACGGTCTTTCCAGCATGGTCGATGCCATCGCGGCCCGATTGCCCGACGTGCGGCTCGACACCGCGGTCGAGCGGCTCGAACGCGAGGGGGAACGGTGGCGGCTCATCTTTACAAAGCCGCGACCGGCGGTCGCGCCCCCCATAAAGCCGCGACCGGCGGTCGCGCCCAACGACACCGAGACGTTCGACGCCGTGATCATCGCCGCACCGTCTTACGCGACGGCCGATCTGCTCCGCCCCCACGACACAGAACTCGCCGACAAGCTGGCGTCGATTGCCCACAGCGGCACGGCCGTGGTCACGTTCGGCTTCGAGCGCGAGCAGATTTCGCATCCGCTGGACGGCATGGGCATCGTCGTCCCGGCCGTCGAGAACTGTCCGATCCTCGCGTGCAGCTTAAGCAGCCGCAAGTATCCGCACCGCGCCCCCGAGGGAAAGGTGTTGCTGCGGGCGTTCGTCGGCGGGACGCGGTTTCCGGAAATGGCCGAGATGGCCGAGCCGGCTCTGCGGCCGCGGGTGCTCGGCAAGCTAACGTCGCTTTTGGGTATCGCCGGCGGGCCGATCTACCAGAGCATTGCCCGGTGGCCGAGGACGATGCCGCAATATCACGTAGGGCACAAGGACCTGGTCGCGGGGATCGAAGCCCGGGCAGCCGGATTGCCCGCCATCGAGTTGTGCGGCAACGCCTATCACGGCGTCGGCATCCCCGACTGCATCCACGGCGCCGAGCAAGCGGCCGAGCGGATCCTGGCGGACGCCCGCGGTTCATAAAGCCGTGACCGTTGGTCGCGACTACCGTTCGTAGTTTTCCGCACTACCAGAAGATCCAGTACAACGCCACCGTGGCGACGACGACCAGTAGGCCGAACAGTTTCGCCCCGGGGGAGCTCTGCAGGGCAATCTTCGTCTGCTCGGGCAGTTTAATCGGCTCCTGGAGCGGTCTAGCCAAGGTCATGATCCCCAGCACCACAATGAGCACAATCACTGTGATGCCCATCCGGTTGAGAAAGCAGTTCAGGAGGTAGGGCGTCCAATCTGTCAGGTCGGGCGGGATGAGAGCCAGTGCGCCGTAGACGATCGGGCTGAGGACCAGTCCAACCACGCCGCACACCCGTGGCGATCGCGGCACGAACAAGCCGAACAGGAAAACCGTCAGAATGCCCGGGGAGATGTACCCCTGGAACTCCTGAATGAAGTGGAAAGCACCCTGGAACTCAGGTCGCTTCAGCATGGGGGCAATTAGGCACCCGATGATCGCGGCCACCGGAATGCACAGCCTGCCGACCCAGACCAACGCCCGCTGGGAAGCGTCACGGTTAAGGTACTCCTTGTAGAGGTCCATCGTGAAGATCGTCGAAGCGGCGTTAAGCATGGCGGCCAGCGAACTGACCACCGCGCCCATCAAGGCGGCCAAGACGAAACCGAGCAGACCAAACGGAGCCAACCGCGACACCAACGTGGGGAACGCCGCGTCGTGGTCATAACCGATCAATTCGGTCTGAACCTTCCATTTGGGCCGTTTTTTGGCGGCTTTCGCCAGGTTCGCGCCGTTGCACTTGACGAGGCCTTCGGCACCGGTCGGTTGCCCTTCTTTGGGGACACCGGTTTCCGCCGCCGCGGCGTTGAAGGCCACGATCTCCTCCGCCCGATCAGGGTACAACTCCGCGAAGTCGGCGTTGAACTTAAACAACATGCCGGCAGTCGTCGGCTCCGCTTTCACTCTGTCGAACTCGACCAGTGTCGGTTCGTTGATCTTGTTCTGTGCGTTCTCCTGCAACACGGGGGCGAACAGGGCAAACGCGATAATACCGGGAATGCAGACGATAAACGGAACGATCAGCTTCAACGCCGCCGCGAAGACCACGCCGCGTTGCCCGTCAGCCAGCGACCGTGCCCCCAACGTCCGTTGCATGATGTACTGGTTCAGACCCCAGTAGTAGAAGTTGGGAATCCAGATCCCCAAGAGCAACGCCGTCCACGGAAGCTCCGGGTTGAGCGGCTCCAAACGCATGTGCATTTTCTTCTGCTTCAGCGCTGCGAACTTCTCGCCGAACGAGGCGTCTTCGTTCTCCAGCCCGATCGACTCGGTGACGGCCGCAGCGCTGATACCCTCGAAGCGTTCCGGGTTGTCGAGCGCCATGAAGGTCAACACCATGATAATGGCCCCGCCAACGATCAACGAGGAACCCCAGAACAGGTCGGTCCAGGCGCAGGCTTTCAGCCCTCCGGCCATGACGTACACGGTCGCAGCAGCCCCGACGATCCAAGCCAACGTGCCGATGTCCAGCTTGTGACCGAATAACATGACCCCTTCGAACAGCGGCTCCAGCGCCTTGGCCCCGAGGTAAATGACGCACGTGATGTTCACGCACACCAGGACCACGACCATCAACAGCGACATGATCGTGCGGGCCCGGTGATCGAAGCGGTATTCGAGGTATTCGGGGATGGTATAAATGCCGCTCCGCAGAAACTTCGGCAGGAAGAAGAAGGCCACCACCACAAGCGTAATCGCCGCAACCCACTCATAGCTGGCGATGGCTAGACCGACGTGGTCCTTGGCCGCCTGGCCAGACATGCCCACGAACTGCTCGGCGGAGATGTTCGCGGCGATCAGCGAAAAGCCGATCAGCCACCAGGTAAGCCCGCGCCCCGCCAGGAAGTAGCCTTCGCTGTCCTTCTCGTGGCGGCTCATCAGGACGCCGACGGTGATGACAGCAACGACAAAGACTATGAATACGATCACATCGATGACGCCCATGGAAATTCCCTTTCTTCAGGTTGGGTATCGCAAGTTGGAAATCCCTGCATAAACCTTTTGGGGGTGGTTGTCAACCGTCCGTGCAGTATTGACCGCGAACAATGCGGCACCATCGGGGGGAATCGATCGGCCAAATGCCTGCCCACGCCCCCTTGGAAATCCTGACCGGATCTGCAATAATCTAGGATTCGCAGCACAACCGGGCTGTGGTTCTGACAGCAGCCCCAGCGTTTCCCATTTCCTGTAACCCTCGAACCCAATGGATTGCCCTATGTTCAAAAACCTGAACGCGTCGTTGCTCGGCGTCACCGGTCATCAAAGCGAGATCATCGAATTGGCGTTGACCTTTGGATTTCGGGGAATGGACTTGGAGATCACCGATTTCGCCACCCGTGCAAATTTGAAAGGCATGCCGTATGCCCGACGCCTTATCGACAGCGCGAAGATCCGGATCGGCACGTTCGAATTGCCGTTGGCATGGGACATCGACAGCGATCTGTTCGAGAAAGAATTGAAGAAGCTGCCCGAGTATGCGGAGGCGGCGGTCGAGATCGAATGCCTGCGATGCACGGCGACCTTGAGCCCGGCCGGCGACAATCGCCCGTATCACGAGAACTTCGAGTTCCATAAACGTCGATTCTCGGAGATGTGCAAAGCCCTGGAGCCCTCGGGAATCCGCTTGGGGATCGGATTTCAGGCGGCCGAGTATCTTCGCAGGAATCAGGCATTCCAGTTCATCCATGACTTCGACGCATTGACCTTGTTGATGAACATGATCGACGCGCCCAACACGGGCCTGCTGCTGGACGTCTGGGACTTCGTGGCGGGCGGGGGATCGATCGAGGCGATCAGCAACCTCCCGGTCGAGCAGATCGTGGCGGTACAGTTGGCCGACATGCCCGCCGGCGTAGCACTGCCCGATCTGGACGAAAATTCCCGACTGCTGCCGGGCGCGGAGAACGGGCAGATCGATTGTGTCGCCGTGCTGCGGACTCTGGCGGAAATGGGCTACGACGGCCCCGTCACCGTCAAGCCGTCGCGAGGGGTCTTCCGCAGCCGGCGCCGGGATGACGTCGTCAAGCGGACGGGCGCGGCGTTGGACCGCATCTGGCGGGCGGCCGGGCTGACCCACGACGGCAAGATCGGCGGACCCGTCGCCCCGCTCGAACCAATCGAAACCGCCAAGGCTCCCGAACCATCCGAAGAGCCCGAAACACCCTCAGACGCAGAAGCAATCGACGAGACGGAAATCTCGGAATTCGACGACGAGAATATGGAAGCCGAAACGGAAGCGACCGGGAGTTAGTCTCGTACGACGTGTTGGGGGGACGGGTCTACCGCGTCATACTTGCGGCAAAAGGAGTCTGCGAGTAGACTAGAATTGGGTGTGCGGCCAGAGGATGGTTCCCAGTAGACTACAATCCCACAGGTGAGAACCATGCATCGTTTCCCCACGGTAGTGGTATTTGTGTTCGCAGCCACGTTGAGCTTTGGGTGGGTCTTCAACGTTGGTGCGGCCGAAGAACCCCCTGGTTGGCGGGTGCTGTTTGACGGGAAGGACCTCAGCAACTGGCAAAACGCCGACGGCGATGCGCCCGGGGCCGGCTGGGTCGTCCGCGACGGGGCCATGTCACGGCAGGCCAGCGCGGGAGACATTTGGACCAAGGACCGCTTCGATGACTTCATCCTCGAGCTGGAGTTCAAGACGACCGGCAACAGCGGTATCTTCATCCGCACCGACAAACCACGCGACTGCGTGCAGACCGGTATCGAGATCCAGGTCAACCGGCCGGTCAAGAAGCCGAACAAGCACACCTGCGGCGCCATGTACGATCTGCTGGCCCCCGGCAAGGAAATGACCAAGAACAACGACTGGAACCACATCCTCATCGCCGCCAAGGACAACAAGATCGTCATCGTCCTCAACGACGTCCAGATCATCCGGGCCGACCTGAACAACTGGACGGAAGCCCACAAGAACCCGGACGGCACCAAGAACAAGTTTCGCACGCCCCTGAAAGACTTCAAGCGAGAAGGACATATCGGGTTCCAGGACCATGGGGCCAACGTGTCGTACCGGAACGTGAGAATTAAGACGTTTGAGTAGCCCGATTCCGATCCGGGCCGCACAGGCAGGCGAGCCATGGCAATTACGACGGCAAAAGAGCTTCTCGAATTGCTCGGTGAGAGCCAAATGCTCGACGCCGAGCAGCTTCGCCAGGCTCGGGCCGCAATCCGGTCGGGGGACAATGCCGGGGCCCTGGCTGCGAGATTGGTCGAGGCCGGTCTGCTCACCGAGCAGCAGGCTACCCAGTTGATCGCGGGGCAGACCGATTCCGGCCAACCCTGGGCGAAGCCCCTACCGCCGAAACGGAAAGCAAAACCTCCGGCACCGCCCCAAAGGGCGAAAGCACTGCCGATCCGGGCGGACGAGGATGACAGTCGTGGCGAGGAAGCCGCCGCACACACACCGAAGTTCCTCGAAACGCCCCAGCAGAAAATTGTCGCCGGTGCGGCGGCGCTAATGGGTGTTGCTGTGCTCATTCTACTGGCGATACTTATCACTCGCATGATTCGTTCCCCCGATTCCACGACGGCCGAAGAATATCCGGGGTGGATCTCGATCGGTCGACCAGAAGGCGGACAGCCGGCCGGCGCCGGTGAAACCCCGCCATTGCCCGGCGAAACGTCGTCCCTCGTACCGGGGCTCGAGGCCGACTCGGGCTTCATGGGCATCGAGTTCGGGCCCTGGTACACGACCGGCCCGCTCGACGCAAACGGATACACCGACGCCTTCTTCCCGGAAAAAGGCGTCGATATCGAGGCCAAAGACCCCGACGGCAAACCGCTGTGGCAGGAGTTTCCCGACCCCTTCGCGGGCATACCGCAGGACTTGCCCCAGCATGGTAAGGTAACGACTTACCTGTTCCGGACGATTACGGCCAAGAAGCCGACGACGCTGCACGCCGGATTCAGCAGCGACGATACATTGGACGTCTGGATCAACGGCAAGAGGATCCTTGCGGTGAACGCGTATCGTCCGGTCGGCGCCGACACGGAACGGGCCAATCTACACCTGAACGTCGGCGAGAACGAGCTGCTGATGAAGATTTACACCTCCGGCGGCGGCCACGCGTTCTTCTTCGACCCTCATCTTTCGGAAGCGCGGGACACGGCGCCCGGCGAAGAGAATGTCGCGGTCAAGCCGCCCGCCGCAGAAACCCCGCCGGCCGGGCAGCCCGCGGTTGCCGAGCACAGTACACCGACCGAGCCATCCGAACCCAAGTCGGCCAAACCGAAACCGACCGAAGGAGAGGACCCCCCCGCCAAGCGGCCCCTGAGCACCGCAGGCAACCTCGCGACACTCGGTCTGGACGAAAGGTCCGGCAAGCTGTTCGACCTTTCGGGCAAGAGCCACCACGGAACCGCCCGCGGCAACGTTACTTACAATCAGCCGGGTAAGCACGGCGGCGCGATGGGCTTCGACGGCAGCGGCGGGGACGTCATTCTCAAAGATTCCCAGAAATTCGACTTCAGCGGCGACTTCACATGGACCGCGTGGATCAAGACGCAGAATGACGGCTCCATCATCGCGTATACCACTCCCGACGGCGATTGCCGGCACGGGATGAAGGTGCTGCACGTCCGAGACGGCAAACTCGCTCTCGAAGTCGGCTGGACAGGTGTCGTCACGTCCGGGAACAAGGTAAACGACGATCAATGGCACCATGTCGCCTTGAGCGTGAAGTCAAACGTCAACGGCGATCGGGACAGGGCCGTGCTGTACATCGACGGGAAGGCCGACGGGCAGAAGGACGACTGGAAAGTCGACCAACACGCCGAAGGAGACGATTTCGTTTTGAAGATCGGTCGCTGCAACAAGAATTTTCGTTGGAACAAGTTCAACGGATCGATCGACGGCGTGACCGTCTGGAGCCGCACGCTGGAGGACGACGAGATTCCCGCCACCGCCGACGCACAAGCCAATCCGTTTCAATCCCTGGGGCAAACCGGCAATCTCGAACCCTACGGCAAGACCGCCATGCCGCCGGAATTCCACTCGCTCGGCAAGCTTTCCCTGAACCCGGACGCTGATGTCAATCTGTTTCTGGTGGGCGGCCGGCAGGCCGTGCAACTGCCACGCTATCTCCAAATCGAGCAGACGGAAGACGAAAAGCTGTGGCTGATCCAGCTCTGTTCGCCGGCGCGAGGCGGGAAACCCGTGAAGAATCCCGTCGCAAGAATCGTGCTCCGCGAGCAGAAGCTGCTCTTCCAGTGGGCCAAGGGCGTTCCCTCGGCCAAGGCCAACGCCTTGCTCAACTGCGGACTCGATGTCTCGGTCGACGGCCGAACGTTCTTTCTGCCCTTGGGCCGGCCGGTGGTGGTCAAGCCGGTCGTCGTCAACATAACGACGGGCACGGCCAGGAGCATACTGCCCGGCGACTCGCTGCCTCTGCGAGAGTCGTTGCGGCTACAAGTGGTCCGGGTGGAGGGATTTCCCGAACCTCGGTTCAGCCCCGGCGACACCCTGGCTCCCAGCGAGGCGACCGACATCTCGTTCGATCCCGAGACCTTCCCGAAGCTCTGGTTGCACCTCGCCTTCGACGTCAAGATGCGCCCGACGGTCGAGGTTACCACCAGGATCGACTACGAGATGGAGAACATGACGTTCCGCACGTTCAAACTCGGCGAAGCCGAGCAACTGATGAACGTACACCAGATGGAGCAGAGACGCTTGTTCATGGAAATGCGGAAAGTGCCCCTCCACGACCAGAACAAGATTAACGATTACAAGAACAAAATCAAGAAGATCCAGGAGGAGAAGATTGCCAAGCTCCTGAGGTTGGGTGAGATCTGCAAGAAGCTCAAGGAAAAGCCGGGCAAGGTCCACTTCCGCGTCTACACCGTCATCGACGAGGACCACGAACTCCCGTTGATGCAGTCGTTCCCGATCGAAGGAGCTGAGGCCGACAAATAGTCCGAGTGGCCAAGCGAGAAGTCGGAAATCGCGGGCTATTTCCCACCCTGAGTCTTGTATAGCTGCCGTACTTCCTGTTCCGTCAGGGCACGGTTGAAAATCATAACCTCGTCAACCATTCCCTGCAACGCATCCCACTGAGCGTGGTCCCTGCCGAGCGTAAGCATGTTCGGGGTCTTCAAGTTTCCGGAAGCCCTAATCGACTTTCCCCGGACGCCGTTGAGATATTCCGTCAGCGTGGCCCCGTCGTACACGAGCGCTGCATGGAACCACTGGTCCCAAGGTACGGGAAGACTCCCTCTGTGGTTGGCGAAATTCCCTTTGTCCGTCGTTACTTCGATTCGCAGAGTACCCGAATTCTGGGCCAGCCCGATGCTGGTGTTGTGGCTGGCGCTGCCAATGTAGCTCCCGATGAAAACGGGCCAGCTTTTTCCGTCGTAGCGCGGCACCTTTGCCCAAACCGAGCAGGTCAGCATATTCCCGTTCCCCAAGGTAGCGGGAGGCAACAGGATCAGGTCGTCAACGCCGTCGAACAGGAACGCTCCGTTCCTCGGCCCCCTGGCGCTGGCGACCCACTTCGCCCCTGCCACTTTGCCGTGATTCCCTTTCCCGCTCGCGTCGATGATCTTGGCTCCCTCGTTCTTGTCGAAGGACCAGTTGAGCACCAGTGCTTTTCGCAGAGCGAGCGGAAGTCGAGCGGTGATTCCGGGTGTTTCCGAGGCGGGAGCCAGGATTTCGGCGAGGTTGTCCAACCGCTTTTCGACCTTGGTCTTGTCCAAACCGGCGAGTCCCGGCTGCGCTTTGCGGTACCAATCGCCGGCGTGGCGCATCAACGCCTTTCCTTCTTCCTTCTTGCGGGCGGCGGCCAGGTCCCACCAGGCATCGCCCAGCTTGGCCTGCGCGGACGGCTCGCTCGGCGAAGCAAGTTCCCGCGCGGCAACGGCCGACAGACCCGCGTCGCTGCCCTTGGCCAGGTGCGGCAAGCCCTGCCGCCAGTCGCCCCGGCTGAAGCAGTGCAAGAGGCCCAGGGCCAGGTGGGCTTCGCGATCGTCCGGGTCGGCCTGGATGGCGAGCATTGCCGCATCGAGCTTCTGATGGTCGTCGTGCATCTTCTGAGCGCGCTGGCGAAGCTGAAGCGCGGCCTTGCGAAATCTCTTGCCCTGCGAACGCTGAGAGGCCCGGTACGCCACCGTTGCAATGTTCGACGCAAACTCGTATCGCCGGGCCGCACCGGCCTCGTCCACGTATTGCTGCGAGGCCTTCAGCAGCGATTCGATCTTCGCGGAACTGGTTGCCCCGTCGGCAAACGATTTCAGCATCTTTCCCTTGACAAGCAGCGTATCCATATCGAAACCGTCGCCCATTGCGCCGATTACCTGAAGCATCATCGCCGCATCGCCGCCGGCACCGGCCATCTCCATGGCCTTGCGGAGCAGGACGAACTTCTCTGCGGAATCGGCCTCGGCCTCCTTGCCCAAGCCGAACAGTTCCTTGGCCAGGCGGAGTTCTTCTGCGTCCGTCCTCGATTTTGAGAAGTCGTAAATCTCGTCGAGTTGTCCCGCTACCTTCTGCTGATCGTCGGCGGAAGGCAACGGGGCCTTCTTCCGCGCCGCCGGCCCCGACGAGGACGGGGAAACCGGTGGAGAAGACGAAGAGGGTTCTTCAGCCGGGGGCCCTTCGGCCGCTGCCAACTCTCCCGCCGTCGGCTTCAAGGATTCCGGGTCCAACGCTTGAACCTGCCCGTCGATAAGGGAACTCGGCGGCGGCATTTGCCCGCCACTCGGCGCAGCGCCCGTCGCGGCGGCCGGCTGCGGATTCTCCGGCCGGGGCGGATCCGGCGACGGCTCCGGCGATCGATCGGGTGGCGGTGCGGACGGGGACGGTTCCGGTGATGGCGCTGTCGCCTCTTGACCGGTGCCTTCCCGCACTTCGGCAACTTCCGTGGTCCCTTCCGAAGGCCCGAAAACCGCCATCACGGCCCAAAATCCCCCGATGAGCACCAGGAAAACGCCGGCCGCCGCTGCCAGGCCGACCAGGGTCGCCTGTCTGGAATCCCTTTCGTCCGGCATTATTCCCCTCTGCTATACGCGATGTCACGTCGAATGGCAATGAACCACACCCAACACGCACAACATACCATAACCCGACCGGCAACGCCAGGACCTGCTCCCCCGGGTGTGGCCATTTTCCTTATAAAGCCGCGACCGGTGGTCGCGCCAGGCGTCACCCGAAATCGTTACGGCCGGTGATTCGGCGCGACCACCGGTCGCGGCTTTATGGTAATTGCCATCCAATAGCAAACCTTGGCTTGTTGACACGGGCAAGCAGACCGCGGAAAATGGGGGCGTTCAGCCACGCGTCGCCACTCTGGTGTGCGGCGATGATGCAACCCCACGGAGGTGTTCTCATGACCGGACACAAATCGGCCATTACTCGTCGGCGATTCCTGCAGACCTCCGCGGCGGGGGTCTCGGCGGCAACGATCGTGCCTCGCAGCGTGCTGGGCCAAGGCCAGACGCCCCCGAGCGAAGAATTCGGCGGCGCGCTGGTCGGCTGTGGCGGACGCGGCGGGGCGACCTTCAAAGGAATGGGCCCGAATGTCCGAATGGTCGCCCAGTGCGACGTGAAATTCGTCGGACGGGCCGACGATAAAACCCTCTACGCCGACTACCGCCGACTGATGGAACGCAAGGACATCGACGTAGTAGCCATCGCCACGCCGCCGCACTGGCACGCCTTGGTCAGCATCGCCGCGATGGAGTCGGGCAAGGACGTGCTCTGCGAGAAGCCGATGACCCGCTTCATCGCCGAGGGGCGCGCAGTCGTCGAGGCCGAACAGCGTTACAACCGGATCTTCCAGATCGGCACCTACGGCCGGTTCGGCGCCAGCCGCAACACCCACAAGATCATGGCCAGCGGGCTGCTGAAAAAGTGCGAGGCCGTACACATCGCCAAGGGCGGGTACAACGTCCGGAAATACTGCGGTATGGTCCGATACGACGTCGCGCCCATCCCGAAGAGTCTCAATTGGGACATGTACTGCGGCCCATCGCCGATGAGACCCTTCAACCGGCAGCGGTTCGGCGGGACCCATCGTTACTACTGGGATTACGAAGGCGGCGGGTTGGGCGACTTTGGGCAGCACAAGTTCGACGGACCCCAGTACGCTTACGCGAAGGACTACACCAGCCCGGTCGAGATCGAGGCCTACGCCCCGCCGCAGCATCCCGAGGCCGCCGGCCTGTGGGGTTGGGTCGAAGCGCGATACGCCGACGGACTGACCTTCGTGATGGACAGCGGGGAATGGGGCAAGCCGTACGATCGCAAGAAGCCCCGCGGTGTCAGCGAGGCCGATCTCAGCGAGGAAGACCGCGAGAAGCTCAAGCAGATGCCCGACCCCGAGCCACTGGTCAAGTTTCCCGAAGCGATCCGCACCCGAAAGCAGGCCGGCGGCCATGCCGAGGCGTCGCACCGCTGCGCAACACTTTTGCACCTCGGCAACATCGCGATCCGCTGCGGGCGCAAAATCCATTACGATCCCGTCAAGGAAGAGATCATCGGCGACGAAGAGGCCAACCGCCTCGTCTATCAACCGATGAGGGCGCCGTGCCGACTGTAGACTGTGTACGTCGAAAGGTTTGTTGTTCCAGCAGGTGAGAGCCCTGCACCGATTGGGGACAACACTCGAATTGTCGTCGAAGTCTTTCAGAGAGAGAATTTCAAGAGTGGCCAGCCATGAAACTTTTACCACTCGCAATCCTTGCAGCTTGTTTCACGATCACAGCTTATGCTGCTGAGCAGCGAGTCTGGACCGATCAGAAGGGCAGATACCAGATTCTAGCAACTCTGGTTGAGGTCCGCGACGGTATGGTTCACCTGAAGAGAGACGATGGTACGATAATGAAGATGCCTCTGAATGAACTCTCCCATTCGGACCAGGAGTACGCACAGCGTCCGCCGGAACTCTGGGACAGTCCGGTGAGAGTCAAGTTCATGCATGGGAAGGTCATTGCAGTCGCTGACGGGGACACACTGACAATCTTGGACAAGCCGGGAGCTCAGCGTCGCATCCAGTTGGAAGGGGTCGACTCGCCGGAAAGGTTACAGCCGTTCGGCACTCAAGCGCGGAAGACGCTGGTAAGCAAGGTATTCGACAAACAGGTCCGCGTCGAGTGGAAAAGCAAAGATCGCTATGGGCGGTTCGTCGGCAGAGTGTATTTCGACGGCCGCTGGATCAACAAGGAGATGGTCGAAGAAGGTTTTGCATGGCACGACAAGGCGAATTCGAAAGCACCCGACCTAACTGCCGCAGAAACGAAAGCAAAGGAGGCCCGAAAGGGGCTATGGGCTGAGAAGGAGCCTGTTGCCCCGTGGGATTTTCGGAATGACCCGTCGAAGTATGTATCGAGCATCGTTGAGGAGAACGCCATTCGGGATGTGCGTGAACCGGCCGGGAGGTTCGTCTACCTCACCAAGGGAAGCAAGTACTACCATGCCGAGGATTGCCCCCAGCTTGGAGAGCACATAGTTCCCTCCGCATTGGAGCTGGCAAGTCAGAAATGTCGGGCATGCCCATTCTGTTTGCCGCCGGGCGCGAGTCTGTCAATCGCTGTCCGGAAACCAGAGCAGCAGGCGCCCGACGAGAAGGACGCGTTGAATGAGGAAGCGGAGAACAAGTTCACCATTGATCTGGGCGAAGGGATCAAGATAGAGTTCGTATTGGTGCCAGCAGGCTCCTTCAAGATGGGTGACGGCGAAGGCTTCCCGGGAGAAAAACCGGTTCACGAGGTCACGATTACTAAGCCATTCTACGTGGGCAAGTACGAAGTTACTCAAGGGCAATGGAAGGCAATTATGGGTGACAACCCAAGTCACTTCAAGGGATCGGCAAACCCGGTTGAAATGGTAGCTTGGAAAGATTGCCAACGTTTTCTGCGTAAGCTCAATGAGAAATTTGGCGAGACGGGTATGAGATTTGTCCTCCCGACAGAGGCTCAATGGGAGTTCGCGTGTCGTGCGGGGAGCGCGGGCAGGTTCAGTTTCCCGGAAGACGCCGCAGGCTTGGGTGAGTATATGTGGTTCAACGTCAACTCGGAGAACGAGACACGTGCAGTCGGCCTGAAACGGCCCAACGCTTTGGGGTTACACGACATGCATGGAAATGTCATGGAATGGTGTGCCGATTGGTACAGCGAAGACTGCTATGATCGATCTCCGGCGAAGGACCCAAGTGGTCCGGTTTCCGGTGTCGGCCGTGTGACTCGCGGCGGGGGTTGGAACGCACACGCGTGCTTCTGTCGTTCAGCGGCACGGAGGAAGTTCAAGTCAGCCGGCCGCAGCCGCGCAATAGGATTTCGTGTCTTGTGCATACGCTAGACGCCCTGAGAGACCCGTCGACCAAGTCAAGGCCTGGTGGGAGGAACAACTTCGGCATCGTGCCCATAAAGCCGCGACCGCTGGTCGCGCCCGGCGTTGCCAAGAACCGCTGAAGTAATGGTTGTCGCTTGGTGCGGATTGGGTCGGTGGAATTTTTCTGGTTTTCTCAGATCCGACAAGTCGCGATTTTGAAAAGTTGCCGGAATCGTTTTCTATCGCTACAAACTCCTGTTGCTACAAATCCACTCAAAAACAAACATCATGCCATACAATCCAAAAAATCCGAAAATAAGGCCTACGAAACAGATGATCGCTACTAAAGCGAATTGAACTGACGAAAAGGGGAGTGGGTTGCGTTGCCGGGCGGCGGCCGATATCTTGAGAATACCATGCCGATCAAGACGCTATCCGAAATGGCCGATGGCGAACAGGCCGATCTGTTTGTGATGATGAGTTCCAAGGAAGAACTCGTCACGAAGACGGGTAAGCCGTATTTCAAGGTCGCGTTCCGCGATGCCGGGCGGGAGGTGAGCTTCCCGATCTGGGGCGATTCGCCCTGGGCGGTCGACTGCCGCGACCACTGGGCGCCGGGGACGTTCTACAAGCTCCGAGCCGTCTATCGCGAGACGAGCTACGGGCCGCAGTTGGAAATCCAGAAGATCCGCGAGACGACCGACGCCGACGCCGACGACGGCTTCGACCCGGCGGGCCTCCGGCCGCAGTCACGGTTCGATACGGCCGAGATGTTCGACGCCCTGCTGGCGATTGTCCGGGAGAAGATCGGCGACGGGCCGCTTTGCGAGCTGGTCGAGGCGATCCTGACCGGCAACCGCGAGGCAATCATGAGTTGCCCTGCCGCAAGGCACCATCATCACGCCTTCGCCGGCGGGCTCCTGGAACACACGCTGAGCGTCACCCGTTCGTGCGTCTTTCTCGCCGAGAAATACGCCGAATACTACGACGGCATGGCGCCGCCGCTCGACGTGGGGCTGGTCGTCGCCGGGGCCGCTTTGCACGACGTGGGCAAAATCCGCGAACTCCAACAGCAACCGGAGGGAACCGCCTACACGGCTGAGGGCTCGATGATCGGCCACCTGCTGATGGGACGCGACATGGCCCGCGAGGCGGCCGCCGCGGGCGACATCGACGCCGAGACGCTGCTGCGGCTCGAACACCTGATCATTTCGCACCAGCGGCTGCCGGAATGGGGCTCGCCCACCCCGCCCATGACGCCCGAGGCGCTGATCGTCCACTATGCCGACGACCTGGACGCCAAGTTCCACATGATGGCGACCATACTCCGCGAGGACAAGGGCCCGGGGCCGATGACATCGAGGCGGAACGTGTTGGGCCATCAGGTGTTTCGGGGGCTGAGCGAGTGACCGGGACTTTTGTTCCGCAAGAGTGAATCCCGCCGGACAAGCCGGCGGGATTTATTGCGCGATCAACCATGGTGCAAGAAGTGTTACCCGGATTTGAACCAGGCCGCCGAAATCGGCTTGACAACACAATAACCACCAGCCGCAATTCAATTTACGGCAATCACCCGCCTGCGCGTTAGGCCGCAAATGCGCAGTCTACAGGTAATAGGCAGAAACTACCTATTGCTTTGTCAAGTCTTAATTTTGGGGTTGTCCGTGTCGTGAACCGTTGGCACTGCTGGACTAGCCAGCAGTGGCACCCCAAATCTTAATTCTGACACAGCACTATAAACAGTAAGGCTTGTTCTTCCGAACACTCGATCTCCCCCCTGAATTACTGGACGCCTGAAGAGAAGCCAGCGCAACGCGTAGACACAACCCCCCTTAAGAGTATCCCCTTGTAGTATTGTTTGTGCTGTTTTCGGTGTGCATTTCACCGTCCGGCCTTGAAAAAACCAACTCGCCATCAACCAATGGGGATCGGACAAGCTAGACTTGACAGGGGCAACCGATGGCCGATTCGACCGAAAAAGACTTCCTGACCCGCCTCTCGGAAGCGGATAGTCCCGATAATGGCAGCGATGCCAATACGGCGGTGTCCACTGCCGGACTCCGTTGCGAGGCGGCCGAGCACAATCAAGGCGACAAGGACGCACGGCTTGACGCCATGCTCGATCACCTCAATCAACTCGCGGCCGGACAAACACATGATGCAACCGGCCTTCTCTCACAGACGGCAGACAACGGCGAGCATCTTCGCAACACGTTCGTGCCCATCGAACCCGGCTCATTCCTCGAAGCCCAACTGACCGAGAGTGAGATCGAGGCGCTGATCTTGAAATTCCTCCTTGCCCGAGGCGACGCTACCGGCCGGGATATCGTCCAGCAGATCAGGCTCCCCTTCGTGCTGCTCGACGAACTGCTCCGGAAGATGAAGCAGGAGCAACTGGTCGGCCACCGGGGTGCGGCGCCGATGAACGACTACGTGTACCAACTCACGGACATGGGTCGGGAGCGTGCCCGGCGGCATTCCCAGTACTGCACGTACTTCGGCGCGGCCCCCGTCTCGCTCAGAGATTACATTGCCAGCGTCGAAGCCCAATCGTTGACCGTGCAACACCCGACCCCCGCCGACCTGCACCGTGCGTTCGGCGACTTATCCCTCAACGATCGCTTACTCGATCAGCTTGGTCCGGCGATCAACTCGGGGCGAGGATTATTTCTGTTCGGACCTTCGGGGAACGGCAAGACGAGCATCGCCGAGCGCGTTACCGCCGCCTTCGGCCGCGAGACGTGGGTGCCGAGGGCAATCGGCGTCGACGGCGAAATCATCCGCGTGTACGATCCGGTGAATCACGAGGAAGTTCCCCTCGACTCGGGCGGAGGGCTCCTCGATCCAAGGAAGATCGACCGGCGCTGGGTCCGCATCCGGCGGCCTACTATCATCGCCGGCGGCGAGTTGACTATGTCGCAACTCGAAGTCACGCTGAACACCTCGACCGGCATCAGCGAAGCGCCGCTGCAAATGAAGAGCAATTGCGGCACGCTGGTGATCGACGATTTCGGCCGTCAGCGGATGCGGACTGACGAGCTGCTCAACCGCTGGATCGTACCGCTGGAAAATCGCTTTGATTTCCTCAATCTCCCGAACGGCAAGAAAATCAAGGTGCCGTTCGACCAGTTGGTCACTTTTGCCACGAACCTCGAGCCGCGGGAACTGGTCGACGAGGCGTTCTTGCGGCGAATCGCGTACAAGATCGAAGTGAGCAACCCGACAGAAGCACAATTTCGCGACCTTATCGAGGCGATGGCCCCAAAGCTGGGCTTGAAATACCGCCCGGAACCGGTCGATTATCTCATCGCGACGTACTATAAGGCAACCGGCCGCCCGTTGCGGTTCTGTCACCCCCGCGACCTGTTGCTGCAAATCCGCAACTACTGTACCTACCGGACATGCCCCCCCGAGTTGAGCGAGAAACTGTTCGACTGGGCCGCGGAGAACTACTTCGCGGTAATGTAGGATCGCTAGTGCTTTGTCAGATTTTGAAATTGGGGTAGCCACGGTCGCCGGACCGTGGGAATTCCACGCTCTGGCGAGCGTGGCTACCCCAATTCTTAGGCTTGACAAAGCGCTAGCCCGACCGTTCGATCCCGAATGGGAGCTTCATTTGCGGGTCCTTTTCGGCCTCCGGGTTGAGTTCCCGAAATAAGAGGCTTGGCTGGATATCGCGGTTGTGCTGATACTTGTCGCTGGCATACTCGGTGATGTCGCCGGAGATTTCGTGGTAGAAGATCTGGCAGATCTGGATACCGGGATAGATCCGAACCGGCTGGACGGCAAACATCTCGAGCGTCCAATAACCGCAGAACCCGACGTCGCCGAAACCGGCGGTCACGTGGACGAAGAGCCCCAACCGGCCAACCGAAGAGCGGCCTTCGATCATCGGCACCAGGTTGTGGGTCTCGGTCCGTTCGGCGGTTCGCCCGAGGTAGAGTTGGTTGGCGTGGAGATCCATGCCTTCGGATGGGATCGTGATTCGCCGCACCCGATTCGCCTTCTTCATATCAAGCACGACTTCCTCGTACACCATCAACTCGTCGTGCAACGTGAGATTGTAGCTGTTGGGGTTGAGCTTCCTTTCATCGAACGGATCGATGACGATATTCTTGCCCAAGTGCTGTTTGATTTTGTTACCGGAGAGTACCATGGAAACATCCGTGAGGGGGATAAACGGGAGTATTACAAGAACGCGTCAAGTTGCAGACGGCTAAGCGGTTTCAACTCCTATCCGAGGGCAAATATCGCCCAATACGCAGTCGTCACACTTCGGCCTCCTGGACGTACAGACGCGGCGGCCGTGCCGGATCATGCGGTGGCTGAAGGCAATCCACTCCTTCTTCGGAAGCCGGGCCGTCAGGTCCGCTTCGACCTTTTCGGCGTCTTTCCGGCTTGAAAGTCCCAACCTCCGGCTGATCCGCGCCACATGGGTATCCACCGTTACGCCGGAGGCGATGTCGTAGGCGGTGCCCAAGACCACATTGGCCGTCTTCCTTCCGATGCCGGGCAGCGCGACGAGCTTGTCGATGTCTTTCGGGACGTCGCTGCCGTATTGCTCGGCCAGCACGCGGCAGCACCCCTGTATGTTCTTCGCCTTGTTGTTGTAGAATCCCGTACTCTGAATGTCCTTTTTCAGCTCGGACAACCTGGCGGAGGCATAATCGCCCGCCGTCGGGTACTTCCGGAAAAGTGCCGGGGTAACCCGGTTTACCCGTTCATCAGTACACTGGGCCGAAAGGATCGTAGCAATCAGCAGTTGCAAAGGTGTCCTGAAGTCGAGCGAGCACTTGGCGTCCGGATATTCACGGGACAGTCGCCGAACGACCTTGGCCGCGTATCGCTTCTCTTCAGGAGTGACAGCCACAGATGGACCTCTCTTCAACCGGGCCAATCTCGCGTGTAATTTTGGGCTTTGAGGAACATTTTCGGAGTAAAACGGCAGATGTCAAGTGCCGGTTTCGGCGGGTCTATTGCTTCCCCATGGGCATTATTTCCCGAATTATCGGGGAGGTATTGGCCTTTTCGCCCCCCACTCCGTATAATTCATCAAGCCATGTTTTGCTGTGGGGGATGTGAATAGTGCCCATATTTGATTCTTTTTCTTCTTCATTTCCGGGATTTTCGGGAACGGTGCGTTTGTTTCCGCTTCCGAACCTGGTTCTTTTTCCGCACGTGATGCAGCCGCTGCACATTTTCGAGCGGCGCTACAGGTTGCTGTTGGAGGACGCCCTGGAGGACGACCGGCTGGTTGCGATGGCAATTCTGGCGCCTGGTTGGGAGGAAGATTACGAGGGGCGCCCGGCCCTGTCGCCGATTGCCTGTTTGAGCCGGATTGTCACCCATCATCGGCTGGAAGACGGTACCTATACAGCACTGGTCCTTGGGTTGTGCCGGGTCGAATTGATCCGCGAATTGGAGCCGGTGCGCGAGTTCCGCGAAGCGGAGATTGAGCGGTGCAAGGATTATTGTCCACCCGAGCAGGCTTTCCGCGACGAAACCTTTCGGCACGAACTGTGCCAAGCGTTTCGAGAGGCTGCTCCCATGCTGCCCGAAGCCTGGGATCAACTCGACCAATTGATGGGAGGCAATACCCCGCTGGGAATACTCACCGATGTGATCAGCTACACATTGGATATCGGCATGCGCGTCAAAGAGGCTTTGTTGGCGGAGGCCAACACACATCGCCGAGCAGAGATGCTGCTGGAGCAACTCTCAACCGCGGGGTCGGAAGATGCCCCCGGCAATTCGACGATGGAATGGTTTCCACCGGAGTCCAGTGTGAATTGACATATTGCCGGGCGGGTTGACCCCTCATTGTATCCAGCCTATCATACGGGATTCCCTCGATCCTGCCAAGTTGTTTCTCTCAGTGGCATGGAACTGACCAACCAACAGCGCGAAATTATCCGGGAGGATCTCCGGGGATTGGTCACGGGCGAGGTCCGTTGCGACGATGTCTCGCTTCAATTGTACGCGAGCGACGCAAGCATTTATGAGATTCACCCCCAGGCGGTTGTCCGCCCCAGAACGACCGCCGACGTGATTGCCAGTGTCCGCTATGCGGGCGAAAAGCACATTCCCATTCATGCCCGAGGGGCGGGGACCGGCGTGGCCGGCGAATCACTCGGTCCGGGGATCGTCTTGGACTTTTCCCGATTCCTTCGACGGGTGCTCCATACCGATGACGAGGTCGTCCGCGTACACCCGGGCATGGTCCACGAACGTCTCAATACGCATCTGCGGCGCCGCGGGCGCGTTTTCGGCCCCGACCCGGCCAACAGCGCCGTGACCACCGTAGGCAGCATGATCGCAGTCGACGCTGCCGGGAGCCGGTGGCCGCGATACGGATCCACGCGTCCTCACGTCCGCCGGTTGCAGGTCGTTCTGGCCGACGGCGCCTTGCTCGAAGTCGGCCGCGAGCCGATATCCGACGGCGCCAATCACGATCCGAATCCGAGGAAACGCGATCTGGTCAACCGGCTCGTCGGACTGCTAACCGCCCAATCCGAGGTGATCCGCAGACATCGCCCCAAGTGTGCGGTCACCCGTTGCGGCTACAATTTATCGGACGTGCTCGATGACGGGCACCTCGATTTGGCGCGTTTGCTGGTCGGTTCGGAGGGGACCTTGGCACTGATCACCGAAGCGGAGCTTGCAACACAGGTGCTTCCAAAACACCGGGGAGTAGCGTTACTATTATTTGACGGAATGGAGAAGGCATCACGGGCGGTGTTGGACATCCTGCCCGCCAATCCGGCCGCATGCGACTTGGTCGACCGGCGCCACATCAGCCTTGTCCGGGAAACCGAAGTCCGGTTGGACCTGCTCATTCCGCCCCGGACAGAGGCGCTCCTCCTGGTCGAGCAAGAAGGTGATGAGCCGGCCGGCGTACGTGACTGGCTCAAACAGATTGTCGATATCGTTTGTCACAAACGGCGATTGGCTTTTGCTGCGCGACAAACGTCCGACCCGGTCGAGGTCGACCTGTTCTGGCAAGTTGCCAACGAGGTTCATCCCGCCTTCTATCCGCAAAAAGGCCCAAGCCGCCCGGTGCGTGTCGTCGAAGACATGGCAGTCCGCCCGGAGGTGTTGCCCGATTTCCTCGTACGGATACAAAACGTTTTGAAGCGACGCCAGGTTACCGCATCGGTCTGTTGCCATGCCGGGCAAGGCCAGCTTCACATCCAGCCGTTCTTGGACCTCGCTAACGCCGATGACGTCGAAAGGATGCGCCTGCTGGCCGAGGAACTCTCTCAGGAAGTGTCGGACGTGGGTGGGACAATCAGCAGTGAGCACGCGTGCGGGTTGAGCCGGACGGCCTTGCTTCACCGTCAGGTCGGCCCGCTCTACGATGTTTTCCGACGGGTAAAACAGATTTTCGATCCCGAAAACATTTTCAATCCCGGCAAGATCGTCAGCGACGACCCCGATCTGTTGATCCGGCATCTGCGACCGTCCGTGCCTCGCCGCGACAAGGAACCAACGGAGATCGAGGCGTCTGTTCCCGGCCTGCGCGACATGGTCGAGTTGCAGTTGGACTGGCACCCCGCGCGCGTTGCCGACGATGTTACCCGGTGCAACCGCTGCGGCCAGTGCCGCGCGCAATCACCCGACAAGCGGACGTGTCCTATTTTGCGTGCCTCCCCCAGCGAGGAGGCTTCGCCGCGGGCAAAAGCCAATCTCATAAGTGGTGTGTTGAGCGGGGCCATGGAGCTGAGCACGCTGACCAACGACGCGTTCAAGGCCGTTGCCGACCTCTGCGTCCATTGCCATTCCTGCCGGCTTGAATGTCCCGCCCACACCGACATTCCCGGATTGATGCGCGAGAGCAAGGGTGCCTATGTCAGCGCCCACGGATTGTCCCAGGCCGACTGGCTGATGACCCGCCTCGACCTGCTGGGGTTGTTCGGCGGGCTGCTCGGCCCGGTCGCACGTTGGGCCGTCGGCAACCGGCAGATGCGTTGGTTCATGGAGAAAATGTTGGGGATCGCCCAGGGTCGGAAGCTTCCTCGGGTGACCTCGCGGCCGTTCCTTCGTCGTGCAGCCCGCCGCCGGCTCACGCGGCCATCGCGAGGGAGCGGGCAGAAGGTTGCCTACTTCGTCGACACCTACGCCAACTATTACGACCCCCAACTGGCTCTGGCCATTGTCTCCGTGCTGAATCACAACGGGGTATCGGTCTATGTTCCACCGCGTCAGAAGCAAGCGGGAATGCCATCGATCGCCGTCGGTTCGATCGACCATGCCAGACGGCTGGCCGCCCACAACGTCGCCGTGCTGGCCGAAGCCGTCCGGCAGGGTTACCACGTCGTGACTAGCGAACCGGCCGCTGCACTGTGCCTGAAGCAGGAATATCCACAGTTGCTCGGCCAAGACGATGAAGCCCGTTCAGTTGCCGAGAACAGCAGCCACATTTGCACCTACCTATGGAAAATGCACATGGCGGGCAAGCTGCAACTTGATTTGCGGCCGATCAACGCTGCCCTGGGGTATCATGCGCCTTGTCACCTGAGGGCCTTGGAGGTTGGTACGCCGGGAAGGCACCTCTTGGGCTTGATCCCCGGACTGATGGTCGAGCACATTGAGGCCGGCTGTTGTGGTATTGCCGGGACCTATGGGTTACAGCGGACTAACTACCGCAGCAGCCTCCGCGCCGGCTGGGGCCTGATCTTGCGGCTCCGTGATCCCGCCATTCAAGCCGGGGTAACCGAGTGCAGCACCTGCAAGATCCAAATGGAGCAGGGCACGACCAAGCCAACGCTCCATCCGATCAAACTGCTCGCGTTGGCCTACCATCTCCGCCCCGATTTTGAACATCTGTTGACCGCACCGGGCGAAGAATTGATTGTAACTTGACACTCGAATTCGAAGCGAGTTGTGCCGTGACTGTCCGAGTCCGCTTATTCGCCGCAGCGAAAGACGCCGCCGGGACGAGCGTGCTTGAATTGAAGTTGCCTGACGGGGCCACGATTGCGGATCTCCGCCGCCGCATGGCCGGGGACCTTCCACAACTGGCCGCTTTGCTCGGCCGGGTGATGTTCGCAATCGACGCAGAATACGCCGGAGATACCCGGAGAATTCCCCCGGAGGCCGACGTGGCATGCATTCCGCCGGTTAGCGGGGGATAGGGCCCCTGCCCGTTTCCGTCAGAAGCTCAACATTCGTTTGTACTCCTCCATCCGGCGAGCGATGTCATCGCGGTCGATCTTCTTCAACCGGTCGAGACTGAAATCCTCGACGGTAAAACTGGCGATGAGGATGCCATGCGCCATCGCCTCCTTGAGTGTCTTGGGCTCGACGTTTCCTTGCTCGGCGAGATAGCCCATCATACCTCCGCCGAAACTGTCGCCGGCACCGGTCGGATCGACGACGTCGGGGATCGGATAAGCGGGCATAACGTATGTTTCGTGCTTGCTGAAGAACATGGCCCCATGCTCACCCTTCTTGATGACGACGAACCGCGGGCCCATTTCCCGCACGGCGTGCCCCGCCCTGACCAGGTTCTCGTCGCCGGTCAACAGCTTCGCTTCGCTGTCGTTGAGCACGAGCCCGTCGATCTTTTTCAAGAGGTCGATCAGGGCGTCGCGCTGGTTATTGATGTAAAGGTCCATCGTGTCGGCCACAATCAACTTGGCGCCGGGACATTGTCCGAGGACCTTCATCTGGGCCTCGGGCGTGTCGTTCGCGAGAAACAGGTACTCGCACCGCCGATATTGTTCGGGCAACTCCGGATGGTGCTCGCCCATCACGTTCAGTTGCACGTCGAGCGTTTCGCGGTCGTTCATGTTGTCGAAGTACTTTCCGCTCCACCGGAAGGTCTTTGCCCCTTGGACGACCACAAGCGCGGCCGTGTCGATTCCGCGTGCGGTGAGCAGTTCGGTGTGCTCGGGCGGCCAATCGTCGCCGACGACGCCGGCCAGCCGAACGGTCGTAAAAAAACTGGCGGCATACGAGAAATAGGTCGCCGATCCACCGATCAAGTTATCCCGCTTCTCGCTGGGCGTTTGAACGCTGTCGAAAGCAACCGATCCGACGACAACCAACGGCATGGCTGGGTACTCCTTTTCTCGATGTTTCCCTGAAACAGACTTCCGGACATCAGCCTCCCAATAGCCGCCCCGCAACGCGGGGCGGTGGAACCTCTGGAGAACTCCGCCCCAATTATCGACGATTCCGCGACTCAGACAAGGGGTCGGCCCACCTCGGCCGCCGAACCGGAATCCCCCTTGCGTTGTCTTGCCATCGTCGGGACAATAAGGCAAATACCCTGCAAAAAGGACGCTGTTTCCGGGAAAAATCTATGGCAACGCCTACCTCGCTGAATTTCATCCAGCAGATCATCGCCGACGACTTGAAGACCGGGAAGTACGACGGCCGCGTCGTTACCCGATTTCCGCCGGAGCCGAACGGCTATCTCCACATCGGCCACGCCAAGTCGATCTGCCTGAACTTCGGGCTGGCCGCCGAGCACCCCGGCGGCGTCTGCCACCTGCGGTTTGACGACACCAACCCCACAAAAGAGGAGATGGAATACATCGAGTCGATCCAGGAGGACGTCCGCTGGCTCGGCTTTGACTGGGGTGAGAACCTCTTCTATGCCTCGGATTATTTCGACCAGCTCTACGAGTGGGCGGTCAAACTCATCACCGACGGCAAGGCCTACGTCTGCGATCTGACGCCGGATGAAATCCGCCGGCACCGCGGCACGTTGACCGAACCCGGACGCAACAGCCCCTACCGCAACCGCCCGGCCGAAGAGAACCTCGAACTGTTCGAGCGGATGCGAGCCGGGGAGTTCCCCGACGGTTCTCGAACGCTTCGCGCCAAGATCGACATGGCATCACCCAACCTCAACATGCGAGACCCGGTCATGTACCGGATTCTCCATGCCGAACACCCGCGTACGGGCGACCGGTGGTGCATCTACCCCATGTACGACTTCACGCACGGCCAGTCCGATTCGATCGAGCGGATTACCCATTCGGTTTGCACGCTGGAGTTCGAGAACCACCGGCCGCTTTACGACTGGTTTATCAGGGAGCTGGGCATCTACGCTCCCCGGCAGATCGAGTTCGCCCGGTTGAACCTGACCTACATGGTGATGAGCAAGCGGAAGTTGCTCTCGCTGGTCGAAGAAGGCCGCGTCGGCGGCTGGGACGACCCGCGGATGCCGACCGTCTGCGGCCTGCGCCGCCGCGGCTACACGCCCGAGGCGATCCGGGAATTCTGCCGGCGGATCGGCGTGGCGAAGTTCGACGGTGTGATCGAGATCGAGCTTCTCGAGCACTGCCTGCGCGAGGACCTCAACAAGCGGGCGCTGCGGGTGATGGGTGTTTTGCGGCCGCTCAAGGTCGTTATCGAGAATTACCCGGAGGAACAGGTCGAGGAGCTCGAAGCCGTCAACAACCCCGAGAATCCCGACGACGGCACGCGCATGGTCCCCTTCTCGCGCGAGTTGTACATCGAGCGGGATGATTTCATGGAGGACCCGCCGAAGAAGTTCTACCGGCTTGCGCCCGGGCGGGAAGTGCGATTGCGATACGCCTATTACATCACCTGTACGAATGTGGTCAAGGACGCAAGCGGCGAGGTAGTCGAGTTGCACTGCACCTACGACCCGGCGACCCGCGGCGGCTCTTCACCCGACGGGCGGAAAGTCAAGAGCACGCTACACTGGGTCTCCGCCCACCGCGCCGTCGAAGCGGAGGTGCGGCTCTACGAGCACCTGTTTGCCAAGGAAAACCCCGATGTCGTCGAGGAAGGCCGCGATTTCACGACGAATCTCAATCCGAACTCCCTCGAGGTGCTCCCAATGTGTTGCGTCGAGCCGAGCTTGAAGGACGCAAAGCCGGGCGATCGCTACCAGTTCGAGCGTCTGGGGTACTTCTGCGTCGATCCCGACTCCACACCCGAGAAGCCCGTCTTCAATCGCACGGTAACGCTGCGCGACACGTGGGCGAAGATTCAAAAGTCGGCGGGAAAAAGCTAGCCGTTTTTGCGTGCCCTTGCGGACCCCCTTGGCGGCGGGGCACTTCAGCGGTTCCGTTTTCCGAACGAACTGTCTGTAGTGATTATGCGTGTCTGCCTGTACCGATTATCGCGAGCGTACCGCAGTTTCCCGATGGGCGAAATATTCTTCGCGGTATTGTCGAATCGGTAATGCAAAGGGATGGGATCGTATCGTGCCAGGTTGCGAATCGATTTGCCCCATGTAGGAACGGCTCGTTCCCACCCGGGCAAACTGTGTATGCGAAGCCCTGGCGAACTCCCACACAAGACACACTTTGCAGCGGAGGGGAATGGATGACACTCCAACAGAGAGCGTGGGTATTTGGGTTGGCAATTGCCGCAGCGGCGTCTCTTGCCGGCGTACTGAAGGCCAAGGACGTACAATTCGTGACGTTTGCAGAACTCCAGCAGCAATCCGAACGAATCAACCAACTAGAGAATGAATTGGCCGCCTTGCGGGCCGGCGAGTGCGAGCAGGGGTGCTGTGACTCGGGATGTTGTTCTTGCGCGTGTCCGGGGTGGATCGCCGGTTTGGAGCTTGCGGTTCTGCAACCACATATCGGTTCCCTGCAAATTGATCCCGGCGGCGGCGCACTAGCAATAACTCCGGAATTCGACTCTGAAGCGTCGCCCCGCATTTTTCTGGGGTACAAGGGCTCCGAGGGGCTCGGCGCCCGCGTACGGTACTGGCAATTCGATCATTCAGCCCAGACGTCAATAGCCGGCCTGGTTGATTTGTCGCTGCGGTTGGAAAACCACGCGCTCGATTTCGAGTTCATGCAGGACGGCGAGTTCTGGAATTGGGACGTCGAGATTGCCGGCGGCTTCCGGTACGGGAAGCTGGGACTGGGGATAGATGCCAACATTCTTTTCTTCCCTTTCAATGCCGCCGTGACTTTCGAGGGCGTCGGCCCGACGGTTGCCATGGCCGCGCGGCGTCCGTTCGGGAGTCGAGGGTTGGCACTGGTGGCCGGCGCCCGGGGTTCGTTTATGTATGGCGATAGCCGGTTTAACGGACCCCAGATACTGGTCAACCAAATCCGTGTTTCGCAACACCTGATGCAGGCCTGGGAATTTCAGGTCGGTGCTGAATGGTCGCGCACAACCAGCGCCGGCTCGGAAATCTTCGCCCGCGCCGCCTACGAAGCCCAGGTCTGGGAATGGGCTCCCTCACTCGGGATCCTCAGCATGGACATCGGATACGTCGGCCCAACGTTCAGCATCGGCATCACCCGGTAAGTTGCACCGCCGGGAAGAGCAATCCGACAGGAATGATCTCAGTCCCCCCGAGATTTTCGGGAGACTGATTTTTCAGGCACTCGAACATGTCTGGGTCGATTGCCCGTTCAAAAAGGTGGACTTTGCAGGCCGTTTCTCCCACCCCAATTACCATATTCTCGCGACCTGGTAGAGATCAAAGACCGCGTCAGCGCTGAGTATGGGTATCTGCTCGGATATTGCCTGAGCAATCAACAACCGATCAAACGGATCGCGATGATGAAACGGCAGTTCAGCAACAACAGAAACGTGCTTTACAGTGATCGGCAGCATGGTCAACCTGTTCTCCACGATTTCTCGCGTCAAGAAAGTTTCAAGACTTTCGCCAAGTGAATACTTGCCAAGGCTGATCTTGATGGCAATTTCCCAGCAACTTGCCGAGCTCAGCAAGAGATCATTTTCCGGAGTCGCAATCAGCGACTGCGCATCATTGCTCAACCGGTCATCATTGAGAAGAAACCAGAGGAATGCGTGTGTATCCAGCAGCAACTTCACGGCATGTACTCTTTGAAGTGCTCCAGATGCGTGTCGTCATCTGCAATGATAGTCAACTTTCCAATTCCACTACCCGGCGTGCGCGGCTTGTGCGTCTCGGTCGGCTCCGCCTGCAAACGCGCAACAGGACGGTTCTCCTTGGTGATCACCAACTCTTCATCCGGTTTCAATTGCGCAATGAAGGTTGCCAGATTGGCTTGCACTTCTTCGATCGTTGCTGTCAGCATAGTAGGCACCTTATTCCGTTGGGTCAGTTGACACTCTTATTCTAGCAAGTATCGGCATTCTTGCAATACCTAGTAGTCCCAACGGGCAGAGCCGATCATTGCACTCGTTCCAGCGCCCGGTCGATCCGGTCCAGGCATCGCTCGCGGCCGAAGATCTCCATGCAATCGAACATGCCGGGGCCTATTGCCTGGCCGGTGATGGCAATGCGGACGGCATGGATGATCTGGCCGATCTTGATGCCTTCGCTTTCGACGAAATCGTGCATCATTTTTTCGAGGTCCGCCGGTTCGAACGACCGTGCCTCGTCTACCCGCTGGCGGAACTTCTTGAGCAACTCGACGACTTCGGGCGGTTTGCGGAGCCGCTTGTCGAACGCCTTTTCGTCGTATTCCAACTCGTCGTCGGCGACGAAGAAGAACTTGGCGTACGTGAAGATGTCGCCGGCCACCTTGATACGGTCGCCGCAGATGTCGAGGATGTGAGAAACGAGCCCGTCCACCTGGCAAGGATAAATCCACTCGAGAAGCCCGGCATCGTACAGAAGCGGGGTAACCAACTCGGTCTTCTCTTCCAGCGGCAGGCCCTGCATGTGTCGATCCTGAAACGCCATGAGCTTCTGGCAATCGAAGCTGGCCGGGGCCTTGTTTACGCGATCGAGCGTGAAATGCTCGACCAGTTCGTCACGCGTGAAATGCTCGGTCTTGTCGTCCAACGACCAGCCGAGCAGTGCGAGGTAGTTGACGATCGCTTCGGGCAGATAGCCCACCTTCTCGTAGAAGTCGACAATGACCGGATTGAAGGTTTCGGGATCGGTCTGGAGGCCGATGGCGTCCGCGATTTCCCGGCCGTGCTTGACCATCTTCGCGAAGTCGGGATTCTTGAGATATTCCTTCAGTTTTCGTTTGCTGAGCTTGGATTTACCACCCGGCGCGGCCACGTACGGGAGATGGGCGTACTGGGGCAACTCGTACCCCAATCCCCGGGCGATGAAGATTTGGCGCGGCGTGTTCGACAGGTGCTCTTCGGCCCGAATCGCGTGTGTGATCTCCATGTCGTGGTCGTCGACCACGCTGGCAAGGTGGTAGAGGCACGAACCGTCGGCCCGCTGGATGACGTGGTCCTGCTCCTGGGCCCAATCGAATTCGACGCGGCCGCGCACCAGGTCATCGATCACCAGTTTCCCTTCGCGGGGCATCTTCAGCCGCACGACACCCTGGCGGCCTTCGGCCTCGAAGGCGGCCTCTTGCTCGGGCGTTTCCGCCATCCACGTGCGGCTGTAGACGAACGGCCGCTTCTCGGCCACTGCGGCTTCGCGCTCGGCCCGGATCTCTTCGGTCTTTGCATAATCGCGATATGCCAGCCCGGCCCCGAGCAGCTTCTCGACGGCGGCCTTGTGGTTGGCCGCCCGGCGGGACTGATAATACGGAGCAAACGGCCCCTCAACCTCCGGCCCTTCGTCCCACTCGATTCCCAGCCAGTGAAGGCCGTGCAGAATCGGCTGCAATGCCTTCTCGACGTTCCGCTGCCGGTCAGTATCGTCGATCCGCAGGATGAACTTGCCCCCCTTCGATCTGGCAAACAGCCAGCAGAACAGGGCGGTGCGGACACCGCCGATGTGAAGGTAACCGGTCGGGCTCGGCGCAAATCGCGTGCGAATGGTCATGGTGGAGCAGACAGTACACAATGGTTAGCAGGAAAGGGGCCCGCCGATGACGTCGGCCTCTGTACTGCTAACCTCAAACATCGTTAAGTTTTTGACAAAGATTCTTGGCCAATCGACTGTAACACGTTATTCGCAAAAGCTTTAGAGGGCAGGGTTCAGGGTTCAGAATTTCCGTGCAAACGTGTCCTCA
>Ga0180432_10001833_pt1 | contig 32845 bp, 25 predicted proteins | sample SS_ome_10_FD_132414 | JGI IMG/M metagenome (GOLD analysis project Ga0180432, IMG submission 132414) | Hypersaline lake sediment archaeal communities from the Salton Sea, California, USA - SS_1_MS_2 metaG | ecosystem: Environmental > Aquatic > Non-marine Saline and Alkaline > Hypersaline >...
AAGGATTTGGACAGTCAGATAAGCGCAAGGGATAGATCGAAACAGGATCACTAACCCTAAAAACCCTCGCTTTGGATGGTTTGATTTCAAATTTTATCTATTTTTTCCACACCCTCTGATGAATAGTAGCGTTCCTCTTTCCTGAGCTCCTCCCGCCATCACAATACTATTCTTCTCTGTGAAAATACATCTTCCACAAACATTGATTTATAAAGATATTTTTTATATACTGATTAAAATTCATAAAAGATTGCCATCCATAGATAGGAGGGAACCATGCAAAAATCCCCTGCTCGTATTTGGATCACCCTGGCTGTTGTAGTAGGCCTGCTTGGGTTGGGCGCGGCTGCCTTTTTTGGCGTCCGCTGGTTCACCGGCAGCGGCGCTGCCGGTATACCGGAAATCCGCATCCTCTCCCCCAACCAGCCTCCTGAAGTGCGTGTGGGGGAAGGAGTCATGCTAACCGTCATGGCCCGTGCCGGAATTGGCATCGACCGCATCGAATGGTACCAGGATGGAAATTTCCTCGGCCAGCGCATCCCCACCAATGTCGGCGCTGAGGAACTGCTGGCCCAATTCGCCTGGATGCCGGAGAAGGTCGGCGCGCACCAACTGTCCTTCGTCGCTTACGGGACCGACGGAATGCCCAGCGATACGGCCAACCTGCCGGCCAGCGTTACCGCCGCAACCCTCTCCGAAGAAGATGCCAGCGCCATTAGCGAGCAGGTTGCTGCCATGCCCATCGATAACGTCGTTGAAAGCGGCGCCAGCGCATCGGGAGGGAGCGCGTCATCCGCCGCCAGCGGACAGGGCGGCGCCCAGTCCGAGGGAGAATCAGGTGATGACGGCCGCGGTGCTGGGGAAGGGGAGGGAGGTCAGGCCGACGACGACAGGGAAGACGGTGATGACGGCGTTGGCGAGGGCAGAGGGGAAAGTGACTTACCACCGGAGATCCAGTATTTTGATACCAGTTTCATCCGCGCCGGCAATGATGTATTCACCGCCTATTCAGGGCAGGCTGCGGATGATATTGGCCTGGAATATGTGCTTGCAAAAGTAATCTCGCATGCCGGCCAGGAGCTGGATGACAGCATTCTCTATCATTATTCGCAGCAGCCCGGACAGCAAATATTGGATTACACCGGCCAATTCACTCTTTCTGAAGGCGCCTACACCATCGCCACCATCGCGGTAGACAGCGCGGGCAACCCATCCGCCGTCGTCACCAAGGATATCCACGTGGGCAATCCGCAAGCGGGGGAAGGGCCGGGGCTCGCTGAAGCGCTGCTCAGCCACGATTTTCTGGCTGGAATTCTGGGGGATGCCCTGGTCATCGATCAGGATGCCATCCGTCTTGACCCCTCGCTGGGCCTGGGCATAATTCTTGGCAACGGCCAGGAAGTGGATCAGGAAGAGCCAGACTGCGGGGAAAATTGTCCCCCTACCAGCATGGATGACGTCACCATCAGCGTGGAACAGTTTTACTACGACAATCGCATCCCGCGTTCGCGCGTCACGCTCAGCGTGCCGCCCAACATGCAGCTTGATGAATACGCCTCCCCGGTCATCTATGTCGGATTCCAAGGATCAAACCTGGGGAGGTTCATGCCCATCTTGATGACGCCCGAACTCCAGCAGTCCGGTATTGTCAAGGAAATGGAAACAGATGATGTTCCCTGCCGCGGGGCGGAGTATTCCCTCACGCCTTTACTGGATGATGGAAACACGCGTGAAGTTGCCCGCGGTCAGCCGACCACCTTTACGCCCATAGCGTGCGCTCCCCCCAAGTCGAGATTTACACAAATGCAGTACACATCCGCCTGCCCCGACAGTGACGGCTGTGTTAACGTTACCTGGAAGCTGGATGCAATCCTCCAAGGTGAAGGCCTGCAGCAGCCGCTTTCCGTTGACCATTTTGAATTGGAGGAAATCATTTATTTCTTCGAGTCATACAACCGGGAATTGACCTATGAGCTTGATCCGCAGCAATTCACCTTTACCCAAACCACCATAAAACCCAACCGGGTTTATGAGTATAGAATCAAGGCGGTGGCTGAGAACGGGGTCCACACATCGCAGGACCGCATCAACCTGCGCATCCCCGCTCCCGCGGAGCTGCATACGGACGTGGTCACAGATAATTATATGGAAAGCAGGTGAAAATAATGGCCAGAAAAATAACCTTATCGATCGTACTCGTCGTTTTATTCGCCGCCTGCGATATGCTGCCCACCAATTTGCAGCAGCCATCCGCACCGCCTGCCAGCGCCTCCAACCTTTCCATCTCCCTCAGCATTCCGGCCGATGGCGCTCATCTGCCCAACCACACCATGGTTGATGTAACCTCCTTCGTGGAATGCCCGGGGGATGTGCGCGCGGTCAATCTGCTGGTCAACGGCGCACCCTACCGCAGTGATGTCTTCCAGGATACCCTGCACACGTTTACCGTCTACCAGCCCTGGACTCCGCATGCTCCCGGAACGTATACGCTGCAGACTTCAATTGAGACCCACGCCGGCCGATCGGCATCCGCTTCCGAGATCACCGTATATGTAGATGATGCGCCGCCACCCATCGAAGAAACCACGCCAACCGATACGCCGCAGGTTCCAGAAACGCCCGAAGAGGAATGCCCGCAACCGGAAGCGACTATGAAATCCTACGCCAACTGCCGCTCCGGCCCTGATGAACGGTATGCCCTGGTCGGTTCGTTCAAACCCGATCAGACAGCCTTGATCCTTGCCAAGAATTACGGCGCCACCTGGTGGAAGGTGGCATATCCCACCGGCGGCTCCTGTTGGATCTGGAGCAATCTGGTAACCGTATGCGGGGATACCGCTGATGTTCCCACGGAAGCTGTCGACCCGCTTCCCCCGCAGGAAGACGACAGCGGCAGCCCTGAAGCACCGCCGGAAGAACCACCGCCGGACCCGCCCAAAGATCCCACCAAGGATCCCGGCAGCGGCCCGACCACACCCGGATAAACACCAACCGCCCATGGATGACTCCATGGGCGGTTCTTTTGTGTTCCGCCACCCGTTCTATTCAGACGATCGGGCTACTCGTAAACCGGTACGATGCGGTACAAATGGTCATCGCCATCTTTTGGCGTACCGCGCCCATCCATGTTGCTGGTCGTGAAATAGATCAACCCATCCGGCCCGACCGCCACATCGCGCACACGGCCGACGTCATCAACAATTTTTTCCACCTGCTCCACAATCGCCGGATGCGCGGGGTCGATGCGCACGCGAACCAATCCTTCACCACGCAGGGCGCCAAAGAAGAAATCGCCTGTGAACATGGGCAGCGCGTCGCCGTTATAAAAACGGCCGGATGCGGGCGCTTCCGCCGGCGTGAATTGGACCAGCGGCGGCTGCGTCCCTTCCAACGTGTCATCGTGCGAAACCAGCGGCCAGCCGTAGTTGCCGCCTGGCCTAATCAGGTTGATCTCATCCCCGCCGGGCGGTCCGTCAAAACCGGAAGGGCCGTGTTCTGTTGCATACAAGGTGCCTGTGTCTGGGTGCCAATCCAGGCCCTGCGGATTGCGGTGCCCGAGCGAATATACTGGTGAGCCCGGGAAAGGATTATCGGTCGGGATGCTTCCGTCAGGATTGACACGCAGAATCTTGCCAGCCAGCGATCCCGCGTCCTGCGCCGCCTCCGGCATGAGGGCGTCGCCCGTGGTGATATACAGCCTGCCGTCCGGCCCAAAGCGCGTGCGGCAACCGGCGTGGTAGCGTGCCGATGGGATCTCTTCAAGGATAACCCCATCTTCCGCCAGCGCGGAGCCTTCATCCCGCAGGCGAATTACCCTGTTAAAGGTCTGGTTTCCTTTTAAATAAGCGTAACAGGCAACCAGCAGGCGATTATCGGCGTATTGCGGGTCCAGCGCCATCCCCATCAAGCCGTCTTCATCCGCGCTGGCCACATCCGGCACAACGTACAGCGGTTTTGCATCCATTTCACCGTCTATCACTTCCCGGATACTGCCGCCGCGTTCCGCAATCAGGATGCGGTTTTCAGCGGGAAATACCATGCTCCACGGCACCGTTAATCCGCCCACAACAGCCTCTACCGCCCAGCCAGAAACAGCTTTTTCGGGCTGGGGATCTGCAGGTATCACCGGGGTTTTGGTATGGCTGCGCTCGACCTGCGCGCTGGCGGGAAGACTTGTTCCCGCCAGGTTTGACTCTCTGGCGGGCGCGCAGGCAGCCAACACGAGGCAGGTTAACATCAAAATTGGAATGATTTTTCGATTAATTGGTTTCATACCCCAATTGTATACACCCGCTACCCCGCGCGAGCTAAACAATGTATAAGAACGCGCTTCGCGCGCCCGCGATCCTTCTTTACAAACATGGTATTTTCATCTATAAATAGGCTATGCTTCGCAACGCTTTGCATCCGATAATATTTGCAGCCATTGAGCGGATCGCCTTCGGGCTGGAGATCCTGGCAGTCATCGTCATCTCCTCCGCCATTCTCATCGCCACCCTGCGCTTTATTGCCCGCTTTTTCGCCACCCGCAGCCCGCAAATCTGCCTTTCGGATTTCAAACAGATCGTGGGAAAATCCGTGCAGGTCGCGCTCGAAATTCTGATTGCGGCGGACATCATCAACACCGTTGTGCTGGATGCCACCATTGAGAACGTGCTCGTGCTGGGCACCCTCGTCATTATCCGCACTTTCCTGAGCTGGACCCTGGTACTTGAGACCGAAGGCCATTGGCCCTGGCACAAAAAGCCCTGATCGCGCGCGCCATTCAGCCTTTCATCTATTTCCAGCACACATTCCTTCAAGAAGAACCAACCACGCGCTAACCCATTTCCGCATATTATCTGGCATGATCCAAACAGGTGGTATCGGGCCGCTTGCGCCCCTGACTATATTCCCGCGGATACACAAACGGGAAATATTTTTTCCGAGAGAGCAGTTCCTATGCCAAATTTTTTATTTTCCTTCTTTATTTATAATTTACTTATTCTGTATATAATATATTATATAGAATAATGTACATGGGAGGATAGTATGGCAGAGGAAAAGAAAAAGAGTCGCCTTGGGGTTTGGGTCGGCGTGGGGTTGGGCGTGTTCGTAATTGGCTTGCTGGCAGCGGGCCTTTATTTTTTTGTATTGGCGCCATCCGGAAAAATTCCGGCCTATCAATCAGACACCAGCGGGCCGGACATTCTGTTCTCATCACCCCTATCAGGCCATCAAGCCGAAATTGGGGATACCGTCCTAACGCATGTTACCGCTGCGGATAGCAGCGGTATCGTGCACATTGAATTGTGGATCAATGGCGTTTTGAGCATCGCGCAATCCAGCCCGGATAGCAACGGCATCTCACCGCTGACCCTCTATCACGGGTTAAAAGCCTATGATGCAGGCACCTACACGCTCATAGCGCGCGCCTATAACACCAGCGGCGCCATGACCGAATCACCGGCAGTAGTGGTCGATATCGGAGAAGATACGGGCGGAAATGACAGCCCGGCAATTTATGAAGTGCAGGACGGTGATGACCTGGATGCAATCGCCGCCAAAGCCGGTATCAGCGTGGCGGATATCAAAGCGGCCAATCCCGGCATCCAGAATGTCAAATCTAACCAGAAGATTGCGCTCCCGAAAAACAACAAAAATAATCCACCCCCCAATCCGCGCAAGAACAATCTGCCCGGCCTGCAGCCGCAGGATTTTCCTCAAATGCTGCCCAGCATTTCCATTGGCAATCAGGGCCAGGTGGGCCACCTCCTGCCAGAAATCGCTCCTGACCCCGGCGCAACCATTGCGGGTAGCCCGTACTTGCAGGGAATCCCTACCAGTCTGTCCGCGAAAGTCGATGGCTGTAAAGTTACCATTACATGGAAAGATAACATGCAGGGAGAGGTCGGATACGCGGTCTACCGCCGGCGGGATCCGGATCAAGTTGCGCCGGAATTGGTCGCCGCCGCAGGCAGCAATCAAACCAGCTATCAGGACACTGTTCCCTATCCAGCCGACTACGAATATCAAATTGAAGCGATCACGAGTCTACAAAATCTTGCCCCCGCGGAAATTGGCGTAAAAGGCGCCCAAAGGATCCTCAATTCCAAGCGCAGCCAGCCCTATCGGGTATCTGTGAAACCAGACGCCAACTGTATCGCCGATCCAAACCAGCAAAAAATCATACACTTTCAAATCATGGATCTATCTCCAAAAAGTTCTACCCATTCACGGGCAGCCGTCTGGTTCAGCCTGAATGAAGGAAATACATACCGCTACCCAATCTATGGCCTTGGCGCAGCCTATCAGGATGTGATCAATTGGAAGCCCTCTCCGCAAATAACCATCCCGCTGCCAGCAAGTGTTCAGATGAATCCGCAGCAGCCCATTATTCTAAAATTCTGGTCCAGCGCGTACACCGAAACAGCCTGGCAGGATAAATCGGAAGGCCCCAAAGACCTGGGGGTCGCATTTGTCTCTCACAAAATTGATGAATTACCACCTACCCAAAAAACCTACCGCGCCGACGGCACCATTTTTGATGTCGATTATAAAATCTGGGCTGATGATGTCAAGTGGGACGCGAAAAACCGTAACGCGACATGTTTGTCCTCGTCTCCGCCAACAAACCTGCAAGTAGATGCCGGCCAAACCGACTTTCGCCGCATTACCTGGAAACATGAAATCATTAGCCAACCTGATGGATATCTCCTGTACCGCGCCTATAGCTGTCCGGGCGAGGAATCCAAATTAGAAGCGCCGATTTATATCCCCAATAAGCCCGTAAAAAGCAGGCAGTTTGACATCGAATTTCGTGATGAACCCTATGGCTGCGTCTATCGCTATGAATTGGCCGCGCTGAGCGTATGCGGCCAATCCAAACGCAGCAATGCCCTCACCGGAGATTCCCAATCAGGCGATGTCCTGCGGGTCACCTTCACGGACCTAACCATAAACAGCATGCCAGCCGGGGACTTTCCTGCGGCCAACATCACCCTGCGGGCAGGATACCGGTCGCGAAAAAGTGACACGGTTGTTATTTCAAAAGGGAAGACCAACCAGCTCAACGGTATCATCCTGGATGGCAAACAACCCAACAACACCATCGAATTGGTGCTCGGTCCTGACCAATCCCCCGATATCTTCTTTTCGGTCAATGGCATCGACGTGCTGGGCGACGAGACTTTTGGCAGTGTCTGCGCGGATACCTTGACGCTTCCTCCGGTGAAAACCTGGCCGGATAAAAGCCGTACCGAAGTGATCAATTCTTTTGATGGCAATTGCAAAATGACGGTGGAGTTTAATAAGCAGTCCGCCCAGGCGGCGGGCAGTGATGCCTTTTTGCCAGAAGCGGATCTGGCTGTCGTTGATATGGCCACCATTGGGAAGCAATACTATGCCAAAATCGTCAACCATGGCCCCGACCAGCTTGCTGGGAATAAGTTCTCGTTTTATCCATCATTTGGCGGGGATTGCGGCGGAGGAAAATACATCATAGACAGCCCCTGGTTAGAGCAGGAGTTTTGGATCAGCTATAACACTCCCCTATGGATCTATCTGGGTGATTACTATGCAAAAAACACCTCCCATTTTGTAGATAAATACCTGGCTGGCAGTAAGGTGATTGGATACTCCACGCGTGATGGAAAGGACTGCCCCTTCTCATTATTCACCAGTATATCCCCTGCTACCAAAGAGGGAGATTCTTTTATTGACCCGGATGAGGGCAATAACTTATTTAAAATCCGCGTGGATGACCTTGAGCCCATGCTGGATAAAAACGAGTGATGACGGAAATAAAGAGGTGCCTATGATATCCAAAAATAATTTACCAAGCAAGATGTTTTGCGTTGTCCTGATCATCACCATTTTCCTGTTGAGCGCCTGCGATCAGATCCAGATCAGCCAAAATACCGAAGGGGAAGCGGATATTGGTGTGTCCAATCAGGGCACCAGCGCCTGGATCGAATATCCACTGGAAGGCTGGATCATCCCCAATCAGCCGGTTGTACTGGTTGCCTATGCCGGCGGCGCGGGCGGTGTGATGGGCATCCAGCTATCCATCAACGGACAGACCCTGCCATCCCTGGGCGCCAGTGATCTCAGTACGGAAGGCACCAACCAGCAGGTGCGCCTCGATTACCCCTGGCAACCGCCCGCCCCGGGCCCATATATATTGTCCGCCAGCGCGATCGGCGGCTCCGGCGCTTCGGGAGCTGGCACGACCGTCAATTTCTGCGTGGAAACCTGTGAAGAACAGGCACCGGCTACGATCACACCGACCCCAGACGCAGACATTACCCCCACGCCCTCCCCGGAAATCACCCCCACCTGGACCAAAGAACCACCGAGCAAGGATATCCCCGAAACCGAACCGCCAGACGATGAAGATCAAGGCGAGGAGATTCCTGATACCGAACCGCCGCCAGATCCGCCGGCTGATACCAGCGGACCTTCTATCGACAGCGGATCCATGTTTTTCGAAAGCTGCCAATTTTACGGGCAGGCCAGCGCCAGCGATCCCTCCGGCGTGAGCTGGATGAAATTCGGGTTCAACAAAAACGACGCTGGATGGAGCTGGGTGTGGATGTCGGATTATGGCGGGCTGTGGCAGTCCGATGCCGGCATATCCGTAGAAGACGGCATTGGTACGCCAGTCGGAACGATCCAGTACAAATTCCAGGCTGGTGACACCCTCGGCAACGAAAGCACATCAGGAGTCTACAGCTACAATTACACCAGCTGTGACGGATAGCCTCACCGCACTGACGAATAGATCCATTTGATTTTGTCCGCGGTCAGGCGTTCTGCGCAAAACAGAAAAACCAATCCAACCGCGGACAAAATCAGCAGACGCCGGAAAACGGTTTGCGGGTCGATGCTTGGTAACAAATAGCCCGACAGCAGGACGCTGGCGGAGATGACAGGGTGCCCGCGGTCGCAGTCATATAAGAATGCACCCGGGCTGACCCCCGCCAGAAACCCGAACGAGCGCAGGGTGAATACCGTCCCCAACGCATCCGTTGAAAGACGGAAAGGTTCTGCCAAAGCGGGGATTATTAGACCTGGCCCCGCACACGGTGGGCTGCCCGTGCTACAAACCAGAATAATCCCAGTGCAACGCCCATCCCTGCCAGTAGGCCCAGAAAAACCGCGTGCGGCTGGAAACGCGAGAATAACAACCCGGACGATAAGGGAATCGTCATTCCGCCCAGAGAAGTGGCGATAAAAAACACGCTTGTTTTTTTGCCGGTCAGGTTCAGGTGCTGATCTGCGAATGTCATCAGCGATGGGAAAATCAGCGACATGCCCAGCCCAAACAGCACCGTTCCAACCCACAGCAGTGCGCTGGATTTCGGAAAGAGCAGCATCAACGCCAGCGCAGCCATGGCATTCATAAAACACACATACAGGATCGTCTCCACCCGCAACCGTTTATACAATGGGATTCCCAGAATGCGCCCCACTGCCACACCTCCCCAGAACAGGGAGGTAACCGTGCCGGCTGTGATTGGGGATAACCCGTACGCGCTTTCCGCGATGGAAAACACCCAACCGCTGTAGCTCACTTCCGAACCTACGTAGATTAAGAACAGCAGTGCAGTAACCAGCAGGATAAACGGCATACCGAAACTGTCTTGGTTTTGATTCTTCTGTTGGGAGCGGATCACCGGGCTGGAAACGCGCCACAGGTAGACCCCCAGCGCCGCCATCGCTCCCGCGTATATCCAGAACGGGGCTTCAAATCCATCCGTCTGGTCAATAAAAAACGCTACCACTATTGGAGAAATGAAGGCGCCCACCCCATTGATGAAACCCTGCGTGGTCACCCACGCGCCGGTATTTTCCGGATGCTCCCAAACGATGAACGTTGAAGCGCCCACCACATTAATGCCAAGGAACAGACCAATAGCAGCCATCAAAAAGCTAAACGCCGCCAGGCTGTCTGCCAGCGGCACCAGGGCGGTTAATGCACCTACGGCCAGAAGGCTGGCTGCCATGATGGGGTGGCCGTGTCGCCGATCATACACGATGCCGCCCAGGATCGATCCAAACATGAATCCAAACGCCCGCAGCGTGAAGATGATCCCCAGTTTGTCGATCGGTACGCCAAACCGAACCGCGAGCGTTGGAATAATGGGGCCGATTGAAGCGGTAAATAATCCAAAAATTCCCAGGACGAGAAAATATCCGATCGAGCGTATCCATGTCATTCTGTTTGGGTTTGGCAGAGGTTTCTCCTTTTTGGCCTGAATTTTGGGAGTCAGCGCGGCGCAGTTAATGCGTTTGATTGTATCCTATTTCGTGCGCTCCTTCTGCCAGCACACACCAGTACACACGCTGCTTTAAGCAATCAAGCACCCTAAACGGGTGCTTGATTGTAAAGGAGAAAGAACAAAAAACCGGATTAGCTCCTGCGCCGCGTGGTAACGTCAAATATCACAGCCAGAACCAGAACGGCTCCGCGCACAATATATTGGGAAGAGATATCAATACCCATCAAGTTCATCCCGCTTGTCAGCGATGTCATCACCAGTGCGCCAATGATCGAGCCGGTTACTTTTCCGACACCACCAGCCGCTGAGACACCGCCCACATACGCGGCTGCGATAGCGTCCAATTCAAACAGCGTTCCCGCGGTTGTCGTTGCCGATTGCAGACGGGAGGCGAACAAAATACCGGAAAGCGCCGCCAGCATGCCCATCGAGGCAAACACAGTGATGATGATTTGTTCTACATTGATGCCGCTCAACTCCGCCGCTTCCGGATTGCCTCCTACGGCATAAATATACCGCCCCAGCACAGTCTCCATCGTGATGAAATGATAGATCGCTACCACCACCAGCATAATCACCACCGTCCAGGACATGCCATTATATCCAGACATAATCCAGGTAATACCAAAAATGACAAGCGACACAAAGACCAGCTGGAGGATGAACATATCGATCGGAATCACTTCAAACGCGTAATCCTGTTTTTTCTTTCGGTCGCGGATTCCGTTGAATACAAATAACACAATCGCAGCCAAGCCCAGCAGAAGGGTCAGCTTGTGGACGCCGGGAAGAAAATTTAATCCTGGAATGTCCGGGATATACCCATTGCCAATTGCATTGAATGTATCATTGGGAATCACGATTGTGCCGGTTCTCAATGTCGCCAGGAGCAGCGCGCCCCGATAAATCAGCCAGCCTGCCAGCGATGCCACAAATGAGGGGATTTTCAGTTTTGCAACTGGTAACCCCATCACAATGCCTGCCACTGCCCCCAAAACAAGCACCAGCGGAATGGCGGCGAGAACCGGTAAATTCCATGAGGTCATTGCGATTGCCGCAACCGCGCCCAAAAACCCAGCCAGGAATCCAACCGATAAGTCAATATGGCGGATAACGATCACCAGCGTCATCCCCACAGCCAAAACCGCGATATAACCCGTTTGGTTTAATAGGTTGCTGATGTTCCTGGATGAAATGAAAATCCCGTCCGTCGTTATGGTGAAAACCCCCATGATCACAAACAGGGCGATGAACATACCGTAATCACGGATATTGTCACGCAAAATCTTTTTTATATTTTTGATAAATCCCATTTCACTTCTCCTTAATTCGTTGCTAAGTGCATGATGCTTTCCTGGTCTGCCTCTTCTTTTGGCAGTTCTCCAGTTATCTTGCCGGACGCCAGCACGTATATGCGGTCGCTCATCCCGAGAATTTCCGGGAGTTCTGAAGAAATCATGATGATCGACATACCCTGTGCAACCAGTGAATTCATGATGGAATGGATTTCAAACTTTGCGCCCACATCAATCCCGCGTGTGGGCTCATCCAGAATCATGATGTCGGGTTTGACAAACAGCCATTTCGCCACAGACACCTTCTGCTGGTTGCCGCCGCTTAAATTGAGGACCTTCTGTAAAATACTGGGCGTCTTAATACTCAGGTCATCAGTATATTTATTCGCAACCGTAATTTCTGCGTTATTGTCCACCACCCATCGTTTTGAAATCTCCGATAAATTCGCCAGGGTGATATTCTGTTTCACATCCTGGATCAAGATCAACCCGTTGCCTTTACGATCTTCCGTGACATACGCCATTCCCAAGCGAATTGCGTCACCCGGGTGCCTGCAGTCGCACGGTTCTCCTCTTACATACATATCCCCTTTTATTTGATACCCGAGCGGGTTCCCGAACAGGCTCATCGCCAATTCCGTTCGCCCGGAGCCCATCAGCCCCGAAAATCCAATAATTTCACCTTTATTAAGGTGGAAATTGATATCTTCCAGAATAAATTTTCCCCTGTTTGGATCATACGCTGTCCAATGCTTGACTTCAAAAATTGGATCTCCTACTTTCACTTCGGGACGCTCCGGAAAGACATCACTGATTTCCCGTCCAACCATGTGTTTGACCAAAACATTTTCCGTTACTTCATCGATAGAAGCGTCCAGCGTCACAACCGATTTTCCATCCCGCAGCACCGTCACCGCGTCAGCTATCTGGATCACTTCAGATAATTTATGTGAGATCAGCACACAGGTAACGCCCTGCTGTTTCAATTCCCTCAGCAAATGAAGCAGGTTCTCGATGTCATCTTCGTTTAAGGCGGAAGTAGGCTCATCCAACAGGAGCAGTTTGACATCCATGCTCAATGCCTTTGCAATTTCGATCAACTGCTGTTTTCCGACCCCCAGGTCTTTCACTTTCATGGCCGGATTTACTTCCAGTTGGACTTTATCGATCATTGCCCGCGCCTGCTTGATGGTTTCATTCCAATCAATCGTGTTGCCTTTCGTGATCTCATGCCCTAAGAAAATATTTTCAAACACGCTCATTTCAGGAACCAGGGCAAGCTCCTGATAAATAATAGCTATGCCGGCTTTTTTGCTGTCTTTGATACCGGAAAATTTCTGTTCTTCACCCCTGAGAATAATATCGCCCTCAAAATCACCGTGGGAATACACGCCGCTCAACACCTTCATCAGGGTCGATTTTCCAGCCCCGTTTTCCCCCACCAGGCAGTGGATTTCGCCTTCCTTCACGCTGAAGTTGACATTGTCCAACGCCAACACACCCGGAAAACGTTTGGTGATTCTTTTCATTTCAAGCAATGTCTGGCTCATAAACACTCCCAAGCATCAATGTGGTCAAGTTCTTTCCGATATTATATACAAAGAATAGTGATGGTTAGTAACCATCACTATTCAATTTATCTAATGGTTATCGAACCTACTCCAGGCCAGTGAATTCTTCTGCCGGCCAGTAACCACTGTCAACGATCTCTGCTTTGACGTTGTCCTGGTCAACGGAAACAACCTCAGATGGTTTCGCGGGGACTTCCATGACACCATTATCATAGGTCTTGGTTTCCTCAGGGGCGCCACCTTCGAGATAAGCTACTGCCGCGCTGATCGCGTCCGCGACAAGCGTGCGTACGTCTTTCAAAACGGTCATGGATTGTTTCCCATCGATGATGTATTGAACAGATGCTACTTCCGCATCCTGTCCGGTTACAACGTAGCTGGTTACATCCGTGTCAGCGGCATATGCATCTGCAATCGCGCGCGCAGTTCCATCGTTCGGTGCCAATATAAAGACATCACCCTTATCTGCCGCGGGGGCGGCGGTCAGGTTCGCCTCGGCCAAGTTCTTGGCTGTGTTGAAATCCCAGTTGGTGGTCACCTGTCCGATGATTTGACCCATCTCATCGCGTGTCAGTTCCGCTTTGTCCTGTAGGGCAAGCGCTTCACTGGAGTTTTTGATGACAAAGGTTCCATCAGCGATCTTGGGCTGCAGAACGTTCCACGCGCCTTCAAAGAACAGGAACGCGTTATTGTCGGTTGCGGCGCCTGCGTACAGGTACAGCGGGTTGCCAGTGCCTTCGGCTTTATCTACCAGATATTGGCCTTGCTGTTCACCTACAGAGACACTGTCAAATGTAACATAGTAATCAACCGCGTCGGTGTCCGTGATCAGACGGTCGTAAGAGACCACTTTCACGCCAGCTTCATTGGCAGCTTCTGCGGCTGCCGCTGCTGCGGCACTGTCATGCGGGCAGATCACAATAACTTTAACGCCTTTGGTGATCAGGTCTTCCACATTCGCTTTTTCTTTGGCGGAATCGCCCTGCGAGAACAGGATCTCTACATCATATCCCGCTGCTGTGAGCGCGTCCCGGAAGCGTGTTTCATCCTGGATCCAGCGCGGTTCGTCCTTCGTGGGAAGCACGATCCCAACAGCCAGTGATGCCGCTTCTTCTTCCATTGCTTCTTCGGCAGGTTCTTCCGCAGCTTCTTCTTCCATCACTGCCGGTTCTTCTACTTCAGCGGCTGGAGCACAGGCTGATAAAACAGTAGCGCCAACCACAATCGTTGTCAACAAAACAAACAAAAATCTTTTCTTAGTCATGCGACTCTCCTTCAATTCATAAATTTTATTTCAATAGTTTTGATACGGTATGCGGACTTTCTTTTTTGGCCACCTCCTATATTATGAATTCGATTGGTAAATTAATATACTTTCCCTAAAAAGGGTGTGGGGTGTTTTTTCAATACGTGAAGTTTTCATGGATGTTATTTGAATTAGACACGAACATAAGTCCTTATAGAATAACAAATTTGATCCCCCCTGTGTTGAATGGTTTCCCCTTGTAATAATAGGGGAAAACCCTTAAAAAATCGCTTTATGCGAGGGTTTCGACTTTGGGATGGGGAATCTCCACAGACAGCACCGACCCCTCCGTCTCTCCCCTGCGCAAATTCAAACGCCCACCCAATAATGCCACACGTTCGCTAATACCTGTCAAGCCAAAATGTCCCTTTTCAGGGAGCTTCGAAAGATCAAATTCCTGCGGCCAGCCCATGCCATCATCACGTACCGTAATTAGCAGCATGCGTGGGGTGGTATGCGTCAGCTGGATCTCCACATGGTCCGCCTGGGCGTGCTTCCATACATTATTTAGACTTTCCTGGATGATGCGGAAGATCGATAATTCGGTCAATTCTGGCAGCCTGCCCAGCCCTTCATCTAAAATGACGTCTGCCGGAATGTCGGTTCGTGCTGTCCAGTTTTTCGCGTACGATTGGATCGCCGCTCCCAACCCTAAGCTGTCAATGGTTGGCGGCCGCAGATTTCCGCAGATATGCCGTAAATTGATCACCAATTCACGGATCGCCGTTCGGATTTCCGCCAGATTCTCCTGACGCACGCTTTTCTTTTTACTCCCCTCAATACTCTCCAGCTCATAATTTATGCTCAGCAAGTCCTGAATAATCTGGTCGTGAATTTCTCGCGCCAGATGTTTACGCTCTCCTTCCCGCTCCGAGAGCAGCCGCCGCTGTGCATCAATCAGTGCCAGATTGGTTTTTTCAACTGTACGCAGCTGTTCAGCAAGCTGTTCCGTTAATTGCAGATTTAGCGCCCCTTCCGCTGCCAGGTCCTTTTCTAGCAGCATTTGATGGTAGCTGATTTTTTCCGCAGTTTCGCGGATCATGTTATAGCTGTCAAACCCCCAAACGGTCGGAAGGCCTTTTTCGTTCAGTGCGCTGCCCAATATTGTTTTCACAACACTTTCCCGATTCGTCGAGTCTGTCGGTTCATCCGCAGCAATTCGGCCTGCGTGCAGGGTGATGATACGGTCCGTTACGGCGAATATATGGTCAAGATTATTGCTGCTGAACAGGATCGAAACGCCCTGCTTCTGCCATTGCTGAATTAATCCAAGAAGTTTTTGCTGGTTTGGGTAACTTAATGACACCGTCGGTTCGTCAATAATCACCATCTTTAAATTGAAGGTTAGAATGCGCGCGATCGCGATCATCTGCCGTTTTTCACCAGATAGATTATAGACACTCTCATGCATCGATTTTACGGACACGCCAATTGAATCCAGCAGCCGTACAGCTTCTTTGTTCATGGAATAGCGGTCCAATCGCCGCAGCAGGCCCATGCCTGATGGGGTGCCGATTTCATTTCCAAGGAATATATTTGTGGTGACATCAAAATGGTCCGCTAATGTTGGTTTCTGATGAATCACCCCAATCCCTAAATTCTGGGCGTTAAACGGCCACTGCAAAAGCTGGTTCGAAAAATAGATCTGTCCTGCATTCGGCGCGTATAAGCCCGCCAGCAACATCATCAGGACGGATTTTCCCGAACCGGTGCTGCCCGTCAAACCGACCACTTCTCCGGGGTAAATGTTGAAACTAACTTGCTTTATGACCGGAAGGGTGCCAAACGATTTTGATAATCTAACGACCCTTAGTAGCGGTTTCATATATCACTGCCTTTATTTCCTAAAAATGGTATTGCGGCTTTTGTTCGCCACCATTTTTTTCAAGCATAACGGTATGGTGATTATACATGACCGTCAATTGGCGCATGATTAAAATCATTTTTATAAGTCCATATCGTAGAAGATTCATCGTGGATCAATCACCATGGTATCTGATGGTATAAATAAGCGATGGAAAACATCCGTGTCGCACTCGCAGACGATCACGCAATCGTCCGCGCAGGAATTAGAAAAATAATCGACCAAATCCCCCACCTGGAAGCGATTGATGAACTCGGAAATGGGCCAGAAGTTTTTGACTGCTTAAAAAACAAAGCTATCGACCTATTATTGATCGATGTAACTATGCCGGAATTCGACCCGATCATCGCCATTAAAAAAATCCGGGAAATGTATCCCCTCCTAAAAATCCTAGTGATCAGCGCTTATGATGATGAAATTTACGTCAAAGGGCTTATCAATGCCGGCGTGAATGGCTATCATATGAAAGACCAATCTCTTAAAGATTTAAAATTGGCCATTCTACAGGTTTTAAAAGGAAAAAAGTGGATTTCCAGTTCATTGATCAACAAACTTGCCAGCACAAACAATTCCCACGCCAATGTCCCTGCCTTGACCAACCGGCAGCGGGACCTGCTGTATGCTCTGCAGAAAGGCCATGACAATAAAACCATCGCAAATAAAATGGGCATTAGTATCAAAACCGTTGAAAACAACCTCACCCATCTATACCGAAAATTACGTGTACAGAGCCGGTTGGAAGCCGTAAATTATTCCCGGCAGCATCCCAATATTTTCGGCACGCCCGCCAAAGAAGCACAGGCCATCAACATTCCTGTGATCGGTTTGAAAAATTCTTCGCTGAACATCCTGGTTGTGGACGATAATCTCCGCTACCGTAAGCAGCTGATCCGCATGCTGGGTGAAGGGAATCAGGATGCGACTATTTATCAAGCGGATACTATCAGCCACACCCTCGATCTGCTGAAGTCCATCAAATTCAACCTGGTGATCATCGATGTTATCTTGGGAGAAGAAAACGGCATCCAATGCACCCGCAAAATTAAAGAGATTCAACCGAACACGCGTGTAATATTAATCAGCGCCTATCCGGATCAGGCCTTTCACCGAGAGGGGTTGCGCGCGGGAGCGGTTGCCTTTCTGGATAAAAAAGATTTGGATGCTGCCGCGCTGAAACAGGTGATGGATGACCTGGGAGCCAATTAATCTGTTACTGCGTTTTCCGAAATACGAATGCTCCGCATGCTGCAATCAATCACAGCGTTCACACCGATCGGCAGCACACCCATCGGATCCGTATGCCCGAAATCCATTCGGGATACAATCGGCAGCTCTTCCAGCCCCAATTCTCCCCGCACCACTTCCAGGATAGCCTGGTCATATGCGCCAAAAGAAGACGGTTTAATGTCCCCACCCGGCCTGCCAACCAATAATCCGGACAATTCCTGCAATACCCCCGCCGCCGCGAAGGAGCGCAGGATGCGCTTTACCCGGGTCGGGGTTGGCGCTTCTTCTGATGTCTCGATGAACAGGATCGCCCCCTTCCAGGCTGATTGAGGCGGCCAGCTCGTTGCGCCACGCATCCAATCCAGCACTTCCAGGCATCCGCCCAACAATCGACCGCTGTGGATGCCTTTTCCTTGCAGGAATATTCGTTCCATCGGCGGGTAAAGGGTTCGTTTGATCCCCTGGTTTTTCGAATTACCCCAATCCAGCAGCTCATTCGTCCAACCCTGCTTATTCTCCCGAATATCGCCCACCTTGCCACTTTGGAATAAAGTGCGCTCAATCGCGTCTATCGTATAAGAGAACATCCCGAGATTCTCCGCGAATCCTGCCATGATGGACGGCCCATAAAAGCTGGCTACCCCCGCCTGCATCATGGCCATATGCGTAATAGTCGTGTCCGAATATCCCATAAAAACTTTCGGGTTTTCGCGAATTACATCCAGGTCGAGGTACGGCAGGATGCGGATCGAATCATCCCCGCCAATCGTGCTGAAAATAGCAGCAATCCTTTCATCAGCGAATGCCTGCATCAAGTCTGCCGCCCGTGCTTCGGGATGCTGTTTCAGGAACTGCGCGTCCTTGCAGGTATGCGGCATGGCAACCACCTCCAGCCCGAATGTCGCTTCCAGCTGCCGCACGCCAGACTGATAGCGGTGGGGAAATGTGGCCGGCCCGCCCCATGAGAGGCTCACCGCCGCCACATAGTCACCGCGTTGTAGCTTTTTCGGCTTGATCAATTCATACGCCACCATGGTTTTCATTATAGCAATGGATTGCATGTATCCCTTATCAGACAAGGACATCAGCACGCGTGTTTATCTGCCAATCGGTAAACGACTTTTCCAACATTCCATCCATGAAAATTTGAGAGAATCACGTGAGAAATCAAATCTCCGTACTGATAGAAAAAAAGCGCCATTGCTGGCGCTTGGTAGTAGCGGGGGTTGGATTCGAACCAACGACCTCCGGGTTATGAGCCCGACGAGCTACCACTGCTCTACCCCGCATTGTGAGAAACTATGATACCACGTGGACAAACCCATGTCAAGCTGGTCGCTTTTATTTGATTATTATGATAACGTTCATATATATTATTTATCTTTTTATCAATCAATTCCCCGTACAATAATAAAGAGGAAAGGAAAAAATGTTAAAAAACATAGCGTGCACAGTTTGTCAAGTTGGCGGCGAACCACTTGACAGTGAACAAATCAACCAATTAATATCAGAAATTCCAGCATGGTCGCTCATCTCAGAGAACGGTGAAGATAAACTCACCAGGACATTCTCTTTTAAGGATTTTCGCTCCGCGCTGGCATTTACCCAACGAGTTGGCGATTTGGCTGAAGCGCATGATCACCACCCCACCATCGTAACCGAATGGGGTAAAGCGACGGTCATCTGGTGGACCCATAAAATCAACGGCCTGCATCAAAATGATTTCATCATGGCCGCCAAAACAGACCAGATGTATGCTCACAATTTTCCCGAAGGTGATAAGCCCTCCAATATTCCAGAATAGGGATGATGGGTTATCCTGGGTTATAGGGGTAAACAAACCTACTCAACACCCATACGTTGCCAACCGGATAGAAAATTTTTTGTTTGCAGCTCTTTACAAATATTAGCGGATGGGATTGCCCAACCGAACCAGGCCCACATCCGCCGCCCGCGCCTGCGCGCTGTCAAACAAGTTCCTACCATCCAGGATAATTGCGTCCTTCAGTATTGACCCGAATTTTTTCAGGTCTATCTCCCCGTAGGCATCATGCGCGGTCACCAATACCGCCGCATCACAACCCCGGGCTGCTTCATACACATCCCCCCGGTATTCTGCCACAAATGGGTCATGTACCGCAACTTCCGCCCCTTCTGCCGCCAGGCTTTCGGCCAGCGCTGCGCTGGGTGAATTACGGGTATCATCGGAATTCTGCAGATACGCATATCCCAGCAGCAGGATTTTCTTTCCCCGCAAATCATGCAGCACCTTTTTCAGTAAATTCATCATATGTCGCGGCATACCCGCATTGATTTCCCTCGCAGTTGGGATCAATCGAATAGGCACGTCCAAATCCTTCACGCTACTCGCCAGCAGCCAGGGATCCTTCGGAATACAGTGACCGCCCACCCCTGCGCCTGGTTGCAGCATCTCCCGACCCGGAGATTTTCGCACCAGTTCCCGCACACGCCAAACATCCGCCCCCAACCCCTCGCAGATTAACGCAACTTCGTTCGCAAAGGCAATTTGCACATCACGGTAGGCGTTTTCCGCAGTCTTGACAATCTCCGCCGTGATCCAGTCTGTTGTGTCAATTTCCGCTTCCACAAAACTATTGTATAGATCACGGACCATGCGTGCAATTTGCGGTGAGTCTCCCCCCGCTACGCGATTCATCGTCCTCAAATTACGCAGCAGCTTGCCGGGCATCACCCTTTCCGGGCAGTTGCCTAAGTAGAAATCTTTTCCACAGGTCATCCCGCTGGTTTCCTCTAAAAGCGTTTTCGCAATATGCGCCATTGTACCCGGCATCACTGTCGATTCAACCACCACCAGCGTGCCGGCCTGCATTACCGCTCCTAAGCTACGCAGGGCGCCTTTCATCGCCTTGTATGCAGGGATATGGTCCTCATTTACCGGCGTTTCTACAGAAATCAGTACAATTTCTGCCTTTCGCAGCGCTTCATAATCAGCCGTGGCGTGAAATCCGCCCGCACTCACCACATCCGCCAGCAATGCCGGCAGTCCGGGTTCATCCCCCTCAATGGGCGAGTTGCCCGCGTTGATCACTGCAATCCGTTCCTGCTTGGTATCCACCCCAATCACACGGAATCCCGCCTGTGCGAACAGCGCCGCCACCGGCAGCCCGACATATCCCAGTCCGATCACACCAATCGCTGCTGATCGATCTGCAATCTTCTTCGATAGCGTTTCAATGGCCGTCAAAGCGCCACCACCTGGTGGTTTTCGCCGGATTGGACAATCGCCTGGGAAATGCGCAGCGCTTCCAAGCCATCCGCTCCGCTGACGGGTACCGGCAGGTCATCCCGCACAGCCTGCGCAAATGCATGCAGTTCTGCTTTCAATGGTTCCTCGCGCGGCACCGCAAAGCGCGTCATGCTGCCCTCGCTGACCCCGCTGATCGTTCGCAGTGGTGACCACAGGGCGCCCTGTGCCTGAGAGTTGGCGTAAAAATAGAGGTTCTGCCTAAGGTCATCCACGCGGAACATGCCTTTTTCTCCCAGCACAATCGTCTCGCGCGTCTTGGTAGGCGTCAGCCAGTTCAATTCCAGCGCGCCGGTCAGTCCGTCCGGAAAGCGCAGCAGCGCGAACAGCAGGTCCTCATGGTCTGTGTGGATCTGCCGCTCTGTCTCCGCGAATACTCGTTCAGGATCCTTTCCTATCAGATAGCGCATGATGTCCACATCGTGCGGTGCCAGGTCGATCACCACACCCACATCACGAATGCGCGCCGGGAAGGGGCCGATCCGACGGCAGAAAATCTGGAAAATGCGTCCCAGTTCACCCGCATCCAGGCGTCTCTTTAATTCCTGAATGGCCGGGTTGAATCGGATAATGTGCCCCACCATCAGCTTGCATCCGGTTTTCTCTGCCAATTCGATCATCCGCCGCCCTTGCGACACAGTCGCCGCAATCGGTTTCTCCACCAGCACATGCACGCCGTGTTCCAGCGCGAAGGCCGCCACCTGCTCATGCTCCGAAGTCGGTACGGTGATCGATATCGCTTCGGGCTTCTCTTTTTCAATCAGTTCCTCATAATCCGCGTAAGTTTTTACGCCAAAACGCTCGTCAGCCAGCGCCCGCCGTTCGCTGCTCAGGTCAGATGCGCCCACCACGTCCACACCCTCCATTTCGGTGTACACCCGCAGGTGGTTATAGCCCATTGATCCAACACCAATCACTGCTGCCCGCATCGCTCTATCCTTTCGCTATAAAGGTATTAATCGTTTCCACAACTTTTTCCAGATCAGCCTGTGCCAATGAAGGGTGTACCGGAATCGACAGCACTTCCTTGGCCATCTGGTCCGAAACCGGCAGGTTCTGGTTCTTGCCAAACATATCTTGATAAAATCCCTGCTGGTGGATCGGCATAGGATAATAGATCTCAGAACCGATCTCCTTCTCTTTCATGGTTTCCCGCAGCGCGTCCCGCCGCCCGTCCGGCACACGAATGGTGTACTGGTGATAGACATGCGTGTAACCTTCCGGCTCATACGGAGTTGTCACTCCCTTTAAGTTCTCCGAATAAAACGCCGCGTTCGTCCGTCGTTTTTGGTTGAACCCATCCAGTTTGCCCAGCTGCGCGTTGCCGATTGCCGCGTGCACGTCCGTCATGCGGAAGTTGTAGCCCAACTCATCATGATAGTAGCGCCGCCGCATGCCGTGGTTGCGGATCACGCGGCATTTTTCTTCCACCGCGTCATCATCGGTCGTCAGCATGCCGCCTTCCGCCGAGGTCATGTTTTTGGTCGGATACAATGAAAACGTTCCGGTTCCAAAGGAACCCGCTTTTTCCTCCCCAACCATCGCGCCGTGCGCCTGGCAAGCATCTTCAATCACAATTAAATTGTGTTTCGCCGCGGTTTTCATGATCGCCGGCATGTCGCAGCACAATCCATATAGCTGCACCGGCAGAATTGCTTTGGTGTGAGGCGTGATAGCCGCTTCAATCATGTCTGCGTCCAAGTTGAATGTACGCGCATCAATGTCTACAAATACCGGTTTCGCGCCCACAAACAGCATGGCGTTGGCGGAAGCGATAAAGGTAAACGGTGAAGTGATCACTTCGTCCCCTTCTCCAATTCCATGCGCCAGTAGCGCGATGTGCAATGCGGTCGTCCCGGACGTGGTTGCGATGGCATGTTTCACTCCGCACATTGCAGCAAAATTCTCCTCAAACTGCTTCACGCGTGGTCCCTGCGCGATGATGCCCGAATCCAACACTTCCAGAACAGCTTGTTTTTCTTCTTCTCCAATAATTGGTTTGGCAATGTGTATCATGCTGCCCCTTTCCATATTTCTGTTTGTATATTAATCGTCATACCGCAGTCCGGGCAGATGGCTTGCATAATCCCATCGGTTTCCGTTTTCTTTTCCAATTTCTGGCCACAAGGGCACACAAACCCATGCAGCTGGGCGGGATTGCCATACACCAGCCCATAATCCGGCACGTCGCGTGTCACCACGCTGCCAGACCCAACCATCGCCCATTCCCCCAGGGTTACCCCGCAGCGGATGGTGGCGTTGGCGCCGATTGACGCGCCTTTCCGCACCAATGTTTCGCTCACCTGCCAGTCGTCGGCAGCCTTCGGGCTGCCATCAGCGTTGATTGCGCGCGGGCGCAGATCATTGGTGAAACAGGCATGCGGCCCGATGAATACGCCATCTTCAACTGTCACGCCATGGTACACGGATACGTAATTCTGGATCTTGACGTTATCGCCAATGCGCACATCGGAATCAATGTACACACCCTTTCCAATATTGCAGTTCTCGCCAATCGAGGCGTTAGGCCGCACCTGACAGTGGTGCCAGATCTTGCTGTCCACGCCGATGGTCGCGCTCTCGGCGACTTCGGCGGTTGTATGAATGATAATTCCCATCCTCAAGCTCCTTATTTCCCAAAATTTCTTCTCCCAATTTTATCAGGCACCGACCATTCTATCGCCATTTTTCAGAAAGGAAAAATAGATCAAGTGGAGAAATATTTCTCATGCGGACATAGCATTTGTGTTCTTTTTACAGAGGTTCGTCTATGGTTCTCGACCTTATGGATAAACCTTTTCAGGTGCCTGTTTTTTTCTCGGCCGTTCAATCAGCTCGATTGTTACGCCGAACTCCTCCTCCGTATCCAGATACGCGTAGTGCCCATCGCCATCCGCGCCAAATCCTGATCCTTCCTGCAAGACATGAAATCCCGCTGCCCTTGCCGCGTCCATTGCTGCCTGCATTTCTTCGACTAGAAAACCGAGGTGCTGTACGCCGTATCCATGCGCACGCACAAAATCTTTATAGACCGAATTTCCTTCTCCCACTTCAATCAGCTCAATACGGCTCGTTCCAAAATAAGAAAGCGCTAGGCGGTTGCTGTGGTCCGCTTCCTTTCCATGGTAGGTCATGTGCGGCACTAGCGGTTTTTCGTAGGTGTAAATATCCCATGGGCCAATTCCAAACACACGTTCATACAGCGCAACCGATTTTTCCAGGTCTTTCACAACAATCGCGATCTGCGCCACCCCCTGATTCAAAAATGGAAGCGGTTTGATGATATCAAAATTCATCGGATTCTCCTATGAATAGATAGATGCATTATAAAGCCTTCTGTTTTGGATTGATAGGTATAATAAACCATACGATATTATTTCGAAACGCATCATGAGCGTTGTTGGTCTGTCCATTGAACCACCGGGTGCACATGTCTGAAAAAATGGTCATCACACAGACAAAAGTCATCGTACCCCAGCGCCGCTGGGATATGCTTTCCCGCCAGCGGTTATTGGATTATCTCAATGAACTGCTCGATTTTCGCCTAATCATTATCGCCGCCCCGGCAGGTTATGGCAAAACAACCCTCATGATCGATTTTGCCCATCAGTTTGAATGGCCGGTCTGCTGGTTTGCGCTTGAACCCCTCGACCAGGACATCGCTAGCTTCCTATCCCATTTCGTGTATTCCATCCGCCAGAAATTCCCTGATTTCGGTAACCAAGCCATCCAGATGCTGGAGGAATCACCCGATGAACACATCAACCTTGATCTTTTCATCACCTACATCACCAATGATATCTACGAACATATCACCGAGCATTTTCTGATCGTCCTGGATGACTACCATCTCCTGGGTTCCAATCCAGAGATTGATCAATTCTTAAGTAGTTTCATCCAACGTGCGGATGAGAACTGCCACCTCGCAATCACATCCCGCCGTCTGCTTACCCTGCCAGACCTTCCGCTAATGGTCGCCAGATCGCAAGTAGGCGGTTTGTCTGCTGAAGAACTGGCCTTCCAGCCGGATGAGATCATAAACCTTTTCAACAACATCTTCAAACAACCCATCTCACCGCGGGAAGCCCTGAAACTGTCCACCTTCACGGAAGGCTGGATCACGGGGCTTCTGCTGACCTCCCAAACATCCAAGCACGGTCTCGGAGAACGTATCAACATAACCCGCGCCTCCGGAATCGGTTTATATGAGTATCTCGCCCGCCAGGTTTTAGATCTCCAACCCGTAGAAATCCAGGACTTCCTTTTAAATACAGCCTATCTTGAAGAGTTCAATGCGGAAATGTGTGAACAGGTGGTCGGCGGCGCCCTGAACAAACGCGCTGATTGGAATTTTCTCATGAACGCGGTCATCTACAACAATCTTTTCGTCTTCCCTGTGGGGGAGGACGCTCTCTGGCTGCGCTACCATCACCTCTTCCGTGATTTTCTACAATCCGCCATCATAAAAACCCGCCCGGATGACGCCGCGCGCATCCGCCAGCGCCTGGGCGAATATTTCCTTGCCCGCAATAACTGGGAGAAAGCGTTTGAGATCTTTAAAATGCTCGGGAAAGACGATGCCATCGCCAATATGATCCAGCAGGGCGGTCCTGAATTTCTCTCCAAAGGCCGCATTCAGAAACTGGCAAAATGGTTATCCGCCCTGCCCGGCAAAATGGTCATGGAAAACATCAATCTCCTTTCCCTCCAGGCGAGTGTCGCCGTCAATCAAGGTAATATTGAAGAAGGGCATGATCTACTGAACCTTACCATCAATAAATTGCGGTCTCTGCCCGAGTCAGAAAAACAGCTGGCAGATAACCTCATCCGCCGCTCTATTGCCCTGCGTGTTCTCGGTAAATATGACATGGCCCTTGATGATGCCGATGAGGCTATCGAATTAACCCGGGAAACGCTTGAGATGGAAGATCTGTATAGTGAAGCGCTGCGCGCCAAAGGATTCATTTCCTACCAGAAAGGATGGCTGCGAGAAGGACTTGTCAACCTCGAAAAAGCTGTTGAAATTTGCGAGCGAAACAACCAGCAGGGCGATATGGCCCGTATGCTGGTCGAGATTGGCACCATCCAGGAAGCCATCGGACAGCTGCAAGCAGCCGAACAATCCTTCACCCGTTCGCTGAAATACTGGCAGTCTGTTGGAGATTCCAGCTGGCAGGCAACCCTGCTCAATAACCTGGGGGTGCTGCAGCATGCCCGCGGTGATTTTACTTCCAGCTTCAATAGCCTGGAAAAGTCCATGCATTATTCCCAGCTTACTGGCAACCAGAGTATGGAAGGGTATTCCCTGGCATCTATCGGTGATCTTTACCGGGATTTATCTGCCTATGAGGAATCCCAAGATGCCTACCAGAAAGCCCACCACATCGCGCTCCAGACCGGCGACCAGTTTCTTACCTTTTATTTGAATATTTCGCATGCCCGCCTATTCTTGATTCTTAATCAACAACACAAAGCCGAGGTGAAGCTGCGGGCTGCCAAAAAAATTGCGGAAGAGAACAATTCGCAATATGAGATCAACAAATATCATTTGGAACAGGGCGCTTTTCACATTTTTTCAAGAAAATATGAAAACGCGCTTACCCAGCTTCAAAAATCACTTGACTTTTTTACTCAGGAAGGTCACATTGACGATCAGGCCCGCAACCAGGTGCTACTCTTTCTAGCTTTTATCAATGTCGGGCGAACAGCGGATGCCTTCCGCGCCCTCAAAGACATCACAGCCAGCCTGAATGCTGCTAATTACGCTCACGCAGCCCATGCGGCAACTTTTGAGTGCAAAGCCATCCTCAAGCCGCTTCTTAAAAAGAAAGATATCGCCAAAAAGCTATCAGTGCTTACCGAAGGCCTCAGTGTGTATCAAAAACAAACCCAAAAGAACCGGCGTGCCATCCGACAGAAAGCGACGGTTGTCCCCTTCGCGCCTGCCAAACTGGAGATCAAGGCGTTCGGTAAACCTGTGGTGACTTCCAGCGGGAATCCGCTTTCCCTCTCGGACTGGAAAACGCAGACTGCCCGCGACCTTTTCTTTCTCTTCCTTGGTTTTCCCGAAGGCCTCACGAAGGAAGAAGTTGGTGAGATCCTGTGGCCAAACTCTTCCCCCAGCCAGCTGAAACTGCGCTTCAAAAATGCCATCTACCGAATGCGGCATGCCGTTGGCACTGATGTGGTCGTCTTCCAGGATACCTACTACCTGTTCAACCGCACCATTGACTATGAATACGACCTCCAGCAGTTCATCAATGCTATCGGCCAGGCTGATACTGCAAAAACCAGCGAATCCCGTATGCATTTCCTTCAAACAGCTGTCCTGCTGTACAATGGGCCTTACTTAGAAAGCATCGAATACCCATGGGTGATGCCGGATCGCCAGAAATACCTTTCAATGTACCTCAAGGTCGTCCAGGAACTGAGCGACATGTGGATTCACGAAAAAGATTACTATCGCGCGCTCAAACTCTGCCTTACCGCCCTCGACCAGGACCCCTATAACGAATCTCTCCACCGTGAGGTTATGCAGCTGCACGCCTATCTCGGCAACCAAGCCGCTGTTACCAGGCACTATATCAGCTGCCGGAAAATGCTTCAGCGAGACCTCAGCACCCAGCCTTCACAACAAACTACCGATCTCTACCATTCCCTGCTACAGCGCCAGAAAAAATAATCCGTTACGGCTTTCTATTGGTTAGTAAGGCGCACGAAGAAATCATAGCGGTCACCCCGCCAGATGGAGATCAGATATTCAAACGGAATCCCTTGATGATCATAGGTGATGCGTGTGATCTCAAAGATGGGCGCCGGGTCGTGAATCTCCAGATGATCCACCTCTTCCGCGGTCGCCAGGCGGGTTCGGATGGTCTGTTCCCCTTCAAACGGAATCAGATTATATGTGTTTTTCCATAAATCATAAAATGATTTGGCAAGATCTTTCTGGATCAGTTGCGGCATCAGTTTCACCGGAAAAAATGCGCGCTGCAGACTAATCGGCTCGCTGTTCGCATACCTCAGTCGCAGCACTTCCCACACCTTTTCTTCTTCTTTTAATCGCAAACTGTCCTGGATATGACTGCGCGGTTTGACCTGGCTGATACTCAATACATCCGTGTCGGGCTCCCACCCGCGAACGCGCATATCATCCGTTGTGGAGCACAGGTTAGAAAGGTCCATCTCCACCCGCCGGCGGCGGATGAAAGTTCCGCGTCCTTTTTCGCGGTAGATCAGCCCTTCGCGCTCCAAAACCGCCAGCGCGTGGCGGATGGTTCCCCGATTTACCGCGAATATGTCGCACATTTCGGTCTCCGATGGCAGCGTAATATCACCGGAGCTGTCCACATCCTTGATATCCGTGATCCATTCCCGCAGCACCTGTACGATCTGGTAATAAAACGGTACCGGTAGGTCCTTATTGATCTGTTTAATCGGTATCGGTTGGTCATTCATCATCATGGCTCCTTGCGCACTTGTATATACATGCTATTTTCCAAATCTGCGTTATTCATCGTTTTTCTCCTGAATTATATCCAATTTGACGCTTATCCGGATATGTGTTATATTTTTTCTGCATGCTTGTATATACAAGCATGCAGCAGGTTGCAATCAACACCAGACAGGTGGCACATGATTCAGACGGATTTAACCAATCAATTGGCAGTTGTAACAGGCGCGGGGCGCGGTATTGGGCACGCGATCGCCATCGCCCTGGCAAAAAATGGTGCGATGATTGTCGCGGCAGCACGCACCCGGGCGGAAATTGAAGATACCGCTGAAAATATCGTCCAATCCGGCGGAAGCGCACTGCCTTTTTCATGCGATCTTGCGCGAGAAAGCGATCTCCAGGATTTATTCGCGTTCGTCGACCGGCAACCGCAACCCCTCACCATCATGATCAACAACGCAGGCGTCGGGCGCTACGGGCTGTTCCATGAAACCCCTACACAAGACTTGCAGGCCCTGCTGGACATCAACGTGCGCGGCACCTATATCTGCTGCCGGGAAGCGCTCCAACGAATGATCCCCCACCAAAAAGGAACTATCATCAATATTTCCAGCGTGGTCGGCATCAAGGGCTACCCCAATCAGAGCGCCTATACCGCCAGCAAGCATGCTGTCGTCGGGATGACCAAATCATTGGCCGTAGAAGCCCAGCCCCACGGCATCCGCGTTTCCGTTATCCACCCCGGCGGTGTCGATACAGACCTGGTTCATGAAGCACGTCCCGACCTGGACCCAGACATCCTTATACGGCCGGAAGATATCGCCCATACGGTTATGTATCTATTGAGTTTATCGGACCACTGCGCGGTTGACGAGATCTATATCCGCCGCCGCGGCAGCAAACCATTTTAACGTTTTAAATCGATCGGAGGAAAAAAGTATGGCAAAAAAAAGCAATACCACAACAATCGAACGCGTTTCTGCGATGATTGAGGAGCAAGCCCTCACCAAAGAACAGCTGATGGACTATTTGCGCCAGACCATGGAGATCCGCGCCCTTGAAAACAATATTTCCAATCTGCTCAGCAGGGCAGTCCTGAAAGGCGCTTCACACCTCTACGCCGGTTCAGAAGCCGTTGCAGTCGGCGCAGTTGGTGCGCTGCAGGATGATGATTTCATCACCAGCACCCACCGTGGGCATGGCCATGCCCACGCCCACGGTGATTCAGCTGCCCAGACAGACAAAGAAAAACAGACCCATTTTAACAAGATGATGGCCGAAGTGCTGGGAAAATCCGGCGGGTACTGCAAAGGCAAAGGCGGATCCATGCATATCGCCGATGTGGAACACGGCAACCTCGGTGCTACCGGCATCGTTGGCGGCAATATTCCCGTCGCGGTCGGCGCAGCGCTCGCCCAGAAACTGCAGGGTACGGATAAAGTCGTCGTGTGCTTTTTTGGTGATGGCGCCTCCAACACAGGTAACTTCCATGAATCCCTGAATATGGCCAGCCTGTGGAATCTTCCGGTTATTTTTGTTGTCGAGAACAACAAATACGCCATGTCCGTTCCTTGGACAAAAGCCAGCGCTCTTGAAAATGTCGCAGATCGCGCCTGCGCCTATGACATGCCCGGCGTGATCGTAGATGGCATGGACGTGCTGGCAGTACGTGGCGCGGTCGCCAAAGCGGCGGTCCGTGCGCGCAAAGGGGATGGCCCCACCCTGGTCGAAGCCAAAACCTACCGCTATTTCGGCCACAGCCATTCTGACCCGCGCGCTTACCGCACCAAGCAGGAGGAAAAAGAATGGAAAGATCGCGACCCGATTAATACCCTTCGGGAGAGCATGAAATCGGTCGGTATGATCTCTGATAAAGAATTTGAGAGTCTGGATAAGGCTGTAAAAGCCAAACTGAATTCCGCCATGGAATTCAGTGAAACCTCTCCGGAAGCGGATCCCAAAGAACTCGAAACGGATGTATTCGCTCCTTCCAAATTCACCGTGAAAGATGTGGAAGCGGAAGCACAATTGCGCGAAAAGGTGCGCGCGGATGATGGCATGCGCGAGATTTCCTACGCGGAAGCCATCCAGGAAGCCCTGCGCGAAGAGATGAACGCCAATCCGAAAGTCTTCGTGATGGGGGAAGATGTCGGGCTGTACGGCGGCGCCTATGGCGCCACGCGCGGCTTGTTTGAGGAATTCGGCCAATGGCGCGTGCTGGATACCCCTATTTCAGAAGCGACTATCGGCGGTGCCGCTGTTGGCGCAGCCATGGTCGGTATGCGTCCGGTCGCGGAGATTATGTATGTGGATTTCACACCCCTTACCATAGACCAGGTCGCCAACCAGGGCGGCAAAAACCGCTATATGTTCGGAGGAAAAACCGCCGTGCCAATGGTCATCCGCACCGAAGGCGGTGCCGGCCGTGCAATCGCCGCACACCACTCCCAGAGCCTGGAAGCTTTCTGGACCCATATGCCCGGGGTCTATGTGGTCATGCCTTCCACGCCGTACGATGTCAAAGGCCTTCTCAAAGCTGCCATTCGTGATGATAATCCCGTCATGTTTATTGAACACAAAATGCTCTACAAATCCAAAGGCCGTGTGCCGGAGGGAGATTATCTCATTCCGCTGGGTGTCGCGGACATCAAGCGCCCCGGCAGCGATGTGACCCTGGTAACCTACTCCCGCCAGGTACTGAACGCCCTCGAGGCAGCGGAAATCCTCGCCACGGAAGGAATTGACGTGGAAGTCATTGACCTGCGCTCGCTGAAACCGCTCGACACGGAAACCATCCTCGCCTCTGTCCGAAAAACCGGCCGCCTGGTCGGCCTGACCGAAGCCTATGAAAATACCAGTTTCATCAATGAGGTCATGGCAGTTGTCAATGACCAGGCCTTTGATTATCTGGACGCGCCCATGCAGCGTGTGGCAGCCGCCAATGTGCCTGTCCCGCGCGCGGAAGTGCTGGAAGATCTGGCTATTCCGAATGTCAGCCGTATTCTAGAAGCATGCCGAAAGGTGGTGAGTTAAATGGCAGTCGAAGTATTTATTCCCCAATTGGGTCAGACCGTTGAACAAGTGACCATCCTCACCTGGTATGTGGAGGATGGCGCCCAGGTGAAACAAGGACAAGAAATCCTTGAAGTTGAAACCGACAAGACCGTTTTTGATGTTGAAGCTGGTGACAGCGGATACATCCATATTGGTCCTTATAAAGTCGGGGATGTCGTCCCCGTGCTGGAAGTTGTCGCGCTGATTGGCGAAAAAGACGATGTCTTCACTGCGCCCAAATCTGCACCGGAAAAAGCTGATAAACCCGGTAAAGCCGAACCAAAACCGCACAAAAAAGCGGAGGCGCCCGCCCCGCAGGTGGAAGAAGCGGCCAAGACCACACCTGCTGTCGCAGCGTCAACGGGAAAACACTTTGTCTCTCCCCGCGCTCGCAAATTGGCGGACGCGCGCGGCGTGGATCTTAGCCTGATCACGCCCACCGGCGGTGGCGGAATCCGCGTGCGCGAGCAGGATGTAATCAATTACCTTAACCGCCAGTCAGCCGCCGCGCCGGCAGCGGGGCAATTTGCGCCGATTCCCCTACCGGAAATGGAAATTACGGAAACCATTCCGCTAAAAGGCGTGCGCGGCGTGACCGCCGAACGCATGGCCGCCAGTGCGCATACCACCGTCCGCGTAACCCTCTTGATGGATGTAGATGCCACCAAATTGGTTACGCTGCGGGAAAAACTGAAAGGGGAAAAGGAAAGCGCCTGGGGTTTCAAACCTGGCTACAACGATCTGCTAGCCAAAGCCAGCGCCTGCGCCCTGCGCCGCTTCCCCTACATGAATGCCCGCATCAATGGCGAATCCATTGAGCGCCTGTCTCCCATCAACATCGGGATCGCCGTGGACGCTGCGCGCGGGTTGTTTGTGCCCGTCATCCCCAACGTCGACCAGAAAGACCTGCAAACAGTCGGGAAAGAATTCCGCCAGCGGGTGGAGGAAGTGCGCAGCGGCAAGATCCAGCCCGAACACCTATCCGGCGGCACCTTCACCATCACCAACCTCGGCATGTACGATGTGGATGGCTTTACGCCTGTCATCAACCTGCCGGAAGCCGCCATCCTGGGTGTCGGCCGCATCACCCCCAAACCGGTCGTCCGCGATGGGGAAGTAGTGGTCAGAAGCATCCTCACGCTCTCGCTTGTTTTTGATCACCGCCTGGTAGATGGCGCCCCCGCGGCCCAGTTCCTGCAGTACCTGAAAGACCTGCTGGAATCCCCCAACGAAGTCACTTTAACCAAATAATCCCCGAGGCGGAAGAATTCTCTTCCGCCTTTTTTTCATCCACTTCATCTTCACATCCCCGCCCACCCTTAATCCCCCCTGTCACTGCGAGGAGCGCAGCGACGTGGCAGTCTCCCCGTTAGCGTGCACATCCCCTGCCCACACAACCCCGACCGAGGGTGTGGAAAAAATAGATAAAATTTGAAATCAAACCATCCAAAGCGAGGGTTTTTAGGGTTAGTGATCCTGTTTCGATCTATCCCTTGCGCTTATCTGACTGTCCAAATCCTTTTCTCA
>Ga0180432_10001834_pt1 | contig 32827 bp, 25 predicted proteins | sample SS_ome_10_FD_132414 | JGI IMG/M metagenome (GOLD analysis project Ga0180432, IMG submission 132414) | Hypersaline lake sediment archaeal communities from the Salton Sea, California, USA - SS_1_MS_2 metaG | ecosystem: Environmental > Aquatic > Non-marine Saline and Alkaline > Hypersaline >...
AGTTCCTGGGGCATCCAGATGAATGGCTCATCAAAATCGCCAGGAAGCTCGCCGTCATTGTGGTCCCGGAGCCAACGCTCCTGCGCGGCATTAATCGGCATGTTGCCGTAGAAGCCATCCGGTTCAACAGCGGAAATCTTCCCGGCCGGCATCCAGGGGCCCTGATTGTCGGAGACAGTGAAGCGGCCGTCGGCCAGACGGCCCATGCCGTTGGGTGTCCGGAGTCCCCAGGCAACAACCTCCGCCCGCCCGCCCTCAGGTGGAATTTTCATGATCGTGCCCGGCCGGTGATGCTCAGTGTACTGACCTGCCTTCGCGAAGTAGAAGTTGCCAGCTTCGTCAGTCTGGAGGTCAAAGTTGTAGGCATGGAACATGCACGAAACGTCATCGTCGTTCCAGAAAGCCTCGATGAAGTCGGCTTCTCCATCACCGTTTTTGTCATGGAGACGTTTGATCCCATCGCGGCAGGTGACGTAGATCTTTCCATCAACAACCCGTACCCCAAAGGGTTCGAACAGGCCGGCGGCAAAACGCTGCCAGACCACGGTCTTCAGGTCCGTATCGATTCCTGAAACCAGGTAGACATCACCGCCGTGGGTGGTGACAACTGCCCGACCATCAGGGAAAAAGTCGAGGCCGCTGGTTCGAAGCCAGGCATTCCAGCGGTTCTCAAACGGGACAGGAATGGTGTCGAGGGCATAGCCGTTGATGGCTGCACCGAGGCGGCCGGTGACGGTGATGGTTTCGGTCCAGCGTCGAGGGCCGCCCTGTAGGCGGGCCGATAGGTCAGGAATCGGGGGTACTGGTTCTACCCGCAAAGCCCGCAGGCACTCGGTGATCTCCGGCCGCGCTGTGGGCAGCAGTGCCAGCTGAATCTTCCTAGCGTTGGTTGCGGCCGGAATGGTGAACACCATGCGGCCGTCGGGTCGAACCTCCCAACTGCAGCCGGCGATGTCGCCCTTGGCTTGGGCCGCAACCGCTGCAGCTGTTGCCGTCACGACGGCAGTATGATCGGCTGCCGCCGCCCGTGGCTGCTTCGCTGTTGCTGCGAAAGACGGATAGACGCCGGAGGCCTCGGTGGGATTGGCGAGCTGTGCCACGCAGAGCGTCAGGGGGATTGTGCCCGGCCCGACCTGCAGGGTGTGCTCGATGATGTCGCCGTGAGGACTGGAACGAACACTCGGAGATTCGAGGACAGCTCGTCCCTCGATGGCGTAGTGGAGAATAATGTCGGCCCCATGCAGCGAGTAGCCGGCATAGTGCAGCAGGTCCTCACGCAGTGGCCCGCGTGGTGGCTTGGCATCGGCGGGCAGGTCGAATGAACCAGCAAATGCCCACTGCCAGCCGTCGAGGCCGGGCAAGAGGGTGCCGGTGATTTCCGGCATCCCTTCACCCCGCTGCCGGTAGTGTTGGGTGTTGGAAAGATCGAGGAAGCCGTCCTTCCAGACACCGACGAGCCGCATCTGATGGAGGTCGTATGCGGCCGTGGTATCGGCGTCGAGCCGGATTGTCAGTGCGTTGTTGACCCGTGAGCCAATCTGGGAGCCGAGGGCGGGGCCAAAGTCACGGGGTCTGCCAACAGATGGTTCACCGCTGTGTGTGCCCGGCGGCAGGCCAGACAGGTACGCCTCATCGATCGGTTCGTAGGCCGGATTCGAAGGCTTCATCAGCGCCTCACGAATGTAGTGGATGACCTGGTACCGCTCCTTCGGTGAGAGGTGCTGGACCGGAGCCATCAGGCCATACCCCTTGGTGAGCGTCAGGAGCATCCGGTAGGGATCAGCCCCGTTTTTGAGTGCCTCACGGCCGAAGGCCCGGGCCAGTGGAAGAGTTGGCTCGTTGCCATCGAGGCCATGGCAGTTTTTGCAGTGCCCGAAATAAATCTGCTTGCCAGCAGCACGATCACGATCACCGAGGCGGCGGAGGATGCCGGCATGATCGAGGCCGACTGTGTCATCGTTGATCACGAGGTCTGCTGGGGATGGCCTGAGGGCAGCGGCCCGCTCAGGACCACCACGAACCACCTCAAACAAATACCGCAGGAGGTCGAAGAACGCTCGCTCACTCTGGAGGCTGTCCACGAGACCTTCCGGCATCATCGAGGTTGGCAGTTGCTCAATTTCATCGATGTCTTCTCGCGGAATGGCGGTTGGATCGAGAAGGTCAGTCAGTTCACGGAGCACGACCTGCTGCCCATCCTGGGATGCAATCATGCCGGTCCTGACCCGGCCATCAGTCGTAACGACAGCAACCGTCTCATAGCCCTTGCTGATACTGCGGGAGGGTTGCAAGATCGCCTCAATCAAATGGGCGTCACTCACCTCCCTTGAGATGTTGGTCAGTTTCGGACCGAGCGGTGAGGGGGTGCTGCCGTCGGAGTGGCACTTGATACACCCTGCCGCAGAGGTGTGAAAAATGACACTGCCCCGCACGGGGTCTCCCCGCATGCGGGCTTGGGCGGCAATGGTTTCTGGAGAACGGGCAAGCAGCCGTGCGGCAAGCTCAGCTGCCCCTCCACGAGAAGTCAGCAGGCCGACGAAGCAGACGGCAGTCAGGAAGAAACTGCAGCGGCTGGAAAGCAACGCGGTGTTCATAACGTCATTCAGGTTGCCCGGGGCATCAACTGTTGAGTAGTTCCGGCACGATGCCCGTGCTGTGGCTGAAGGACTTGGCAGGAACGCCCGCCTGGTGCAGGAGGGTCAGCCAGTAGTTGGCCAGTGGCGTGTCCTCTTCGAGCAGCACGATGTGGCAACCGTGCCGGATGTTGGGAGCTCCGCCGCCGGAGAGCAACGTCGGCAGATTCTTCAGTTCGTGGCCCGACCGGAGGTTGGTGCCGTAGCTGACGATGCACCGGTCAAACAGCGGCTGGCCGTCAAAGTCCCGGGCCTCTTTCAGCCGGTCGAGGAACGCAGCGAACAGTTCCATGCACTTTTTGTCCCGCTGCCGGGAGGCTTCGATCCGCGGCTGGGAAAAGCCATAGTGGCTCAGCGAATGAGCCTTGAGGCTGAACCCCATGCTCTCCAGCAGAGAGCAGACCGGCAGCCGGTAGCTGACCACCCGCGTGGCGTCGGTCTGCAACGCAATAATGATCATGTTTTCCATCAACCTGATCGCCTCTTCCCCGGTCAGGCCCTCGGCTGGAGCGTCAAAGGGAGCCCTTGGTTTCGGCGTGTCGGCCCAACGGGCCTGCCGTTCGAGGCCCACCTCGACCTGCCGCAGGCCGGTGAAGTATTCATCAAGCTTCTCCCGGTCATCCCTGCCTAGCCGCCGGTTGAGGCTGCTCCCGTCGAGCCGGACGATGTCGAGAATGCTCTGCTTATTCTTGAGCCGTTGGTGGATCTTCTGCGGATCATCGCTCGGCGTGGCGAAGAGTGTCTGATAGAGATCGAGCGGCCGCTCGATACCGGGAATCGGGTTGCCGCTGTCATCCCAGGAGAGCGAGAGGCCGGGGCCGTGGCCCGAATTCTGGCCGCCGTCCGGCTCCTTGGCCGAGAGCACCAGCGAGGGGAACCGGGTGTCGGCTCCGAGCTGCTGGGCTGCCAGCTGGTCACAAGAGATCGAATTATGAAATCGCTTGCCCGGCGTGCCGCCGACATTAGCACCGGTCAGGTACGAGCAGCTGCCACCGTGCGGGTCGGTCGCCCCGAGATTGGTCAGGTTGGATACCATCGTGATGTCCTGCTGGTGTCGCGCCAGCGGGGCCAGCCCGTCGGTCAGGCCGATTTCGGAAAACGACCCAGCCTTGGTCGGATAGAAGCTGTCCTTGGTGAAACCAAAACCACCCCCGAGAAAGATCATCCGGGTGGGCGGAGCCGGCGGCGGGGTCGCCGACGCCAACGACTCAAGCCCGGGAAGTGCCAAAACGGCGCCGCCAGCACGGAGGAAGCTACGCCGGGTCACGGGGTGAATCTGCAGGCTGCTCATGGCTGGTTCTCAGGTTGGGTGGGTGGAGAAATTACTTGGTCTGGAAGATCTGGCTGGCGGTGATGGCGTGGACCATTGAGCGGACAGGAAAGTCATGCGGTTCCAGTCGAGACAGCATGGCCTCAACGTCATCGGCATCAGAAAACTCAATCGTACGGCCCAGCCCATAGGCGAGCAGCGACTCGAGCAGTTCCCGGGCGAGCTGATGCTGCTGGCCGCTGAGCGCGGCCTTCAGTTCCTGCACATTGGCGTAGCGGGCACCACTGGGCAGGACAACGTCAGTTTGAATGGGGAGTTCCTTGTTTCCGACCCGTTCGGTCTCCCGCCAGCGGCCGATGGCATCGAAGTGTTCCAGGCCGAAGCCAATCGCATCGATTTTGCGATGGCAGGAGCCACAGACCGGCTGCTGCTGGTGCAGCTTGACGAGGTCGCGGGTGCTCGTCGGCTTCGTTGAGGCGGCAGAAAGCTCCGGCACGTTCGGTGGTGGTGGGGCCGGCTTGTCGTGCAGTAGTTTTTCAAGGATGAGGGTGCCACGGATGACCGGTGAGGTGCGTTCGCCATTGGAGCCGGTGGTCAGAAATGCCGCCTGGGTGATCAGGCCACCCCGAGGGGAATCGGGGGGAAGTTCGACCTGCTCAAACGCATCGGTGCGGCAGTCGGGAAGGGTCAGTCCATAGTGGATCGCAAGCGCTGGATTGACCATCACAAAGTCTGAGTCAATGAGATTCGCCGCGGGGAGATTTTCCTCGAGCAGCATCCCGAAAAACTCGCAGACTTCCCGCTTGGCTGCCAGCCGCAGGCCATCGTTGAAGCGGATGTATTGCTTCGGGTCGACCGTGATGGCATCGAAGCGGTCGAATTCAGCCCACTGACTGATGAAGCCGTCACGGAAGGATAGCGAGCGGGGATCATCCAGCAGCCGGTCGACCTGGGCAGCGAGGACGGCGGGCTGGGTCAGGTCGGCGGCGTAGAGCTCATTATCCGGCGGCCGGCTCCAGAGGAAGTAGGAAAGCCGCACGGCGAGCTCACGGCTGTCGAGCTGCCGCCGACGTGAGCCCTCGGCTGCCGGCTGCTCGTCCAGAAACAGAAAACCGGGGGAGGCAAGGATGATCGCAAAGACATCGGCAAGGGCCGCTTGGTGCTTCATGCCAGTCTTTCGGTTTTCCTCAAACTGCTGGGTGAGGCCGGCGACAAATGCAGGGTCGGGCTGCCGCCGCCGGAAGGCTTCAAAGGCAAAGCGTTCGATCAATTCGCCAGCTCGGGCATCTTCATGCAGCAGGCCGTGATGGCCACCCTGAATCGGCTCGTCCGGGGAGAGGATCGTTTCCAGAACCGGACGCCACTCGGGGTAGAACGGGCCCTCGATTTCCAGCCAGTCGATCCAGATCGACACCCAGGGGTCCATCGCCTGCTTGGGGCCTTGGAGATGGCGGAGGTAGTTGGGAATGTCAGGCCGGCTCTCCTCGACTATCGCATTGAGTGCGAACCGGCCCAGCGACTGCCGAGTTCGCAGTTCGACTGTCTCTGGGTGATCGACAGTACCGTGGATCTGCAGGGTTCCCTTAGGCCCATGGTGATCCCGCACCATGGCGATGGTCCGGATCGGGTCGGGGCTCCCATGCACGCCGCCATGGATGCGGACGATGTAGTCGCCGCGCAGATCGGTATGCAGGTTGGCGGAGACCCACTTTGTTTCATTCAGGACGCCGACATAGACACCGTCATCGATCCGGGGATATTCCAGATACTTTCTGGGGTGCCCGGCCCTGGTGCTGAACTGGCGGAAGATGATCTCGGCCTCCCCTTCGTCCTTGAAGCCCATCTCCTGCCAGGTCTTGCCCGCCTGTTTCATCGCCATCTTCTGATCGAGATCGGCCAGCGTCTCCCGCAGCCGTTTGGTCACGCGGTCCTCGGGCTCGGTACGGCCGTGAACCTTGGCCGGCTGCCGGGGCCGAACAGTCCAGGTGAAGGCTTCGTCAGCGACCTTGCGGCCAAGGGCCAGATACTTTTCGAAGTGCACTGACGAGAAAAACTGCTCGGCCCCGACGGTGTCGAAGCTGCTGATGCCGCCGTCCTCCGGGATCTCATCGAGTGGCACATCGAAGCCGAACAGGTGCCGGATGGTGGCTGAGTATTCCCGCCGATTGAGCCGCCGCAGGGTGAACCTGCCGCCATGGTCGGTCAATCGCCGCCGTGCTTGGTGGAGGGTGCGGGTAAGGGCGGCGAGGGTCTGGCGGAGTTCACTGTCGTCCGGCTGCAAAGCGTCAGCAGGAGGCATCGCACCGCCGTTGAGCTGGTCGAGCACGTCCTGCCACCGCTGGGCAGTATCGTTGGTGTCGATCTGCCAGCTCATTGTGTCAAACCGCACCTGCCCGTTGGCTTCGTCGGCGTTATGGCAGTCGATGCAGTAGCGCGTCAGGAATGGCTCGAGTGCCACCCGGGGAACCAATGTGGCAGCGGGGGGCGCAGACGGTGCTGCCAGCGTAGTCGCGGCTCCGGAGCAGGCGAGCGCGAGGCAGCTCAAGAGGATGAGAACACGGGTGCAAGTCATGGTGAGCAACGCGGTTGTGAAACGGCCAAGGACTTTCGAGAGCGTTAATGAGGCCATTCGGGAGTGGCACATTTCTGAGCCTTTGTTCGCAAGCGAGACATCCGCTGATGTGCGTGTGTCAGCAATACTTACAAACAGCAAGCGGTAACTGGACGGACGCACGAGCGTGACAGAAACCCGCCAGGAGTTTCTTTTCGCATGATTGACGGTTCTTTCGTCGTCATGGTCATGCGAACACCTGACTTCGGGCGGGGGGCGAACGCTGGGGCTGGCAGCCGCGTAGAAAAAGGTTCCTAAGATATCTGTGCCGGTTCTGCCGGCGGCGTTGCGATTGTGAGGACAGGCGATGGCATCAATTCAGCTTCAGACGGAAATTCCTGGTCCCCGTTCACGTGAACTGTTTGCTGCCCGGCAGCAGCATGTTGCACCGGGACCGTTCCACACCACGCCGGTCGTGGCGGCTCATGCCGAAGGCGCGGTAATCACCGACGTCGATGGCAATCGCTTCCTCGACTTTGCCAGCGGCATTGGAGTCACCAATCTTGGCCACCGAGATCCGGCCGTGATGGCCGCGATCGCGACTCAGGCTGAGCAGTTCGTCCACACCAGTATCAACGTGGTGGCCTACGAGGGCTACATCAGGCTGGCCGAGCGACTCAACGGACTGCTGCCGGAAGCTGTCCCCTGCAAAACCTTTCTCGCCAACTCGGGTGCTGAGGCGGTGGAAAATGCCGTCAAGTTTGCCCGGGTCGCGACCGGAAGGCAGGCAGTGATTGCCTTTGAGCATGGCTATCACGGTCGCACCTACATGGCGATGGCTTTGACCGCGAAGGCCAATCCGTACAAAAGCGGCTTTGCACCATTTCCGGCGGAGGTCTACCGGGCCGCCTATCCCGACTTCTACCGCTGGCCGGGTCTGTCTGGTGACCCAGGTGCCTGCCCCGGCCTGAATGATGGCGGCTGCAAGCTCCAGCGGTGCCTCTGCCGCGAAGCCTTCGCTGTCTTTGCGGAGATGGCCCGGTCGCAAATTGGTGAGGCCAACGTTGCAGCTGTCATCATCGAACCGGTGGCAGGCGAGGGTGGCTTCATCCCAGCCCCCGCGCCGTTTCTCAAGTTGCTACGGGAATGGTGTGATCAGCACGGGGTCGTGCTGATCTTTGATGAGGTTCAGACCGGCTTTGGCCGGACCGGCAGCCTGCTGGCCTGTCAGCAACTGGGCGTCACCCCTGATTTGGTCGTGATGGCCAAAGGGCTGGCCAACGGTCTGCCGTTGTCGGCCGTGACTGGCCGGGCAGCTGTGATCGACGCTGTGGGACTCGGGGGCGTGGGCGGCACCTACTGCGGGAACCCGCTGGCCTGTGCGGCGGCGCTGGCTGTGCTCGACCGGTTTGATGACCCAACCGTGCTGGCCCACGCCCAGCAATTGGGCGAGCAATTGCGGCAGCGGCTGGAGGCATTTGCTGAGCGGTTTCCCCGGATCGGTCAGACCCGAGGCCTCGGCCCGATGCGAGCCATCGAACTTGTGACAGACCGAGCCACCAAGGAGCCTGACAAGCCGGCAGCCCAGGGGGTTGTACGCTATGCGTATGAGCATGGCGTGATCTTGATGGCCTGCGGCACCCATGGCAACGTGCTGCGGTTCCTGATTCCGTTGACCCTGACGCCTGAGCAACTCGATGAGGGGCTGGCCGTGGTCGAAGCAGGTCTGGAAAGCCTGGGGTAGGAGTTGCGTGAACGCTACTCGCCAGCGGGTGCAATCGCGTCGATCTTGGCGGCCAAAATAAAGTCGTTTTCTGACAGGCCACCGATGGCGTGGGTCGTCAACTCGATCCAGACCTGCCGGTAGCCGACGAGGTGCAGATCTGGGTGGTGCTGCTCGCGTTCAGCAAGCGCACCGACGTTGTTGATCAGCCGGATGCCGTCCCGGAATGTTTTCAGGGTCCAGTCCCGGCGGATCCGTGTGCCGTCATGGGTGAGCTGCCACTCGGGTAGGGCAGCCAACTGGGCCTCGGCCTCAGCGACTGAAAGCTTCGGCACGCCCCCTTCGCAGGGCAGGCATTTTTTGGCAACCAGTTCAGCGGCTGTCGGTGGGTTTTCCATGTCGGGCCTGTTAAAGCGTCGGAAGGGAAGGCATTGGGGGTGCCGCGGCATGGCGGGCGGCCAGGCCGCCGACGAGCCGGCTGCAGATTCCCTCAAGGTACGGCCGGGACTGGGCGTTGTCGTAGTTGGCAGCTGTCTGGCCGGCGTCGCCATGTTCGCGAATCGGAATTTGAATTGGCACCTCACCAAGGAAGGGGATCTCCAGTTCCTTGGCCGTCCGCTTGGCACCGCCGGTGCCGAAAATGTCATACCGCTTACCCGTGTCGGGGCAGACGAAGAAGCTCATGTTTTCCACCATCCCGAGGACGGGAATGTTCACCTTCTGAAACATCGCGATCGCCTTGGTGGCATCAAGCAGGGCCACGTCCTGCGGGGTGCAGACCACCACCGCGCCGGAAAGCGGCAGCACCTGCGAGAGCGTCAGGGCAATGTCACCCGTCCCCGGCGGCATGTCGATGATCAGGTAGTCAAGCGGTCCCCAGAGGGTGTCGCGGAGCATCTGAGTGATCGCTCCGTGCAGCATCGGTCCCCGCCAGACCACCGCCTCACCCGGCGGTACCATGAATCCCATCGACATCACCGGCATCGACTGCACGGCAAGGCCGTCCGGTAGTGGCTCAGCCGGCTGCCCGGGGTCAAGGTGCTGTGGTACGATCCGACCCTCTTGAATTGCCGGCCTGCCTTCCAGGCCGACCAGGTGTGGCACGCTCGGCCCGTAGACGTCGGCATCCAGAATACCCACCCGGCTGCCGGCCCGGGCCAGTCCGATGGCAATCGAGACGGCAAGCGTGCTTTTGCCGACCCCCCCCTTGCCCGAGCCGACGGCAATCACACTCTTGGCTTCAAGGCCGATCTGGCCCAACTTGGTCGGGGCCCGGTCGTGGGGCGTGATGGTGATGCTCACCGCGGGGACTGCCGGAAAGGCGGTCCGCAGTCGCTCTTCGATCCGGCCCCGGATCTGCTTCCAGAGGATCGCTGAATGGGCCGTGAGCCCAACTTCGACGGCAATCCGGCCGGCATCAGCGGTGATGGTGCCGACCTGTCCCATGTCGGACAGGGGCCGGCCCGATTCCGGGTCGGCGATGTCTGCCAGGATACCGCGGATGGCATCGATGGTTGGGGCGTTGCTCATCGCTTCTGCTCCGTTTCCGCTGTTGCCAGCAGGTCCTCGGTCGCTGGGGTGACCGTAAGTTCACCCTCGATAGCTCCGGAAAGAGTGCCGCCGGCCCGGCTGGCCGTCATGAACAGCCCCCGTGGCCGCAGCGACAGCGACACGATCACCAGCAGGCAGGTCAGCATCGCCAGCCCAGCTGACAGGCCGCCGTCGGCCTGCACACCCTTCTGCGTGGTCTTGAAATACATTGCCGTAATCAGTCGCAGATAGTACGCCGCTGCGATGGCGGCATTCAGCACGAGCACAATCGTCAGCCCCAGAAACCACTGCTGCCGGTCACCAAACACGGCCATGCCGCTGTCGACACCCAGCGACGCCGTCACCAGCGAGAGCTTCCCCCAGAAACCGGGAAAAGGGGGAATGCCGGCCAGACTCAGCAGGAAGACGGCCAGACAGAAGGCCGCCACCGGGTTGGTCGCGGACAGCCCGTTGAGATCATCGACCGTTTCGATCTCCTCAAGCTTCGGCCGTTCCTGGCTGGTGGCCGACCATTCCGGCCAGCGGTGGCCCAGGTAGGTCAGTCCCCCGAAGAGGCCCACGGTCGCGGCCAGGTAGGTGGCCAGATAGAAGAGGGTGGCGGCCATCCCATCCAGGCTGAGGGAGTCAGCGGCGAGTGGTTCTGCTCCCAGCGGCCCGACTGCCGGACTCACGGCAGCGGCTGCAGCCAAACCGACCAGCAGGTAGCCGGCATGGGCGATTGATGAGCAGGCCAGCAGCCGCCGCAGGTTGGTCTGGAGCAACGCCATGCAGTTGCCAACCGTCATGGTGACCGCCGCCACCACGGCCAGCATCTGCCAGGCATGCGACAAGAGTGCGACCGCAACCGGCCCTGCCGGCTGGCCGCTGCCCAACGGCGGAACCGCCAGGGCCACGATGCGGGCCAGCACGACAACGCCGGCCACCTTTGGGAGGGTTGAGAGCACCGCCGCATTGCTCGGGCTGGTGCCTTCATAGACATCGGGGGCGTAAAAGTGCATCGGCACGGCTGCCAGCCGGAAGGCGGCACCGGCCAGGGCCATCCCAAGGGTCACCGGCAGCAGGACAGCCGCCATGCTGGCGGTGATGGTGCCGACCATCACCGCGTCAGCAGTCGTTGCGGGGGCACCGCCGAGCGACCGCAACTGGCTGCCGATCGCCGGCAGTGACGTCGAACCACCCAGGCCGTAGAGGCAGACAACTGAGTAGAGAAACAGCGCCGATGCCACGAGCGATAGAAAGAAATACTTCAGGCTCGCCTCCTGACCGGCCGCGTCAGTCCGTTTCAGGGCCAGCAGGATGTAGGTTGGGATGGAGACCAGTTCAAGCCCGATGAACAACAGCACCAGGTCGTTGGCCAGGCCGACGAGGGCCAGCCCTGCTAGGAGGATCAGAAAGGTGCCAGCCTCTTCGCCGGTGCCGTGCCGGCGGCCGCCGCCATCGGCCTGCACCGCCGCTCGCCAGTGGTCACCCGACTGCACCAACGCCAACAGCAGGCCGGCCCCGTAGGTCAGCAGCCGGACGTAGGCTGAAAAGCCATCGAGCGTGACCGGACCGGAGGAGACCACCGCTCCATCAGCCGGCTGGCCCCCCGCCAACAACAGGGCGATGCCCAGACCGATCACAGCCACCAGCCAGCCCGACCGCAGGCCACCGAACGCGGCAGCAAGATAGGCGACCAAGGCGGCTGAGAACAGCACCACCTCGGGGGTGAGCAGCAAGAGGGTTTCGACGGATGTTGTCATCAGCGGGAAGCGGGGGTGGAGGGGGTAACGGTGACCAGATCCTGCACAGGGTCTGGCTGCCGGGGCAGGGAATGGGTGATCATCTCGCCGTCGTGATTGTCTCGGGAGTGGGCTGTGGGCTGCATCTGGTCATTGAAGGCCTGACTCGAGGCCAGCGTCAGCTTCCGAACGGTCGCCGACGGCGGGTCGAGGAAGCTGGCTGGCGTCAGGCCAATCCAAAGAACAAAGACCGCCAACGGAGCCAGGGCGGCAATCTCGTGCCAACGCAGGTCGAGTGACTCTGCCGGCTCGCCGGCGGCCCGCTGCGTGGGGGGCAACCGCGAGGCTCCAAAGAAGACCCGCTCCACCGCCCAGAGCATGTACCAGGCCCCCAGCACCACTCCGACCACGCCCATCAGGGCAAGGAGCAGATAGCTCTGCTCAAGCCCGACGTTGACGCCGGTCCAGGCACGTTGGAAGGAGCCGGCCAGAATCATGAACTCGCCGACAAAACCGTTGAGCCCGGGCAGCCCGATGCTCGAAAAGGTGAACAACATGAACAGCACGGTCAGCCACGGGGCCTTGGTCGCCACCCCGCCGAGGCTGGGGATTGACCGGGTGTGGAATCGTTCGTAGAGCATGCCGACCAGGGCAAAGAGCCCGGCAGATGAGAGACCGTGATTGATCAGTTGGAGGTTAGCGCCCTCGATCGCCACCGGCTCCAGGGCGAACAGCCCCATTACGACATAGCCCATGTGGCTCACCGACGAGTAGGCAATCAGCCGCTTGAGATCCTGCTGGACCAGGGCGACGAGGGCCCCGTAGACGATGCCAAACGCGCCCAAGGCAAACAACCAAGGGGCAGCCAGAGCGGTCGCCTCGGGCAGCATTGGCAGTGAGAACCGCAGAAAACCATAGATGCCGATCTTGAGAAGTACGCCGGCCAGATCGACGCTGCCGCCGGTCGGGGCTTCGACGTGGGCCAGTGGCAGCCAGGTGTGCAGGGGGAAGATCGGCACCTTTACCGCAAAGCCAACCAAGAGGGCCAGAAAGACCAGCCACTGCAGATAGCCCCCTTCGGCATCCATCGGCAGCGGATGCTGGCTGAGGCCGGCAGTCAGCAGGTCGATGTCAAAGGTGATGCTGCCGGTGTGCGAGGCATTCCAGAGGACGATTGTCACCAGGCCGAGAAAGGCGAGCACACTGCCTGCCAGGGTATAGATGAAAAAAGTGACCGCTGCTCGCCGGCGTTCATCGTGGCCCCAGATGCCGATCAGGAAAAACAGCGGCACCAGGGTGAACTCGAAGAAGACATAGAACAGGATGATGTCGCGGGCGGCAAAGACCCCGAGCATCGCCGTCTCGAGCAGCAGCAGCAGCATGTAAAAGCCGACCGCACCCTCCTTGATGGCATCCCAGCTGACCATGATGGCCGTCAGTGAGAGCAGGGCCGACAGCCCAAACAGCCAGAGTGAAAGGCCGTCGAGGCCGACCGACAAGCGGATGTCGAAGATGCCGCCGGTCAGCCAGGGCACCGAGAGCACCGCGAACGGCTGCCCGGCTGCGGCTTCGGCACTGCTGAGGTACCGCAGCAACAGCCAGGCAGCAGCCACGAGCGTCAGCACCGCCGTGATCGCTGCGCTCTGCCGCACCGTCTGGAGCCCACGGCTGCCCAGCAGCCAGATAATGCTGGCTCCCACCAGGGGCAGCAGGATGACCAGCAGCAGGTGGGTCGAGGGGGCGAGGAGGTTCATGATGGATGCAGGTTCGAGAAGGGTTGAGGGGACAGCGAGATGCGCCGTCAGAGTCGCCAGGCCAGCAGGACGATGATCGCCAGCACACCGACCACGCCGGCCAGGGCATACCGCTGCACCAGCCCCGACTGGAGCCGCCGCATCAGGTTGCCTGCGGAGACCGGCAGGCGGGCTACGCCCCGGACCAGCCGGTCGATGATCCCACGGTCGAACATCGCAGCCAGATAGGCAACTGCCTCGACCGGTTTGATGATGACCGCGGTATAGAGCTGATCGATGAACATCCGGTTTTCAAGGAAGGGGCGGACGGGCCCAAGCCAGCGTTCCAACTGGGGGCCGTCGCTGCGGCGGCCGAGGTGGCCAACCGCCGCGATCACAATGCCCAGCGCCGCCGCCAACGTGCCTTGCAGAGCAAGATCCCAGTGGAAGACGGCCGGGGCGGCGGTGGCAGTGACGGCCGGGGCGGTAAAAGACGGCGTCGCCGCCAGAAATCTCGAAAGGCCCTCCGTCGTAAACAAGACGAATCCGGCCAGGGTCGCTGGCACTGCCAGGATAATCAGCGGCAGGGTCATCACCCGAGGTGATTCGTGGGCATGGTGACCCGCCTCCTCAGGTACTCGCAGTGGACCGGTGAAGGTCATGAAGACTGCCCGGAAGGTGTAGAAGGCGGTCAGCCCTGCCGTGACCAGTGCCATCCAGAACAACGCCTGCCAGACGCCGGGTCTGTCGAGGGCATCAAGTCCGACCGGGTCGGCCGCTGCAATCGTGTGCTCACCATGGTCGGCGACGCCGCGATAGCCGACATCGTGCAGTGTCGGGCCGGCGGCTGCCGTCTCAGGCAGCACCGGCAAGAAGGCATGGTGTTCGCCATGCTCGCCGTGGGCGGAGGGCCAGCCCTTGTGATGGAGGGAGGCCAGGATTTCATCCTTGCTGAAAAAACCGGCAAACGGTGCCACGCCTGCCAATGCGAGGCTGCCGATCAGGAAGGTGGCCGCCGTGATCGGCATCAGCTTCCGCAGGCCGCCGAACCGCCGCATGTCGATCACGCCACCCATCGAGTGCATCACCGAGCCAGCACCGAGGAAGAGCAGGGCCTTGAAGAATGCATGGGTCAGCAGGTGAAAAATTGCCGCAGTGAATCCGAGCAGTGTGCCGGTGCCAAGGCTGGCGAACATGAAGCCGAGCTGGCTGATGGTGGAATAGGCGAGCACCCGCTTGAGATCGTTTTGGACCGTGCCAATCAGGGCCGCCACCAGGGCGGTCGAGGTGCCGACAATCGAGACTGTGACCAGCGCCCCGGGGCAGGCCATGTAAAGCGGCGCTGAGCGGGCGATCAGGTAAATGCCGGCCGTCACCATCGTGGCGGCATGGATCAGGGCGCTGGCCGGGGTCGGGCCCTCCATCGCATCGGGCAGCCAGACATGCAGCGGCAGTTGGGCACTCTTCCCACAGGCGGCCAGCAGCAAGAGCAGGCAGATCGCCGTGCCGACTGCTCCGCCAACGTAGCCCGAGACATCGGCCAAGCGGGTCTGGCCGAGGATGCCCGGCAGGATCGTCCCGTCGGGAGAGAGGGTGTCGTGAAAATCAAGTGTGCCGTAGGTCAGCCAAAGCAGGAAGACGCCGATGGCCAGACCAAAGTCACCCACGCGGTTGACCAGAAAGGCCTTTTTGGCCGCCCGGGCAGCCTCGGGCTTCTGAAACCAGAAGCCAATCAGGAGATAGCTGCAGGCTCCGACCGCCTCCCAGAAGACGTAGACCAGCAAAAAGTTACTGGCAGCCACCAGCATCGACATCGAAAAGACGAACATCGCCACCAACGCGAAGAACCGCGGGTAGCCGGGGTCGTCATGCATGTAGCCGATGGAATAGATCGCCACCAGCAGCCCCACACCGGTGATGATCATCAGCATGGTGGCAGTGAGCGGATCGAGCCGCAGGGCCACCGCGATCGAGAAGGATCGGGCGGCGTGGGCGTCGGCCCCGACTGCGGTACCGGGGACGGCGGCCGGGGAGTCGGCTGCTGGCACATAGGCATCGCTGACGGTCGCCCACTGCCAGAGCGTGGTCACCATGTCGACCGGCCGCGGGTGCTCGCCCCCGCCGCTGTTCCGCGCGGTGATCACGAGCAGCACAAACGCGACTACGGCCGCTGCGGCGATGCCGGCGACCGCCGGCAGATGAGCCCGGCTCCCGAGCCGGCGGCCCACCAAAACGGTGACGATCGCCGCAACCAAAGGCAGCAGCGGAACCAGGACGAGCAGGAAGGAGGGGGACATACTGAAGTGAATGGAGGAGACGAAAGGGCTCAGACGTGTTCCCGCTGCAGGGCCGCGTCGGCATCTGCTTCAGGCGAGACGCCGGCGGGCGTGAGCCGGGGAAAGACCGGCAGGGGGGCATCGATCGCGGGAATCTCGTGGTCGACCGACCGGGCCAGGGTCGATTCACGCAACGATTGCCAGGCGGCTGAGTCGAGCCGGCCGGTACGGGTGAAAGCCTGCAGCACGAAGACCAACGCCACCGCTGCCTCACAGGCAGCCACCGAGAGCACGAAAACAACCAGCACCTGGCCACCGAAGTCACCGTGGTAGCGGCTCCAGGCGACGAGGCTGACCGAGATGCCCTGGAGCATCAGTTCGGCAGACAGGAACATCACGATCAGGTTGCGACGGGTCAGGATGCCGACCAGCCCGAGGCTGAACAGGATCGCTCCAACCATCAGCCCGTTCTGCAGCAGCGGCAGGGGGGCGGCGGCAAGCAGCACGGCAGGAGTCATGGGCTTCCCCCTTCCTGAAGTGATGAGCGTTCGGCCTGATCACCCTCAAGGCCGTGTGAGACAATCGCGATCGCCCCGATCAGCGCGACGAGCAGCAGCACACCGACCGCCTCAACCGCCACCAGATGCCGGCCAAAGAGTTCGCCACCCAGCCGGGCGACCTGATCGGCCGCCAACAGATCAACAGCCTCGCCAACCGGAACTGGGCTGGTCGGTTCGCCAGCAAGGGCGGCAGCCTTTGACGGCGGGCGGCAGCAGGCCGGATCTTCCGCCGACAGTCTGCCGATCGATAGCGAGAGCAATCCCAGCAGCACCGCTCCGGCGACGGCCGAAAGCAGTGGCTCATTGGTGACCCGATCGGAGGCGGCCAATCCCGAAGGCTGGGCGAGCATCAACACGAACAGAAACATCACCAGGATCGCCCCGGCATAGACCACGATGGTGGCGACACCGAGGAACTGCGCCCCGAGGACAAGCAGCACCCCCGAGACACCCGCCAGACACAGCGCGAACCAGATGGCGGCATAGACCGGTGAGCGGCAGGTGATGGTGGCGGCGGCACTGACGACCGCTACCAGCGAGACAATCAGGAAAACCGCTTCCTCACCGAGGTTGCCCAGCCGCTGGCCGGTCACGACGAACAAGCCCAGCGCCAGCAGGCCGAGGGCGGCGCCGAGTCTCCAGGGCCAACGGCTGTCACGGCCTGCCTTGGGCAGCAGCAGCCAGAGGCCGGCCGCCAGGCTTGTCACGGCGACCGCCAGCAGTAGGCCGGTCGACAGCCAGCTGCCAGTTGCTGGTTCGGTTTGGGCGAACAGGCTCAAAGCGTGCCCCCCAGTTCGGCCGACTTCATCGGCTCGGCATCCTTGGTCATGTCGTAGACGCTGAGCAATTTCTCTTTGTCGAAGATCATCTCTTCGCGACTCTTGCCGGTCAGATCGAGCAGGCTCGTCAGTTCAATGGCATCGACCGGACAGGCCTCTTCACACATGCCGCAGAAGATGCACCGCAGTTCGTCGATCTGAAAGCTCTCCGGATATTTCTCCCGATCTTCCCAGGGACTTTCGGTCGCCACGATGTCGATGCAGTGGGCCGGGCAGGCGGTCGCGCAGAGAAAACAGGCTACGCACTTCACCCTGCCTTCCTCGTCGCGATTGAGCCGATGCACACCCCGGTAGATCAGTGGGTTGCCAACTGCTGGCCGCTCTTCGGGAAAGTTGACGGTGTTCTTCTTGCTCACCAGATGGCGACTGGTCGTGGTCAGCCCCTGCACGAAAAGGGGCAGGTAAAGCCGCTCAGTCAGGCCGAGGGGCTTGTCTTCCAGCCAGGTGATGCCGGGATCGCTCGGTTTCATCTCAGGCCTCTACCAGTTCGGGTTGCTGCCGGTCCGCCGCGTCGGCGGCCGCTTCCAGGTCATGTTCGCTGTCAAAGGGGAGGGGGCCCGGCCGCCGGATTGGCCGGTTGTCGGTGCCCGACGGCGTCAGCAAGCCAGCCGCCACCCAGCCGCCAAAGAAGACCAGCCAGGGCAGGCCGATGGTGATGCCACTGGTCAGGCCGGGGCCGAGGGCCGCCTCCAGCCGCGGGCGGAACTCTTCGATGGTCGCCACCACCACCAGGTTGAGCAGGCCGAGCGGCAGCATGACCTTCCAGGCCAGATTCATCAGCTGGTCGAACCGAAACCGGGGCCAGCTCCAGCGGACCACCATGAAGAAGAGGATGACGCCAAAAATCTTGGCTGACAAAATGCCAAACCGCAGTCCAGCCCCCAGCCAAGACACCTCCTGCGTACTGCCGGTGACACCCCAGAGGTGCCAGCCGCCGAGAAACATGATCACGATCAGGAAGGCGGCCGTGACCATGTGCAGAAACTCGGAGACGAGGAACAGCAGCAGTTTGATGCCGGCATATTCGGTGTGGTAGCCACCGACGAGTTCCTGCTCGGCCTCCGGCAGGTCGAAGGGCAGCCGAGCCGCTTCGGCAAAACTGGCGACCAGAAAGACCAGAAAGCCCAGTGGCTGGGCAAAGGCGAACCAGAGGCCGGTTTCGGCCTGGTGGTTCATGATCACGTCGAGTTTGAGCGAGCCGGCCGCGAGCACGACCCCGAGCAGGCCGAGACCGAGGGGAATCTCATAGGCGACCAGCTGGGCACTGCTACGAAGGCCGCCCAGGAAGCCGTACTTATTGTTGCTGGCCCAGCCGCCGAGCAGCACGCCGTAGACGGCGATGCTGGAAAGCGCGAAGACCCAGAGCACGCCGACATCGAGGCCGGGAGCAACCAGGAACGGCACCGGATCGGGCAGGCCTTCAATACCCAGCGGCGGCAGCACGCTGCCGAAGGGAATCGCCGCGAAGATCGCCAGCGACGCTGCCAGCAGCACCAGCGGAGCGGCGTTGAAGAGAACCTTGTCGACGTGGCTGGGGGTGAAGTCTTCCTTGAGAATGATCTTCAGGCCATCAGCCAGCGGCTGGCCCAGGCCGAACAGCCGGATTTTGGTCAGCGGAATACCAACCCGGTTGGGCCCTCGGCGATCCTGAACCCAGGCTGCGATCCACCGTTCGACCAGCACCAAATAGGCAGCAGCCGTCATCAGGCCGCCGACGAGCAGGCCGATTTTGACCAGGGCGGCGAGTGTCTCGGGAGAGGGTAGGAGTCCGTTCATCGCGGCTTGAGTAGGTGGAAAGGGGACGGTGGGCTCAGGTGGCGGCCAGCTGCTGCAGCCGCAGGTCGACGCCGGTGGCCGGCAGGTCACCGGTGAGGGCGGCAAATGCGGCTGAATTTTCGGCAATCTGCTGGCGAACGCCGGTGGGATCATACAGTCCCTGACGGCCCAGCATGTTCCAGAACAGCCGACCCTCAGGCCAGACGCCGGCGGGTGGCCGGATCGCCTGCTCAAAACTCTGGGCATGCTGGCCACAGTTGACCCAGGTGCCTGCCCGCTCGGCAAAGCCGGCAGCCGGCAGCCGCCAGTGGGCCCGGGCCGAAAGCGGCGAGTCGAACAGGTCCTGCACGACCAGGCAGTCAAGGCCGTCGAAGGCGGCAGCAGTTTGGTCATCACACCACGAGCCGTCGGGCGTCGGATAGCCGGCGGTGACCCAAGCAGCTTTGATGGTGTCGGTCTGGACCCGCTGGAGCAGTTCCTGCCAGCCGGGCACGTTGCCATCCTCGCCGACCGCCCCGAAGAGCGCCAGGACCGTCTCGACCCCGACGCGGTTGGGAGCCTTTTCTGCGCGGATGGTGAAGCCGCCGGGAAACGACTCGTCATCGCCCGTCATTGGCACGTAGCCCACTGCCAGAAAGGCCTCGGGGTCGATCGACCGGGCGACCGCGCAGAGCATCCAGGCCTCCTCGACGGTCAATTGCGGCGAGACCGCCACCGCCAGCCGGCCGGCTGCCGTAAGGTCGTCCCGCAATTGGCTGACGACTCCGGCCCACTCCACGGCTTCGAAACCGTCGCTTCCTCGCCGGGTTGCCTCGACCAGTCGGGACTGATCGTGCAGGTGGTGCCAGCCGTAGCGGCCCTCGTCGCAGATCCACCACTTGTTGACGTGGGGGTTTTCCCGGGGCTTGAGCCGGTAGACGGTGTCCTGGTTGTGCTCGGTGACAATCGAACAACCGGCTGAGCAGCCGCCGCAGACATTGGCCGTCTTCTTCAGGAACCAGACTCGCTGCTGATAGAGGAAGTCCTTGTCGCCAAGAGCCCCCACCGGGCAGAGGTCGACCACATTGCCGGCCAGTTTGTTCTCCAGTGGGAAGCCGGGAAAGGTGTCGATCTCTTCTTTGGCACCGCGGGCTGAAACCATCAGCTCGGCCGTGCCGGAGACCTCACGGGTGAACCGTACGCAGCGGGTGCACATGATGCAGCGGTCGACGAACAGCGTGACCGTCGGCCCGACGTCCCGGCGGCGACTGGTGAAGGCGTGGATGTCTGCCCGCCGCTCGCCTTGGCCATGTTCAAAGTGATAGTCCTGCAGCAGGCATTCGCCCGCCTTGTCACAGATCGGGCAATCGATCGGATGGTCGATCAGCAGGGCCTCTTCGACCCGAGCCCGGCTGTCCCGCACCAGCTCACTGTCAGTGACAATCACGGTGCCGTCTTTGACTGGCGTCTGGCAGCCGGGAACCAGCTTGGGGATCATCGAGACCGCGCCCGTCTCGGCGTTGCGGCTGCCGGCCTGGATCAGGCACATCCGGCAGCTGGCCACCACCGAGAGGCCCGGGTGCCAGCAATAGTGTGGGATCTCGACACCGGCCCGGCGGGCGGCCTCGATGCAGTTGAGCCGTTCGTCGGCCCCGATTTCGATCTCCTGGCCGTCGACGATAACAGTGGGCATGGGCGGGCGGGGAAGGTGGGAGGTCAGTGGGCGGAAAGAATCGGCAGCGCGGGGACTGGGTCGGTCTCCATGTAGCCGGTCGGATTGGATTGTTTGATGTATTCCTCGAACTCGTCGCGGAACTTGGCAATGGCGTTCTTGATCGGCCAGGCGGCACCATCGGCCAGCCCGCAGATGGTTGAGCCGGGCATCATGCCCATCGTGTTGCCGATTTCGGCGAGCAAGTCGAGATCCTTCAGCCGGCCCTTGCCGGCCCGGATCCGCTCAAGCATCCGCAGCGACCAGCTGGTGCCCTCACGGCAGGGCGTGCACTGACCGCAGGACTCGTGGGCAAAGAACCGGCAGGAGTTGTGCAAAAAGTCGACGATGCTCACCGTCTCGTCGATGACGACCACCGCGGCGGTGCCGAGGCCAAGACAGCCTGCCTTGCCCGGGCCGGCGAAGTCGAGTGGGGTGTCGAGTTCTGCCTCGCTCAGCAGGCCCATCGAGATGCCGCCGGGAATCACCGCCTTGGCCCGGCGGCCCTTCCAGACCCCGCCGCCGAACTGGTCGATCAGTTCGCGGGCCGTGATGCCCAGCGGGGCCTCATAGCAGCCGGGCTTTTCCACATGCCCGGAGAGGCAGTAGAGCTTGGGGCCGTAACTGCCGGGGTCGCGGGGATTGTTCGGATCGGCGGGCACGCCGATCGAGCGGAACCAGTCGACCCCGCGGCGGGCGATCTGGGCCACGCAGGCCATGGTTTCAATATTGTTGACAACCGTCGGCTTGCGGAAGGCGCCTTCGATGGCAGGGAAAGGGGGCTTGATGCGGGGCCAGGCCCGCTTTCCTTCCAGGCTCTCGATTAGGCCGGTCTCTTCGCCGCAGATGTAGGCGGCTGCCCCGCGGTGCAGGTAGATGTCGAGCGAGAAGCCGCTGCCTTTGATGTTCTGGCCGAGGTAGCCGGCGGCGTACGCCTCGTCGATCGCGGCCTGCAGCGCATTCCAACTCTGCGGATACTCGTACCGCAGGTAGATGTAGGCGGTGCTCGCCCGGGTGGCATAGGCCGAGATGATCGTGCCTTCCAGAATCTGATGGGGGTCATCCTCCATCAGAATGCGATTGTTGAAGGTGCCCGGCTCGCTTTCGTCAGCGTTGACACAGAGATAAATCGGCCCGGGATGGTCCTTCGGCAGGAAGGTCCACTTGAGGCCTGTCATGAATCCGGCCCCGCCACGACCACGGAGGCCAGAGCTTTTGACCATCTCGACCACCTCTGGCGGCTGCTTTTCGGCCAACAGCTTTTCCAGTGGGGCATAGCCGCCCCGCCCGCGGTAGCTCTCAAACGAATGCCCGTTCTCGACGCCAACCGCCTCGAGCAGTACGGGTTCAAAGCTTTGGGACTCACTCATGCTGCACCTCCGCGAACAGTGTCGAGGAATTGGTCGGCCTTCTCTGGGGTAAGGTCTTTGTGCAGGTCATTCCCGGCGAGCATGCAGGGCGCAAAATCGCAGGCCCCCAGGCACTCAGCCGGCTCAACGGTCAGGCTACCGTCAGGCGTGGTCTCGCCCGGCTTGATGCCGGCCCTGCTGCAGAGGTGGTCGAGCACCTGTTCGCCTCCGCGGAGGGCGCAGGAGATCGACCGGCAGACAAAGGCCCGCACCTTGCCGTGCGGTTCGTCCTGGTGAAAGAACTGGTAGAAAGTGAGGGTGTCCTGCACCTCGGCCGGGGCTAGTTCGAGCAACTGGGCGATCTCAACCACCGCATCGAGCGGCACATGCCGCAGTTCATCGTGGACGATGTGCAGTGCCGGCAGGGTGAGGGCCTGCTTGGTCGGGTAGCGGGGGGCGAGCGCCTCGATCTGGGCGACCATCTCGTCGGTGAGAATTTTCCGCTGTGCGATCATCGGTCGAGCTCCGCGGCAATGATGTTGAGGCTACCCAGCACGGCCACCACATCGGAGAGCGTGTGGCCGCGGATCAGGTGGGGGAACATGGCGAAGTGCAGCAACGATGGCGGTCGGCAGCGGGCCCGGTAGGCGGTATCTTCACCATCACCGACGATGTAGAAGCCGAGTTCACCGTTGGGAGCCTCGATCGCAGCGTAGCTCTCTTCGCAGGGCACCTCGAAGCCGCGGTTGCTCATCGACAGTTCGAAGTGTGAAATCGTCCCCTCAATCGTCGAGTAGACCTGCTTCTTGGTCGGCAATGACATCCGCTGGTCGATGCCGACGTTGACCGGGCCTTCCGGCAGATTCTCAAGGGCCTGCTCAACAATCTTCAGGCTCTCCCGCATCTCCTGCATCCGCACGAGGTAGCGGGCGTAGCAGTCGCCGGCGGCAGCACAGCAGACCTGGAAGTCGAGATCGGAGTAGGCCAGGTAGGGCTCGTCGCGGCGGAGGTCACGGGTGACGCCACTGGCCCGAGCCACCGGCCCTGTCGCGCCGCGGTTGATCGCCTCGGCCTTCGTCAGCAGGCCAACGCCTCTGGTGCGATCGACGAAGATGCGGTTGCGGTTGAGCAGCCGCTCCATGTCGTCGAGTGTCTTAGGGAAATTCTTGATGAAACTGCGGGTCTTCTCGATCACCAGCGGGGTGATGTCCTGGGAAACACCACCGACCCGGGTGTAGCTGTTGGTGAATCGGGCCCCGCAGAGGCACTCAAAAATGTCGTAGATCACCTCACGCTGATAGAAGGCGTAGAGAAAGAAGGTGAACGCCCCGGTGTCGAGGCCGACGGCCCCGTTGCTGAGCAGGTGGTCACTGATCCGGGCGAGTTCCGCGATGATCGTCCGGATGTAGCTGCAGCGGGGTGTCAGTTCAATGCCCAGCAGTTTCTCGACCGCATGGTGCCAGGCCACATTGTTGGCCATCGGCGAGATGTAGTTCATCCGGTCGGTGACCGTCACGTACTGGTTGAACGTGAGGTGCTCCCCGATCTTTTCAAAACCCGAATGCAGGTAGCCCATCTCGGGCATCGCATCGACAACCCGTTCGCCTTCGAGCTTGAGCACCAGCCGCAGCGTGGTGTGCGTGGCGGGATGCTGCGGCCCGAAGTTGAGCGTCCAGAGATAGTCCTCGCTGCGTCGCTCCGGGCGGGCTTCGAATTCGGCGGGGGCGATCGACATGGCGGGACCGTGGTTGGGGACTGAGGGTAGTGCGTCAGCTGTGGTCGCGGGTAATGACCGGGAAGTTGTGTCGTTCTCCACGGCCCTGCAGGGGGTAGTCCTTCCGGAGCGGGTGGGCGGTGAACTCTTCGGGCATCACCAGTCGCCGGAGGTCGGGATGGCCGGTAAAGCGGATGCCGAAGAGGTCCCAGACCTCCCGCTCGAGCCAGTTGGCCGCCTCCCAGAGCGGCACCACGCTGGCCACGGTCGGCTCAGGGTCATCCACCAGCACCCGGACGGTCAGTCGCTCGGTTCCGCCCGTGCCGGCCAGCAGGTAGACCAGCCCGTAGCGATGCTTTGCCCCGCGATACTCCAGATAATCGACGCAGCTGACATCGACGAGCAGATCGAAGCCACGGTCCTTCAGCAGTGACAGGGCGGCAAACGCCTGGTCGGCCGGCAGCACAACCCGCTGCTGGCCGCGGTAGACCGACGACTCCAGCGGGCCGCAGGCCTGCTCAAGGGCAGCAACATGGGGGTTGGTCTCGACCGATTCGCTGGTGGCGTCGGGGGACGGCGTCATGGATTGATGGAGCGGTGGGCGGAGGTGGGGCGGGGCTCTAACGGCGGGCGGACGTCACCGAGCCGGAGAGCTGTCGTTGGATGTTCGGGTTGCGGGAGGCGTCGAGCGTGAGCGGCAGCGGGCTTTCGACCAGAGCTCGCTTGCGATCCTGCCGCTGGCGGGTGTTGAACTCGCGGCCGTTGATCGTGCCCTCCCGCTGGATCTTGTCCTGGAGGTCGATGATTGCCTGAATCAGCTGCTCTGGGCGGGGCGGGCAGCCGGGCACGTACATGTCGACCGGAATGAAGCGGTCGATGCCCTGCACCACGGCGTAGGTGTCAAAGACCCCACCGGTGCTGGCACAAGCACCCATTGAAATACACCACTTCGGTTCGTGCATCTGTTGCCAGATTCGCTGGAGCACGGGCAACATTTTCATCACCACCCGGCCGGCGACGATCATCAGGTCACACTGCCGGGGACTGAAGCGGAAAACCTCGGCACCGAACCGGGCTAGGTCGTGTTTGGCCGCGCCGGTGGCCATCAGTTCAATGCCGCAGCAGGCAGTGGCGAATGGCATTGGCCAGAGGCTGTTCTTACGGCACCAACTGGCCAACTCGTCGAGCCGACTGACCACGACGTTTTCCGGCAATTCCAACTGCGGGGTCCCCGTGGAAGGAAGGGGCTGATTTAGCGCCATCGAAACACTCCTTTCCGCCAGTCGTAGGCGAATCCGACCACAACCAGAAGGATGAAGACCAGGCCACCAAAGAAGGCCAGTTCGCGGCTGGCGATCAGCCCGTCGGCCACCGCTGCATCAATGCCGGCCGGCGACCGGCTGGCAACCGCCCAGGGATAGAGGAAGAGTAACTCGACGTCGAACACCAAAAAGGTGATTGCCACCAGGTGAAACCGTACATCGAACCGCCGCCGGGTGTCATGGATGGGGTCCATACCACTCTCGTAAGGCATCTCCTTCACCGCCCCCCGCCTGCGTGGGGCGACCAGCATCGGCAGAACGATCAGGCCGACCGAAACAGCCGCCGCGATCAGCACGAACAGCAGAACCGGGAGGATGGCTTCCATGATGTGAGCGGATTCTCGCGGCGGGATACCGCTGGGACCGCCGGCGGGAAAAACCGGCTGAAACAGCAGCTAAATCGGACTTCGTGAAAAAACGCACGAAGTCGGTCGCAAAAAAACGGTGCGTCGCACCGCCTCTCCAGCATCCCAGTTATACCGTCTGCAGGCCGGGCCGACGAGCACCTTCCGGGCTTTTTCTGGCTTCACTTTTCCGGCGACGGTCGTGAACTGCTACCGTGAGAGGATGCCGGACGCCGCCGCCATTCTCGCCGACTTGATTCGCCGGCCTAGTGTCAACCCGATGGGCCGCCCGCTGGCTGGCCCTGAGTATCTCGAGGGTCAGGTGACCGACTACTTGCTGCGGCGGTTGGCCGCCAGCGGCATCGAGGCGGTGCGGCAGCCGGTCGCTCCCGGTCGCGACAACGTGGTGGCCCGGCTGCCCGCCAGCGTGCCAGATGCCCCGGTGCTGCTCTGGGACGTGCATCAGGACACCGTGCCCGTCGATGGCATGACGATTGAGCCATTTACCCCCGTCATTCAGAACGGCCGGCTGGCGGGCCGCGGGGCCTGTGACGTGAAGGGGGGAATGGCGTCGATGCTGGCGGCACTGGAGCGGCTGATCGGCTCTGAGCGACAGGCGACGGTCATCTTCGTGGGCAGCGTGAACGAAGAATTTGGCTTCTCTGGCGCGACGGCTTTCGCCCGACTGCTCGGGGATCAATCGGCCTGGCAGCCAGGCGATCGTCCGGCGGGGCAGCTGATTGGCACGGACCGGGCTGCCGGCGGACCCGTGATGGCGGTGGTGGCAGAGCCAACGAGCCTCGACCTCGTGACCAAGCATAAGGGCGCGGTCCGCTGGCGGGCCATTGCCCAGGGTCGGGCCTGTCACAGTTCGCAGCCCGAAAAAGGGATCAATGCGATCTACCCTGCCGCCCGGATGGCCCTGGCGATTGAGCGGCTGGCGGCTGAGCTACTGGCCCGCTCGCCTGGCCATCCCTGTGGCCCGCCGACGCTGAGTGCCGGCACGATCCACGGAGGGCTTGGGGTCAATCTCGTTCCCGACCGCGTCGTGCTCGAACTCGACCGCCGGCTGGTGCCAGGCGAGGATCCGCAGCTGGCCCGCCAGGAAGTGATCGAAGCTATTGCTGCCGCCTGTCCGGGTGAGTCGATCGAGCATGAACCCCCATTTCTGGAAAGTGGTGGCCTCTCCGGAGAGGGGCCAGCAGCGGCTGCTGCCGCCGAACGGCTGACCCAGGCGGCAGCGGCGGTTGGCGTGTCGGCTCGGCAGTTGGCAGCCCGCTACGGCACGAACGCCTGCATCTATGCTGCCGCCGGCCTGCCCTGCGTCGTCTTCGGCCCCGGCTCGATTGCCCAGGCGCACACGGCCGATGAGTGGATCGACCTCGGCGAGGTCGAGCGGGCCACTGACGTTCTCGAGCGGCTCGTTCGCAGTGACTGACAGGCGGCCCGCGGTGCTTTAGTGATGCTAGAGTCCCTCCATCATTGCAGTGGTGTGCTGGCTATCGCGAAGCCGGCCGGTCTACCGACACAGGCGGTGCCGGGAGTTGAATCGGTCGAAGGTCTTGTCCGGCGCCAGTTGTTCGGTGCGGCGGTCGTTGAGGAGCGAGCGGCCGGCCGCCGTCGGCATCCGGGTGGCTTCCTCGGCGTGCCGCACCGGCTGGACAGGCCCGTCTCTGGCGTGCTGCTGTTGGCCACGACCCCACGGGCCGCTCGGCAGCTGTCCCGGCAGTTCGAGCGACGGCAGATCGAAAAGGTTTATCTGGCGGTGGTGGAACCGGCAGCATCCGAGCTGGTTGCCAGTGGCGGAGTATTTGTGTGGCGGGATGCGATCCGCAAGGTGCCGAATGAGGCCCGGGCTGAGATTGTCGCTGCTGATGTGTCGGGGGGCCGCGAAGCCGTGACTCACGGCCGGGTCATCGCCGCCCGTGGCGACAGGCTTCTGCTTGAACTGCAGCCCCGTACCGGCCGCACCCATCAGCTTCGTCTCCAGGCGGCGGCCCGCGGTCTGCCGATCGTCGGCGATCAGCTTTACGGCAATGCCGACAAAATAGCCGGCACGGCCGCAAGCCCGCAGGCGCTGCATGCCTGGAGGATTGGCTATCGCGATCCGGAGACCGGCCAGCCAGTCTCAATCTGCTGTCCGCTGCCGGCAACGTCGTTGTGGGCTGCGTGGCGGCACCTGCTGTGACGCGCCCCGAGCTTTCTGTGCAGACAGCCAGCCGCTTTCCGTGCAGACAGCTGCCGCTCTGGGGTGCCCCTGCCCGCTCGCTGGACGTTCACTCAGGCCATCGTGGCCTTCGTTCACTGCCCGTGCGCGGCGCTTCGCCATCCTGGCTTCGCTTGCTTCCGGAGCCCGCTCGCGGGCAGGGGTACCCCGTCGCTGGTCGTGCGTGGAGTGAAGCAGGAAGCACCAGCGGAAGGATGAAAACCTTGGCTTTTCATCATTCCGCCCAAGGAAAGTCGGGCAGGAGGCCCGAGCTTTCCGTAAAGCTAAAAAACATCCAAATTGAAGTGGTGGCCCTGATGGTACCGACGCGATTTCGGATAGTAGTTCTGCCACGACCGGTTGTAGACCGGCACCCGCATCTCCTGCGGATACCGATGGTAAAGATCGTTCGCGCTTTTCATATAGCCGTCCGCATAGTAGTTCTGCGGGTACCAGACATACGGGTAGTGGTAGAGCCGATTCCAGTCGTGGCTGTTATAGGAGTGAGCCCACTGGTGACCGTAGGCCTGCTGGCCCGCCATTGGTGACTGAGCCTGAACTTCAGCGACGAACAGAACCGCGCTGGCAGTCGTCAATGCCACCGTGGCAAGAAAATGCCGTTTCATCGAATGTCCCCCTGTGTCGGCCCAGAAAAACCCCAATCCGGTTTTTCCCGGGCATCAGGAAAACTATCGGCAACCAGCAGGACCGATCTTCACGGAAAAACCGGAAGCCTCATCGCTACGGCGACGCAGGCTGGGGCCGGCCGGCCGGCAGCCGTCCTTCGGCGAGCTCCCGGTCCCACTCGTCCATCAGCGGCCAATGGGAAGCGCAGGTGCCGAAGTCGGCGAGGGTCAGATATCCCTCCAGCCGTTCAATGGTCTGGGCCAGCAGGCGGTCATCTTTACGAAAGACCGGACCGTGGCTGGGTAACAGCCACTCCACGTCACTGGCGGCAATTCGTTTGAGCGAGGCGATGAAGGCCGGAATATCACTACCATGGTGGGCGTCGATTGCCCCCACCGACCCGTCCCGGTAGATGTTGTCACCGGAGAGCAGCAGGTTGTTGAACCGGAAGGCCAGTTGGCTGTCGGTATGGCCCGGGGTGTGCCAGACCTCCAGGTGCCTGCTGCCGACCTTGAGCATGTCGCCGTCGACGATCGCCCGATCAACTTTGACCTGGGGCATGTCGAGATGCACATTCTGGGCGGCGATTTCGGCAAACGTCTTGATGCGGTCACCCTGTTCGAGTGAATCGACTGCCTTCGGGTGGGCAAGTACCGGTGCCTTGAGAATGCCTTTCGCCTTGGAGAGCCCCTGGATGTGATCGACGTCGGCATGGGTCGCGATTAGTCCGCAGCATTGCGAAAGCGGAAAATCGATCTGCCGAATCAGTTCGATGATCTCTTCGACGTTGTCCTCATAACCGATGTCCACCAGCACCCATTCGTTCTCATCGTGGACCAAATAGATGCTGCAGCCGATCCGCCAGCCCGCCTGGTGATTCATTTCAATCACACCGGGGAACAGGGGACGACGTTCAAGCATGGAAAATGAGGCGGGCAAAAACCGCATGAGGGCCGGGCAGCGATTTGGGGTATTTCGGCTGCCTGCGAGGATCATCCAACGCCTGCCATTGTAGGGCTGGCAGGGGCAGATGACAATCGAGAGGATCCTCATCGGTCCCCGGTTCCACCCCACCAATGACCATGCCAGCTGACGCAGAATCGCCACCACCGTCCCGCCTTGCAGGCTGGGCCGAGGAGTTGGTGCCCTGCGGCCGGCTGGTGCGGCGGTTGCAGCCATTCGCGGAATCCCTTGGCGTCGAGCCAGCAAATGGCACCGCCTGGTGGGCGGCCCTGTTTACGAAGCTGCTGCCGCAACTCGAGGTCGAGCCGCTGCTGGTTGTGGCGATCTGCGGCGGGACGAATACCGGGAAGAGTCTGCTGACCAACACGCTGGCGGGGGCTGAACTGAGCCGGTCGATTCCCGAAGCCGCCCGCACCCGCCACCCGGTTGCCTGCCTGCCGGCGGGGCTGGCTGGACGGATCGATCTGGCGGCGTTCTTCCCTGGGTTCGTGCCGGTCCCCTGGAGGACGGAAGATGACCCGCTGGCGGACGATCCGCGAAACCTGCTTGTCTGGCGGGAGCGTCGGAACGGCGAAACAACCCGCAGGCAGATCATTCTGCTCGACACTCCCGACATCGATGGGACGCTTCGGGAGAACGTGAGTCGGGCTGAGCTGATTCGCGATACCAGCGACGTGATCGTGGCGGTGCTCACCGAACAGAAATACAACGACGCCGTGGTGCGGGATTTTTTCCGGGCTGCTGCTGCCTCCGGCAAGCCGCTGCTGGTGGTGGTCAACATGGTTGACTGGCCACGGCAACGCGGCTTGATTCCCGGCTGGGTGAGAACCTTCGAGCAGGAGACGGGGGCTGTCGCCGAGGCAATCTTTGCGGTGCCTTATGACGCTGCCGCTGCCGCTGCCGGCCGGATTGAGTTTCATGGCCTGCAGGAGTCGGCGACTATCGGCGGGGCGGCAGATCCGGTTGCGGCGCTGGCCGCCGCCGAGACCGACGAGTTGAAGCTGCGGGCCCTGCGGGGGGCTGTCGCGACGGTTCTGGATGAGGGGGCAGGTCTGCCGGCCTGGCTGACGGCGGTCGAGGCGGCCGGCCGGAACTGGCAGGAGGCCCAGCGGCTGCTGACCACTGAGGTCCACGTTGAGATTCAATTGCCCCAGCCGCCGGCGGACCTGGTGTGGGACGAGATCTGGGCCTGGCTCAAGCCGCGGCGTTCCGGCTTCGACCTGACGGTCAGCCGGGCTTACGCCACCTTGGGCCGCGGCGTTCGCTGGGCGGCCGGCAGGGTCGGACTTGTGCCCACACCGGCCCGACAGCGGGAGGACTTTGCCGCCAGCGAACGGGATGCACTCAAGCGGGCGTTGGGGACGTTCATCGAACGGCTCGATGCCTGTTGCCGGATCAATCGCGAGGTCGACCGGCTGTTTGGACCCAGGGTTCGCAGCGGCGCGCGGGCGGCCTGGTTTGCCGATCTTGAGCGCCGGCAGCGGGAGCTGCCCCTGATGTCGGAGGACTACCGGCAGCAGGTCCGCGCTGAGCTCGACCGGTTCGCCGACAGCCACCCCGATACCGTCCGCTGGATTCTCACGGGACTGAATGTCGGAGCGGCGGTGCGGCCGGCGGTCACGGTGGCCCTCTGGTCGGCTGGGGCGGCGGTGGTTCCGGCAGCGGCGGCCACGGCTGGTGGCCTTTCAACGTTGGTGCACCATGTTGGCGACGTGGTGGTCGGAACGGCTGCGAGTCTGGCGGGTGAAGGAGCGATTGGTGCGACGGTTGCCGGAATCAAGCCGCTGCTCGACCGGCTGTTTGCTGGCTGGGCGGTAGAGCGGGGACGGATTCTGGCCGAGACCCTGCAGCTGGTAGTGCTGGGTGAGGGTCTTGATGAGGTTGAACGCCGGGCTGCGGCCGGAGCCCGGCCGGAGCTGGCAGAGCTTCGGCAGTTACTCAGTCGGTGTCGCGGCCAGCTGACCAGTGACCTCTCCAGGGGCGGATCGCCGGCAGCTGATTCTGGTGGCGGCATCGCTGCCATCGTGGTTGGTCGAGCAGGGCCACCGCGAATGCCCGATGAAGAGGTGCCGTGATGAGGCAAGCCACCGACCCCCCCGGGCAGCCGCCCACCGGTCCGGACGAGTTTACTCGGTTTGACGCCCTCGTCTCGGCCACCGACCGCTGGTCGAGCTCGGCTGCGGGTTGGCTGCCGGCGCAGGCGATCGCCAATGAATGGCGGGATATCGCCGTCCGGCTTGAAGGCATGCGGCAGGAGCTTTCCCGGGTTCTTGTGGTCGGGGTTGTCGGAGGCACCGGTGTCGGAAAGAGCACCCTGGTCAATGCGTTGGCAGGCAGGGAGGTCACCGAGGCGGGCGATCTGGCCCGGCCCACCACCCGCCAGCCGGTGGTCGTTGCGGGCAGTGGGGTCGACATTGAGTGGCTGTCCCTCGAGCGGTTCGGTGGTCGGCTGGTGCGGTCGGATGCACCAGCCGTTCGTGGCATCGTGTTGATCGACTGCCCGGACCCCGATACCCAGCCCTTGGCGGGCTCAAGTCAGCCTGTCGGTCGGCAGTCAGCCGCCGCTGCCAATCGCAACCGCGATCAACTCGAGCTGGTGCTGCCGCAATGTGACGTCCTACTCGTGGTGAGCACCGCGCAGAAGTACCGATCCTGGCTGATCGCACAGGAACTGGCCGCCTTTGCTCCGGGACGGCCGCTGCTGTTCGTCCAAACGCATGCTTCCCGTGATCCGGACATCAGGGATGACTGGCGACGGGAGCTGCAGACGCAGGGATTCGAGGTGCCGCGGATATTCCGGCTGGACGCTGCCGAGGCGGCCGGTCGGGCAATGGTGGGAGAGCCGCATGCCCCGGCATTTCTTGAACTAACCGCGGCCATCGACAGCGAACTGGTCGGACGGGCCGCGCGGCGGGTTCGTCGGACCGGGGCATTCGATCTGCTGCTCTGGTTTCTAGAGCGGTCGGCCACCCGGCTGGAAACTGCCCATTCGGCCGTCGGACGGCTGGCCGCGGGGCTCGACGCCGAGCGGACCCGGCTGGAAACCCTGCTGGCCTCCGGCATTGCTCGCGAACTGCGGCAGGGCCGCCATGCCTGGCAGCGGCTCATTGACGACGAGGTGGTGGCCCGCTGGCAGGGTGGGCTGTTCCCCCTGTTTTTGTCGACGGCATCCGCTCTCCGCGGTCTCTGGGGAACCATGCGTGGCCGACCTGGGCTGGTCGGCAGGCTGCTTGCCGGGGCATTGCCTGGAGGGGCTCCGGCCGGCGGTGGGAGCGAACAGGGGCTTGCCGAGTTGGGACTGACTGGCGGTGAAATCGAGCAGTCGCTGAGTGTCCTTTCGGGCTTGGCGGAGCAGGCCGGAGCAGGCCCGCCGTTAATCGGTCCGCTGCGCACCGTGCCGCCGGTTCTGGTGGACGGCGCGGACGAACTGGTCAATCGGGCGAGTCGGTGGCTGGCCGCTGGTATGGATCAGATTGTCGCGCAGCGGCGGCAGCAGCTTGACCGACCTGTCTTCCGGGCGGCGTTCGAGCTTTTGTTCAGCGGTTTTTTGGTGGCGATCCTTGCACGGGCCGGCCTCTCCTTTTTCGGCGGCCGGCTCTGGCAGGGGCGGCCGGCGGATGGCGGCGGGTTTCTTCAGGAAGCGATTCTCTGGTTGGTGATCTGGGGATTTGTGCTGCGGTGGCTCGTCTTCCGCTTTCTTCGGGCTGGGCTCGACCGCGACCTGAAGTTGCTGCTTGACCGCCTGCCTGAAGCCAAACTGGTCGACCCGCTGCTGGCCGACTATCGCACCGCGGCTGAAACCATGCGGCAGTTTTTGGCCGAGGCCGCACGGCTGGGCAAGAAGTCGCAGGAGTTGGCCGCCGGTCAGCACACTGGACCGACGGATCTCGGCCGGCTTCGGCCCGGCGGTGCTGAGTGATTACTATCCGGCATCAACGCCTCGGTCGAGCGAGGCCAGGATGGCTCGCTCCGCGCGAAA
>Ga0180432_10001835_pt1 | contig 32825 bp, 30 predicted proteins | sample SS_ome_10_FD_132414 | JGI IMG/M metagenome (GOLD analysis project Ga0180432, IMG submission 132414) | Hypersaline lake sediment archaeal communities from the Salton Sea, California, USA - SS_1_MS_2 metaG | ecosystem: Environmental > Aquatic > Non-marine Saline and Alkaline > Hypersaline >...
ATGGGGCAGCACCTTCTGTGGGGCATTCTGGCCGGCGCCCTGGCCACAGCCGTCATACAAAGCAGCTCGGCCATCACGGGCCTGGTGGTAGCTATGGGTGTGAGCAACGTGATTGCGTTGCCGGGAGCTATCGCCGTGATCCTGGGAGCCAACATCGGCACGTGCATCACGGGACTCATTGCATCGTTTCGCCTCGCCAGACCCACGCGCCGGGTATCCATTGCTCAGATCCTGATCAACGTCGTCGGCGTCGTTATCTTCATTCCCTTCATCTCCCCCTTCACTTCTTTGGTGGCGACCACCTCTTCCAGCTTGCCTCGCCAGATCGCCAACGCGCACACGATGTTCAATCTTGCCGTCAGCGCAGCCCTTTTCCCCTTTGTCAGGCCCATCGCGCGCCTGGCTGAGCGGCTGGTGCCAAAGAGTGAGGAGGAGCGGAGACCCAAGCTGACCCACTTCATTGACGAGAAGTTGTACAGTCTTCCGAGTATCGCCCTGGCAGAAGCGGCCAAAGAGGTGAACCGCATGGCGGAGGCGACGGTCGAGATGATCTCGCTCAGTCATCGTGCACTGGTCGAGGACGACATGAGTGCCGCGCAGAAGGTGCTGGACAAGGAAAGTGGATTCATCGACCCGCTGTGCGAAGTCCTCGAGGGGTTCGTCAACACCTTGATGCAGGGCAATCTGAGCGGTGACCAGCAGAAGCGCGCCTCCCAGCTCAAGGCTCTGACAACCGACATCGAGCGGGTAGGGGATCTGAGCGAGAACCTGGCCCAAGCTGCGCAGGAGACAACTGCTCACAGCATCGTCTTCAGCCGTGGAGCAGTGGATGACCTCGACAGCCTGTTTCGCCAGGCGCACCTTACTTACGATCTGGCCGTCCGGGCTCTGCGCCACAGCGATTGCCGCGTGGCAGAACTCGCCTGCAGTGAGGAAGATGCCCTCGACAGGATGTACTCAGACGCACGCGAGGCACACATCATGCGCCTGGAATCGGGCGAGTGCCACTCGGAGGCAGAGGTGATCTTTGTAGAATCGTTGCGCAACCTGGAACGCATTGGGGATCATGCGGAGAATCTGGGCTTGAGCGTGATGCGCGCATAGAGGAGGACTGGCTCCACCGCCGCTCAGAAGAGACATCCCGCTTGCCGGCTCGAGATAGAGGGCCGCGGGTGCGGGACGCTGCCATGTGGTCCGGTTTGCGCAAGCTAGACAGGCGAGCACGCGGGTGTCTCTTCGGGCGGAGGCTGTCCAGACACGCGTCTGCGGAAACACCTCCGTCAGTCTGCAGCGAGCAAGCGCCGTTGTCGGCCGAAAGTATCGAGGAACCATCTCGCGGGCATCTTGCCTTCGAGATCGATCTCCTAGTCTGACTCAGGGAAGGAGCAACTCATGCCACTAATCCCGTCTATCATGCTGAAGAGGCTCTACGTCAGAGGGAGCCTCCAGAACACCGCTGATGGATTCCAGCTCGCCATCCGGAACACGCTGGCCGCCGGCACCATCGTGGCCCTGGGTCCGATCACCGTGGACTCGACCACGTACGAAGCGCAAGCTATCGCGGTGGAGATGGGAGGCGTCCGCATGCAGGCCAGTGAGATCACCGCCGCTGCCCCTCAGCGCTTCAACATGGGCACCACAGCGATCATCAGAATCAAGGCGAACGCCTTGCCGGATGGCCCCCACGAGATCTCGATCACGACGGACACTCGAGAGGCAGGCAGGCTGGTGATCGAGAGCAACGACAGCATCTAGAAGCAGGCAACCGGAAGTGTCTGTCGCCGCTCGGTGCCGTACGGGTCTGGCCTGGGAACTCAGAGACGGGTGCCATTTTCCACCCCGGCGCAGTCGTGGAAGCGCACAGAACCGCACAAAACGCACCAAAACGACTCACAACTTGGCACACAAGCGGGTTCTCCTCATACTCGCCAGTCTCCGTTGGCCAGGTGACAGGGCTCACTCACCTACACGAAGAGAGACCCGCTCTTGCGCGGGTCTCTCTTTCAATCATAATCCCGGCTCAACCAGGGCCGGATTCGGAACGAGGTCTGCTAGCTGATCGCGACCTCGTAGTCCACGGGCACGAACTGAATCCACGTCTTGCCCGGTTTCAGCGGAATCGGGTTGCCGTCGCTATCGAGGAAGCGAGCCATCTCGTGCAACTCCGTGCGAGCCCATGTGCCCTCAATGAGGACACCATCGCGACAGACCTGCAGTTCGCCCTCTCCTGTGAGGACAATCCTGATGGCGGTGTTCCCCAGACTATCCTCCACGATATCGGTTGCCTCGTGAGGGGCGTAGAATATCACGACGTTCTGCGCCGCGATCTGCTCGTCCGTGTTGCCATCGGCGTGCGGTACACCCTGTACCTCTCGAAGGTAGCTGCCTCGATCGGCATCGTACTTCCAATCGACGACACACAGTTTGGGATAGGGAATGTGAATGCTGTTCGCGGGAGCACCAGCGGGCGCCGAGTCTCCTTCGGGAGAGAAGACGAATCCGCCGGTCGGACCTGACGTTTCCAGCCCCTTCGATTCCAGATAGTCGTGTACTCGTTCCGAGCTGGTGTAGAATCGCCCTCTCCAGTCATAGCCCTCCAGAATGGAGTAGGGTGTGGAGTTGAAGTACTCGTCCAGATCACAGATGTCGGATTGCGACAGCTCCCATCGGATGGGATCACTGGCACCAGTATGTACCAAGGCCGCGTCGTACTGCGGGGTGAGTTCCAGACTAACCAACCTGGCGCTGCGCAACGGGCGGATACGCGGCGCATCCTCGGCCAAGAAGACGGCGGTGAAGCGCGTGAGAGCCCAGCCGTCCATGATGTCCTCGTAGACGACATCGGCGGCCCCTAACCCCTCCTGGGGACGTATGCTTGGGTCATTGCCTATTCGAGCATGGATCGGGCGTCGCCGAAGCGCGGTAGGATCGTCCACACGAAGACCTGTGAGAGGATTGATAGAAGGATCCCGGGTAGGCGTTGGCAACGGTGTGAAGGTTGGCGTCGGAAGCACGATCGTAGGCGAAGGTGTCTCCGTTGGAAGAGCGACTATCGTGATCCCCGGCGTGAAAGTTGGCTTCGGTGTCTTCGAGGCAACCACCGTGGGGGTCGGGTTATCCTTGGAGCAACCAGTTACGGCCATCAAGATGGCAAGAGCGGCCACGATGGCAACGGCGCGCGCGTGGCCATACGTCCTCGTGGTCCTGGATGATGCAGCGTTGAGTATCATTGTTCCTGCTTGACCTCCCCCTGTCTAACACAATGTAGGGCGCTATTATAACACATCTTGGGGCGAGGCGGAAAATCACGGCCCTGGAGCACATTGACAGAAGGGCCGAGACGTGCTAACCTGTTCTGGTGTGAGGAGAGAGGATGTACGTCAGGTCCCTTTCCTCACTCTTCATTGCTTGTCTGATGGCTTTGCTGAAGGGAGCCACAGAGCATGATCTGGAAGCCCAGAATCCGCCTGGGAGCTACCTGGGGCGCCGTGACTCTCGGCGCGATGCTGCTGTTCGGCACCTGGTGTGTCCAGCGGGCACGGAACGCGCCGGTGGACCTCTCCCTCTTCTTCTTGGTGCTCGCAGCGGTCATCTGCGCCGTCCTGGCGGTCCTGATCGGCTATCTGCTGTACGGTCTGCTCACCCTGAGCTACACGCTGGACCGCAACGGACTTGTCATCCGTTGGGGGCACCTACGACAGATCGTGCCCATGGACAGGATCGAGCGAGTGACGAAGGGTGAAGACGTGCGAGGATCCGCGCGCTTCTGGGGCGTGGTTTGGCCCGGGTATCGGGTCGGCAGGGGACGAATCGCCGGCATCGGCTCGTTGCGGGCGTACGCGACCCGCCCTCTGGCCGAGCAGTTGCTGGTGGTGACTGCTTCCGAGGTCTACGGCATCTCTCCGAGTGACCCCCACGCGTTCCTCGCGGACCTTGGGCGGCGCAGGGGCCTCGGCGTCGTGCGTCAGATGGATCAGATGACGCTTCGGGCCAAGTGGGCCTCTCTGCCGATCCTGGCCGACCGATGGGCTCACTTACTGATGCTGATCGGGTTTCTACTCAACGCCGGGCTCTTCGCCTACGTGTGCTACGTCTATCCGGGGTTGCCTCGAATCCTATCGCTGCACTTCGATGCTCTTGGTGAGGTGGACCGAGTCGGCGCACGATCCGAGCTGTTCGCCCTACCCCTCATCGGTCTGATCAGTGAGTTCTGTGATGCGCTGGTAGGCCTTCTGCTGCACCGCAGACAGACCACCGGAGCCTATCTTCTCCTCATGGCGGGAATACTGGTGCAGATCCTCTTGTGGGCAGGGGCGGTCAGCATCGTCTCGTGAACCGGCGAGCATGTCGACACGCGCCCTCATCTCCCGCAAGCCAGGACGATGGTGCTGGGCTGATCTTGGCGTAGCCAGGCATTTCTGCTATGATAGTGGGAAGACGCTTCGTGGGAAAGGGAGTCCATGGTCGATCGAACGGTGTCGCCGAAGCCACAAGTAGAAGATCGGGACAGCGAGCTAGGGCTGCGGCCTCGCACCCTCTCGGAGTACATCGGCCAGGAGCGGGTCAAGGAGAATCTGAGTATCTTCATCGAGGCCGCCAGGGCAAGGGGCGAGACCGCAGACCATGTGCTCCTGTACGGCCCACCGGGCCTCGGGAAGACAACCCTGGCCGGGGTCATCGCCAATGAGATGGGTGTCAACATCAGAGTGACCTCTGGCCCGGCCATCGAACGCGCGGGTGACTTGGCAGCCATCTTGAGCAACCTGCGCCGGGCGGACATTCTGTTCATCGATGAGGTCCATCGCCTGAGCCACGTCGTTGAAGAGGTTCTCTATCCCGCCATGGAGGATTTCGCCCTCGACATCGTCATCGGGAAGGGCCCCGCCGCACGCAGCATCCGCCTGAAGCTGCCGCATTTCACGATCATTGGGGCGACCACTCGGATCGCACTCATGACCTCGCCGCTTCGTGACCGGTTCGGAGTTGTGTATCGCCTCGACTTCTATGACCAGGCCGCCATGGAGACTATCGTTCGCCGTTCAGCGGGTATCCTGGGGGTGCCGCTGGATGACGAAGGATGCAAGGAGATCGCCTGCCGGGCCCGAGGCACGCCCCGAGTAGCAAATCGGCTGTTGAGGCGAGTCCGCGACTATGCCCAGGTGCGCGCGCAAGGCCTGATCACGGCGGAAGTCGCGAACGCCGCTCTGCAACTACTGGAGGTGGATAGGCTGGGTCTGGATGGCGCAGACCGCCGAATCCTACGGGTCATCATCGAGAAGTTCGATGGCGGGCCTGTGGGGGTAGACACGGTGGCGGCAGCGCTCAGCGAGGAGTCCGACGCCATCATGGACGTCTATGAGCCCTACCTCCTTCAATTAGGCTTTCTCGGCCGTACTCCTCGAGGTCGTGTTGCCACCCGTCGAGCGTATGAGCACCTGGACATCCCATACGATCAGAAGCCGACCCAGCCAGGGTTGCTGTGAGGAACGGGGGAGTCGAACGCGGACCCATGAAAGAGGAGAGCAAGACGATCCTGCTGCACGTGTGTTGTGCACCCTGCAGCACGTATACGATCCAGAGCCTTCGGAGCCAGGGCTTCCAGGTCACGGGGTTCTGGTACAATCCCAATATCCATCTCTGGCAGGAACACGAGGAGCGTCGCGACAGCATGGCTCGCTACGCTGAGGAAGTGCACCTGCCGATGATCTGGAACGCCGCGTACGAGATGCCCCTGTTCCTGCGCGCGGTAGTCGGAAAGGAACGTTTCCGACAGCGATGCGCGATCTGCTACCGCCTTCGCCTGGAGAAGACCGCAGAAGTGGCGAAGGAGCGAGGCTTCAACTTCATCACTACGACACTGCTGATCAGCCCCTACCAGGATCAAGAGCTAATCAGATCGATCGGCGAAGAGGCTGCCGCCCGGCACGATCTGCGATTTCACTTTGAGAACTTCCGGCGTGGCTGGGCCGACAGGGGAAGAATGACGCGCGAGCACGGCCTGTACCGGCAGCAGTACTGCGGCTGCATTTTCAGTGAGTGGGAGCGCTACCACAAGACGGAGATAGATGGTCTTCTGGCCGGCATTCCGGGCCGAGGGAATGAATGACATGCCGATCGTGCAAGAGATGGGGAAGCTGGTACTGGTTCTGGGCCTGGTCTTGGTGCTCATCGGTCTGGCGATGGTCTTCGCCGACAAGGTGCCGTTTCTCGGACGCCTTCCGGGCGACATCCGGATCGAGCGTGAGGACTTCTCATGCTCGATACCCATCGCTACCAGCATCGTCGTCAGTCTGGTCTTGACGTTGATACTCAACCTTGTGCTGCGCCTGTTGAGACGACAATGATAGGAGGCGATTGAGATTGAACCTATGGCACGAACTACCACCGGGACCTCAGCCACCGCAGCGAATCTACGTCGTCGTCGAGATCCCAAAAGGCTCGCGCAACAAGTACGAGTATGAGGCCGAACACGGGTTCATGAGACTGGATCGAGTTCTGTATAGTGCCATGCACTACCCAGGCGACTATGGTTTCATTCCCCGAACCTACTACGAAGATGGCGACCCACTGGACGCGTTGGTGATGACCAGCCACCCTGCGTTTCCCACGTGTGTCATTGAAGCCCGCCCAATTGGCATCCTCCACATGACGGACAAGGGCCTTCCGGACGACAAGATACTGGCGGTTCCCGCCACGGATCCCCTATACAGAGGGTACAGGGACATCTCCGATATCCCACCCCACTTCTTGGCCGAGGTTACCCACTTCTTCAAGGTCTATAAGGACCTGGAGAAGTTGGAAGTCAAGACCACGGGGTGGGAATCGTCCAAGCGTGCTTTGCATTGCATTCTGCAGTCTATGGAGGCCTACCACACCAAGTATGGGGGCTCCTTCCATGCCCAGGAATGAGGTCGAGGGCAGGACTGACGAGTACGACTACAGCCTGCCCTCTCATCTCATTGCTCAGACTCCCATTGAACCTCGGGACGCGTCCCGTCTTCTGGTCATCGACCGGTCCTCCGGTATGCTCGAGCATCGACGTTTCCGCGACGTCGGTGATTACCTGCTTCCCGGCGATCTACTGATCGCCAACCAGAGCCGCGTGATCCCTGCGCGACTCCACTGCCGTAAGGTGCCGACCGGGGGCAAGGTTGAACTGCTGCTGCTGTCCCGCCGCAGCGATCGGCGATGGGAAGCGCTGGTCGGTGGCCGCAAGGTACACGTCGGTACTGAGTTACTGGTAGAGGGCAACGGCACACATCTGAAGGCCAGCGTAGTCTCGGTTACGGAATCCGGAGGGCGGCTGATCGAATTCGCCGCTCCGCTGGAGCCGCTTCTGGAGGCTATCGGCATAGTCCCTCTGCCGCCCTACATCCATGAGCCCCTGAGCGATCCGGAACGGTATCAGACTGTCTACGCTCACGTCCGGGGTTCGGTCGCGGCGCCGACCGCCGGCCTACACTTCACCCCGGCACTGATGCAGGCACTGGGCGAAAGCGGTGTCGAGTTTGACTTCGTCACCCTGCACATCGGGCTGGACACCTTTCGTCCCGTCTCGGAGGAGCGTATCCGGGATCATCGGATACACACTGAATACGGCCAGCTGACTGCGGCAGTGGCCCAGAAGATCAACCGAGCCAAGCACGAAGGCCGGAGGATCGTGGCCGTGGGAACGACCACCGTGCGAGTGCTGGAGACCGCGGCACGGATCGGGGCTGCCTGCGATTCGGAGCTCGATCGAGCGGTTCAGGCTGGTGGGGACGTAGTGACCCCTTTCGCTGACCAGACGGATCTGTTCATCTATCCGGGTTTCGACTTCCGCGTGACCGATGCCTTGATCACCAATTTCCATTTGCCGCGCTCGAGCCTGCTGATGCTGGTCGCCGCGTTCGCTGGAAAGGAGCTTCTCGATCGCGCGTACGCGGAGGCCGTCGAACGCGAGTACAGGTTCTACAGCTTTGGAGATGCCTCTCTCATCCTCTGATGCGCGCTTGGCCACCTTGCTCGTGTCGGCACTTCGGACGCGATCTCTCGACTACGATGATGGTGCTCAGCACCATCGCTTCCTGTGAACGGTGGAGCAGCCTGCAACCAACGGACGGGGTGAACCTCCGTTTGGCGGGATGGGTAGGATAGTACAGGCGCATGCTTCGGAAAGGATCAGCAGGCTTGTTCTGTCGGTAGGGCTGTCACGGAGGGCATGGGCAGACCATACCTTCGTCGAGGGCCATGTGCTCGTCCACTACGGTACGGATTCGGGCGGCCTGCGCTGCGCCGAGCAGGCATAGGGAAGGGAAAGACCATGATCGAAGAGACAGTGAGACGGATAACGGACAACGTCCAGAAGGTCATCGTGGGCCAGCGGGAGACCGTGGAACTGGCATTGGTGGCCCTGATCTGTGAGGGACACATTCTCATCGAAGATGTGCCGGGCATTGGCAAGACGACGATGGCCAAAGCCGTCTCCCGCTCGATCGGATGCACCTTCCGACGCATCCAGTTCACTCCCGACTTGCTGCCCTCCGACATCACAGGGATCTCCTTCTTCAATCAGAAGGCCCAGGAATTCGAGTATCGACCGGGCCCGCTGATGGCACAAGTGGTATTGGCGGACGAGATCAATCGAGCGACGCCACGAACCCAATCAGCTCTGTTGGAGGCCATGCAAGAACGCCAACTCACCATCGATGGCCAAACGCGGGCTCTTCCCCGACCTTTCGTGGTCCTGGCGACCCAGAACCCCATCGAGTTGGAGGGCACATTCCCCCTTCCGGAGGCGCAGATTGACCGCTTCCTGCTCAAGCTCAAGCTGGGCTACCCTTCAGAGGAGCAAGAGAACGACATCCTGCTTCGTTTCGAGACAGAGGATCCACTGGAAACACTGGCTCCAGTTGCGCAGGATACGGACATCCTGGAGATGCGACGAGAGGCCAGCGGAGTCCGCGTGGAGCAGTCTGTGCGAAGCTACATTGTGCGCGTAGCGCGAGCAACCCGGGAGCACGCTGCCGTGGATCTGGGCGTCAGCCCCAGGGGCACGCTGGCCCTGTACAAGACTGCTCAGGCCTTCGCCGCCATCCGTGGACGAGACTACGTGATACCCGATGACGTCAAACGCCTCGCGCCCCATGTTCTCACCCACAGAATCATGATCAGTCCACAGACACGACTGCGTGGTCGTATGCCCGAAGAGGTGATGATGGAAATCGTGGACTCGGTCTCGGTACCGGTGGAAGAGTAGTGTTCAACGAGTCGTGGCTCATCCTGGCCGTCTTCATCTCCGTCATAGGATTCGTGCTGCGCGTAGACGGCATGATGACGGTGGCCGCCCTGCTTCTGACTGTGGTCCCCATCGCGTGGCTCTGGAATCGTCTGGCCAAGCGGCGCATCGAGTACAGCCGATCCCTCAGCGAACGACGCGCGTTTGTGGGCGAGACCGTGGAACTGAGCCTGAGCGTCACAAACAGAAAGCTGCTTCCCGTCCCCTGGCTCAGGATCGAAGACGAGGTCTCTTCCCGACTGACGGTGGAGGGCGGTGCCGTCGAGTCCACCGCCGACCCGACCACCAATCATCTGGCCAGCATCCTGTCGCTGCGCTGGTATGAGAGGGTCACCTGGCGCTACCGCGTGCGCTGCGATCGGCGAGGCTACTATCCCATTGGTCCCGTCCACATGCAGTCGGGAGATCTCTTTGGCCTGTTCAGTGACAAGAGGGCATTCCCCCAGGTCGATTGGCTGATCGTCTATCCTTCCATGCAGCCCATAACGTCAATGATCCTGCCCGCCAAGGAGCCACTGGGCAACAGTAAGGCCGATCAGCGCCTCTTCGAGGATCCGGTGCGCACCATCGGCATACGCGACTATCACCCTCAGGACGCTTTGAAGCGCATTGACTGGAAGGCTACGGCCCGTCGCCAGCAACTACAGGTGCGCGTGTATGAACCGACCACGAGTCACCAGTTGGTCGTCTTCCCCAACATCTCCACCCTCCCCCACTACTATCAGGGAGTGGTGCCGAGTCTTCTGGAGCGCATCATCAGCGTGGCTGCTTCGGTGGCAAGCTATGCTGTGGAGCAACGCTATCAGGTGGGAATCGTGACCAACGGCTGCTGGCCCCTTTCGGATCAGCCCCTCAAGGTGCTACCCAGCCGAGACCCCGCCCAGATGGTGCACATTCTCGAAGCGCTGGCTGCCATCGGGTCCATCCCGACCTGTGAGATGGTGGACCTTCTGCTCTCGGAGAGTCCCGGTCTGCCTTGGGGAGCGACCCTCGTGGTCATCTCTGCGGTCCTGTCGGAGGAGCTGCTGGCAGCGCTTGTGCGGCTTCACACGGCCGGCCGAAGGGTCGTGCTGGTCACTCTGGATGAGACCCAACCGTCGGAGATGGTGCCGGGAGTGCTAACCTATCGGGTGCCTCAGGAAGGCGCCATGCATTTCGAGTTTGTGGGAGATGAGAGTCCGTGACGGCCTTGCGACGATTGAGCTGGCGACGAGAACTCCTCCTGCTGAGCGTGGTCCTCATGGAGGTGTGCTGGCTCCATCCCTGGACGACCGTCCTGGTTCGGTTGACCGACACGGCCGGACAGGACATCGCTGCAGCCACGTTGTTCGCCATACTGCTGCTCGTCACGTACTCCACGCGTCTTCTGAGGCGGCTGGACATCTCGCTGACCGCCCAGAGACTCGTGACAGTGAGCATCGCGCTCTTGAGCGTGCTCGTCTTCTTCTGGCTGCACTTCTATCCGGATCACTCATTCACCGACTGGCACTGGATCGCATCTCTGGCCCGCCGCTCCATGGACTTCTCTCAGCGAGTACCCGCAGAATGGCCCATGTTGCTCATCATTGCGTACCTATGGTGGAGGGGCATACGCTTCGTACAGCAGAGACTGAGCCCAGGGAGCGTAGGCTTCTACTTCCGATGGGGCATAATCGCCTATATCTGGTTTCACCTGGTGAGCATCATGTGGGGCGGCGGAGAATACGTGTACTCCTTGATCTTCGGTTTCTTCTTCTCCGGCCTGCTGTCCGTCGCCCTGGCCCGCGCAGAAGACATCGCCCAGGGACATGCCGGGATCCAATCCCCGTTCAACGGCAGTTGGCTCGGCATACTGTTGGGGGGCACCCTGCTGGTCCTTCTGCTGGGTGGGGCCGTGGCATCTGTTCTATCCGTTTCGGGAGTACAGCTTCTGCTGCGTTGGCTCGATCCGGTCCTGTCCGTCTTGCGAGCGGTACTGAATGCCGTGATCATCGCGCTTGCGTACCTGCTCCAGCCCTTGATGTGGGCACTCGTCCGACTGGGCGAGAAGTATCTCGGGGGAGATCTCCTGGAAGAGCTGGAATCGGGAGATGCGCTGCAGGAGCTCCTGCCCACCGACGAGCAGATGGCCGCGACGCCCTGGTACCTGCACGCCCTGAAGATCACGGTTGTGTTGATGGTCATCGGCCTTGTGGTGCTGGTGATCTACTGGACCGTGAATCGCCGTCAGCAGAGGGATGCGTCCGGGCGACGGGAGGAACGAGAATCCGTTTGGTCGACGGACGAGCTGCGCCAGGACTTGCTCGACACCTGGCGGGCCAGACTTCGGAAGATGAGGGACGGACTGACAGCACTGGGACAACTGGGCAGAGATCGGTACTCTTTCATCTCCGTTCGTCGCGTATACGCCAGCGTGGTCAAGGCAGCGACACGCGCCGGCTATCCCCGCGAGGCATCCTCGACGCCCTACGAGTATGTGACCGACCTTGACGCGGCATTCCGAGGGAGTGAAGCCGATGTGAGGGTTGTCACCGAAGCCTATGTCCGCGCTCACTACGGCGAGGTCCCCTTCAGTTCAGAAGAACTTGCTCGCGTCCGTGGTGCAGGCAGCCGACTCGTCGGCCGTGTGGTGGAGCGTCCGGCGGTTGCCTCGGATCGCGCGAAGGACGGGACCTGACCGCGCGTCAGTTCCCCCTCCCCTGCCTGGCGGTTCCCGTTGCGGAGGTGGGTTGCATTTGCCTGGGCGCATGGGCGTGCTGCACTTCGATTAGACAATCTACTCCTCCTTTGCTACAATAGTGCGCGGTGGAAGGGACATTCGTGATTCTTTCTCAACCCTGGGATGGCGTAAGATGACGAAGTACGTTTTCTGTACCGGAGGAGTGGTCTCCTCAGTTGGCAAGGGCGTGGCGGCTGCGTCCATCGGACGAATCCTCAAGAGCCGCGGCGTTCGCGTCTCCATCCAGAAGCTGGACCCATATATCAACGTCGACCCTGGCACCATGTCGCCGTATCAGCATGGCGAGGTGTTCGTCTTGGAGGATGGCAGCGAGACGGATCTGGATCTGGGTCACTACGAGCGGTTCATCGACGAGTACCTGACCGCGGCCAGCAATGTTACCACCGGTCAGATATACTCCTCCGTGATCGCGAAGGAGAGGCGTGGCGACTTCCTGGGTGGAACCATACAAGTCGTGCCGCATATCACAGACGAGATCAAGCGACGCATAGCTCGTGTCGGTACCGAGAGCGGCGCGGACGTGGTGATTGTTGAGGTGGGCGGCACGGTAGGAGACATCGAGGGGCTCCCCTTCCTCGAGGCAATCCGCCAGATGCGCAAGCGCGTCGGACGGGAGGACGTGGTGTACATCCACATCACATTCCTCCCGCACATCGGTGCAACCGGCGAACTGAAGACCAAGCCGACGCAGCACAGCGTCAAGGAACTGCGGAGCCTCGGCATACAACCCGATGTGATCATTTGCCGGGCGGACCACCCGGTTGGCCAGGAGCTACGAGACAAGATAGCGCTATTCTGCGATGTCGAGCCTCGTGGCGTGATCCCCCTGGAGACAACGGACACCATCTACGAAATTCCGTTGACTCTGGAGGATGCCGGGCTCGGGGAGCTACTCATCGAGCACCTGGGTTTGCCACACCAAGAGCGGGATTTGTCCGATTGGCGCCGCATGATCGGAGAGATAAAAAAGCCCAAACAGGAGCTGCGCATCGCCCTGGTGGGAAAGTACGTCGAGTTGCAGGACGCCTACATGAGCGTCCGAGAAGCTCTCCGCCACGCCGCCTGGCACAACGACCGGGATGTCTCCATCGAGTGGGTACGATCGGAGGATCTTGAGCGGGACGGCGGTCACGAAGCGCTCGCGGGCGTGAGTGGCATGGTCGTCCCCGGGGGATTCGGCTATCGAGGCATCGAGGGCAAGATCCTGGCGGCGCGCTATGCGAGGGAGCACGGCGTGCCCTACCTGGGGCTCTGCTTGGGAATGCAGGTGATGGTGATCGAGCTTGCCCGCCACGTCGTTGGCAATGACCAGCCCAACAGCACCGAGTTCGACCACGCGACGCCCTATCCTGTGATCGACCTCCTGCCCGACCAGCGAGCCATTTCCGACATGGGTGGCACCATGCGCCTGGGACACTACCCCTGCCGTCTCGTTCCGGGCACCAGGGCCGCCGAGGCCTACGGGGTGGGTCTAGTGCAGGAACGCCATCGCCACCGGTTCGAGTTGAACAACGACCACCGCGCTATGCTGAGCTCGGGAGGTATGGTCTTCAGCGGCCTTTCCCCCGATGACCAATTGGTCGAGATTGTGGAGCTGAAGGATCATCCCTGGATGCTGGGCACACAGTTCCATCCAGAGTTCAAGAGCCGCCCCGATCACCCTCACCCTCTCTTCAGAGACTTCATCGCGGCGGCGATATGCAGAGACGAGGAATCGTTGGCGGTGCGGCAAGACGCTCGCGACAACCAGTCCTAGCCTCCGCGTCTTCACGAGAGTGCCCCAGTGACGGGGCCGACTGAGGTCGTCGAGGCCTCAACTCACGTGGATTGCCCGCCTGCCGGGGTCACAGAGCCTGTGGGACTTACCGGCGACGAGTGATCTACACCACTTCTTGCAGGAGGAGAACAATGAAGTTCGACGAAGTGTCAGCGGCGATGGAGAAGGCTGGAGTCCCCGGACGGGATGCCTACGGACTGCCGTCGAGCACCAAGCGCTTCCCGGATGGGGCCTGCTACAGGATGGAGATCTCAGGTGTCGAGCGACCCCAGGTGCTGGAGGCCGTCATCGACGAGCACCAGAGGCGAGGGATTCCCATTCACCGTCTCATCTCCACGGTGATGGGAGCGACCTTGCTGGACAAGGCGGAGCTAAGGGATTTTGCCCAGATGGCCCACGATGCCCGGATGGAGGTGATCATCACCCCCGGCCCTCGGTCGGCCTGGGACACAGGACGGCAGCTCGTCACCCCGGAAGGTGGGCTCTCGGGCCTGCGGTTCAGAGGCTCGGACCAACTGCGCAGCGTTATCGCGGACATCATGCGCTGCATCGACATAGGCTTCCGCGGCTTCCTCACCATCGACGAAGGTCTTCTGTGGCTGCTCAACCAGATGAGAGAGAATGGAGACATCCCGGAAGATGTGGTCTTCAAGGTCTCGGTTTACGCCGGGCACGCCTCGGCGGCGGGCGCGCGGGTACTCGAGATGCTGGGGGCCAACACCTTCAACCCCGTAGCCGACTTGTCGCTGCCACAGTTTGCCTCCATCCGTCAGGCGGCAGACATCCCCTTGGATGTCCACATCATCCTGACCGAATCCTTCGGTGGGTACATGCGCTTCTACGATGGGCCTGACATGGCTCGCGTCTGCGCTCCATGCTACTTCAAGATCGAGCCAGGGCCTGCATGCGCGGCAGGGCCTGGGGCACTGTACAAGCCCTGGACCAGCCCCGATGCCCTCGCTTTCCTTGCGCGCGAGAAAGTCAAGTACGCTGAGATCATCCACGAGTTGATTCAGGAAAACTACCCGGATGTAACGCTCTCGGAACAGGGACCCGCTGACCTTGCCATTCCTCAACCCTGACCCATCGACTCGGTGAGTCCATCGACAGGAGGGGGAGAGGTTGCGGGCTCGTGCCTCTCCCCTTTGCATTCACCCCGAGACGGGAAGCGAGACCACGGCGAAATGCGTCCGCGTCGGTGATCGGCACCTTGGCATCGTCTTGCCGGTCCAAGAGTCTCTTGGTCGTTTCGTCACTACGTCTACCCCCACCTCACGCACAGCCTCAATCCGGCCTGGAGACCCGACGGCGACCGCGGATATGGTATGATGGGAGCCTACATGGGCGTGCTGGCCTGCCGGTGACACGCCATTTCGCATCGCTGCCAACTGAAGCCAGGACCACCGGTACAGGCACTGATTCCAACTGGCCTGCACGTACCGGCGGTAGGCGGGGTCAGTGGGCAGGGTCTTCCTTCTCGGTTCCCTGTAATTGGGGAGAGGGTGCAGCGATTCCTGGAGGAATGCGAGATGACTGTGATCGTAGCGCTGCTACTGCTGCTTGGATCTTGTCTGAGTGGATGCGCTTCAGCCGGGCCGACCGAACCGCCCCAGACCACTGGCCTGGCCGGCTTGGACGCGGCATCCCTGCCCTACCCTCGTCACGAGGGCGATGTCTCTCTTGAGCAGGCTCTTTCGCTGCGCAGATCGGTGCGTCAGTTCACCGATGAGGAGTTGTCCACTGAGGAGCTCGCTCAGTTGCTCTGGGCAGCCCAAGGGGTCACACGGGACTGGGGTGCCCGAACTGCGCCTTCGGCGGGCGCCCTCTATCCTCTGGAGGTCTATGTCGCTACTCCCCGGGCGTTTCTCCGCTACATTCCCTCGGAGCACCAGGCCCAGGCGCTTGTGGAAGATGACCTACGTGAGGAGATCTGGAAGGCTAGTCTGCGGCAGGATGCCATCAGACACGCGCCTGCCGTCTTCGTCATCGCTGCCGTCTATCGGCGTACCGAGTCCAAGTACGGTCAACGCGCCATCCGTTATGTCCACCTGGAAGCGGGACACGCAGCCCAGAATATCCTGCTTCAGGCAGTAGCTCTCGATCTGGGAGGGGTACCAATAGGGGCATTCGATGACCAGGATCTGCGCTCGGTGCTATCGCTGCCGCAGGACCGCGCCCCGGTGTACGTGATACCGGTCGGGCATTCGGCGGAGTAGACACACGCGATATCAGGGAGGGTATCCGAGTGGACAAGGATGGTTCGGCGCCGAGATTGCGGGTGGGAACGTCAGGCTGGTCCTATCCTCATTGGCACGGTGTCTTCTACCCGCCGGGGCTGAAGGCTGGTGACCGGTTGCGCCACTACATGGGTTTCTTCGACACAGTGGAGGTGAATGTCAGCTTCTACCGCATGCCGACCGATGGGACTTTTCGGAGCTGGAAAGCCACGGCTTCTGAGGGTTTCTGCTTCGCGTTCAAGGGCCACCGCTACGTCACGCACCTGAAGAAGCTACAAGGTGTTGAGGAACACCTGGATCGATTCTTCGTGCGAACTCGACTGCTCGGTGATGCTCTGGGGCCGATACTGTTTCAGCTTCCACCCTACTGGAAGTGCAATCCTGGCCGGTTGGCGAGCTTCTTGGCTCTGCTCCCCATGGATCTCCGTCTCGCTGTTGAGTTTCGCAACGCTAGTTGGCTGACCGAGGAGGTTTTCGCGATCCTAGAGAAGCGAGGGGCCGCCTTCTGCATATCCAGCCTGCCAGATCTCACCTGCCCGCTACGGGCCACGGCCCCATTCGTCTACATTCGATTCCACGGCGCGCAGCAACTCTACGCCGGCCGATATCACGAGGACGAACTACGCTGGTGGACCGAGCAGATCAGTTCCTTCCTGGCTGAGGGGCTGGACGTCTACGCGTACTTCAACAACGATGCCCACGGCTACGCGGTGGAGAACGCTCTGCAGCTCAAGAAGATGCTGCGCTCCGGGCAGCACGGTGGCTGAGGAGTGCGCGGATCGCTGGGGCCCCAAGCCAGGATTCCAGTAGAACGCCCTGCGTGACCGTCATGGATAGTACCGCCGGGTCGGGTCACGAGAAGCCTACAGGTTGGGCTGGCTAGTACTCGACCACCCGGGGGAGCCTCTTGGCCTGTGTTACCCAGTCGGCTACCTGGCTTTTCGACGGCAGCCGGCGCACGAGATTCTTAACCCCGTTCGTCTCGACCAGCGCCTGATGCAGGTTCGCAGGGTTTCGCTGCGCCAACTCGGGCACAGTGTCCACCCCTGCTTCCTCGAGCAGGTCCGAGTACTCCTCTGCCACGCCCTTGATCCGGAACAGGTCCGCGAGATTCACCCACTCGAGGATGAGTGTCGCGCTGATGCCTGCCCGCTTGGCGAGACTCTCCCTGCCTTGAGGGGTGGCTCCCTCCTTCAGCAGTGCCTCCGTAGTGGATACGCCTGCTGCCTTCAGCTTCGCCGAGTAGACCTTGCCAATGCCTTCTATGTCCGCCAGTCTCGTCACTGTGACCTCCTCACGTATCTCGGCCACGCGCTGCGCGGACCCCCTGTCCACCAGTGGTCGCCTGGCCCGCATCTACCCTAAGTGTACCACAGAGAGTCAAGCCACGCACGGCGGTCCGAGAGGCTGCCGGGGGTTGCCCCCCTGGTGATTGCCCCCCCTTTCCATCGGCAACCTCTTCCTTGCGCTGGGCAGCGATCAGAATCACGAAATGGCCGTTCCCTGGCCAAGCACTTCGTGGATGAGCGGCATCCACTCGCTGATCTCGATCTGTTGGGGACACAGGTCTTCGCACTCGCGGCATTGAATGCAGGCGCTGGCCCGCATCCCTTCGGAGAAGCCCTTGTACCTCGCTCGTGCCTCGTCGATGCGGTCGAGTATGACCCCGTGGTTGTAGAGGCCGAGATTGTGCGGTATCCACACACCGTTGGGGCAGGGCATGCAGTAGCGGCACTCCGTACACGGGATAGGGCAGAGATCAAGGTACTTGTCCCGAGCTTCGGCGATCAGACTGAGATCCTCTTCCGAAAGTGTCCCTGGTCTCGATACGTCGGCGCCCTCCACATTCTCGACGACCTGCTGCATGGTGCTCATCCCACTCAGCACCACGGACACGTCTGGATGATTCCACACCCACTGCAGTGCCCATCCGGCAGGTGTACGCCGGGTCGAGGACCGACCCAGGATGCGAGCTACGGGCCGTGGCAAGTTCGCCAGTCGTCCCCCTCGGACGGGCTCCATGACCACTACGGCGAGTCCCTTCGATGCGGCGTACCGTAGCCCTTTGATGCCCGCCTGGTTGTCGACGTCGAGGTAGTTGTACTGGATCTGACAGAAGTCCCATCCGTCGTAGGCATCGACGATCTCCTCGAAGACCTCGTACGAATCGTGGAAGGAGAAACCGAGGTGTTCGATGCGCCCGTCGGCAATGGCTCCTTCCGCCCATCTCAGTACGCCCAGGTCTCGCAGCTTGTGCCAGCTACTGCGGCTCAACGAGTGCAGCAGGTAGAAGTCGATTTGGCCGGTCCGCAGCCTCTCAAGCTGCTCGTTGAGGCAGCGATCGAAATCGTCAGCGACCTTGACGCGCCACGGGGGGAGCTTCGTCGCCAGGTTCACCTTCTCCCTGTACCCACGCTGAAGGAACCTGCCGAGGAAGGGTTCGCTCTTCCCCAGGTGGTACGGATAGGCGGTGTCAACGTAGTTCACCCCGTGGTCGATGGCGTAACTCAACATGCGGCTCGCCTCGTGCTCATCGATCGCGCTGGGGTCCTCGCCAACCGTGGGCAATCGCATGCAGCCGAAACCGAGTGCCGAGACCTTTCGCTCCAGTGTGCCAAACTCTCGGTATAGCATTGTCCTCGTTCCTCTCTGAGCAACGACCGCCGCGCCCGTGCGGCGGCGATCAGACAACGTCAAGCTTCAGCTTGCGAGCGGTACAGTCTCCCGCAAGCTTCCCAGGCTCCGCGGCCGTGGACGACGGCGTCAGCGCAGAAGCAGTAGGGCCACCTGCGCAGTGAGGGCTCCAACAGCGGCCCCACAGACGACGTCAAGAAGGTAGTGGATGCCCAGTATCACGCGAGAGGAAGCCACGGCCAGGGTCAGGAGCATACCAGGCACCAGAAGCCGTGTGTCCGCCGATGCGGCCACGACGGCTATACACGCGGCCCGAGCAGCGTGTCCGGAGGGGAAGGAATAGTGATCGTATCGAGGTATCGTGCTCCAGAGCGCGCTCTCGGCTCCTCGGGGACGCTCTCGCCGGACGACGAACTTGACCGCTCCGACGACACAAGCGGTAAGGGCCACCGCAGTGACGGCCCCCAACACTGTTTCTCGAAGCCCGGTGCTGCCCCAGACCGTGGCGGCGACCCCGATGGCAATCCACAGAGGCCCGTCTGCCAGCCTGGCACAGAGCGCCACCGGCCACTGCCGGGGCAAGATCTGACCGGGGCTGGCAGGCAAGTCCTTCATACACAGGCTGGCCGACCAGCGTCGATCCAGGCTATCCAGAGATTCGATAACGCGGCTCATGCCAAGCTCCTCGCCAGCATCGAACGGACCAGATCGTACTGGTGCACCTTGTCCACGTCCATGCCGATCTCAGGGAAGGGCGAGATGATGGCCTTGCAGGTACAGTCGAACAACTCGTCGGCCTTCTTCTCCGCGTATTCCAGCGTCAGGCGACGGAACAGGTAGCGAAGGGCGAGCCCCAGCCCCATCGTACCCGCAGTACGGAGCGCGCTCTTTCTGGAACTGGAGAATGATTCGATGTAGTCCTTGTTGCGTGTGATGACTTCCGGGTTGATCCAGGATAGATCCCCGCCGGCGTACTGCCCATCTCTCAGAGACCGGAAGCTGCGACCTGATTCCGGGAAGCGGCTTTCCATGACGGAGCGTTCCACGATGGCGTAGCCCACGTCGGCGTCGCTCGCCTCGCACCGGCTCACGAAATCCCTCACCGCTTCCGAACTCAGTAGGGGGATATCAGAGGAAGAGAAGACCGCGCGACTCGTCTCGGCTAGCTCGTTCGCGGCGGCAACGAGATTGGCAAGGAGGCTGCCCTGGTTAGGCACGAATGTCACCGGGACATCCACGCCGAGGTCTGAGAGGTGATCCTCACTCAGACCCACAACGATCAGCCGATCAATCCGGCCAGAGTCGACCAGTGCCTCGGCAACATAGCGCACCATCTCCTTGCCCTGGATCCGGATCAGAGCTTTGCGGTCTGTGCGCGTGTGCTCCAAGAGGTCATCCTTTTCGCTCGGTGTCTTGCCCGCCAAGACGACCGCGGTATACTGCATGCTTGTACTCCTCCCAACGAAAATAGTTCGGTTATGCCAACAGGGACCTGGTTCCCCCAATGCACCGGGACTCTGGACGTGCGCCGCAGTGCCGGAGCAACACTCCCCATGTTGCTGCACTATCTCAAACACTCGCCCTCCGGCGGGGACTCGGATCGCTCCCCGGAGTGCGTTTCGAGCGGCCCCGCGCTGCCGTCGCCTGAATGCAGGGTCTCCGGAACGGACGCGAGTAGCGGCAATCGCACCAGGACGTCGGCCGCGATTGCCAGGAAGAAGATGTACTGTGGCCCAATGTGCTCCCAGATCAATCCTCCCAGATACGGGGCAGGAATGGCAAGCGAAGCGCGGAAGAGATTGATCATGCCGATCCAGCGCCCCATCTGCTCGGAGGACACTATCTCAGCGGCCATGGAGGAAGCCAAAGCCATCCCGATGGTGTTGAATCCGAAGAACACGCCATACAGGAGCATCAGTGGTGTTCCAGCAGCTCCTGTAGCCGGGGCGAAGACCAGGGATAGGTTGGCCGCGTAGGCCAGGGGAGCAATGGCGAACAGCAGCTTCTTTCGACCGTGGCGATCGGCCAACCGCCCCAGGGGAATCGCGGCCAGCAGCGGCACGACGGTACCGGCTACAGCGATGCCTCCCAACACGAACTCGTCAGCCCCTTTGAAATCCCTGACATACAGGGGGACGAAGGGCTGGGTCATGGCCCAGGGCAACTCCATGAGTGCCATTACCAGCAACAGGCGAACCACAGCCGGACCGCGCTTGAGAACCTGACCGAAATCCGCCAAGACATGGAGCTTGCTGCCGTCCGGGGCACTCTGGGCACGAGAGTCTCGCAGCCGAGCCAAGAGGAGCACGAAGATAACGGCAAAGACGGCAGTCTGTATGGCATAGAGCGGGCGAATGCCGCCGAGGCTGTTCATGCCACCAAACAGGGACACCAGGGCCGCCGCCGCCAGCGGCGCCAGAATCGCCACGATGGCGGCTACTGTTTTGCAGAACCCCCGCCCGGTGGCCCGTCGAGCGTTGGGCAGCTCGGTCGCGCAGGTGACCGTGCAGCAGGTACACGTCGTGCGCATGCCCAGGTAGTACAGGATGATGGCAGCGAACAGCCAGGCCCAATGAGGAGCCACGAAGTAGAGCAGGCGCGAGACGGCGAGCATCGCCGTCCCTGCAAGGAAGACTTTCTTGGGACTGTAGTAGTCGATCAACCAGCCGGCGGCGACCGAAGCCAGGGCCCCCATCGCGTTCCCCGCACTCTGCAGAGAACCCAGTTGCACCGCGTTCGCACCCAGCAAGTTGGCGTAGATGGAATTGTACTGAATAGTCAGACTGCCAGCCAGCTGGTGCAAAGCACGTCGAACCAGCATGAGTCTGAAAGTCGGCGTCTGTCCTCGGGCGAAGCCTACCGTTCGATGTACCAGTGTCTTTGCGCGTCGTAGGGGTTCGCAATGGATTGCCAAGACTACTCCTTAATGGGGCCTCATCAGCGTTCGCGTGCTGAGCGAACGAGAGCCGCTCAGTCACCGTCATCTCGGGGGATTCTAGCACCACCCCACCCTTTCGGCAAAACAGAAGAGGCTGTCCGGAAACTCCGGTACACCCTCGTGATTGGTGTCTACTGCGATCGGGGCCTGGGTCTGTGGATTCCTCGCTTCAGGGGCACAGACCAATGCTGCGCGTCGCACAGGGACCACAACAGATTCCCGCGTCTCGGCTCACAGACCAGCCCGCAAGGTGCGGGCTCGCTCTCCGGCGCCCGATTCGGGACCGGCGCAGGGTCACAGCACACTACCGACGGGCATACGCCCCCAGGATCTCTCCGAAGTACACGCGATGGAAATCTCCGTCCGCGTAGTAGCGCGGCGCGATGCCACCGCCCAACTCCTCGGGGACGACATCGTTCTTGTGTACCACCCTGCACTCGTAGATAATGGGACACTCATCGATGGTGATACTGTTCACCTGTTGCCCGGGCGTTGTGGCCACGTCAAACTTGGCCAGCTTGTCCACGTCCCGGCCACTATAGGTGCCACAGAAGAGGACGAAGTCGGCCATCTCCGGCGTTGGAACGTTCACCGTGAACTCGCCCGAGTCCTCGATGAACTCATACGTGTAGCGAGAGGGGCGAACGAGGACCAGGAACTTCGGCGTCTTCCATATTGTCCCAATGGCCCCCCATCCGATCGTCATCAGATTGGATTCACCCGACCGCTTCGTGGAAGCGAGGAGCAAACCGTCCCCGCGCAGTCTGGTCATGGTCTCCTGGAAAGCATCAGCATAGGCAATCTCTCGTCTCTCCATGTGCGTTCGCCTCCATCTAGGTGCAGCACCAACGATGCCAAGAACGTCTTCCAACTCGCCAAGCTACGATGCCGTCTATGACGATCACCGCCCTAGATCAGCGGTCAGGGACTCCAGCCCTAGCTCACGCAGAGTATCTGCTCGGGGCACGGCGGTCTCTAGGTCCCAGCCAACGAATCCGAGGAACTCTCTGATCATCGTCCGGTAGTCCATGGTCAAGCCCTCGAAGATGCCCGCTTCGAGTGGCGGGTCGCCCACCAGCCGACCCGGCAAGTCTCGCTGCAAGGGATTGAGGCCTTCCCGCAGGTTGAAGGCGTGACGCAGCGTGTATATTCGCATGCCTGTCCTGTAGATGTCCTCTTGGTCGAACTGCCAGCCGGTGACGGCAGTCAACTGCTCGGCGACACTGTCGCGAGGATAACTCAGATAGCCGAACATGCACAACCCAGCGGCGTTCACGACCTCCATGTCGGCCACCAGCTCACTCTGAGTCTTCGCCCGACCAGTATACACCAACCTGTCCTTCTGCGGAAGCTCGAAGTCGGGAGGAAGTATCAGCTCGCCGCCCTGCGTATGCCGGCCCGGCGTCGCGGCGATCAGGTAGGTGAGGAGCAGGCCCGGCGTGCACTTGGCGTCGTGAGCGGGCAACTCCTCGCCCTGAATGTGAACCGCGTAGTCTGTGCCGATGCGACCAAGCCTCTCCCAGGCCATCTTGACGCCGTCGGCCAGTACCTCTCCCACGCCATCGCGCCTTCCGATCTTCTCCGTCATGGCCACGATCGCCTCGGCGTTGCCCCAGGTCATCTCCAACCCATCAGTCTGCGCCTTGGTCAGCAGGCCATTCTCGTAGCACTCGGTCACGTAGGCAATGGTCGCCCCTACCGATATCGTGTCCAGGCCCAGATTGTTGCAGATCTCGTTGACCTTAACGATGGAGTCAAGATCGTCGTTCAGTAGATTGGTCCCGAACATGCAGAGCGTCTCATACTCCGGTTTGTGACCAACGCCGTCATTCAACTCCAGCGGAAACTTCCCGCCGGTCTGTACCATCTTCCCGCCACACCCAATCGGGCAGTGCCAGCAGGCATAGCGCTTGTAGCCCTCACTCTGCACCATGACCTCGCCGCTGATCTTGTGAGCTCTGTCTCTCGGGAAGTCTAGCTCGCCTGCGCCAGCCCAGTTCTTCACCGGAGAGTCCCCGCTCAGTGCCGAGTCCTCAGTGATGCCGCAAGTGCCCTCTCTGTGAAGGCTATCGTAGGCACCGGTCCTTTGCTTCAGGATCTCCCTTCTCAGGCTCTTGATCTTGACCTCATCGGCCACGGGGACCTTCTGATTGCCCCTGACTACCACTGCCTTGAGCTTCTTCGAGCCCATCACAGCGGCCAGCCCTGAGCGTCCTGCGGCACGCTCCTTGTCGTTCATCACGCACGCGGTCAGGGACAGCATCTCGCCGGCAGGCCCGATGGAGCAGATCTCAACCTCCGCTCCGTGGCGCTCCTTGAGCAGGTTCTCGAGCGGAGTCACGCCCAGGCCCCAGAGGTCGCCGGCGTCCCGTAGTTCAGCCCTCCCATCCTCGATATACAGATATACCGCCTTGGGGGAGATGCCGCTGAGCAGCACGCCGTCGAAGCCCGCGAACTTGAGGTGCGGCCCGAAGAACCCGCCGCAGTTTGCGTCGCCCCAGCCACCGGTCTTGGGCGACTTGCCCACCACTACGAAGCGCGACCCGATGACTGCGGGTGTCCCGGTCAGGGGGCCGGTCAGCAGCCCCAGGACGTTGTCCGGCCCCAGAGCATCCGCGCCGGGCGGGATTCGGTCGTACAGTAGCCTGGCGCCGAGCCCGTATCCGCCGATGAAGTCTCGACACATCGACTGGTCCAGGGGTTCCTCCCGGATCTCGCCGGTGGTCAGGTTCACGTCAAGGATCCTACCCATGTAACCACGAGCCATAACACGATCCTCCTATGCGCGTCGATCACGGTCAAAGAAACAGTCCGGGCTTGAGGTGAGTTCCCTCCAGTCGCACGCCAGGAACACCCGATGGACGGGATCATTCCCGGCGTTGCAGTCGAGGGGCGAAGGCTGCGCGTGCCGATGCGAGGTAGGGCTTTGACCCCACCAATGCGGCACAGGCCCTCTACGATGAGTAGTATAGCACATGGGCGTAGTGAGAGGCAATCCTGGGGGGCCGCGCTCAACCAGGTAGCACCGGCTGTTTGATGCAGTGCCGAGGGAGAGAAGAAAAGGGGGCAACCGGCCGGTTGCCCCCTTCGGCGCGAGCCTATGGCTCGATGTAGGGGATTGTCATCGGGCCCTCAGGCAACACGCATATGCTCGCATCCGTCCCATGACGCCGCAGTATCTCCGCCACGGCCTCCTCCACCGAGGAGCAGGGCGTAAGCATGGCAGCTCTGATCGTGTCATCGTCCAGGTAGGAGTTCTTGAAGAAGACTTGCGCCTTCATCTGGATCTTGGCCTGGATCTGAACCTGCCATTGATCCTGGCGCGAGAAGCCGGGAGCACTTATGATCCTCATCAGCTCCTCGGGCGCGGAAGCCATTCTGAGCAGCTCACCATAGTCTCCGTGCTGCGGTACGCCGTCCCAGCATTCGGCCGCCATGACGATGCTGCCGCCCTGCTTCACGATCTGCGCCGCCGCCGACATGCCTTTCACCGACTGATAGACGTTCAGGTCGAGCGGATAGCCAGAGTTGCCGGTGATGACGATGTCGAAGGGTTCCGGCACCGGAACCATGGCAACCGACTTGACGAAGCTCGTACCTTCGGCGTGGGCCCGCAGCAAGTCGCCGGCAAACACTCCCGTGATGCGCTTTTCTCTGTTCAGCGACACGTTGAAGAGGAAGTCTGGAGAAGTCTTCAGCGCCACTTCATGCATCTCTTCCCAGAGAGGGTTGCCCTGGGTGATGCCCCACGTCGCTGCGGGGTGGCCAATCATGTCGAAGCCGTGGTTGGTCATGATGCTGCGCTCATCGGCCAGTCCCGGAAGGACCGCCTTGGGCCCACCTGAGAAGCCGGCAAAGAAGTGAGGCTCGATGAAACCCGTCAGGATTCTGACGCTGGCCCGCATGTAATCGGCATTGAGGCGAACTTCGTGCCCGGAAGCCGTCCGCCCCGCGTTGACGTTGGCCTCGTCCCAGGCGTCGTGCTGCACCACGCGATACTGGGAGAGGATCTCGTGGCCGAGCATCTCGGTCAACTCGGCGTCAGTGTTAGGCCGGTGCGTACCAAGGGCGTTGATGAGCACGATCTGCTCACTGGGCACGTGCGACAGCTCATCGAGCAAGACCGTAAGCATCGACCGTCTAGGCTGCGGCCGTGTTACGTCGCTGAAGACGATGGCCACTGTGTCACCGGAGTCGACCAACTCGCGAACCGGAGGGGTGCCGGCGGGAGTTCGCAAAGCCTGCCGGAGCGCCTGCGGTTCGTTTGCGATCGCCTGACAGTGTTTGGGTTCCAACACCGTCACATTTGGATATGGAAGATCAACCCACAGCCCTGCTTTGCCGTAGGCCAGTTTCACTCTCATCGGTCGTCCTTGAGCGCCACGCTGAACGATCCCGCTTACTCGACGTTCTTGATCAGGGAGAGATCTCCATCGCGAGCAGCCAGCAAGATGGGCCTCATGTATTCGTCGATCATGTCGGCCGTCAGAGGAACGGGCATATTCTCCAGCTTCATCTTGAGCTGCGGATCCTTGGCTGCGGCCAGACACTTCTCGATGTGGGCGTCTGTGAAGCCTTCCACCTCACCCAGTGTGGGCGGGAATCCGATGCGCTCACCAAGCCCGATCATCGCCTCGGCCACGGCCACACCCAGCTCTCGTCCGCTGAGAGCGTCGAGATCGGCGTCGGTCAGACCGGCATCCTTGAAGATCCCTCCCACCATCCGCAGGGGCTCCTCCACCGCCGGAGCGAAGAAGACGGCATAGTAGGGATTCATGATGGCGCAGGCCCGACCGTGGCTCAAGATATCGACCAGCGAGAAACTGGTCAGATGGCCACCGTTCGTGCCGCCAATCATGATCGAGTAGCCACCCAGGTCCGTGGCCAGGCCCAGCGCCATGCGAGCTTCGGTGTCTTCGGGGTTCTTCACGGCCCTCTCGACGTACTGCACCACCAAAGAGATGCACTCATGGGCCACGTCCATCATCTTATCGAAGTAGGGCTTGCCCACGGCTCCGAAGAGAACCTCCAGCGAGTGCGCGATACCATCGAGGGCGCCATCTGCTGTGAAGCCCGGGGGCATTGAGCTGGTCACGTCGTAGTCGAAGAGTGCTGCGGTCGGCACGACGGCCTCATCTACCACGAGCTTCTTCTGGCCGGTGTGCACATCCGTGATGTTCGAATACTTGGTCAGGTGTGCTCCGGAACTGGCCGCCGTCTGGATGGCGATCACCGGAGTGAGTACCTTGCCGGTCGCCTTCAGCTTCTCGGTGACCTTACCCGTGCCGAAGTACTGGTCTATGCTGCCTCCAAGCGTGCGAAGCACCTCGGCCGACTTGGTCGCATCCAGCGTGCTGCCGCCACCCAGACATACGATCACATCGGGGTCCAGTGCCTTCAGTTCATCGGTCATGCGCAGAAGATCCTCGCGCGGGGCATTGGGCGACGCGCCCTCGATCTTCCCCTGGAGCTTCACTCCCGCCTCGGCCAAGGCATCCTGGACCCTTCCAATGAGCACATCGTTGCCCGGGAACACGGCGTAGACCAGTGCTGCGCGGCGGCCGTGCGCCGCGGTCAGGCTGCCGATCTCTCCCAGCACCCCTGAGCCAAAGACGTACCTGTCACCCTTGAATTCGCGAATGAGCGCTATGGCTTTCTCGAAATCCGACATGGTTCTGTCCCCCTCCTGCAGAGGATACTGTGTTGCAGCCGAGCTTCCTTGTCCACCCGGCCGCTTCCTGCTCAGCGATCGTCAGCTCGACGTCGTTGGCCGATTCGCCAGGGACGGGCTATTCCCCTTGCTCCAGTCCCCGCTCCACAGCCTCCAGGTGCTCACCGATGGCTCTTTGCGCACCAGGACCGTCGCGCTTCTCAATCGCCTCCAGGATTCTGCGATGATGTTCCAGGTACTGGAGCGATCTCCGCGCATCGTGAAGCGTCTCGCCCTTGACCACGCGCCAGAAGCGATTGTGCATCCGGTCTGCGATGATGCGCATGCAGTCCAGCAAGAGCGGGTTCCTGCAGGCCCTGGCCACCCGAAGGTGGAAGTCCAGATCGGCCTCCAATACAGCCTCTGGCTCGCCCGCCTTCTGCTCCATTTGCGTCAGCGAATCGCGCAGCCCGAGCAGATCTTCCTCATCTCTTCTGCGCGCCGCAAGCAAGCCGATGTACGGCTCGACTGCCTTTCTACACTCGAGGATCTCGAGGGGAGTGCCGCCTTCGACTAGCTCGTCCAGAGGCGTCAGCACCGACGTGGCCGGGAGCCCTCTGACGAAGCTGCCCACCCCCATCTTGCTCTCGATGACTCCCAGGATCTCCAACGCCCGTAGGGCTTCCCTCAGGCTGGAGCGACTGATGCCGAACTGCTCCGCGAGCCTGGCCTCCGAGGGTAGCTGATCACCAGGCTTCAGTCTGCCAGTCCGGATCGAGGCCAGGATCTGATCGGCCACCACACTGTAGACCTTGCGGGTCGCAACCGGCTGAAACTCCATCTCTCCCTCGAACATCGCTCACCGTCCTTTGGGCTACCGAGGAGAATGCATCCTCCGGCGGCTCTTACTTCGGACCCCTCAGCATGCACGCAGCCAACGGTACCACAAACGCGGGAGCCTGTCAAGCTGCCCGCCTCTCCGCCTGTCGGACAGGCTCCACAACCTGTGTACCTTTGGACACGCGTGAGGCTGGATCATGGGGGCGTGGTGGGTGTCATCTCATCATCCTGCTCACGGAGGTCATACCATCGGCACTTCTGGGCGGGCTGCGGGACGTGCTTTGCTCCAGCATGTGGACGCTCATCTACCGGTGTCATCTTTGGGGCCACGATGGGCGACGGCGTCTGGGGCAGTCGGCGCATGCATGACCCGGAGCAGCCTGAGCGGGCCTTTGTCGTGCGACAGACTTCCAGTGCAGGCACGATGGCCTCCTTATGGTGGGGCCATGGATCCTATGACAACATTGGGGGGGAGCCTGCGACATGACGCTCATGAATGCGATGCGCCAGGTCCTGTGTCGAGTCATCTCGACGGCGGTCAACAAGATCCATGCAACCGAAACGTGCCGCACCTTTGAGAAGCAGTTTTCATTACGGCAACGTGTGCAGGTGGCTCCCTGCGTGCGGCAATGGGTGGTTGCGGCCAGCCAGCCTGCAATCGTGGAGTCTTTGCGTCATGGGGGGTGTTGCGACGGAATATGGGTACGAGAATCCGAGGGGGGAGTTGGTGGTGGATTCCGGACAGGAGAACCACGGATCATCGATTCCCTTTGGCCGGCTTTCGGTCAGGCCGATTGTCCTGATACCACTTGATGGTCCGTATCAGGCCTTCCGTCAGCGGGGTTTCGGCTTGCCAACCGAACTCGCTCTTCGCTCTGCTCGTGTCCAGGCAGCGTCGGGGTTGCCCGTTGGGCTTGCTCGTGTCCCAGATGACGTCCCCTTCGTAGCCGGTCAGATCAGCTATGAGCTCCACCAGCTCCTTGATGGAAAGCTCAAAACCGGCGCCGATGTTGACCGGCGCCGCTCCATCATAGCGCTCGGTGGCCAAGACGATGGCTTCGGCACAGTCGATGACGTACAGGAACTCACGCGTGGGGCTGCCATCTCCCCAAACAGTGACTGTTGGTTTGCCCTGTTCCCTGGCTTCCACGAACTTTCGAATCAGGGCCGGGATCACGTGGGATGCTTCCAGGTCAAAGTGGTCTCCGGGGCCGTAGAGATTCACGGGCAGCAGGTAGATGGCGTTGAACCCATACTGCCGCCGGTACGCCTGGGCCTGAACCAGAAGCATCTTCTTGGCGAGCCCATAAGGGGCATTGGTATCCTCGGGATAGCCATCCCACAAGTCATCCTCATTGAAGGGGATCGGTGTGAACTTGGGGTAGGCACAGACGGTGCCAATCGCCACGAACTTCTCCACGCCGTGCAGGTATGCATGGTGCATGGTCTGGATGCCCATGAGCAGGTTGTCGTAGAAGAATTGGCCGGGATTCGCCCGGTTGGCGCCAATCCCGCCCACCACGCCGGCCAGATGGATGACGACGTCTGGCCGCGCGTCTTCGTACATGCAGATGACGGCCTCCTCGTTCCGCAGATCGTAGGCTTGACTGCGAGGGACACGGACTTCGCCGACCCAAGCTCGCGCCCGAAGCTTCTCGACCACGAACGATCCCAAGAAGCCTGCGCCGCCGGTTACCAAAACTCGTTTGCCTGTGTCGGTCATCCCTGTCACTCAGTCCTTCCTCAGCCACTCGGACCCTATGGCCTCAATCTCGGCATTTCTGCAGAAACGCCTGGTGTACCTGGCCTTGCGCGCAGCCGCGATGAACGCCTCTGGCAGCCTGAAGGTTTCGATGTATGCCTGATACGTTCCCGAGTGTGCCGACTCCATTCTCCGGAGACGTACGGCTTTCACGCCCCACACCGTGAGAGAACACGGTGATAGCGCTCACCGCCGGGGTTTGGCAGGCGACCGCTTTCCGGATTCCTCTCACGCTCCAAAGGAGAGTTCTCATTGCACGATGTACCAGGCACTTCAATCTGCTCGTTGACTCCTCGGACTGCCGCTGCCATTGACATCCCGCTGCGCTGCGGTGACGGATTGTCTGTCCGCTACCGCTTTGAGGCCATGAACACAAACGCCGACATCGTGCGAATAGCAGAACATGTCCATCAGCTCCCCTCTCCGCCAATCCAGGTGCAAGATTGCTGCCGGTGATACACCTACGAAGAGTTGGTCCCCAAGCATGGACAATCCACGCACGAATAGAGGCCGCGGGGGTCGGTGCGGATAGAGTTTTGCCTTTCGCAAGATCCTTCTTGCATGATAGACCAGGTTGTGCCGCGCAAGCAGAGCACGTACACTCGGGAAGCTGGTCAAATTGATTACGCGCTTGAGAGTCTTGCCTTTGAGATCATAGAAGCGGACACTGCGACCATACGTGTCATTCACAACGGCTGTTCCATCATCCAGTATGATCAGGTTGTGGCCGCCCCGCAGGGCCGGGTCCTGAATCGTTACTTCTCCTCGATCCAGATTGACGATCGCCCCAAACTTGGCGAAGTGGGCGAATACCTCTTCTCGCCAAACGGCGACAGCATTCAAGTGTAGGTGGTTCAGTTTTCGGGTGGCAGGACTCAAGAACAGCCCCCGATTGTCAACCCCTTTGTCAATCGTCTGGGGAGCCACTTTGAGTTGCTCCTGAAACGTTGCCCTCTCGCGTGGCCAGCTCTCAGCAAGGATGGAGGCCGTTTCCATATCGATCTTCAACGCAGCATCTATGGCAGTACTCGAGACCCAGACCTCGCTGGCGCTTTGGGCATGGGTTTCGTGAAGTCCGACCATCAGGGGATGAGAAACGTCGCGCTGGTGACGCAGGTTTCTGTCGTAGACTCGAAGAGTATGGTACGAGGCCACGATCACTGTGTCAGCGAAGACCTCGACTCCGCGCCCCCCGCGCGTGCTCGAACCAGGGTTTGGATCGTTCAAAGCAGGATTCGTGGCCACAATCGGAACCCGACGCCTGACCTGCTTGGTCTGCCAGTCGACCCAGACGAGTTCGCCCCCCTTTCTTGGCGGTGCATCGCGAATAACTGTGGTGAAATAGACCTGCACCCATTACCTCCTCGATCCAATGATTGCGTCCAGTTCCCCTGAGGCCTACGGGCGGAACCGGGATATCAGTGTTGCCAGTCTCTGTGGACCCCGCCGGAACTTCGCACGTACCCTTTCACTCACAGAACGGGGGCCGTATCTTCTGATCAGCCGCTGAACGTATGGATGGTCAAGCGCGTTCTCTATCAAGTTGAGGTTCTTGATGATCTTCCTCAGTTGACTCTCGTTGTGGGCGAAGTAGTCGGCGAGTTCCGGGGACCGGTGCACTCTATCACTGCCGATGTGGAAGGTCAGATGGAGATCCTTGAACTCCTCGAATCTCCTCGCGTGGTAGATCTGATTCAGCATCAAGATGGCCCCAACTCTCCCAGCCCCGATGCATGCTGATCCCAAATCGTAATCAGGGTACACCGCCCTGGCGAAGACAAAGCAGTCGTGGCCAGGATGAGGTTCACCAACTTGAGCTGCCATCAGGGGAAGCTCCGCTGGCCGCGTATAGGCTTTGGAGATGCTGCGCCGGTTAATGGTAAACGCATCGTAGCCCGAGCCGATCAGTGCGTCCACTGCAAGGTAGAAGTGAGGCATCAGAGCAATGTCAACGTTGGTGTAGATCAGCCACTCTGCCTCGGTCGCATCATACAGACGATCCAGAATGTCGCTCAGGAGCGGCAACTTGCGTCTGACTCGAAATGTCCCGATGTCGAGGACGGAGCGATCCAGGTCGGGCGTTGCTCGGAAGCCCGCAGGTACCAGGAGCCGATCCTCGGGATATTGGGCTGAGAACAACTCCACTTCAACCTGTCCTCGGGCGAAGTCTCGGGCGGTGACCATGCTTTTGAACGTAACCGGTTGAGCCACAAGGAGGTCAGACTCCTCGCCGACTATGACCGGATTGACGATGTGTGCGATTCTTCTCATGCAGGACTACTCCCGTCCATATCCAGGGGGCACCCTCTGAACGGTAGCGCTGCTTGGCAGCGCCGCTTCCCCGATCTCTGCAACCGTCTGGGCCAAGTGCAGAAACGAGCACGCCAGAGTGCGGCGTCGACCCCCTATCCATCCCACAGGCCAACCGACCAATGACGGTACCGGCCGGCGCGCCAGTACACCTCCGGCATGTACGGGGGGTGTGTCCACGGGACTGGGCACTTCAATCACTCGTCTCACCGGCGAACTCATCTTGATAGACGGTGGCTGTTCTAGCAGCATACGCTCGGTCTTGATTGCCCCAGTGCTCTCTCATAAAGGGTCACATAGCGACGAGCCTGTACCTCGAGGGCGTATTCCTCTACCGCAATGCGCCGGCAGTTGGCCCCCATCTCAGTCCGTTCCGCCGAATCCTGTAGCGACCGACGGATAGCACCGGCCAGCGCGTCCACATCGCCAGGCGGGACCAGCAAGCCAGTGACAGAGGGACGCACCATGTCGGGAATACCACCCACCTCAAAACCTACGACGGGGACACCGCAAGACATAGCTTCCAGCACAGTGTTGGGCAGGTTGTCATGAAGAGAGGGTACAACAAAGAGGTCTGCTGCGCTATAGACCAAAGAGAGCATACTATCATTGTACAGGTGGTCCAAGTGCAAGTGCGGAACGCGAGCAGCGATCTCAGATCCCTTCCGGCCCAGAGAAAGC
>Ga0180432_10001836_pt1 | contig 32818 bp, 46 predicted proteins | sample SS_ome_10_FD_132414 | JGI IMG/M metagenome (GOLD analysis project Ga0180432, IMG submission 132414) | Hypersaline lake sediment archaeal communities from the Salton Sea, California, USA - SS_1_MS_2 metaG | ecosystem: Environmental > Aquatic > Non-marine Saline and Alkaline > Hypersaline >...
AGCATAACCCTCTACCCCATGATCACCCCAGCCATAAGCAACTGCGGCCCAGTTAGTATATCCTTCCACGTCATCGACAAGGTTTGAAACGAGAGCCAAGTCTGCCAAAGTAGAGTAGTCATTGGTGCCGTGGTCTCCCCAGTCATATGCCGTCTTCGCCCAGTTGGTATATCCCTCAACCGCAGCAACCTGGCTCGAGACAACGTTCAGAGAAGCGTTTGTAACATATCCATTGGTTCCATGATCTCCCCATCCATAGGCTGTGGCGGCATAGTTCGTGTATCCCTCAAGTGTGTCGACAAGGTTCGAGACGAGAGCCAATGCGGCAAGGGTCGCGTAATCGTTGGTGCTATGATCCCCCCACAGGTATGCTGCGGCCGCTCTATTTGTGTATCCCTGTAATGCAGTGATATCTGTAGCGGATCCGTAGCCATTCGTACTGTGGTCTCCCCACCCGTAGGCTGTCGCCACCCTGGACGTGTAGCCCTGCAACGTCACCACGAGATTGGACACGACGTTAAGGGATGCATTTGTCGTATAGGTATTCGTTCCGTGATCCCCCCAACCATAGGCGGTTGCCACTCGAGTCGTGTATCCCTCCAAGACTACGACCTGATTCGAGAGCACGTCGAGTCTTGTCACGGCAACGTAGTTGCTGATATCGGCCCAATGAAACGTTGTCCCGTCAGACGAAAGCAGGAAGCGCAGTTGCGAATGCGTGTTCGTGACACGCAGTCCACTCGCAGGCAGGTTTGTGCCGTTGGCAAGGTTGCCGTAGTAGTCCCCGTAATGCGTCCCGTGATAGGTGCCTCCCGTCGCTACAGCACTACCCTGGAACTCAAGATCACCGTAGACAAGCATGTGCTTGTACTGCATGCTCACGCCTGACTTGTACATGCTAAGAAATGGCGTGTCGACGCCGAGCGAGACATACCCGGACCCGCCACCAGTCGCAGACCTCACCATCTGCGTGATGCTCCCGAAGCCAGAACTACCGAGCCCGACTTTGATGTTGATATTGCCTGTCTTTTCATCTGCCGGCACTGTCAGATTGATATCGCCTGATCGTCCGATAGCCCCACCGCTTCCGCTCTCAACGTTCATATCGCCGCCCCAGTCGCCGGACCCGGTATCGGTTGTATGCCCGCCACGTATCGTCGTTGCCTTACCATCTCCGCTTGATACGTCATGTCCATGGATGGATACTGCGTCAGCGGCCTCGAATTCTGTGCCAAAGTTCGTCAGGGATCCGCCTACGGCATCGATTCCACCGGCAACAGTGAGCTTGTTCGTTATCGTGACAGCCCCAACATTGACGGATTCTGCATTGGTCAAGGCCTGTCCGCCGAAGTTGGCGGTAGCGCCAAGCGCCCCGCTGAACTGAAACGATCCTTTCACGTCCAGCATAGAGGACGGCGTTTCTCCGGCCGCACCGTTGATTACAACGCCATTTGACGAAACGACAATCCAGTCATTCGTCCCGGCTCGCACGATGCTCTGTCCTGCCGTCTGTGCCGCCTTGAGCACTGCGTCACCCCTGGTCCCGCTGTTTGTGCCTGACACCCCGTACAGGCCGAAGAATGGCCCATTTGTGCCCGTTGACGGTCCGACGTGCATCAATAGCTCGTTTGTAGTGCTCTGGCCGTACCACTCGATGTCGCCAGACGCCACGATGTCGCCGGCGTATGTCATGCCGCCTGTGATGGCTGCGCCGCTCTGCACGGCCAGGCCCCCGGTCAGCAATACCGGCACCGCCGTCGTGGATCCCTCAGAGCATACGTCATTCAGCGAAAAGGCGTTTGTCTGCACATATGATGCGATGTTGGTCCCGTCAATGTAGATTTCGTCACTTACGTACAGCCGATGTACTGACGCGTCGCCGGACAGCACTTCCTTGACCGTGACATCATCGATATAGACACTATCAGACGACGGGGTAACGCGCATCATGAGTCCTGCGGTCGTTTTCACTGGAAAAACAGCCGAGAAATAGCCGGATGCACCGCTTGACCACGTATTGGTCACGCCGCCCATGGTAATGATGATCGTCTCGCTTGAGTCAGATGTCGTGCGCTTCGCCTCTACCTTGTACAGCTTGTTTCGGACCACGTCTACAGCGTTGCTAGGCGTTATGGTGGATAGCTGGCCAATAGGGCAATAGATCTGATTCGCGCTATACGTGGCGTTCGTCAGATTCCATCCGGCCTCGGACCCTGTAAACGTCCCATTGACTGTCAGATTCGTGCTGACATTGCCGGAATTCCCAACAACGATCTCAGAGAAAGTGTTCGATCCTGTCGTTAGGTATCCAGCATCAGCATGGTCGCCCCATGCGTATGCGGTGTTTCCGTTGTCCGCCTTCGTGGTGATCGTGTTAGACACGGCCGCCCAGTACGGATCGGACTCACCGTCCCAGGCTACTGAGTCCATCAGGTTCGAGAACGTCATGAAGAACGAAATGTCCGCATTGGTAAAGATCGCCCCGCCGAGATTAAGCACCCCATTTGTCGATATTGACCACAACGTGGATCCTGTCTTCATGTTGGTCAGCTTCATCTTACCGCTGTCGCTGCCGTCGACATACCATCGCCAGTGTTCCCCGTGGACAACGAGGTCAAGACCGGCGTCATTTGCCGCATTATTGGTTGTCTGCACACGGACGTACGCGCTGCCGTTTGTGTCCGCAACATGGAGTTCCACTACCGGCGCCATGCCAACACCAATATTGCTCTTTGCAAATAGCTTGTCGGCTACCACTTCCCCGTCATAGGCAACAGTGCCTGTGCTCGTATCTGTGACAAGCGTACAATCTCTCAAGCGCAGCGTTCCGGCACTATTTACCACATCGGAAGATCCACCCTCAAAAATGCAATTTTCCGCGTATAGATAGGCGTCACCGTTGCTTGCCAATGCGCCATCGGTTGTCCCGTAGACAGTGCAGTTATACATGTGCAGCGTGTTGTCATTCGACGCGCTGTTATCATAGGACCTAACGCCATACGTGTTTGCCCCCGCCTGTGCGTCTATTCGCGTCCCAAAGCAGTACAAATGCGTCGCCGCTTCTGCCGTGCTCTGATTCTCATGAATCACACCGTACGCAGCCGTACTCCCAGTAACCTTCACCTTGCAGTCGCGAATCTCTCCGCTTGCGTCCAAAAAGCGCATGCCAGTTTGGGCGCCAAGATGCGTATTGTGCAGTACATCAACGTTTTCAATTATTACGCCAGTCAGGACAGTGCCGGCCGACCCGTCAACAAGTATTCCGGTCCCACCGCTCGAGGTGATATCAAGCGTTATGTTCCTTACGGTGCATGTGCTAGCCGTGATGTGGATGTAGTTCTTGGAGTCAGTTATTGACATGATCTTGGTCAGGCCCTTGCCTGCGCCGATCAGAGAAATGCTCTCCGTGATGTCGATGTCGTCTGTGATCGTGTATGTCCCGGCCGCCAGCATGAGGCAATCACCGGCTTCAGCCGCAGCCACTACTGTTTCAATATCGTTCGTCAGCGCCACGTATACGACATTCGCCGGCGCGATTTCCAAAACGGAAAGCGGCCCGTTGGTGCCGATGCCAACGCTTCCGCCTGTGTCAATGTAGATACCCTCTGCGGCGTCCTGGTCGGCGTGTATGTGCAGCGTTGTGCCATCCCCGTAATACCCAGAAGCGTTTGTAGCCGGAAAGGTGCCGTGATTCAGGTTGCTTGTCATAGCCCGGGACCCATCGATCTTTAGAAACGTGAGATCTTCGGCCTCGTATGTCGATACGATGTTGTTGCTTTGGTTGTTGAGTAGCGTGTCAATCTGATTCGTGCTGTAGCTGCTTCCGGCGTAGTTCGTCTTGAAACTGACGGCCAGATTGTTATTTGTCCAATGCACAAAGTTCGTCGTTCCTTCCGTGAAGGTTGCAAACTGTAGATCATTGGTCCCCCATGGCAGCGTTCCGGTCGATGTAATCGTGTCCCAGTTGACGGTTGAGGTCATGGCGTTCGTTGAATGTGTTCCGCCAAGCGGGTTCTTGTCGATGATCGTCCGCCCATCTTTCCACGTGTATTGTTTCCCTGTGCTACGGATGCATATGACCTGCGAAAACAGACTTCCGCGTATTGCCGTGTCACCTGCCGTTAGCGGGAAGTCAACGTAGTTCGTCGCCGTGGATACGGTCCCTGTCGCGACAAACAGACTGACGCTTTCCTCTTCATTCGTGCCGATGCCGAACTTCCAAGTGTCATTTGTTGACGGAAACCAATCATCACCGTCATTGAACAGGTACGCGCGAACGATAGGCGTATCGTACTGATGCGTCGGGACTTCAAACGGATCGTCTTGGGACTGGATATCCAGGCGAATGTTGATCGTCGGATCATCGGACGCGGTGGCTGCGTTGCATCGAATCGCGCACAGTCCAAGCAGTGCTGCAAGTAGTAGTGTCAGTCTGGCTGTCTTCATCATACCCCCGCTTTATACGTAGGCGAATACCCATTCAAATGTTGTCCAGAATTCCGCCTTGATCTGGTATCCATACCAGTCTATTTCAGAAAGTGCCGGTTCTGAACTCCCTTCCGGCACGCCCGAATCAAAGTACGGATCCACAGCCCCGCCGGCCTGGTCCCAAGTCACGCTGCGGCTTGCTGCCGTCTGCCATGATGTATCGGCCGCCACACGGGCGAGCAGTCCAGCAGCAGATACGCCAAGCTCCGAATTCACGTCTCGATAGTTCATTGTCGCACCATCGATCGAGTCAGGCGTTTCTGATATAAAATAACACGCAGCCTTATGCAAGTAGCTGTTGTTTAATCCCTGAACGATTGCTTCTCCGTATGCAAGAGTCGATAGCGCAAAATACACATAATAATTCTCCGGCGATTGTCCGTGGAAGAATACCGCAGCCACATGCCGAGCCACATAATCCTCAGTGATAGATGCCGAGACAGGGTTGTCGTCGACGCACTCAGCGTCATCATGGTCGTGAGAATCCCACAGCGTCGAACTCTTTGTCCCAGCCGATCCATTCCATTGCCTGCGGTACTCGGACGAATGATTGTATGTGTCCCACATTTCGAGCGAAGGCGTCTCATGCGTAGTTTCGGCGCTCCCCCCAAGTTGGCTGTCAACATGCTTTGCTGTGTACCGCAGAAAACTCATTGCGTCTTGTAGATCCTCTATGAGCCACGGACCTATAATGTCGCCTGCCTGGCAATAGCCATAACTCCAACCGCTCGCCGGGTATCCAGACATCGTCGTACGGCGACGCGGATAATTCTGCCCGTTCGTGACGTTCTGCCAAACATCTGACGCAGTCGCATAAGTCGGAATGCTACCATCCGATGAACCGTCATAGTTTGGCATACTCGTTGGAGGACTGCCGTAGCTGCCAAGGTCCATCCAATAATGCTTGCGAGAAACACTTTCTGATATGAGATCTTCGATTAGTTCCTGCTTTTCGCAGAAATAAGCAGCGGCCTGAATGTCATCTCCAGGGACAGTCGCCACAGCACTCAGCGTCGAGTAATTCTGTCCGTATGTTAAAAAGCCTTCGACTGCACCCGTACTCGTGTTCACCAGGTTTCCGTCTGCATCAGCTCGCCAGTATCGCCACGGATAATAGCCATATGCGAATGTTCTAAATACGGGACGCCAACCATGCTCATTCCGAAGTGGGGCATGCGGGAATACTCCGCCCAAATGCACTTGATTCCCTGTAATCGTTCCAAATGGTGCATTTTGTATTGACAGCCATGAAGATCCATTCCACCAATAAGAATACGAACACGTCAAGGTCGTATTCTGCACCCACTGAGTTGAATCTATGCGCCACTCAGCTATGCCACCAATAATGTCAAAACGCTCCTCGAGAGCATTCTCAAGTTCTTGGTAATACGTTACGTCCTGCATGTCGCTCGCACTTGTTATTGGGGTAAAGCTTGCCATCAGTGAGCCCTCACCCAGTCCCATGTCGCGCTGCCAGAATCTGCATCGAGTTGCAGCACCATGTATTGACTCTTGCCGCTTGAACTCGGCAATCCGCCAATAGCCGTCGCCGCGACCCATGTCGGCGCACTTGCGGCCCCATTCGATTGTAGTATCTGCCCGGAACTTCCGGCGCCGATCGTTGTCCATGCCGTGTCATACCAAAGCATGTCCCCCTGGGTCCCGGACGGAAGCCCGGTCCCAAGCTCGAAAGACGTTTCTGCCGCGTTTACCACAATTGCCTTTGTCGCATCCCCGGCGCCAACACCAAGCGCGTCAAACAGCACTTTTGTCAATAGATGCTCCCAGGACGCATCATCCGTCCCGTTCGACATGAGCACGTATCCGTCAGTACCTGCGCCGTGTGGTGGCAGAAAATCATTGCCTTCCTCGTCGGTGTTCAGTTCGATAGTCCACGGATCGGACAAGCTGGGATCCGCACTCTTGGAAATGGAAATGTTTCGGCCAGTGATGGTGTTGAATATCTTCGCGACGGTATTGTACCATTCGGCAGGGACGTTGCATACAACCCCACCGTCAGGAAAATCATCTTTAAGCGGCCACGTCATGACCAAGTGCCTTTCACGTCGCATGTGACGAACACAGCGTATCCATCCGCCTTATTTTGCCGCACAGATTTCGATGCAACAACATTTGTCTGCCCGTTGAATGTGGACGCCGCAGCATCCGCCGTCGTTTGATCCATGGCAGGATACTTGTTGGTGTAGATCGTTCTGGTCCTGGATTCTTGACCGGTCACATAGAACACTCCGTTAAGGAAATACCCTTTCCACTGGTATTCGGTCAGGTATTCCGTGCTCATCCGGATCGGATCCGGCAACGATGTCAACCAACTCATATCAAGCCTCTTTCATGGTCAGGAGTTCTTGCAGCATCTCCTTGAGGCCGGCCGTGTTTTTGGCGATGTCAGTCAGGGCCTTCTGCGCCTCTTCTTCTTTTGCCCTGGCCTGGTACACGCGCCATGCCGCCCGTTCTTTGTCGGTCTGGAAAATCGCTTTGTCTAGGAATTCGGTCTCATATCCGGCCGCAGCATAGGCGGAAAAGCGGTCTTTGTACTGCTCGTACTCCGCTCTGGCCTTTTTCTCCTTTTCCTCTTCCTGTGCCCGTATCCGGAAAAGCGATGGGTCCTTGAATTCTTCCCACGCTTGAGCAGATGCAGACCGCGCGCGCTCGAATATGGCCTCCGCCGTCCCCTTTTCGGCCTGTGATTCCTTCAGAGCCTCGCGCCTGAGCCTTATCTCCGCGCGGATAGCCTTCTCTGCCAGCCGTTCTTGCTCCTTGGCCAACTTCTCAAGGGCTTTCGCCTGTTCCTTCTCTAGCTTCTCTGCCGCTTCCTTGGCACGCTTCTCGTCAATGACCTTTTGCTTTTCGGCAAGGTCGGCCATGATGGCCAATTGCTCTTGCTTCTTCGCTTCCTCGGCAGCAAGTTCCTTTTCGTGCTGGGCGCGGTCGAAGCGCTCGCGTGCAAGCATGCGTTCAAATTCTTTGTCTTCCGCTTCCTTTGCCCGGACACCCTTCTGGCGTTCACGATATTCAGCAAAAGTGCCCGGGCCTATGTCCCCGTAATAACCAGCTATATCCTGTATTCCACGCTTCAGAGAGCCGAAAAACTCGGTCGTTGTCTTTATGACTCCGCCGACCTTCTTTAGCACATCAATGATGCCTTGCGCCCATTCGGTAAGAGTGCCATCCGCACGCAGATCTTTGAGCGCATCAATTATCGCTTTTATATCATCTTTGGCAAGGTCCATGAATTCAGCACCCAAATCAGCCACGGCTAGCTTCCAATTGTCTTTGAGTGTCGAAGTGAGACCTTCGCCAGTCTCGGAAAGCTCATCCATGCCGCCCTTTGCTTTCTCCATTTCTCTGGAGAGAACGGCCCAGATTTGCGCATTAGACGCGCCAGCCTTTGAGAGATCCTCAATCTCTCCGCGTGCTGAACCAGACAGGATTCCCATTTCCTGCAACCGCATGGCTGCTTCACCAAATGGGCGCCCGCTTGCTATGGCAGAATAGGCCCTTCCAACCCAAAAGCTGACCTCTTGAATCTGTCGACCAGATACTGCCGCCGCGTCGCCCAACAACTCTAATGATGCCCGTCCCCCCATTACCCCGTCACTGAAGACAAGTAACTGTCGAGATGCCTGCGCAATATCCCCAAATTGGAATGGAGTGCGGGCAGAGAATTCCTGCAAATCCTTGATATGTGCCCGGGCGTCTTCAAGGTTCCCGAGCAGGATCTTGAATTGAGTCTCGTACCGCTCAAATTCAAAGGCCTGCTTTAGCGCATATCCGAGCGTCCCAGCTACAGCGGCCAGCCCTATAATCGCGCCTCTAACACTGAACAGCGACTTGACCATAGCCTTGGCCCGCTGGTCAATGTTCTGGCGCATCCCCTGGAATCTGGCATTGATCCGAGCAATAGCCGCAGCGGTGGCGTCCTTGATCCGAATCCAAAAACTGAGTTCTTCTTGTGCCATCGCTACGCCTTTTTGTCGGGCATCTGATTAGGGTTCCCGCCGTGATCCTTGATGATCTGAACGCGGGCTTTCGTCATATCCTTCACTGCTTCGCCGACTGGATCGCTCAGACGACTCGCACCGGGAGAACCGGCCATGGCGGCGTCGTGTGCAACTGCTTTCATGTACGATTGTGCGCATGCATCTTTTGACGTGCGCCACAGCCAGTATTCAGGGTCTGTTCCTGTGATCGATGCGAGCTCATTGACGATTGTGTGCCAGTCAATGCCCTGGGGGAGTTCGGTCTCTTCCTCCGCGCGCTCTTCGGGCGTTTTCTTTTCTTCTTCTGGGACAAAGACAGGCGGAAGCACTTCCTCGATCGCCGCATTGAGTTCTTTGTGCCCGCATGTCAGGCGTCGGGACCAGTGTTTGACTGCCGCCTTTGCTTCCTGGAAATCAATCAGGTCGGCCAGTGTCCGTCGTTCAGGAACGGAAAGCAGATCCGATATGACGTGCTTCACAAACCCCTTCGCTGTGACGATAGGGGTTTGGAGTCCGCGCCCGTGTGCCAGACAGAAGGCCAGCGCGTAATAGCGGATACTCCCACGAGTCTTGTCAAACCATGGGAGTCCGTATTCCTGCCACCAAGCGGACGAGCCAGCCGTGAATGGCCACAGGTAGACGTTGCCCACCTTGACAGGCCGGTCCATCTGCGCGAGCCTTTCCCCGGCTGTGGGGTGTTCTACGGCGCGACCGAGCTTGTCCAGCCACATGATTTCTTCGATTGTCGGTTCGATCAACCAATCCCGCCTAAGCTCTGCAATCTCTTGCGCCGCAGTCTTGCAGAGTTTAGGCTTGGCTATCATCTCCACGAGTCCTCGGGCTAGGTTTGGCTATCAAGCTCTTGACTCTGGCGATAAGCTCGTTGCCTTCTTTCTCGTCAATGCTCTCAACTCCGCGCAGATGGCCAAGCGCCTTTTTGACGTTATATCGATCAATATCCCTCATCACTCAATCCTTCCCTGTTGCGCCAGCCTAGTTGCGCCAGCGGGTGATAGTATGTGTATCCGACAGTGTCAAAATCCTTGTTGTCCCCACCGTCAGGACTCGACAACAGATCCCAGTTCGATGGCACGCTCGCAAGACTAGGCACGCCAGAGAAATCGAAGACGACTTGTTCGCGGCCGTTTGAGTTCTGACCAGCCAAATGCAGCCCTGCTCCATCCGGTTCGTCAACATGGTCACACTCAAGCGTGTACGTGAAACTGCGCTTGCCGCAATTTGCGTTTGCCTGACCGAACATCGTCGGGACCCCGAACTGCGCCGCGATGGTTATGGACGCCGTATACGTTGCAGGCGGCTGCGAAGACGCGTTATGCGCGTTGTCATCGTGGTTGTGCGCCGTGACACTCAGCCGAGGCCATGCGCCGGCGGCACACCGGATCTGAATTCTTGTTATACAATAACTATTGCTGACAAGGCCGAGCGTCGGAATGTACAGATTTCCGCTTTCTTCGGTACATTCATACTCCATCGCGATTTCATTTCGGGCGTTGTGCAGTTTTGCTGCCGCCTCGTCACCGTTGGCTTTCCAGCCTTGCGCCCGGTCGTTCAGATCGTTGTTGACATTGTTTTGGGCAATCCAGTTGTTGCCTATGCTCAGAAGGTCTACCGCTGTCGGTCCGCCAAGATTTTGATCAGCCATTGATCATCTCCTATTTTGTGTTCTTGTTGTAAATCACGTCAAAGAGGAATCTCACATAGTGGAGATGGACGTACTCTTCCTCGTTGACCAGAGCCACATACGCGTCGTCGTATTCAGGCTCACCCATGATCTGGAACGTCGTCACATTCGGCTGAAGGTGATTCTGGTCCGCCGCCGCCGGGAAATGTCGCTCAAGCTGATCAATGAATTCCGCAGCCCGTTCCTGTGTGTCAAACTGCCCGTTGAGTATGCCAGCCTTACGCCACGGCCCTTGATTCTTGGCCAGAGGATAGTTTACACGCTCACGATCATTGCTGCCGCCGGGCCCCGACAGGCGAAACACGATGAAATTCAACTGAAACACATCGTCGCCAGGCATTGGAAGGGTCGCCCCTATTCGCGAAGACTCCGGCGGAAAGTTCATCTTACGCACGATATAGTTCAGACACGTCTCATTCGCTGTCAGAAATGGTCCCTTTTTCGCCATATCACACCCTATCAAATACACGTCCGATCATCCGAACGTATCGCTTCACGTTGTCATCCCTGGCACGCACAATGTACCTATTGCCTGCCCTGGCTCCTTTGGATCGAGTGATCTCCCCCCAGTTGCCTTCGTGCTTGTGCATTATTGGCGCATAGATCCCGGCCGGGGAGTTGATCGGTACAAAGCATTTCACGTAGTCGTTTCCGACTTGTGTCGTAAGATGCGCCACAATCCCGCCACGAATACCCTTCAACTCAGGGCTGTTTCGTTGCGCTTCTCGCTTCCAGTGCAATCCTACATCCCGAAGCCGCGCCGGGAGGTCAGCTTTGACCACTTTCGGCACGCGTTTGAGCCGGGATATTGCCCTTGTGAAATTCGGCGATGTGATCGAGATCTGCATTACGCCGCCGCCTTCTTTTCTGCCCTGTATTCCGCTCGCCTTCTCTTGTATTCGCTCTCTCGTTTCCTGGATTCCGTCACCTCTCCCTTGAGAACAACGGCGAGGTAGTGTCGGCAGTTCGGATGAAACAACCCGCTTTCCCTGGCGTCTGCTTCAGTTGGGAATCCCGGTGTTGCACCGGTAAGGCTCAGCATTCTTCCAACCCAAGGCACACAGAAATCACAAATCGATCGCGTGAACCCACCTTCCACGGTAACTAGATCATGTCCGGATTCCGTCAGGACATCCGCGTATGTTGCCCTGGCCGCGTTTGCAGAAACCGTTTTCGACAGCATGTTGAAGTATGAACGCGTGTTCCACGTCCTGCCGGCACGGTCAACAAACTGCCATCCAGGCCTGACCTCTGCCAAGCGCGCAATCAATTCCCGCGTCATCTGCTCCTGCGTCATACCGGTAGCCGAGCCGAGCCTCATAACGTCCCTGTGTGCGGCACGCAACGCCGTGATGTCATTTTTCAGCATGCCGCCCAGCGCTGCGTTGACTGCGGCCAGACGTTCCGGGTTGCTCGGCGAGAACTCGGCTACCATATCGCGCAAGAACTTCCGGTCAAACTGCGACCAAGTCTGATTGTAGCTGCCGGCCGGAAGATCGTCTATGGCAAGCCTTCGCCATTCCCTCGCCGTTTTCGTGACGGCACGCCGGCCCCAGACATCCACCTTGCCCTGCAAATCCTTGTACAGTTCGCCGATTTCTTTGTACAGGTTGTCCCGGACGTAAGCGGCGGCAACGAAATTTTCTTTCTTAGCGTAGCGTATGATGGTCAGTTCCGCGCGATCGCGAGCCTTCAAAAGCACTTGGCGCAAACGGGCAGAGTTCTCCTCTGTCATCGCGTCAATGATCTTCAGTCTCGCTTTCTTGCTCATCCTCGCGTCACCTTGATCATGTTGCGGCCCAACCAGCGTTGCACGTGCGCCGGAATCTGGATACCCCTCAAGTCCGCGCTTTCCGCAACCTTCTTTCCTTTCTTCGACACGCGTACCGGATTCGGTGACTTCCCCTTCTCTGGGTATATTTCAGTCAACAGATACAGCGCCATTTCGTACACGGCATAATCATCTCGAGGGCCAAGCTCGTCCGAATCTGTCGGCGTTGCCATTATTCGGCCTTGATTCAGCTCAAGGGTCCGTTGTGCTTCTCGCAGTCCGGCAAGACGACGAGTGTCGTTAATGTCACGCCACTTTTTGCCACGCAAATTCTGTTTCGGGTCAAAATAGGCATCAGCCTCTGCAACGGTGACGGTCAACCTGTTTGCGTTGTCGGCATCATATGTGTAACGACCGAAATCAGTATATGGCATGCCTGCTCCCTACAAAAACGCCCGGGCGTCCCGGGCGTCGCATTCAACAATGAAAGCCCGGTCAATCAGTCGTCATCGCCACCGACGGCCATTAACTCGCTGACCTTATCGACAATCTCACGTTTCGTCAGACTCGAATCAATCTGGTCTCGGATTGCATCATACATCGGATGCTCAATGGCGTCCATGATGTCAGCCTTTGACATAGTGGCGTCAATCATCGGACCATCGTCAGGTTGCGCGACGGGTTCAGGCGCATTTTCCGCAGTCTCTTCCCATCCGTCCTTTTTCCAGTCATCCAAGTCAGACTGATTGATCTTGACTGGCCCCTCTTCGCCCCTCTTAACTAGCGCGATTGGTAGTGCTCCCATCTCGTGTCCCTCCATGAATCATTACAGTTAAGGGGTCCGCCCCGTATCGAAGCGGACCCCGCGAGAACTACTTACGGCCGGTTGCCGATGGCAATCCACCCCATATTGGTCATGTCAGCAACAGCAACGGCCGTTCTAGGAACTGCGCTTGTTGCCGTTATGTTGAATGACGAGATGGCAGCATTTGTGATGTTGACCAGCGTCGACACATCGGTGTTCTTCCAATAGAAGCTCACTTCAGGTGCCGCACCAAACGCATGCGCAAAGGTCACGAGAGGCTGGCCATTGGTAGCAACACCCTTCTGGATCATAAGCGCATTCGTCGCATTCGGGCCAACGGCCACATACTTGCTGTCGAGCGTTATCTCGTCGATTCCGGTCATGACACCAGCAGTGCTGATATCCCAGTCACTGGAATCAAGAGCAATGGTCTCGTATCCGCTGCCGATCGTGGTGGCCGCGGCCGCCCGGATCACTGTTCGGTTGGTCCCGTTCACGTAGGCTTTCAGATCCACAGCACCGTCAACGTTGTTGCTGGTTACGTCGGTAAACACGAAGTCTACGCCTGCGAACTGGATGCGTCCGACACTTGCTGTCGGGAAGGCACTTGCACCAATGACGAACTTGTCGTTGTCGGCCATGCTGTTGGTCGGGTTGTCGCTCTCAAGCAAGAGCGTTCCGAGCGTTGTGGCATCGTCGTCGAACGTGATCCGCCACTGCGCGTCTGTCGCGTTATCCTGAGTCTCTCCGTTCTCGCCTGCCATGCCGTTGGAATCAAGCACAAGAGCGGTTGTCATCGTCCCAGCTTGCTGGACCTTGAACGTGATCGATCCGTCTTCCGTGCCGTCGCTTGCATCAACAATTGCCGCCTCAATTAGCGCATTTGTGATCAGCTCTGGCGCGTCGTTGTAGGCCACGCAAAGCCCGATAACGATCTTGTCATTATCGGCAATATTCGCGTACCCGTTCGTTGACAGCAGATTAAACGTCAACAGTGTCGCGGCATCATCGTCGGCTACGATCTGAATCAGCCCATCTGTGGCCGCGTCGATTTTCTCGTTGTTGGTCCCGAACGTGCAGCCACTGTCTCCCCACCCAGCAAAAAGCAGGTGCGGGACGGCTACCGCAAGGATCAACGCTGCAATGGTGTATCTTTTCGTCATTCTATCAGCTCCTCGTTTGAGTCTTTCACGTCAAGCTGCCAGCCCGCGCGGGCATCACAGCACACATCCACTTATCCCTGAAGCAGGCAACCTCCCTCTGGCACAATCACGTTCCCACCAACAAACACGTCAAACAGGATGTATTCACCGTCACCGGTGTCATCGTTGTTGATCGTGGATTCTCGGGTCACCCGCAAAGAGATCCCCTCGAATTCTCCAACAGAACTCGGATTACCGGTCTGCGGTACAGGCGCAATCAGAGCCCGAGCAACGGCGTCCGGGTGGAAAATGACATTCTCCTGGCATGCGGCTTTGAACGTCAAGGCAGCCCCGTCGCCAGCCGTTACAAGATCAGCGCTCACGGTGGGCGTGATGCTAAAATCGCACTCATTGCCCGAAATGGTCGCATCTGCCGTCAGCGTGTACACGGTAGTGTCACCAGCAACGGTGAACCGGCATCCCTTTTTCGTGGTGCCAGTTGCCGCCGTGAAGCCGTCGACGTGAAGCGTCGAAGACGCAAGCGTCGGCGTCCCATCTGTCAGTACGGTCCCGGTCACATATCCACGATCCTGCGTTGCCGCCTGGTTGGATGCGTACAGATTCATCTCGTAAATCTGCGAGAACATCGCGTACCGAAGCGCGCGCGGCTTTTCCTCGCCATAATCGCGGTTGATGAATTGCTGTAGCTGCAAGAAGTTTGCCGCAGCCGTCGAATTGAGGATTCCGCTTGACCCTGCCGGCGCCAGCTCGCTTTCAAACATGGTCTTCCATGCCGCGGCGAGATGAGCCAATGTCGAAGGGCTATTGCCCTCTGTACCCGCAACATTTCTTGCAAAGCCAGGCACCAGGATGTTGTGGATCAGGTACAAATCAACATCCTGCGCAAGCGCAATCATGGCCGGTCGCACAACCTGAAGAGTGAAATCATCGACGTTAAACGTCATTTCCTGCGCAGTCAGTTTGTGTTTCACATAGGCCCGATGGGCGATGCTAACGTCAACGCTTTGTTCGCTGATGTCGCTCGTGGTGAACGGCCCAGAACCATCATGTCTGTTTGCCGTCATTATCGGTCGTTTCTTGACCGTCACGGTTTCGCCAACTCTCTGTGCGAACTTCTGTTCAATCCTATCCGGAATCATCCCGGCCGCCACTAGGGACCCATGAAATTCAATTGCCGCGTCCCGGGCAACCAGGGTCGTGTTTTGAAATGTATTCGCCATGTCCTCCGCTCCTGTTTGGCTCCGTTCCGCGATTAGCGTGCCTGCTTATCCAACCACGCCTGTCGCTCCTTTGGAGACATTTTTGCCACTCTCTCTTCGTCATTCTTCGGATCTACCGTCCTGCCATCCTTAACAACAGGATCGCCAGATCCGTCCGGCGCACCCTCTGCGACGAGCACGCTAGCATGTGTCTGTTCAAACAATACGCGGGTCGCTTCGATTGCGTTCTCATCATCTAGGTCAATCGCCCCAAAGACTTGATCCACAAACAAGCGCCCACCGCCCTGCGGCAGAGCTTCTGAAAATCGGTAGCTCGCCGCTATCTCATCCAGCTTGTGAGTACGCGCCGCGGTCGCAATTTGATCTTCGAGTTCCTTGATTCGGGCTTGGCTTTCGAGGACAGCTTTCTGCGCCTTCTTTAATTCTGCGCTCTGCTTTTCCACGTCAGACATCCCGGATTCCCGGATCTCTTCGAGCTGAGTCTGCATTTCGGCAACCTGCTCTTGTAGCTTCTTCTTGTCGTTAAAGAAGGCCGCCGCCTTCCCCTGTTCAGCCTTCAACTGCTCTTGCATTTTGGCAAGCGATTCCTCGCCTTCCTTCCGCGTTTCAGCAATCATGGCTTCTGCCTTGGCCCGCGCCGCGGCTTCATCAAGACTGTCGTCTTCCGACATCAACCACTTAATCAGTTGCTCTACGGTCATGCGTACTCTCCGCGCATTCAGGGCTGCGCAACCCGACACGATGTTGATTGGTCACCGTGAACCATAAGGGCTGTCCTGGCCGCCCTACGCCAACCCCGCGACGTGCGGTAAAAGATGAGATCGAAACAGGTCAACAAAAAAACGCCGCTTGGAGGTATGGCCCCATACGGCGTCTCGAACTCGTCAGCTTTACTGATCAGGCAAAGCCTTCGTCAACCTGTTTCGCTCGGCTTTACATGATCAACCTCGCCATTTTGATAGTTCTCTCATGTCTCGGATATCATTATTGCACGTTTGCGAATTCCGCGCAAGAAGTTTTTTCCGGCCTATTCTTCTTCCTCATCTTCATCGAAAGGCGTCGTGTCTGGCGTCAGCATTTCGAGAGAGACGCTTGGCTCAAAGACTTCTATGGCAGCAAGGATAGCCTTTTCCTCGTCAGGGTCCACTTTGCCGGTCCCAATTTTCTTGAGACGCTCATAGAGCTTGTTGAGGATGAATCGCACCATTTCTGGCGGCATCTGAACGGATGATGCCGATGTGATAGCGTCAAGATCCTCTTTCAGCGAGCCGACCTCAAGTGCTCTGTTGTACTTCGGCGTCCACTCGGGGAAACGATCGTCCCATTCATGGCTGATCTGGACGGCCTTCTTTTCGGCCGCTTCAAGAATATCCGCGCGTTCTTTGACCACTTCTAAGATGTCCTGGAAGTCAAATTCCTTTGAAATCCCACTTTGCACCTGCTTAGACGGGTGTTGATGTATGAGACCGATGGTCCCATACATTTCCTCGACGAGTTCCTTGATCTCCTTTCGCATGGATTCGATCCCAGCCGAATCTGGCATTATATACCCCGGGACCTGGTCTTCTGGCTCCAAAAATACCGGATAGTTGAATCCCATGAGCAATTCGGCAGCTCTAGCTTCCGTGACGTTCAACGCGCTTGCTGCATTTTTCAGGATGCTGATTGGCAGGTAGATCTGCGGAAACACGCACCGGAAGAAATTGGCGTAATTTGCGCTCCCGAGGTTCATGATTGACCGGTTGACGCCCTCCGTATCGTCGAAAAAGTGCGGTTCGTCCGAAATCTCCCCAACTGGGAATATCGGGATTTTGCCGTAGTTGTATGCTTTCTCCTCGGAAGACACGATTTTCGACATGTCATCTTGATCGTACCAGTATTTTGTCACCTTCCCTGGCTCCCATAAGCTACGGCATTTGACTGTTGTCGCCTCGAATCGCGGATCATCGGCCCTGTAGTCTTCCCATTCGATCAGGACCCATTCAACTGTCCCGTCGCTCGCAATTTTCCAGTCCACTACGCTTCGAGGGGATAAAACGGACCAATATGGCCTGATTTTCTTTCGGTCCTTTTCCGCTTGCGTCAATTCCACTCCGGCTATATTCGGAGCGTCCACCCTGATCCAACACCAACGTGCCACTGTCAAATAGCTGTTGACCTCCATCATGATCTGTTGCAGAGAACGCCCTGTCCGGCTGATGTCCTCGGAGATCTCCGTATTGAGATCGTCGCGCATCACAGCTTCAGAGAAGGTGTATTGGTTAATCTTGTTTACAATGCGAGCGAGATACGGCAATGCGTGCGTTTGCTGTTTGCGTCCAGTGACATTCCGATTTTCATACGTCCCGCCCTCCCATTCAACAGCGGTTTCGCCTGCAAACCGAGACAGCCGTTCATCGATGTACGGTCGGCCGCCATGCCATCCAAGGATATTGATTGCAAGCTGTTCGTCCCGTGCGACAAGAATTTTGTGTTTCCGTTCCGCTATGATATCGAATTCTGTTTTTTCTGGCATGACTATCTCCGTTACGGAACGGCCATGATGCCGCCCTTTGGTTTCGTCGACTCGTGATAGATGATAGCGGCCATGTCGCAAAAGTCATCGTGATTGCCTTCTGGATGTGCCGCGTGTTGGTCGATAAACATCTGGTTCCATTCCCCTTTCACCAAGTGTACGTGTCCAGCCTCAAAAATGGGTTCTTCGTCTGCGCATTTCGCCACCTTGTCACCAGGTAGCTTACTTTTTTTGACGATGCGATGTCCATGCAAAATCTTCTTGAGCGTCGTGTACGCGTCCTTGTATGCCCCGAACGCCTCGACGTAGACGTGGACGCCTGGCCCGTCTTTCTTGGCCGTCTGGCGGATCTTGACATCTCGCAAAGGCGCTTCCCATTGCCCCCAAACGACATCCTTGATCCACAGGTGAAGGAATCCGAATTTGTCCATAGTCACAGTCCCGAGCCCGCCCACGGTGTAATCCGGATCATCCTTGACGCGTTCTTTCTCGCTGCTAGCCAGATCCCAGCATCTGATATATGCCACGTTCGGGAATTCCGAGTCATCGTCGTGGATCTGGATTCCGGTCACGTCGAATATGTTCCCGGATGCCGGCAGCGGGTTACAGTCCAGCAGCGCAGACGCCCAACTCTGATTGATCGAGTACTCCATACGGTACCAGCTCGGAGGGTAGAATTCCTCGAACAGATAGCCGCCGGTCCATATGCCGTCCTCTCCGTACACCTTGGCCGGGAAGCTCAATCTGGTAAACTTCGGGAAGTCAGGATCCTCTTTTTCGCGTTTCCTGGCCCTCTGCCGCGGATCGTCGATGTGCCAGGACGTGGCGCAGAAAATGACGATGTGCACGGGACCCAGGCGGGTCATAGCGTCTGTGATGGCTTCCCATACCTTGTCACGTTCTTTGTCAGACCGTGCCGATGCTTTGCTCTTCAGGAAATCGTCGATGATCAGCAGACGGGCGCCTTTACCCATGATCTGGCCGCCAAGAGGCACGCAGACGACCTTTCCCGTGCTGTCCTCAATCTTCCACTCTTCAACCTTGTCCTCTCCGACCTTGATTTTGACCTCTGGAAACAGTTCCTGGTATTCAGGGCTGCGGATGATGGCTTTCGTATCATGGGAGAATCCGTGTATCAGGCTCTCGCCGTATCCAGTCATGATGATATCCGGATTCTCGGCCGCCATGACACCGAGGAAAAAGGCGGGAAGAGCGCGGGATACCAGGTCAGATTTGCCGTGCCGGTACGGAACCTCGATGTCAAGGTACGTGGATATGCCGTTCTTGTAGTCTTCTATGGCATCGTCGATCGAATAGCAAATTGCCCGGGTGTGGCGTCCAACCTTGAAATCCCACTTCTGCCACCATACAAATTGCACGAAATGGAGGAAACTGCGTTTTGCCCGGCGCCGAGCCTGCTCACGCCGGATCCTGTGTCTCTCCTGTTTCGCCCAGGATCTTACTAAATCGTCGTTCTTGCTCTGCGAGTTGTTCATCAGTAAGGTTTTCAAATTCTCCGCCACTTCGCGAGACATTCACGTCATGTCGGTCCCGCCATTCGGACGGCTTCCGGTTCTTCAGCCAGAACTTCTGCGCTTCCACGCTCCCCCGCACAGTCCACTTTTTCCGCTCTACCCTAAGCGGTTTAGCCTCTCCATTCCCCGTCTTGAGAGCTACAACCTTTTCTTCGGTAACGGTTTCCGTCCGGCAGTTTCGAAGCAATTCGTTTTCGACCTCCATGTCGACAGGATCTTTCCCGCGCATAGCGGCCTGCCTGAATTCAGGATATTGCTCGGCCCACTTGTAGTAAGTCCGCTCGTTGATCCCCAGGGCAACGGCTATCTCTGTGTCAATTTTCCCTGCGTATGCCAGTGCCTGGACGAGAATGGGCATCCGGACGGGGTCGTACTTCGGCGGCCGGCCTACGGGGCGATTGGGCTTCTCAGCCTTTGGTTTCGTGGCTTTGGGCTTTTTCTTTGGTTTCGGCCCCGGCTTCTTCCGCACCTTTGGCTTCTTCCGCCGTTCCTCCGCTGTCCTGCGGGCTCGCTTCCCCCTGGTTTTCTTTTTCGGTTCCTCTGGCATCTTGGCTGTTCCTTCCAATGTCCATATCCTTGCCCTCGGCCGGAAAAACATACTTCAACGTATAGTCAGTCAGCCCAAGCGGATCAACACGCGCAGAAAGCGCCTCGATCGCTTCGGACAACCTGGTTATGTCCGCCCTCGTCGGCATCACTTGGCTATCCGTTTCGCGGGTTGGATTGTTGCTTTTCGTGTTCTCCCCATTTGGTTTCTGGCATCCACAGGCCCCAGGCCTCGCAATAGATAACGCCCATAGGTTCCATTTTCTGATGACACCGCGTATGGTCGCGTCTCTGCATTCTCTCAGTCCAGAACAGTCGGAATTTCCGCACGTTATAACCCACTGATACGGGCCGAAGTCAAAATCGATGGTCGGCCTTTCTCCGCACGGACAAGGAAGCAACGTTTCTTCTCTGCGTACAAACCCATCCCAGTCGCGCTGAATCCTCTTCCCGCAAGACATACAAAACACATCGCAATCGTTCATCCCATTGACGAACCAGCGAGTTTGTCCGCATTCGGTTTTCCACTTTTCGCCGTCTTCGCTCTTCCACTTGCAGGTCTGCTCCGCAGCATTCACGGCTCTGGAATCTGAGGCATCCGCTTTGGCTTTCGCGTATTTGCAAACAAGCGCATACCAGTTCTGCACAGCTTGGTCTACATCACCAAACGCCCTGAATCTCGTCATCTCATGGCACTCGCCATTCCGGCATTTCACACTCCACCAGCGTTTGACATGCTCCTGATGCGGAAGGTCATCGGTCTCGACCATTGTCGGGAATGCGCCACAATGCGGGCATCGGATCACATCCGAGTCATCCGCTTTCCATACAACAACTCTTTCCTTGTCCTTCATGGCTCCTTTTCCCCTTTCGGATTCCGCCTCTCTTTTGATCGATTCTCCGAACGCCTTCACCATGTTCAATATCTTGATCATTTGGCATCCATCACGAAATGCTTCTTCAATAACCGCCATATCTCACTGGCCACGGACCCGCAAATGTCCGCAAGGTCTTCCTCTAACGGCTCGTTTTCATGCCAGCCTTCTAGAATGTTCATCCATTTTCGTTTCGTGAATCTCCGGCGATTAAGCTTCGTGTACCACGTTGCCGCATGAAACGCCTCGTGTACAATGATGAAGGTGCTAACACGATTCGCCGTAATGCATACCAAAATATCTCGGTTTCCCTTGTTCGCCAAGCAGCAAGCAGACCCCACATCAGCAGGTGTCGGAGTCTTACAGACGCGCTCAACATACGCATTCAGCTTTTTCTCGTTCTCAAAGACCATCAGCCAAAACTTGCAATTGGCGTTTTCGATCTGCATTTTGAATCGCTTGGTTCTCATCCGAGGTTCTCGACTACTCTGCACGGCTCTGGATTTACCTCGAACCGGACAGCCTTGATTGTCTCCGCGCCTGTCAGTATTGCCTTCATGATCCGATGCCGGCCGTCCATGAGTTCCCCGTCTTCGTCCAGGATGATGGGAAAGGACAAATCAGCATTCTGTATGGCCTTGACGTGCATCACCATCTCTCTAAGCCGGAGCTTGTCGTACGAGTCTGATACATCCAAGTGGTCAAGAGGTATCTCCATCACCGGCAGCTCCCGCGCAAGTTCAATAAGCCTCGGCACCGACCATTGATGGCGACCGAGTATTGCCATCTGCTGATTAACCGGAACTTCTGGAATTCTCAATCTCTGTCTCCCTTCCAATCTTCCGAATCATCGGAATCCGTGTTGATCTCGACAACCTTCGCCCTTTCTGTGGTGGCCTTGATGTCAAGAAACTGCGCACGTATCGCATCCCCCTGGAGTTGAGTTCCGATGTCCATGACCGTCACACGCCCGCCATCAAGGTCGTACCCGTGCAGGTAGAAGCACTGGAAATGCTCAGACAGAATAGCTTTCAGTTGTTCTGGTGTGATCATTCGTTCCCATGCTCCTCCCCTGCTGCATTGGCCCTTTCATTCCGCCATTTCTCGACATTGCGTGCGTGCTCTCCTGAACCTTTCCGTCTGCACAATCTAGAGCACACAGGGCAGATATGCCCATCACCAGATTCCGAGTCAGCAAGGACAGCTTCTCGCACCGTTCCTACCCATTCGCAAGATCCGGCATCCTGTCCGCTGCATTCCAATAGGAAATCTGGAACATCTTCCGGAGGAAACCGACGATCACCGGCAATCCAGTTTTTCGCTTGCTGTATCCATAGAATGATATCGTTGCTGTGGTGGCTGTCGCCGTAGAATCTCGCATAACGCTCGTCTTCGCATATCTGTTCCATTTGAGCCATGATTCTCTGATAGTCGCGTTGCGGTTTGCGCAGCTCTTCCGTCAAGGATTTTACGGCAACGCGCAACCCGTCGCGTGCATCAGACTGGTTCAGTTGGTCTTCCATGATCCACAACAGACTGAGCCATATCCCTCTGAGCCCTTTCCAGATTACGGTCTGCGTCCCAGTGAAAAAACACCGGCTTTCCATCTCTGCGTACTCATGATATGCAGTCATGAGCGTTTCCATTGATTCCAGCTTCATGGCATTCTCCTCGGGTCCTGCGTGTACATCTCTGTCTGTCGCGCGTGCTTCAGCTTGTTGAAATGGGCGCATCCTGCGCTGGCATTCAGCTTCAGGCAGTGTTTCGTCGGCTTCTGGCATACACCTGTTACCGGCTGTCCTACAGGGGTGAAACACCGCGGCTTTTCATTGTTGCTCGACATAGATGCTCCCTCTGTTCTTCTCGACTTCTCGTTGTGATTCCCGGCACTTCAGAAGCAGTTCAACCGCGTCATTCAGATTGTCAGACGAGACGGCGAGCAACGGCTTGCGTTTGGACTTCTTCCCCCAGAGAGTGACAATCACTTTTCCAGGAAATTCAGCGACGGCCGCATGGGCTACCGCCTCATCCGTGCCTTTCAGCTTCTCAAGCACCATATCAACCTCTTCACGCGTCATCTGTCGGCCCTCTCTTCCATTGGATTCCGGCGGCGCCCACGGAAAAACACCGCATGGCCCCGCTCCTCAAGCAGTCGTTCCATACCCGAAAACGTGATGTAGCAGTCCCCATGATCGCCCCAATCGCGACCCCAGGAGTTCCGAATCAGGAACCACTTTTTCGACAGGGATACCCCGCGACACAAAAAGCAGTGCCGCCCCGTCACATCGCCCGTAACCTTCACAAACCCAGAACGATCCGGGCGATTCATGCCCGAATACCATTGCGTGGCCATGACCGCCGGTCCTTCGTAAGCTATTCCCATTATAAGGTCTTGCAACCCAAACGCCCAATGATATGACTCAAACCAGCCGAGGCGTTGCGCGAACTTCACCCCGGCAAGCATGCTTGTGCCTTCGTACTGTGGGTCAGCGCCAGGGTATGATCCGCCGGGCCATTTGTCCGATGCTTGTGCACCCCAGTATATTACGGTCTTCGCGTACTGCCCGTTAATACCAGGAACTTCAACGGGTTTAGCTATGAGTTCGTGGGCGATGGCGTATCCGACACAGGCCCCCTCTTTCCCTTGGTCAAGCCATCGCCGGCAGGGCCAGCGCCTGGACTTCCGCGGCTTGTCTGAGAGCCAATCCCGGATTCCGAATTCGCGGCTTCGCCCGTCTTCCTCGAATATCAGGTCAAGGCGTGGGTCTGATGTCTCTGAACCGTCGCGTAGTTTCATTTTGTGCCTTTCCCGAATTTGGCAAGATCCTTTTTGATGAGATGCGGACGGTCGCAAAGCAGACTTTCAACGTCTGATAGAAACGCTTCCCAATCAACTCGGCTTTCAATGTTCGGATCGTGATTCATTTTGCCGACCTTCCAAAAATCAACAAATGGAAGAAGCTCTTCGATTACGCGGAGCGCTTGGTCTGGATAGATTACAGGCTCAACGCTAACCCATGTTTTGATGCCACGCTTATGAGCTTCCATTACAGCCGCTTTTCGGTCTGATAATGGTGCCGCGTTTGGCTCCCATTCATCAGCGTCTTTCTGGCTGGTTAGCAGTATCGTTGTCGCAAATTTCCACCCGTGAGCCGCTACAATGTCGAAATCCCGACACGCTAAAGTACCGCCTTTCGTTAGGATCTGCACGCGTAGGTCGTTGGCTGCGAGAATCTCTAGCGCCTCTCTCGTTAGATTATTTTCGAGCCCGAATTGATATGGGTCGCACATGAAACAACAAAGGATTTCTCTTTCATCCCCTTGTAATTCGATCGCGTCCGCCCGAAGCTTTTTCAGAAGGTCCTTTCTCGGTTCGGCGTTGGCATGATACTGCTCTGGTGTCATCCTGCGTATGGGAGGGCAGTAACAATACTTGCAACCGTGTACGCAGCCCGTGTAAAGGTTCAATGCAAGTTCTGAGTATTCTCTTGCCTTTCCGCGGGGTTCGTATACGACTCTCATGATGTGACTCCTTTCGGTTCGAGACGGATTCCGAAGTACCTCGTCTTTGAAGTCCTGTTTTCGGCTTCCTTAATCTCTATAGGTATCATCGCATAATCATAACTCACTGTCAAACAATATCTTACATATTTCGCCAAGGCATGCGATTGGAGAATTCTAGCATTGCCAGATAACCCAGCCATTCCTATTAGACGGCACCCAGTTGCGTCTTTTCCGGGCATGTTCGTTTGACCAATTGTCAGAAAGACAGTCACCGCTGATTTCTTGTTTTGGAGGACGGCGATATAGTGATTCCATGGAAATCCGTACGTATCTATGTCAACAATGTCATATGGGAGAGGTCCGGAATTCAAGGCCCTAACGCTATCCATTTTGATTAAGCCTGGTCCGCCTTTCTTGTCAAAGCCTTGATACTGGATATCGAAGTCTTTTCTGAGAGTTCGCCATATGACGCCTTTTCCTGCGCATGCATCGCACACAATCGGATTAGTCCCGGCGTGGTATTTCAACAAAAAATACCTTCTGAGTTCAAGTTTTGCGCGAAGGTTCCCGTTATCCCGTTTGGTCGCCATAGCTCGTCTCGAAGAAGTCTTCCTCTGTTTGTGATTGCCGGATAGCATTTAGAGCGTCTGCTATTTTGTGCATTTCGTGTATAGGCACTCCGATTAGAGTCCAGGCCATTTTCGGAGGCTGTTTTGTGCTATGATCAATGAGTTTCGCTTGCTCGCTGTCACGCCAGAATTGTTCTGTTAGTTCATCATCCTTAAACCCCCAGTCCGTAAGATCTTCAATCTCGAAATCGTTCGACAGCGCATCCCAGTCCCATTGACCGACGTTCTTGTTGAGCCGGATGTTCAACTCGCGTTCCAGCGCTAGGTCCAGATTGACGGTTACGGTCGGCACCTTTTTCTTGCCGAGTTCCCGCCAGACCTTTAGGCGTTGGTGTCCGCCCACGACGATATCCTTTCGGTCAGGATGTGTGTTCACGATCACCGGATCGACAAAGCCAAAGCGCAAAAGCGAGGATTTCAGATGTTCATACTGATCAGCCGTCATCTCGCGCGGGTTGTACTCGGCGTGTATCAAGTCATCGATATTTCGCTGTATGACCTTCATGTCACCACAACCCCCCTCATCAGTTCCGCAGCCGCCGCCTTGTAGTCTGGTCGGCCGATGTCGTGCTTGTGCTTCTGAACCCACTCCCAGCGGTCTGGATAGGCTTTTGATAGCCACTCGTTGAAGGCATCCGGCATTGCGTGGGCAAATCTGTGACACTCGCGGCAGAGTAGAAGTCCGTTTTGCCTCTTATGCCTGGTCGACTTATGGCTACGCGATATCAGATGGTGCGCCTCAAGCGGGAAAGGCGAACCCTTCAAACAGGCTTTGCACCGCTGACACCGTTTCTGCCGGTGGATCGCCTCGCGCCATAGTTGGTCGGCCATGGCAAGGTCCGTGTCCACCGGCTTTCTGCGGATCCACGCCCGTTTCAGAGGCGTCTTGCGTTGCATTGAATTGCGCCTGCGAATCGCACACCCCTATTTCTTTTTACGTCTGGATGGCTGTCGCTTTGTCCCAATATTCCCTTTGCCTCCGCCGCTCCCGTCTTTCTTTCTTACTCCTCCGCATGCCCCACGACCGCCTCTTCCTGCGTTACCTCGATTTGTTGCCATTTTGTCACGCTTCCTTTCTTGTGTGGAGTTCTCTCACGCACATGCCAGTTCATCGACACGCCTAGCCCAGCCGAGTTTGTGCCGCTCTTCAAGGGTCGGATCCGGGTAAGTATCTCCATCGCCATCGTTGTGCGGGTCGAGCATCACGTCGAGCAGTTCCCGGCGAGAGTTCGGGCGCCGCCCTTTCAGAAGCAAGAAAGCACGTTCTGCCGCCTCAACCATTTCAGGCGATGGCCCAGTGTAGTCCATCCTATCGCGTCCTTCGGGATTGTCGAATCCCCATAGCTTGTTTCTCTCGGTTGACTCGTACTTGTTCTTCATCCCAACAGTTCACCTTGCACGTTCGCCGAGGGTTCCCACTCCGAAATACCGGCATGCTGCGCACAGTTCAACCACTTGGCAACAAGGCTTCTATGGCATGTGTTGTGATCCTTCTCCCAGCAAAGCAGGGCGCAGTCCTTGTCTTCGGCCGTGATCCGAATAGCCTTCAGCATCAGTTCGGCATCCAGCCTGGCCAGAATCGCCGCGTACTCCGGCTTGTATTCTTCCCATGGCAGATGCAACATATCCCTGCGCGGGGCCAGAGCAAAAATCGCATGTCGCTTTGGATCTATGCCGGCCCAGTGTGGAATACCGCGGCTGACAGCTATCGGAAGTATCCCGGCAGCCCGGATATCCCTCAATCTGCTGTAGTAACTTGTGTAGATACGCATTTGCTCGCCTGCATTTCCTTCCGGATGATTCCCTTGACAACCGATCCCAATGACACCCTGACCCCGTTCTCGCTGAACATCGCCTTTGCCCTGCCCTCAATGTACTCCGTGATGTCCGTATCTTCGGCGCCAAGATGGAATGTGAAATTCGGTCGTCTTTTCATTATGCTATTAGGATATCATTGGTGCTACTAGGATGCAAGGAAAAAAAGAGACGGGGATTCAACCCGCCTCTTTCGCGCCATGGCCCGCATGTCCACCAGCCTGATTATTGCTTAACCTTCTTTGATTCAATGAACAGATCCGCGGCCATGCTCCTCACGATCTTGATGTACCTGTTTGGCGTCAGTTGCGGCGCCAGCCTGTTCTGCGCGTCCCATACCTGCTCGCATGCCAGAAGGGCGCACGTCACACCGTCCCTGAACGCGCTTTCGGCTATCTGGATTTCCTTGTCTGACATTCCGTCAGGCTGAAGAATCTTCAGCAGATCCGCCTTGTCTTCGTCGGACAGCAATTCCGAGAACCGCTCAGCGTTGTCGAGCTCGATAGAATCGAACCCGATTATCTCGAACTCTGGTCCCGGAGCTTTGCTGGTGCACGTCAAGATGTCACCATCACGCTCGCGGACTGTCTGCGCGAACACATCGCCATCTTTTGCTGGCACAGGGTCCGGAGCCATGATCCTAACATTTCCACCGATGATTGGCTCTGCTTCCGCTTCTGGAGGCATCCCTCGCCTGCTCTTGCATGGCTGGAGACGATACTGTGTGTGTCCGGCCGTATCGTCTTCCCCCATGCAGCCAGAGGCCGCAATCACCGCGCACACGAACGCTATCAGCACCGTCGTTTTTCTGTCTTCCATTTCTCTGTCCGTCCTTTCTGGTCTATGCGTTTATGAGATCCTGCTTGATAAGATGTGGGCGACCCGCAAGTGCTTCCGAAACCTCCTTTCTGAACTTCGGCCAGTCGATTTCCCTCTCGATATCCTTCGTCTCCGCGTCCCGGCCGTTCAGCTTCCCGACCTTCCAAAAATCAACATATCCGTCAAGGCATTCGATCAACGTCAACGCTTGGTCCGGCTCAACCACCGGTTCGAGGCTAACCCATGTGTAAATACCACGCATCCTGGCTGTCATGATTGCCTTGATTCTGTCTGTTATGCTGGCTGCAAACGGCTCCCAGTACTCCCGATGCCCGTCGTCGGAAAAGCAGAGAGTCGTTCCGAACTTCCATCCACGGTCCTGGTTCCTAGCCATTATATCGAAATCTCGCTCCGCGCGCGTGCCACCCTTTGTGAGTATGTGAATCGTAATCCCGCATTCCTCTGCCACGATAAGGGCGTCTCTGGTTAGATCGTCGATGTGGTCGCCATACGCTTGGTATGGGTCACAAGTGAATGACATGGTTACCGGTCGCCGGTCGCCGGCTGACTGCATCTTCCGGCAGTCACGACGGAACATGTCGAGGGCGCCGTCTCTCGGCAATGCTATTCTGTGAAATCGCGTTCGCCTTTCCCTGTACGATCCACCAGAGGTACGCCAGAAGGTTGTTGCCGGCACGTAGCAATATCGACATCCGTGTCCGCATCCAGAATAGACGTTGACGGCGAGTCCGTCCCCGATCCCTTGGTCTGTTTCGGCATATTCCATTGCACGTCCGCTGGGCGCATAGATAATCTCCATGGTCTGACTCCTTTCTTAATGACACAGTCTTTGAAAATGGCTCTTTGCGCCAATACATGTACAGGATTGTGCTTCGACTGTCCAACGAAAGCGAATAGCCAGACTGGCGCGCCGAACAGGATGGCCAGTTTCTCACGCATAGATGGCCGCCATCGTGAAACGCATACGTTTCCCTTTGTCACAGCGATAGGGATCTTGTCGCCAACAGATAAATAGCATGTCGCCTCTTTGAAATAAGTCGGTTTCATGTCGCCTACCTTCCTATTTTTCCCGCCCGGTTCGCAGCGTTGATCATAGCCTCTTTGAGTTCGCCATTGATGAATGGGTGCCGCACAAGGATCTGACTACACACGGACATGAACACATCTTCCAGGTACATCGTCGTCTTTTCTGGGCAGTCATTGCAGATGTAAGGCATATCGAGCACGATCTTTACGCCTGTCTGCCGCTTCTGTCCGCGGTGTTGCGTTTCCGTGATGTTATCAGGCGGAAGTGATGATGTCCGCTTTTCGTAGTAGTCCGGCACTTTGAACCATTGCCGCTTCTTGCTCGGCGTTAGGTCGGCCATATGCTTGGCGCGTTCTTCGTCAGGCAGAGTTGCCACCCATCGCGCCCATCTGATTGTGGTATTCGGGCAGTTCCGCAACTTTGCTCTCTGTGCCTTGGTAAACGCCTGCCGGAATCTGTGCGAGACTGCGATAAACGACTTCTCAAACACGCCTTTCTTCCGCAGTGCATCGTCCAGTTTTGCCAAACTGCCGTCTGGGTGACGCGTGAAATAGTTTCCGAGCCAATCACCCATGTCAAGATAGGCTTCAATCAGGCTCTTATTTTTCCGGTCGATGATAGCGATTGCTTGGTCTAGTCCGTCCTTTGGCATGGTTACTCCTTTCTCCGTTGTCTACCTAGTAACAAGTTGGAAACACTCATAGCCTCACACATCGCCCCGCACTCCGGCACGATGATCTTACAGTCTCGCCCCGCTTCTGGGTCGAGTTCGTCTAGGTAGACTCCGTTGATGCAAGAGCCACCTACCTTGCGCTCTAGTCTCGCACGCGGCCAGAACACTTCATCCGGCCATATTTTCCGAACCAAGTTCCAATAGCCCATGCCTCCCTTCAGGCACCCCCGGCAGTTGTTGTTAGGAAACCCAAGGTCATACATGCGCGGCCTGCGGATTCCCGCTTCTCGCAAGATGCCGTGTGCGTCCGACTTCGTCAGTCCACGATCTTGCAGAGGGAAAACATGCTCATCTTCGCGCATGTTCTCGCGTAGCCTTTCGGATCGCGCAGATTCGCCCGCGTCCATTCCCCACACGTAGCGGAATGTGTTAAAGAAACGGTTTTCTGCTTCCCACTCCTTGCGGTCGCGGCGCTTGAGCAACATCGTACATGACGCGCCTCGTGGCCCGTTCATGTAGTGCGGGAATTGCAGAACAGCATTTTCAACGCACTTGTACGGGCTTTGCCGAATCTCAATCGGCTTGCCGAACCATGTTTCGCAGTCCCGCACAAATCGCATGGTGTCCTCTTCCATGTCGTCGATGTGCTGGTAGATGATCTTGTCAATCTGCTCAATCATCAGCTTGGTCGCCACGGCGGAAGACACTCCCGCGCTGAACCATGCAACTGTAATCTGTTCAATCATGCGTCACCCCCGCATCCAGATTTCCAACAATGCCCTTCGAGCGTACGGCTTCGCCGCCGCTCAAGGCAGCGTTGGCTGCAAGTACATCGTCGAGGTAATCTGCAAGCCGCTGCATCTCGCACCCGCCAGCGGACACGTCGTCTGTCGGTGACAGCACGTCGATCAGGTCAAGCGGGTTCCCGTCGTGATCGAGCGTGTATTGGCAACGGTACTTTCGGAGCGCAGCCAACAAAGCCTTGGAGCGCGACTGGCGAGAAGCCACGATTTTCAGTTTGGCGTTTTCAGCCTCCAATTCCTCGATCAGTTGTCCAACGTCTTTCATGTTGATCCTTTCTCCAATTCTTCGAGCCTGCGCTGGCATCTGTAAAGTCCTTGCTCTGCTATCATCTTGCAAAGGTCGACGACCCACAAATAACATCTGTAGTACGCACGGTTAAGCTTGCATAATAGTATCATGACCGTCGTTTTGAGCTTCAACCTGTATTCCTCCCCTGCTCTTCCAAATCTGCAATCTTCTCAACAACCCCCGGCAGGCGAGCCCCACGCGGGGCTATTCGCCTTAGTTCTGGTTGGAAGCCTGTTCATCTCGTTTGTTTTCGTTTGCGCCGGGGGTAAATCTACTCTCGTACTCCTGCCTAAATAGTTTGTTTCTCCGCGCAGAGATTAGCCCGCGTATACCGTAAAACTTGTCCTTAACGCTTTCCCATAGATCCTCAGCCTCTCCCAGCGAATCCATGGTGTTAATCATCAGGCACCGCTCGATCCGCTCGATAGTCACCCGGACATGCTTGACTGATCTGCGATCCCTGTGCTCGTCAATAAACCGGTCTATTCGCTCTGATGGTGTTGTCATTGTCTATCTAGTGACGAGTTGGGGCGACAGGGTGGTTAACCCTGCCGCCCGTGATTGTCTACGCAAACGCGGCGATACGCTCGCCCAGCACGGCTGAGTATTCGCGCATCAGCAACGCCTGATAGCTCAGTCGCGCCTGTTCGTCCTGCGGCAACCCGTTGAAGATGTCGCCGCCGATGAACTGGCCGAGCTTCTCGCGCTTCTCGTCCAGTGCCGCCTTCTCGTCCACCGCTCGCTGTTGGAACTCCTGCATCGTCTGTCTCCTTGGCCTTGTTGTTGTCCTGTCTCGGTCGGGGTGGCCCGCCCCAACCAAGACATTCAGCGTATGCGGACAAGCCGCAACGCTGATGTCAGTCGTTGGGCGCAACAATGCGCATCCAGTGAGTAACCGTGAACCCCTTGGCCGACCCCATCGCCCATCCGTCATCGTCGATCCACGACTCGCAGAACGTCTCATCGCCGGATGCGTAGCGAACCCACACCAACACTTCATCGCCCTTCGGGGGCATCTTCTTGTTGCAATCAATCCACTTCATTGCTGTCCTTTCTGGACGCCCAACAAGGCGTCCGACGGGACGGCTTACAGCCGCCCGTCAACTTGTTCGTTGAAACTACTCATCTATGCGCTCGATAAACACGCCATCAGTCCAACGGCGCATGTCGTACCACTGCTCGTCCGAACGCTGGTCAATGATGCGAAACAACGGGGTCTCGCCAGCGCCAATGGTTGTTACCACCTGCACCACGTTGGACGCTGTGCGCTCCCGGCTGTGCCAGAACATGCACGCCTCGTTAGTCGCGTTCGGGCATCCGGCCTCCGCGCATGTGATCACCTCGCTGTACGTAGCAGGGTAGTTGGTCTGTACTGACAACACGATCAGCGCCATTCCTATGATGTTGGTCATTTCCTGTACCTCCAGTTTCAACAAAACGTCCGAGCGTATGCGCTAAGGCGCAACGCTCAACTCATCGTTCGACTTACCAGATTCCATCGGGGTGCTCCTGTGCCAGCGCGGTCTTGTTACGCCGGATGTAGTCTGCCACCGGGCAGAGCTTGTCATGCTCCTTGCCGTTGCTCCACAGCCAGTGGAGATACGACGCAGGAACGTCTTGCATCAGTTTGCCCTTGTACTTGCCGAAGGGCATCTTGTCGGTGTCGCTCAGTTGTGTCATTGTTGACCTCCAGTCGAACAAGGCGTCCGAGGCGACGCTTGACAGCGCGCCTCAACTTGATCGTTAGTCGTCGTATCCAATCGGTACTGTCTCAATTTTGCACCCATTATCACACATCTGGAGCAATATGCTTTCGCAGTTCATTGGGCTGATGGCAGACGCCAGCACCGGGCTTGCCAATTCTGCCATAGCTGTAATCCCCAGCTTGCGTTCTGCTCTGACCTCTTGTCACACTTCCTTATCTACTCATTCGATCTCCTTGCTGTCCAACACCGCCTGGGCCAAGCTTCCGCCGACGAGAAACGAGAAACCAGAGCAAACAAAGCACGCAAAGAATGCGCCTATGCCATACTGATAACCGATGCATGCGTTGACAGCCGAGCCAAGCAGGAAAAATACGAGTGCTGCTTTCATTCTTGATCCTCAATCAACTTTGCCGCCCGCATAATAATTTCGCGGTCGCGGCCGTCGAACTTCTCTGCGTACTTCGTGACGATCAGAACGTCTTTATGTTTCTGCCTGGACTGCGCGACTTTGACCTCGGTTTCGTCCATCACTCGGCTTCCTCAACAACTTCCCGGACAACACACTCGCAGTTTGGGCAGATCCCGGTGAACCAGTCAGGATCAAACCTGTTGACAAACTCACCTTCTATCGTCACGGCAGATCCGCAACGTGGGCATGTGGTGACGGCGTGGTGCAGCGTGTTTTCGCGTTTCATGGGTTGTCCTTTTGTATATCTAGTAACGAGTTGGACCTCGGGGCCACACTCCACAGGTGCGCCATGATCTGGTCGGCTATCTCATTCGCCTCGGCGTGCGTCAGTTTGCCGTCCGCGCCGTCGAAGATCGGCATGGCTATGTTCGCCTGCCATGCGTCAGCATACCCGCAGTCATTCTGCAAGGCGTCCTGCATCGTGCGGTACGCCCTCGCAACG
>Ga0180432_10001837_pt1 | contig 32812 bp, 24 predicted proteins | sample SS_ome_10_FD_132414 | JGI IMG/M metagenome (GOLD analysis project Ga0180432, IMG submission 132414) | Hypersaline lake sediment archaeal communities from the Salton Sea, California, USA - SS_1_MS_2 metaG | ecosystem: Environmental > Aquatic > Non-marine Saline and Alkaline > Hypersaline >...
CCCCGGCCGCCACGCTGCTCAGCGCCCGGGAACTGGCGCATCATCCCGCTCATTCCCGAACCACCGCCGGTGACGAAAGCCAGCTGGCCATCCCGCTTGTAGGTGGAATTGGTGATGACGTATACATCGCGGTTGCGTTCGGCTTCGGTCGTGCCGGCCCATTCGGTTCCCGTCCGGCGGGTCAGGGCGGGGATACCGTCGGGCCGCGAGGGCCGCTCGCCCCGCTCGGGGCGGGCCCGTTCCTCCTCACCGGGTTCGGCGGGAGGCTCCTCACTCTCCTCGGCTACGGCTCGGGAAGTCAGGATCCAGCTGCCGTCGGGGTGGAAGGTGGGGTTGCCGCTGATCCCGTTGATCCGGTAAGCCTCGCCCCCCGGTTCGAGGAAGTTGATGAAGTGCGTACCGCTTTCTTCACCCCGGGTGGTCGAGAACCAGATCCGGCGCCCGTCGGGAGTCCAGTGGGGGCTGGTGGTATTCACCCCTGCGGTGGAGAGCCTCTGGGTGCGGCCGGTTTCCAGATCGGCCCACCACACCTCGGTCATCCGGTCGTTCTGTTCGCGCCGCACCGTCTGTACGGTATAGAGCAGGTAACGGCCGTCGGGGCTGAGCTCGGTCGAACCCACCCGCTTGACGCGGTAGTAATCATCGGGCTCGATAGCCCGTTTCTCCTGCGCTCCGGCCAGCAGAGGCAGGAGCAGGATCAGCAGGAGCGGGAGTCGCAGGGTGTGTCGTCGCATCACAGAAGCCTCCATATAGCGGTAATCCGGACCGGTTGCGGGGTGAGTGTATGACCGCCGCACCCCGGGCGCAACGGGCATGGCCCCATCCCGAATACACCCGGCGGGGGGGATTCCTTGGTACGAGCCGGCGGCCTAATCTCAGGAGATCGTCTCTCCCTCGGCGGGGTTCGGAGAGTCTCCGGACGCCTGCTGCGCCTGCCTGATCAGACCCTCCCAGCGGGCTTTCGGTAGCTGGGAGAGCAGCACGCCGTCGGGGTGGCCGCCGTCGGGGTCGGGGGCGAGATAGATGGCGCAGCCCACCACCCCGTCGGGACCGCTCAGGGCCACATAGCCCGGCTCGATCCCGGGCCGGGTGCCGCGCAGTCCTCCACTGGCGAGCAGTGTCTCGAGCTCGGCCCGGGTCAGTTCGATCCGCGACCGTTCGAGGTAGGCACCGAGAACCTGCAGGGCCACAGTGGTGGGCTTCCAGTGCTTTCCGGCCCGGCGGAGCAGGGGCAGGCCGGTGCGTTCGACACGCAGAGCCGCCAGGGCCGTGTCGAGATGGGGCGCGTCGCGCAAGCCCCAGATGACCGAACCGGTGGTATAGAGCCGCCACTCCTCGATCACGCGGTGATCCACCCCGAAGCGGTCCGAAAAGACCTTCTGGACCGCCCGCAGTTCAGCCGATCCGCCGCAGGAGAGCACAGTAGAACCCCCAGGAGTTTGTGTGATGCGGCCAGAAGCGCCCGGTCAAAGCCAGTTCGGGCGGATAGTCCCGCCCTTCCCACGCCGTGATACCCGGCCGGGCGGGCAGGGTGTCGGGCAGGGGGAGCACGTCGGCTCCCCCCGCCTCGCTGAGCACCGTCGCCACGACCGCTTCGTTTTCTTCCGGGGCGTAGGTGCAGGTGGAGTAGAGCACCGTTCCGCCCGGCCGGACCACCGCCAGAGCCTTGCGCAGCAGAGCCCGCTGGGTAGCAGCCATGGCCGCAATGCCCTTCGGTCCGTCGGGCCGCCAGTTTCCCCCCCCTATCCGGAAGGTGCCTTCGCCGGTGCAGGGAGCGTCGAGAAGGACGTTGTCGAAAGAGAACCGCTCGGGGAAATTTTCGCCCCGATAGCGGGTGATCATCACGTTCGGAATGCCCAGCCGCTCCAGGTTGGCCGAGAGAATGCTCAGGCGGGTAGGGGTGACATCATTGGCGACGAGCACGCCGTGCCCCATCATGACGCCGGCCAGGCCGGCGGTTTTGCCCCCCGGAGCGGCACAGATGTCGAGCACGTCAGATCCCGGTTCGGGGTCAAGGAGTAGGGGGGGCAGGGTCGAGGTCAGACCCTGGGGATGGTACCACCCCAGATGGTAGGCCCAGGTCAGGCCGGGACCGGGAAGCCCCGTGACGCGGTAGAGGTCGGGACTGACCGCGAAGCGCTCCCAGCCGGCGCCTGCTTCGGTGAGTCGGGCCTCGAAGCGTTCGCGGGTGACCTTGAAGGGATTCCAGCGCAGATCGACCGGCAGGGGATGCTGTAACGCCTCAACGAATGCCGCCGGATCGTCGACCAGGTCGAGATAGCGCGCGATCTGCGCCGGCAGGTCCATCGGGATTCCCTTATCTCCTCGGCGGGATGGCCAGCTGTGCGGGTATCTGGGGCCAGAGAACCCCGGCGGTCTCGAGCCGGTCCCGGAAGGCGAGGATCTTCCCGACCAGAGCGTTGTAGGCTTCAACCCCTTCGGCCACCGCCGCTTCGGCCCGCTCCATCAGGAGGCGTTCGGTGGGAGTGGGAGCGTCGAAGGTGGCACTGCCGAGAGCCCCGAAGGCGGCGTAGAGGGCATTCACGATCGCTTCGGGATCGCGGTAAATCCCCTGCACCTGCTCGGGCCCGAAGAAACGGGCTCTCAGGTCCTCGACGTCGGTCTGCAGAGCGCGGGCGGTTTCCTCGAGATCGCTCTTCAATTCTCCGGCCGTCTCCTCATCGAGTTCCCCGATCCGGCCCAGGGCGGTCTCGAGTTCGGACCGGATCGTTGCGAGCGCCCCGCCCGCCTCGGTCATGACGTTGTTCAGGGCTTCGGCCCGCCGCAGGACGGCCTGTTTGTCCTGCATACCGGTCATCGACGAGGTTTTGCGCGGGTCGGCGTGAACCGTCACGCTCTCCTGCGCACTCGCCTCACCCAGATGCAGCGTCACCATATACGTGCCCGGTACGACCTCGGGACCCAGCTGGCCCGGCCCGGTTTCTGGATCGAGGGGATCTTCGTTGAGTTCCCAGACGACCCGGTTCACTCCCCGGCGAACCGGCGCGTGAATCGTCCGCAGAACCCGTTCGGTGGAATCGGAGATCTCGATCACGACCTCGTCCTCCCCCTCGCCCGGATCGGCCCAGAAACTCAGGCAGGCGCCGTAGGGCCGGTTCTCGCCGGCGAACATGTTGTGACTCGGGAAGTGATACCCGTTCATCTGACGCACGACGTGCAGCCAGGTATCGGGGATGGTGAAGAGGTGCAGGGTCCGCTCACGCACCGTGTTCGAGAGTTCGCGCAGAGGCCGGATGTCATCCACGATCCAGGCCGCCCGTCCGTGGGTGCCGATGACCAGATCGGCGGTACGGGGATGAATGGTCAGGGCGCGGACCGGCACAGTGGGAAAACCGGGGTAGCGCCACCACTCCTGCCCGCCGTCCAGGGTGACCCAGAGACCGAATTCAGTGCCCGCCAAGAGCAGGTCGGGATTCTCGACATCCTGGATGAGGGTGTGGACGAAACCGTCCAGCGCAGGGGTTGCGACGGCCTCCCAGCTGCGGCCCCAGTTGACGGTCTTGAAGATGTAGGGGGTCCAGTCCGAACGCCGGTGATTGTCGAAGACCACCCAGGCGGCTCCGGCGTTGAACTTCGAGGCTTCGATGTGCGGTACCCAGGTCGAATCGGGCACTCCCCTGATGTTCGCGACCACGTTCTCCCAGTTCCGGCCGCCGTCGCGGGTGAGCTGCACGTTGCCGTCGTCGGTGCCGACCCAGATCACGCCGCGCTCCACGGGGCTGGGGGCGATCGAGAGGATGGTGGTGTGGTTCTCCGCCCCGGTGGCGTCGTAAGTCAAACCGCCGCTGGATCCGAATTTCTGCTTGAGCGGATCGTCGGTCGAGAGGTCGGGACTGATCTCCTCCCAGCTCTCGCCCCGGTCGCGGCTCCGGTGCAGGTACTGACTGCCGAGATAGATCGTGGCCGGATCGAAGGGATCGACGGCAAAGCCCGAGTTCCAGTTGAAGCGCAGGGGATCCTCTGCCGGTCCGGCCGGGCGGATGTCCTTGCGCCCGCCGGTTGCGATATCCCACCTGATCAGGTAGCCCTGCTGGCTCATGGCGTAGCCGACGGTCGCATCCTCGGGATCGGGTACGGTGTGAAAACCGTCCCCGAAGCCGACCTCGAACCAGTGCCAGTTCCGGATCCCGTTCAGTTCCCACACCTCGCTCGGGCCGCGCCAGGAACCGTTGTCCTGCATGCCGCCGTAGACGTGGTAGGGCAGCTCGTTGTCGACCGTGACGTGGTAGAACTGGGCCAGGGGCAGGTTGTCTATGAAGGTCCAGGTCCGGCCGCGGTCGCGGCTGATGGCCACCCCGCCGTCATTGCCGTCGATGATGTAGCGGCCGTCACCCGGATCGATCCACATGGCATGGTGATCGGCGTGCACCCCGGCGAAGGGAACCAGGACCTCGAAGCTGCGTCCGCCGTCATCGGAAACCGAAACCAGCGAGTAGAGCATGTACACCCGGTTGTGATTGTCGGGGTCGACCCGGATCTCGGAATAGTAGAAAGGCCGGTCGTGGATCCCGGGGGTGCGGTTGACGGTCTCGAACGAACGCCCGCCGTCCTCGCTCCTGAGCAGTACGCTCCGCTCGGCCTCGACCAGGGCGTAGATCACCTCGGGCCGCGAGGGGGCGATCGCCAGCCCGATCCGCCCCAGCTCCCCCGCCGGCAGACCCTGTTCGGGACCCAGTCTGGTCCAGTTCTCCCCTCCGTCGCGGCTGACCCACAGTCCGCTCCCCGGTCCCCCCGATTCAAAAAACCACGGCCAGCGGCGATGCTCCCACATGGCCGCGAAGAGAGTGTGCGGGTTGCGGGGATCGATGACGAGGTCGGCCGCCCCGGTGCGCTCGTCGACGTAGAGCACTCTGGTCCAGCTCTGTCCGCCGTCCCCGGTCTTGAAGACCCCCCGTTCGGTCCCGTCTCCCCACAGGCGTCCGGTGGCCGCCACCCAGGCAATATCGGGGTCGGAGGGGTGGAGGACGATACGGGAAATGTGTTCGGTCTCCTCCAGACCCATCAGCTGCCAGGTATCGCCCCCATCCATCGATTTGTACATCCCCCGGCCCACACCCACCGAGTTGCGCACGTTGTCTTCACCCGACCCGGCCCAGACGATGTCGGGGTGGTTCTGGTTCACCGCCACCGCGCCGAAGCTCGAGACGGGCAGCTCGTCGGTCAGGGGGCGCCAGGTCGTGCCCCCGTCGGTCGACTTCCACAGGCCCCCGGTGGCTGCCCCGACATAGATGACATACGGATCCGAGGCCAGGGCGTCGATGGCCCCGATCCGGCCGCTCATACCGGCCGGTCCGATCGAACGGGGATGCAGGGAACGGAAGAGGTCGGGATCGGTCTGGGCGCGGGCTGACGGGCCCGTAGCGGCCCCCAGCATTACCACCATAGCAATCAGTGATACCAGGACGGAAAACGTGCGGCGCATAACGGCTTCTCCTCTACGGTCGGGGCGGGTGGACAGTCTCTGTAACGTACGCCGGGCCGGATAGGTTCTTCAAGGCGGCGAGTGTTTGCGTTCGGGTCTGAGGCGGTACATCATTCACCGGTTCGTCCCCGGAGCCCGAAACCGATTCGCCGGCCGCCGGCCGGAGGTAAAGGAGACCATGGAACGAATTGTCGAGTGCGTGCCCAACTTCTCGGAAGGCCGCAATGAAGCCGTCATCACCGAGATCACCGATGCCATCGAGAGTGTGGCCGGTATCCGCCTGCTCGATGTCGACCCCGGTGCCAACACCAACCGCACGGTGGTGACTTTTGTCGGCGAGCCCTCAGCCGTCGCCGAAGCCGCTTTCGCGGCCGTCAAACGCGCCTCGGAGATCATCGACATGAGCACCCACAGCGGCGAGCACCCGCGTATGGGCGCCACCGACGTGGTGCCCTTCGTACCGGTGGCGGGGGTGACGATGGCCGACTGCGTCGAGATGGCCCGCGCCGTTGGCCGGCGGATCGGAGACGAGCTCGGTATCCCGGTCTATCTCTACGAGCACGCCGCCTCCACACCGGAACGGCGCAACCTGGCCCGGGTGCGAACCGGCGAATACGAAGGTCTCAAGGACCGTTTCGGCGATCCGGAGTGGACCCCCGATTTCGGTCCGGCCGAGTTCAACTCCCGCTCGGGCGCCACCGCGGTCGGCGCCCGCGAGTTCCTGATCGCCTACAACATCAACCTGAACACCATCGACCGCCGCTACGCCAACGAACTGGCTTACGAAATCCGCGAGCGGGGACGCTGGAAGCGGGCCGGGAATACCGAACCCTTCTACTACAAGGGCGAGGTGGTGCGCTTTGCCGGCGACGGTTCTTATCCCTGCGGTAACTGCGATTTCATCGGCGCCTCGTTCGCAGAACTCGCCGATCACTACCGCGATGTGCACGGCGGCGATCTCGCTCGTCGTTTCGCCGACCTCGACATCGATCCCGGGAATCCCTCCGGGCCGGTCTTCAAGGACGGCCGGTTCAGTCATGTCAAGGGAATCGGCTGGGTCATCGACGACTACGGCTGCGCCCAGATCAGCATGAACCTGACCGACTACCACGTCAGCCCGCCGCACGAAGTGCTCGAGGCCACCCGCGCCGAAGCCCTGAAACGGGGTATCGGCATCACCGGTTCGGAGATCGTCGGGGTCATCCCGTATGAAGCCATGCGCCAGGCCGGCAGATACTACCGCCGCAAGATGATGAAATCGACCGGCATCCCCATCCCCGACCTGATGGAAACGGCGGTACGTTCGATGGGCCTGCGGGACGTGGCCCCTTTCGATATCCCCGAGAAAGTCCTCGCCCTGCCGCAGATCGAAGGTCCCCTGGTCAAGCGGCCGACCTTCGACTTCGTCGACGAGGTCTCCCGCGACACGCCCGCGCCGGGGGGAGGCTCGGTAGCCGCCCTGGCCGGCGCTCTCGGGGCCGCCCTGGCTTCGATGGTGGCCAACCTCTCGGTCGGCAAGGGGGAGTTCGACGAACGCTACGACGAACTCTGCTCGATCGCCGAACGGGCCCAGGAACTCAAGGACGCCCTGGTGCGCGCTGTGGACGAGGATACCACCGCCTTCGATTCGGTCCTCGAAGCGATGCGCATGCCCAGGGACACCGAAGCCGAGCGGGCCGAGCGGGCCACGGCCATACAGGCGGGTTACGAAGCAGCCACCCGGGTGCCCCTGCGCACGGTCGAACTCTGCCGCGAGGCGCTCGGACTGCTCAAGACGATGGCCGGGATGGCCGATCCGAACATGATCAGCGATGTGGGGTCGGGGGCCCTGCTGGCCCGCGCCGGAGCCCGTGCGGCGGCCTACAACGTGCGCATCAACCTGCCGCACATCAAAGACGAGGCCCTGTGCTCGGAACTCTCAGGCGGTCTCGACGAGGAGCTCGCCGCCTGCGCCAGGCTGGAAAAAGCTGTCACGAAGAACGTCGAGAAAGCCCTGGCTGACTGAGTCAATCCGGTCACTGCGCTTCCCCGCGGTCACCCCGATACCGGGTGACCGCGGGGAGTTCTCTCACGGTTCTATAATTTGGTCGAGCAGCTCGGACAGTAGTGCCAGCCCAGGCTGACCGTCTGCCCGCAGGTGGGGCAGGTGCCCCGCAGTTCGGTCTGACAGTAGGGACAGACCACGAACCGCTTCGAGATCCGCTCCCCGCACTCGGGACACACCGGCCCCGACTCGCGGGTGACCAGGGCGTAGATCAGCAGCCCGATCAGACTGGTGAAGAGGGTAAAGAGGGCCCAGAGCACGGCCGGCAGGCGCCGCTTCTTCGCATCGAGATAGACCCAGACCGGCGGGGTGAGAATCAACAGGATGATCCCCAGCTGGCCCAGGCGCTGCAGGATCACGGCCAGGACCTGATAGAACGAACCGGGCAGTTCGGTTTCAGGCCGAAAGACAACAACCCGCAGGCCTCCGGACAGACCTATCGGGACTTCATTTCCGGCAATATCCTGGGCTGTCAGGTAATCACCGGGGAAGTACTGACGCAGGACATCTGCATACTGATACCGATTTCGTCCCTGCCTGGAATAGAGGTGCAGGTCCCTGATCATAAATCCGTGAGTATTCCAGATCCGGTTCCGGTCGGGATCGGCGATCTCGGCCGGGGAGAAACCCTCGTCGGCGGAGACCCATTCCTGCAGATTGCGACCTTCAGCGGTTCTCAGCTCACCTTTCACGATGAGCGGCACGTCCTGATAAGCTGAGCCGATCTCCCGGTGAAACGCCTCTACCGTTCGCTGCACCAGAGCGGCAAAGGTCGAGTCGACCGCGAATCTCGGTCCCGCGGCCGTCAGTTCCGGGATCGTGAAGGTGAGCTGACCAATATCGCCGAGCTGACGCTCGAAGATCTCTTTGACTTGCCGGGTGATGGCTTCACGCTCGCCGTATTCCTCGTTGTGCTGCCGGTTGATGTATTCCCCGTGTTTGTCTTTCATCCAGCCCGAACCCAGCATCGCCAGCAGTGGCATCACCACTCCCACCAGCACGATACCGATGACCCAGTTCCATTTTGTCTCCGATAGTCCCTTCATGACACATCCTCCATTCGACGCCGTGCGGTGGCAAAGAGCAGGGGTGAGGAGAGAAGCAGGAGTCCGGTCGTACCGGCCAGGACGTGCAGCGGGTAGGTTGTCAGACCCTGCACGATCCAGAGAACGGCCTCGGATACCGGCGGGAAGAGGCCGCCGAAGAGAGCCACGACGAGAGCCGCGACGCCCGCCACCCGCACGACCAGGCGCCGGACCGTGTGCTGCGGATCGGCCCGGTGCCCGGCTGCGGCCATCACCCCCGCCATCCGCCGCTCGAACCCGAGTCGGCCGCCGGCTTCGCGCCCGGGCACGGCCCCCTCGATGGCACGCAGGAAGTCCGCCCACTCCCGGCAGTCGGCGCATGTGTCGAGATGCCGCGCGATCGTATCGTGCCGGCGGCCCGATTCTCCCCGCAGGTGATCGATCAGCAGGGGCCGGATTTCGGTGCACCCCGGGCGGTTCAGGGTGCCGTTCTCATTCCTCATCGTGTTCTCACTCCCCTTCATGTCGCTTCAACTCCTCACCGAATTCAATCCCATCCCTGTCTTCGGAGAGCAGAGCCGACCGCATTTTTTCCAGCGCTTTGAAGCGCCGGACCCGGACGGTGGCCCGCGAGCACTCCTGCAGCTCCGCGATCTGAGCCGTGTTCCAGCCGCTGAAGAAGGTCAGCCGGACGGTTTCCTGTTCCAGGGTCGAAAGGGTGCTCAGGGCCGCCTCGAGCATCGCCGGCGAGAGGCTCTCGAGTCCCGCATCGGGCTCGGCCGGAGCCTGGCCCATGGTGGTCTCGACCAGCCCCTGCTCCCGTCCCTCCCATAATCGCCGGCGGGTCTTCAGGACTTTGAGCCGGTCGAAACACAGGTTGCGGGCGATGGTGTAGATCCAGGTGGAGAAGCGGGCCGAGGCCCGGTAGGAATCCGCCGAACGGATCGCTTTCATGAAGGTCTCCTGCACCAGATCTTCCGCCTCGTCTTCCGAAGGAACAAAACCACGGCAGTAGCGGAGCAGCCGTACCGCATAGCGGTCCATCAGCTCCCCGAAGGCGTCGGTGTCGCCCCGGGAGTAGCGGATGAAGAGTCGTTCATCGCTTATGCGGTTCGGTTCACGTCCCATGCAGTTCCGTATACCGGTCCGGCTCACCGGACGTTTATCGGGATCGGTTCAGACCAGGCCCATCTCGCGCCGCAGCCCGTCGAGGGTGGTCGTACCCTGTTCCAGGGCCGACCCCAGAGCCGAGCGCAGAGACTCGATATCGAACTGCTGTTCCAGGGTTTCGAGCAGAACCAGGTCCACGATCCCCACCACCGCGGCCACCTCACGGCCGTGACGGCGCAGGACCGCCCGCTCCCCGGCGTACCCGACCCGGTTGACGATCTCGGAAATGTCCTTGCGGGCCTCCGAGACGGAGATATCGATCATCATTTTCTCCTTTGTACGTTTCGTCTGTTTTGTACGATTCTATATCACTATACGGGAAGACCGCGACATGGCCACATCGCGGCAATATCAGGCTGCAGAAGACGTGTCAGGCGCCGAATTTCTGCAACCGATCGGCGTGCCCGAGAGCCAGCCCCATGAGATGCATCATGGGGAAGGTGCCCAGGGTGCCCCGGTGGGCGCAGGCGATCTCGGAAAAAGTCTCGACCCCGCTCCAGCGGGCAACGGGCGAGTGCAGCAGGACCGGAACCGAGTGACCGGAGTGGGCCCGGACCAGGGCCGGGGTGGAGTGATCGCCGGTCACGACCACCACCCCGGGGCCCAGTTCGAGGAAACCGGGCAGGGCGGCGTCGGCTTCTTCGATGGCGGCCACTTTGGCGTCGAAGTCGCCGTCTTCGCCGCGGGCATCGGTGGCCTTGAAGTGCACGAAGAAGAAATCGTGGCTCGACCAGTAGCCGGTAACCGCCTCGAGCTGCCCGGCCAGGTCGGTGGCTCCTTCGTGGACATCCATGCCGAGCAGGCGGCTGATGCCCTTGTACATCGGGTAGGTGGCCACCGCCACCGCCCGCAGACCGAAGCGTTCGTGCAGGCTCGGGTAGCGCCGGAAGCGGGCGATCCCCCGCAGCAGGGGATAGTAAGCCGGTTCGCCGGCTGCCGCCAGAGGACCGGTCACCTGTTCGAGCAGGGTGCGCAGCAGTTCGGATGCCGGCTCGGCCTCGGGTCGCAGGGCCTCGACCGGCAGGGGCGGTACGCCGGTAGCCTGGGGATCGGTGTCGGCGATACCGTCGGCCAGTTCGATGCCGTCGGGGCGTAGAACGACCGCCGCCCGGTGTTCCTTGACCGGTTCGACGAAGACCTCTACCCCCTCAAGCCCGATGGCGTCACGCATGATAGCGCACAGACGCCCGCATTCTTCGGTCCGGATCCGCCCGGCGCGCCGGTCGATGATTCGACCTTCGGCGTCGACGGTGGCGAAATTGACCCGGATGGCCAGATCCCCCTCGGCCAGCCCGAAACCGATCCCGGCCGCTTCGAGCACCCCCCGGCCGATGTTGTTCTCGACCGGATCGTATCCGAAGAGCGCAAAATGCCCCGGCCCGCTCCCGGGGGCGATTCCGGGCAGGACAGGGACTGTGAGTCCCGTCTCGGATCGGGCCGCCAGCTCGTCGAGGACCGGGGTGCGGGCCGCCTCGAGTTCGGTCTGCCGCCGGTCCGGATCGGTCGTCCCGCCCAGACCGTCGAGGATGTAATAGAGGATACGGCAGTCGTTCTGTCGAACGAGTTCATCGGGCAGCATCGTACAACTCTCCTGGAACGGGTGGGGAACCTGTCCTACATTACAGGTGTGCCCGGACCCGGTCAGTAGAAAAGGCCGGACCGGAACAATGCTCGCCGCCCTGTCGTATAGCAGAGGTGCCATGACCGACGACGACCGCACCGGTACCGGACCCGAATCCGGCGACGATCTTCCCCGCGAGGAGTACTACTACGACCTGCCCGGTTCCGAGGGAGACCGGCGGGACGCTTCGCAGGACGGGGGATCGGGCTCGAGCCGCACGCCGGGAAACGGCAGGAGGGGCAACAGTCACCAGTACGATCTGGGGACCTGGATCGTGGACGGCTGGCACGTGATCCGCGATGAGCTCGTCGGTTACATGATCGCCGCTTTCATCCTGGCCCTGATTCTGGTCATCGCCCTGAGGATCCACGTCCTGATCTATATTGCGATCGGCGGCCCCCTGAAGGCCGGCTTTTTTCTGATGACCATCAACCACATGCGCACCGGCAAGCCGCCGCACATCGGCGATCTCTTCCAGCCGTACAACCGGTACGTGCCGATAACTCTCGCTTTCCTGCTCATGAGCGCCTTTTCGGCCATCGGATTCGACCTCTGTCTGGTTCCCGGCATCATCGTGCTGGGAATCTACCTCTTCACCTTCCTGTTCATCATCGACAAGGGCTACGATTTCTGGGAAGCAATGGAAGCCAGCCGCCGGGTGGTTTCGCGCGACTACATGCTCTTTTTCCTCTTCGCTCTGGTGCTGCTGGTACTCAACTTCGCAGGCCTGATCTTCTTCATAATCGGTCTGCTCATCACTCTGCCGCTGCAGTTCGCCGCGATCGCCTGCGCCTACCGGCAGATCGTGGGTCTGGAGCCCGAGCCGGCCGTGCGCCCCTATGAGCCGCGTCCCCGGCCCTACCCGGGCACAACCGGTCCAGAAGACAGCGACTACCCCGATATCATTTCATAGGAGCCTGTCGGAGTAATCCGCCGGCTGCGGTCTGCGCTGGCATCCGGCCGGGCAGGGGTGTTGTTTTCTATGGCGCAAGCCTGAGAGCCAGCTCGTCGGCCAGGAGCATTCCCGCATCGGTCAGCACGATTCTTTCTGCTTCACGTCGGGCCAGGCCCCGGGCGATGGTTGCCTCAGAGCGGGCGAGGATGCCCTCCCGATAGACCTCCGGAATACGGTCCAGGTTCAGACCCGCAGCCGTGCGCAGCCCCAGGAGGACCCGCTCCCGGCACCGTGCCAGTTCATCGGGTTCCTCGACTTCGGCCCAGGGCAGACGTCCCCCCTCGAGCAGCGAGGATTGCCAGGCCTCGAGTTCGCGCTGGTTGGCGATCCGCAGACCGGCCAGGTGGCTGTGGGCCGAGGGTCCGAGACCGAGCCAGGAGGCGCCGGTCCAGTAGGCCCGGTTGTGCACCGCCTCGGCCACCGGACGGGCGAAGTTGCTGACCTCGTAGCGTTCATGGCCGGCCGGGCGCAGGGCCGCGACCGCACTCTCATACGCTGCGGCCAGCCACTCCTGGTCGCGTTCGGTCAGCCGCCCGCGGTCGCGCCGGCGCGTAAAGAGCGTGCCCTCCTCCCAGGTCAGGCCGTAGAGAGAGAGATGGTCGGGACGAAGGGCCAGGGCGCGTTCGATATCCGCCTCCCAGTCGGCCCGGGTCTGCTCCGGGGCACCGAAGATCAGATCGAGACTGAGGGCAAAGCCCGCTCCGGTGATGCGGCCGGCTGCCGTGTCGATATCGGCCGGGGTGTGCACCCGCCCCAGGCGCCGCAGCACCGGCGCCGAAAAACTCTGCGCTCCGAGGCTGATCCGGGTGATCCCCCCGGAGCGGAGCACCGCCAGGCGTTCGGGATCGGCGTGCTCGGGATTGACCTCGCAGGTGGCTTCGGTCCACTCCGACCCCCAGGTGCGGCCGATCCAGGCCAGCAGGCGCTCCAGGTCGGCCGGGGAAAGCCAGGAGGGGGTGCCGCCGCCCAGGTAGAGGGTTCGCACCGCCGATCCGCCGTCGGCCGTGGAATCGTCGGCCGGCGGAGACACTGCTGCCGTACTTCTGGCTACCGTGCCATCGACCGGCGAGGACGTCCCGAGCCGGACGCCCGCCCCGGCCCACAGATCGGCCTCACGCTCCAGCGCGGCGATGAAGGCATCGGTGTCGGCCCCGCGGCCCACGACCACGGCGAAATCGCAGTAGGGGCAGCGGCGCTCGCAGAAGGGCAGGTGCAGGTAGAGATGGTCGACGAGAACGCTCCGGCCGGCCAGGCGGGCGACCGCATCGGCCGTCATGCTAATCCTCGTCTGTGATCGAGAGGAAGGCCAGAAAGGCTTCCTGGGGGATCTCGACCTGTCCCACCGCCTTCATCCGTTTCTTGCCCTCCTTCTGCCGTTCCAGAAGCTTGCGCTTGCGGGTCACATCGCCGCCGTAGCATTTGGCGGTCACGTTCTTGCGCAGGGCGCTCACGGTTTCCCGGGCGATGATCCGGTTGCCCACCGCGGCCTGAATGGCCACGGCGAAGAGCTGACGGGGGATGAGTTCCTTCAGGCGCCGGGTGAGTTTGCGCCCCCACTCATAGGCCTTGCCGGCATGCACGATCATGCTCAGGGTGTCGACCGGCTCGCCGTTGAGCATGATATCGAGTTTCTGCACCGCTCCGGGCCGCCAGCCGCTGAACTCGTAATCGAGGCTGGCGTAACCGCGGCTGACCGATTTCAGTTTGTCGTAAAAGTCGAACACGATCTCGGCCAGGGGCAGGCCGAGGGTGATCATGACCCGCTCTCCGCCCAGATACTCCATGGTGCGGTGTTCGGCCCGCCGCTCCTGACAGAGGGTCATGAGGTTGCCGATGTAGGCCTGGGGGGTGGTGATGTGGGCTTCGACCCACGGTTCCTCGATCCGTTCGATGCGCTGCGGTTCGGGGAGCAGGGCCGGGTTGTCGACCGCCAGGGTTTCGCCGTCGGTGGTAAGCACGCGGTATTCCACGCTCGGCACGGTGGCGATGATCCCCAGACCGTGCTCGCGACTCAACCGCTCCTGGACGATTTCCATGTGGAGCAGGCCGAGGAAGCCGCAGCGGAACCCGAAGCCCAGGGCGGCGCTCGATTCCGGCTCGAAACTGAGGGCGGCGTCGTTGAGCTGCAACCGTTCCAGGGCATCCTTGAGGTTGCCGTGATCCTCACTCTCCATCGGGTAGATACCGCTGAAGACCATCGACTTGGCCCGCTGGTAGCGGGTCAGGGGTTCTGCGGCCGGAGTGCGGGCGTCGGTGATGGTGTCACCGACCTGGGCGTCACGGATCGTCTTGATCGAGGCGCACAGGTAGCCGACCTCGCCGGCGGTCAGTTCATCGCGCTGCTCGCGGCGCAGGCGGAAGATGCCGACCTCGTCGATCTCGAACGTCTTGCCCGAGCCCATGAGATGGATGTCCTGCCCCGGCCGGAGCGAACCGTCGACCACCCGCAGATGGGGCACCGCCCCGCGGTAGGTATCGAAAACCGAATCGAAGATCAACGCCCGGAGCGGGGCGCTCGCTTCGCCCGCCGGGGCCGGGATACGGTCTATGACCGCTTCGAGCACCGCGGCGATATTGGTCCCCTCCTTGGCCGAGACCGGGATGACGTCCTCGGGCGCGACGCCGATCAGATCGCACAGTTCGGCCGTCACGTCGTCGGGGCGGGCGCTCGGCAGGTCGATCTTGTTCACCACCGGAATGATCTCGAGATCGTTTTCGATCGCCAGGTAGAGATTGCTGAGGGTCTGGGCCTCGATCCCCTGACTGGCGTCGACCACCAGCACGGCCCCCTCACAGGCGGCCAGCGAGCGGGAGACCTCGTAGGTGAAGTCGACGTGGCCGGGGGTATCGATGAGGTTGAGAATGTAGTTCTCACCCCCCCGCTCCCAGGCCATACGGACCGGGTGCATCTTGATGGTGATGCCCCGCTCCCGCTCCAGATCCATGTCGTCGAGAACCTGGTCGACCATCTTCAAGCGTTCGAGGGTGCCGGTTGCTTCGAGCAGGCGATCGGCCAGGGTCGACTTGCCGTGATCGATGTGGGCGACGATGCAGAAATTGCGGATGAGGGTCTGATCCATCGGATCTCAGTCGGAGAGCGGACCGCGGTCGGAGCGGATACTCACCGGCCTCCTTCCACCCGCTCGACATATTTCACGATCGCCTCGTGCAGGGCTTCGGCGACCCGGTTCTTGAAACTGTTCTGGCGCAGGTAGTTCTCCTCGGCCCGGTTGGTGATGAAGGCCATCTCGACCAGCACCCCCGGCATGCTGGCGCCGTTCAGGACCAGGAACCCCGCCTGATCGAGCCGCCGGGGCTGCACCTGATGCCGGATCCGGCCGATGAGTTCGTCCTGGATCAGGCCGGCCAGGACCTGACTCTCCTCCAGGAATTTGGTACTGTAGAGTTCCCCCAGGATCCCGCGCAGCATCGGCTCGCCGGCGTTGAGCTGCAGAGCCCGGGAGTTTTCCTCGTACCTGATGACCGAGTTCTCGTAGGTGGCGACCTGACGGGATTCGTCGTTTTTCGCCTCGGAGAGAAAGAAGGTCATGAAGCCGTTGGCCGAGGGATCGTCGAACCCGTTGGCGTGGATGGAGATGAAGAGATCTCCCTGCCGCTCGTTGGCGATCGCGTAGCGTTCGGCGAGTTCGGGGAAGACATCGCTCTCCCGGGTCATGACGACTTCGATGTCGCTGGTGCGCGGGTCGCGCCCGAACAATTCGCGCAGACGCAGAGCCACGTCGAGAACAACCTCTTTCTCCTGCAGCCCGGTGGGGCCGATGCTGCCCGGATCGCGCCCGCCGTGGCCGGGATCGATGACCACGGTCTGGATGCCGCGCCGGGGCACGGCGGGATTGGGGGCCGAGGTGTCGACCCGCTCCCCGGCCGCCGAACGCCGCAGGGTCAGCAGGAGCCCGTCCCGGGTGGGGTAGAACTCGGGTTGCTCGGTGTAGCGCCGCGAGAGCTTGAAACTGATCTGCAGGACGTCTTCTTCCTCGTATACCTCGAGCCCCCGGACCAGCCCGATGCAGCGGGTCCGTTTCAGGGCCGCCACGTCGGCCCGGGCACCGAGAAAACTGATATGGAGCCAGCCTTCACCCTCGGAAAAGGAATCATAGGTCAGCGGCTCGGTCAGCAGGATCTCCACCTCGGTGCCCTGTTCGGGCCGGTCGGTCATTCGGATGCCCAGGATATTCAGTCCGGAGCCGCCGTAGTTGAGCCAGCCCTGCTGGGGCAGGTACTCGCACTCCCGCCCGGTATACTCGCTCAAGAGGTGGGCCACTCCGGCCGCCGGAGCGTAGGGCAGGCCGTCGCGCAGCAGTACCGGCCGGGGCAGGTTCACGGCCCGGTTGGGTTGCTTGTCCACGACCACGGTCGGCGATCCGAGGGTGAAGATCAGGTGCCGCGTGCCCGTGAACAGCTCGTACTTGTTCTTGATATCCCAGCGATCCTGGGCCCCGAGATAGCTCGCCAGATCGGTGAGTCGAAGAAAGATCTCGCCCCCCTCGAGCCGGATCCCCCGCAAGCGGTCCTGGGTCGGGGTGCCGTTACGGGCGATCACAACCATCGGTTCGGCGAATCCGATCGGGTCGGGTTCCTGCAGCACGGGCTGAGACGCTGCGGCGACCGCCCACGGCGGCGCCAGAACGGTCAGGAGCAGAATTGCCGCCGTTGAGCAACGACGCCCTCGGGTAGCGGCCGGGGTATATCTGGATTGCAGCATCATCATGATCTCAGAACGATCCGGGGTCCTGAAGGGTTCCTTACCCTTTGAGCGAACGCAGGGCCTTTTTCATCTCCCGCCTGGCTTCATCATCCTCTATCCGGCGCCGTTTGTCACCCTTGCCGCGCCCGCGGGCCACGGCCAGGAGGATTTTGGCATACCCCCCCTGAAAATACAGTCTGACCGGCACGAGGGTCAGACCCTTCTGAGAGACCCGGCCGATAAGCCGCCGGATCTGGTGACGATGGAGCAGCAGCTTGCGCGGGCGTTTCGGCTCGTGGTTGCTGTAACCGCCCTGCTCGTAAGGCGGTATATGGCAGTCGATCAGCCAGACCTCGCCGCCCTCGATGCGTGCGAAACTGCCGCTCAGATCGGCCCGCCCGGCCCGCAGGCTCTTGACCTCGGTGCCGGTCAGAACCAGACCGGCTTCGACGGTTTCGATGATCTCGTAGTCGCGCCGGATCCGTTTGTTCGAGGCCACCAGGCGCTCTGCCATGACGATCACCCGCCGGGTTTTCTGTCCGGGAACTGAACTGGCGTGCATCCGGAGTTTCCGGATGGGCACAAACTACGCCGAGCAGGGCAGGCGGAATAGGGAAAAGGCATGGTGCCGCCGGTGCGCCACCCCCTTCCCGGATCTTGACGAACGTGCACCTGGACCGTAGGTTTGTCTGTCGCTGCCGAAGTGGTGGAATTGGTAGACACGCTGCGTTCAGGACGCAGTGGGCGCAAGCCCGTGTGGGTTCAAATCCCTCCTTCGGCACCAGTTCGTTACAGGCCCCCGGCGGTGACCGCCGTCCGGGGGCTTGACGTAAAGAAGTTGCCGCCTCAGGAAAAGCGCGGTATAAGGCAGGTACTATGGTAACCTTCCAGCATGGGGAAGGCATATGGCACGCATTCTGGTAGTAGATGACGAGATTGCTATCGTCGATGTCCTCAAGACGTTCCTCGAGGAGAACGAACACAAGGTCTTCACCGCCTACGACGGGCTCGAGGCGATCGAGGTCACCAAGCGGGAACGGCCGCACATCATTCTGCTCGATATCTACCTGCCGAAGTTGGACGGCATCGAGGTTTTAAAGACGATTCGCGAGTTCGATGACTCGATCGGGGTGATCATGATCACCGCTTTCCGTGAAGAGGACGTCGCCAAGCACGCCCTCGAACTGGGGGCTTTCGATTACATCAACAAACCGTTCGATTTCGACTACCTGGAACGGTCCCTGGAAACCAAGCTGCAACTCATGCTGATGTAGGAGCTGTTGTGGACGCCGCCCCGACCCGTTCCCGCCGATCCGCTCCCTTCACACCCGCCGCCTTGGCCCTGCTGGTCGCGGTCGTTGTGCAATGTCCGTCTGCAGCGACCGCTCAGGTCGCAGTCCCCGCCGGCATGCACGGCGGCGCTCTGGTGGCTTCGGGTCACACCCTCCCCCGGGGCGCCCTGGCGATCGGTTTCTACGGCGGGCTGACACGTGACGGCATCACCAACCGGGCGGTGGGTGTCGGATCGCTGGCCTACGGTCTCTCCAATGTCTTTCAGCTGAGCGCCGCCGGCAGTTTCACCAATGCCGGCACCGGTAGTCAGGCCACGAGCTTCGACGGGGCCACCCCCGGCTATGCCGTCGGCCCCATCGCCCTGACCGCCCGTCTCCCCGGACCGATCGAACGCCCCTTCCAGATCTCCGCCACCGCCTTTCTGACCCCGGGTGTCGGTTCCGAACCCATGACCGGTCACCATCATCCCTGGGCACGCGACAGTTTCGACCTCGGTTTCGTGCTCTCCCAGGGACTCGGGCTGGGTACGTTCCAGCTGAGGGCCATCGAAGGGTACGTGATCACCGGAGATAAGCCCGTCAACATCCCCAGCCACCTTCTGCTCGGAGGCGGTCTGACCTGGATGGTGATGCCCGCGATCGGTGTGGAGGGCGAGGTCCTGAGCCGGCTGGAGACGGAAGCTCCGATCAGCATCATGGAGGATTATATCGGCGCCAGCGGTGGTTTCATCTTCACGCTGGGTCAGCGTCTCACCGGCCGGGGCGGGTTCCTGCTGGGTCGTTCCGAAACGCGATCCGACGGCACCAGCCGGGCCGAAGAGTGGGGTCTGTACGGACAGTTGAGCTGGACTATCGGAGGCACTCTCGCCGAACGGCAGCCGCGCGAAAGGCGCCGTCCGCGGCCCGAACCGGTCGAAACCCCCGAGACGACGGCGGTCGACACCGATGGCGACGGCGTGCCCGACACAGACGACCTCGAACCCGACACCCCGGCCGGAGCGCGCGTGAACGAGTCCGGGCAGGCACTCGACGCAGACGGTGACGGAGTACCTGACGGGATCGACCTCGAGGAGGCCACCCCGTCAGGTGCGATGGTCGATCACACCGGCCGGGCGCTCGACTCCGACGGCGACAGCGTACCCGACGGGATCGATGTCGAACCCGATACTCCCCGGGGTGCCGTGGTGGATGCCGGCGGCAAGGCGATTGATTCAGACGCCGACGGAGTACCCGACGGGATTGACGTCGAGCCCGATACCCCGCCGGGCGTGCCCACCGATGCCGAAGGACACGGGCTCTACGGGATGGAGGCTGAACTCATCACCCGGGGCCTGCTCACCCTCAATACGATCTACTTCGATTACAACTCGGCCGACCTGAAGCCGGAGTCGTTCCAGACCCTGCGGGAGGTCGGCCTGATCCTGGTCAAGTACCGCGATCTGAAGATCGAGATCGGCGGCCACACCGACAGTGTCGGCAGTGACGAATACAACCGCCGGCTCAGCCGCGTGCGGGCCGAGTCGGTACTGAACTGGCTCCTGGCCAATGTGCCCGATCTCACCCTGGCGCAGTTCACCGTCCGGGGGTACGGAGAGTCACAACCGGTAGCCGGCAACGACACCGAGGCGGGACGTACGCTGAACCGTCGGGTGGAATTCAAGGTACTGAACACCGACCAGCTCGACCGCTACCGGGCCAAGCCACCCCCCCGACTCTGATCACGGCGCGGTTTCGATCGGACAGGGCCCGGCTTTCGTGATGCGCCGGGCCCTTTTCTTTCAGACGAACTGATTCAGAAACCCGGTCCCAGAATCAGCGCGTTGAGGACGAACTGATGCTGTCCCTCGACGAACATCCGGAAGAGGGGATCGTCGGCGAAAAGCACGGCCTGGCCGCGTCCGACGTTCTCGACGATCAGCCACGACCGCTTTGAGAGTTCCTCGGTATACTCCGTCGGGGCGTACCCGCAAAGCAGTGGTTCGGGACTGAACACGGCGACGTTCACCCCCCGCTCCGCCACCGCGAAACTGGTCCGGCTCCGCTTGAGAACAGCCATCTTCTCGGGCATACCGAAGGCGAGCCAGTGGTCGGGATCGAGGACCACGCCGTACATCCCGCCGGGAGTGCGGCGCAACCGGCCCTCCTGCTCGCGTTCGGCCAGGGTGCGCCGGGCATCCACGGCCAGCTCATCGCCGCCACCACCGCCGCCACCACTCCCACGCTGGCCCGCCGCGGGGGGAGCCCCCCCACCGCTCATGCGCTGACCGCGGTCCGATCCGCCCCCCGTGCCACCGGTCGAGACGCTGGTGAGCTGCGAGCCTTCCTGACTCGCGAAGCGCGCCGCGGCATCCCAGGCGATCAGAACCCCTCCGCCCTGCAGCCAGCTCCGCAGAGCTGCAACCCCGCTCTCGCCCAGAGAGCCCGCATACGATCCCCCGGGGAGTACCAGCACGTCGTAGGCGTCCAGATCGGTCCGCCCCAGTCGGTCGGCTTCGATATGGGTGACGTCGAACCAGGGGTAGTGCCGGTCGAAGAAGTGCCAGGCCTCCCCGAAACCGCCTCCGCCCGCCGCCACGGCGATCCGCGGCCGGCGCAGCTGGTTGTAGCTTCCCGCTCCCAGGTCGTCCCCTTCTTCCACCAGGCCGGTCTCGATAGGCCAGGCGGTCACTTCCCACTCTTCGGTCACTCCGGCGATGATCTGCACCAGATCGTCGGGATTACGGTAGTTGGGCAGGATGAAGGTGCCCGGGGCGTAGGAGCGCCCGCCGGAAGTGAAACCCTCCGAAGCGCAGAGCACCCGCAGATCCCGGTTCAACAGCTCCATCACCGCTCCCAGGGCATGCGTGCCTTCATAGGGGATCGCCCAGCCGTACCCCGCGGTGGTGCCCTCGATAGCGCCGGTGCGCTCGGGGGGTGAGTCGACCCCCACGGCGTCGACTCCCGGTGCCTCGGTCAGGGTGTACGCCTCGACGTTGTAAGCCAGCGGCAGGGTCCAGCCGGAGAGGTCGTAGAAACTGGTGTCCTCGAGGGTGGGATTGGGCTCGAGCAGCATCTGGACCGCCACCCCCCTGGGCTGCCCCGCCGCCACCAGATAGGTACCGGCCGGGAAGTCGTGGTTGGCGCCGGCCGGGTGAAGACCGTACCCCGAACCGGTCCGGGCCCGGAAAGGAGCCCGGGCCATGGTCACCTCGATGCCGTTGCGCAGCAGCAGCTGAACCAGGCGGTCGGCGTTCCAGGGATCGGCTCCCGGGACCAGGGCGTACCCTTTGACGTCGCCCTCATCCCGTGACAGGGCGTGCCGGAAAAACGCCAGGAAGTCGGTGAGTCGCTCTGAACGCCGTTCGGCGGTCGTGGTCAGGGTCGCCATCGAGGTGGTGAAGTGGCCGTGAGCGCGCTGGGTCAGGGAGTGAACCGTGCCGTCGTCGCGACGCAGGACGATGGCCACTCCACCGCCCCCTCCCTGCTCGTAGGTCATTCCTATGGCGCCCATCATGCTCGGCCACGAATCGCCGTAAGCCGGGTAGTACATATCGAAGCCGATCTTCGTGTAGTAGGGCCAGCCGTAGGCGTCGAAAGCGGCGGCATTGCCTTCGCCGTAGATGCGCTGCCACTTGAGCACCACCTCGGGCATGGCATCGTGGACCGGTTTGGCAGCGGGAAAGAAGAAGTAGGAATCCCCGCCCATCTCGTGGAAATCGACATGGACGACCGGATTCCAGAGCAGGTATGTCTCCAGCCGCTGGCGGGTCTCGACCTGGGTCTGCCAGGCCCAGTCCCGGTTGAGATCGAAGTAATAGTGATTCGAACGTCCTCCCGGCAGATCGCCCGACCGTTCCCAGGCCTCGGGCGCGTCATCGGGCTCGGCGCCCCGGCGGATCCGGTAGTCGTGCACGAAACGGTCGCGGCCGTCGGGATTCAGCAGCGGGTCGAGGAGCACGACCAGTTCGTCAAGGATGATGCGGGTGGCCGAATCGGTGCCTGCCGCGAGCTGATAGACGGTCAGCAGGGCCGCCTCGGTCCCAGCCGATTCCGAACCGTGGACGTTATAGGACAGCCAGGCGGTGGCCGGGCTCGAGGCGATGATCTCATCCAGTCGGGCCCGGGGAGCTCCGCGCGGATCGGCCAGGGTGGCCATGTTCGTCCTGATTTCCTCCAGACGGGCGTGATTGGCGGGACTGGTAATGGTGAGCAGCAGCAGGTCCCGCCCCTCGTAGGTCTGGCCGTAGGTTGCCATTGTAACCCGGTCGCTGGCGGCGGCGACCGCCTCCAGGTAGGCCTGCATTTCGTGGTGGAAGGTGTAGTTGGTGCCGATCTCGTAGCCGAGGAACTCCGCCGGGGTCGGAATGGCGGGATCGTAGGTTCCCCCGGGGAACCAGGCGAAAGCGGTCTCCTGCTGCGCCGCCAGCGGCGCGGTGCAGAAGAGAACGGCACAGAGCACGATACTCGAGCGCTTCATGGGGAACTCCTCAGTAAAAGATCGCGGTTCGTGGCCGGGGCGGACCACGGCCCTAACCCGGTCTTGCCATTCTGCCACCAAGTTCGTACTTTATCTACAGCAGACAGGGGTCTGCAATTCAAGCCGCGTCCGCGAACGACCGCCGGCGGACACGGCTTTTTCTATGAGGCCGGGTTTTTGTGAGCGAAAAACCGGCCCGGGAGGTGAACGCGCGAGTCCAACCCGCGTTACACATCTGAAACCACCTGACAGTAAATACGGTTAACGACCTGTACGGACATCCAAACGCAGGTGTTCGTTTTGTGTCGGAATCCGGGGGTATCGTACCAATGGTGACAACGACAAGAGGCCGGCGGACGTCCGACCGGGCGCTCCGCACGGCCTTTGCTGTACTAAAAGAGGTGATCCGCGAGATCATGACTGCGACGCATCTTGATCGTCTCTCGCTGAGGGGGACCGCGCTGCTGCTCGTCCTCGGCGTCATGACGGTCGGGTTGGTGATCCAGCACCAGGAGATCAGACGCCTGCGTGACTTCTCGCTGATTCAGACCGACATGCTGGGACGCCAGCAGGAATGGGCTACCCGGGCGGCTACCCACCTCGATCTCATCGGCCGGTACGGCATCCCGTATGCCTACCTCGAGGTTCTGGCCCGGCAGTGCACGATCCACGATCTCGACCTGGAGTTCATGGTCGGATTGATGCAGATCGAGAGCAATTTCAACCCCAACGCCCAGAGCAACCGGAACGCCTACGGACTCATGCAGGTCAGGTTCCCCACCGCCCGCGAACTCGACCCGAGCCTGACGTCTTTCTGGCAGCTCTACGATCCGGTCCGGAATATCCGCCTGGGAGCGGAGTACTTCCGCGGGCTGCTCGATCGCTATCACGGCAATTACCGCATGGCCGCTCTGGCGTACAATCGGGGTCCGACCCGGCTCGATGACGAGATCCTCGTCGAGGCCGACATCTCCGACCGTTACTACCGCCTCATCCGTCAGGCCGGTATCGTCGACTGAATTGCCTTCAACGGTAGAATCTCTCTTCGCCCCGACGGAGCACGGCGGGCACTAAAGGCACTAAAGCCAGCCGTGCTCCCGGTACCATGCGGTCGTGGTCCTGATCCCCTGCGCAATATCGATCGCCGGTTTCCAGTCCAGGTCGCGGATCGCGGCCGAAGGATCGGCTGTCCAGAAGCGGTGCCGGTAATCGTGCAGGCGGGAACGCGTGAGAACCGGCAAACCCCCTCCGACGCGCAGCAGCAGCTCGTTGATCAGCGCCAGAGGGTAGAGGCAGACGGGGATGACGGGGAAGAAGCGGACCCGCCGTTTCACTGCCCGCCCCATCAGACGGACAATGTCCCGCATCCAGTACGGTTCGGGATCGGCCGCGAAATACACCCGTCCGGCGGCGACGGGGAAACGCCCCGCCCGCTCGATCAGATCGACCAGATCGGTGACGTGGATCATGCTGGCACAGATATCCCCCGGAACGGTCGGCGCCAGACCCCGGCGGGCCGTCCGATAGAGAACGAGCAGGTCGTCATCGTACGGTCCGTACACGATCGCCGGTCTGATGATAGTCACGCGCATCGACCCGGGGGCTTCGTTCAGACAGACGATTTCACCCTCCCGTTTGCTCTGACCGTACATTCCCACCGGCCGGGGATCATCCGTTTCGGTCCGGGGTGCGCCCTCGCTAGCCGGACCGGCGGCGGCCAGGCTCGAGACGAGCACGAAACGCTCGAGTCCCTCCGCAGCCGCTGCCCGGACAAGGTTCCGCGTGCCGGTGACGTTGACGCGATCATACTCCTCCCTGGTCACGGCCCGGGTCACCCCCGCCAGGTGAAAGACAGTCGTCGCTCCCCGCAGGGCGGGGAGCAGGGTGTCGGCCCCGGTCACATCGCCGTAGACCAGTTCGACCGCCGCTCCGTTCAGGGCCTGCAGGTCTGAAGTGCGGCGCACCAGAGCCCGGACCCGGTAATCCCGCGCGGCAAGGGCACGACAGAGATGGGCGCCGATGAAACCGTTGGCGCCGGTAACGAGAACCGTCTTCACAGTCACAATCCTGCTTCGCTCCAGACCCGCTATTCTCTACAATCCGGGGGTATCCCTTTCCAACGGGAACTCTGTCAGTGTAGCGTGCCGGACAACGTCGCGACCACACCCAACCCGACCGGGGTTGAAACCGAGTGGGAGTTGAGCAACGGACGATGGACCTCTTTACCAAGTGCTATGAAGCAAAAGAATGGAAGCAGGCCCAGCGCTTCGGGTACTACCCGTATTTCACGCCGATAGAGAGCGAGGCCGGCGCTGTTGTAACCATCGGGGACGAGCGCAAGATCATGCTCGGTTCCAACAACTATATGGGTCTGACGAACCATCCCGACGTGAAAGCTGCGGCCGTCGAAGCTGTCGAGCGATACGGGTCGGGCTGTACGGGATCGCGGTTCCTCAACGGCACCCTCGACCTGCACATCGCTCTCGAGGCCGAGCTGGCCGACTGGCTCGGCAAGGAAGCGGCGCTGGTCTTCTCGACCGGATTTTTCGTCAATCAGGGGGTTATCTCCTCCCTGGTCGGTAAGAATGATATTTGCCTTTCCGACCGCCTCAATCACGCCAGCATCGTGGAAGGCAGCCGGCTGGCGGCGGGAGAGACGATCCGCTACCGGCACAACAATCTGGCTGAACTGGAACACCAGCTGCAGAAAGCCCGGGACACGGCCGGCCGGTTGATCGTCTCCGACGGCGTCTTCAGCGCCGAGGGCACGGTGGCCGATGTGACCGGACTCTGCACGCTGGCCCGGCGTTACGACGCCCGGATCATGATCGACGAAGCTCATGCGATCGGGGTCTACGGTCCCGAAGGCCGGGGGGCGGCGGCCGCTCAGGGCCAGCTCGACCGGGTCGACCTGCTCATGGCGACTTTTTCGAAGTCGTTCGGCGGGGTCGGGGGATTCGTGGCCGGGCCGCTCGAGGTCATCATGTGGATCCGCCACACCGCCCGGACGATGATCTTCTCGGCCAGTCTGCCGCCTGCTTCGGTCGCCAGCGCCCGGGCCGCCCTGGCGATCATCCGTACCGCCGACGATCGCCGCGAGGCTCTCTGGCGCAATGTCACGCACTGGCGCGACGGTCTTCAGCGTCTGGGTTTCGACACGCGGCAGTCCACCAGCCAGATCGTGCCGGTCTTCATCGGCGACGATATGACCTGCGTCAAGTTCTGGAAGGCGCTTTTCGCCTCAGGAGTCTTCACCAACGCTTTCATCCATCCCGCCACCCCTCCGCACGGCGCTCTGATCCGGACGTCGCTGATGCCGACTCACACGACCGAGATGCTTGATGAAGCTCTCGACATCTTCGCTCGCGTCGGCCGGAAGATGAAAATTATCTGAAGCGGCTTAGTCCGGGCTTTCTTCGGTGACGGGGGGAGGCGCTCCCTTCTCGATGGCAGCCGGAGCAGGGCCCTCCTCGATGGCGTGCAGACGGATATCGAGACCGCTCAGCTTGCGTTCGGCCCGTTCGTAGGCCTTGCCGGCGTTGCTCAGATGGGTTCCCAGAACGGAGTATTCTTCGCTGAAGGCGTCCAGCTCGCCCTGCATCCGGCGCAGGCGGGCCATGATCTCGCTCCCCCGCCGCTCCAGTTCAAGGCCCCGCAGACCGTAGAGAATCACCTGCAGGTAGGCGTAGAAGGTGTTGGGGCTGACCGGTATGACCCGGCGGTTGATGGCGTATTCGAGCAGGCTGTCCGATTCGCTGTCCCCCCCCCCCGCCCCCTCCTCGCGCACGATGGTCTCGTAGTAGACGTTCTCGGCGGGAATGTACATCATCGCGAAGGTGAAGGTGCCTTCGTCGGGGAGGATATATTTGGCGGCGATGTCGTCGATCTTCTTCTTCACATTGCTCAGGAATTTGCGCCGCGCCTTCGAGCGCTCCGCCTCACCGGCTTCGAGGACCCGTTTGAAGTCCTCGATCGGGAACTTGGAGTCGATCGGTACCAGCTGCGAGCCGATCCGGATCACGGCGTCGACCGTGACTCCGCTCGCAAAGGTGTACTGCATGTCGTAGAAGGCGCTCGGGAAGGTATCGGCCAGCAGTTTCTCCAGGAAGATTTCCCCTACTCCGCCGCGCAGTTTCGGGCTCGTCAGGATACTCTCGAGCCCGGCGATGTTTTTACCCAGGTCGAAGATCTGCCCGGTCGCCTCGGAGAGCGATCCGAGCTCTTTCTTCAGATCAGCCACCGTCCGGCCCGAGGCCGAGAGCTGTTCGGCAAGCAGGCGCTGCTGCCCCGTGAGCCGTTCGTCGAGGGCGGCCTGCACTTCCTGCAGCCGCCGGGCAAGGCGCTCGGACTGATCCCGGGCCTGCTCGAGACCGGCCAGCCGGCTCTGCTGCAGCCCCTCGTTGATGTCCTTTCCGGTCGTCCGGACCGCCTCCCCCAGATCGCGCAGGCGGCTCAGGGAGTGCAGGACGAGAGCGAAAAGGGCGAAGAGGGCTGTCACGAGTACGATGACGAGCGGCCAGAAGAATTCGGGCAGGTTCATGGATTCACAGTACAGCGGGGCGGGTGGAGGAGCAACGCCGCACTCCACCCGCCCCGTTTCCCCGCCCCGGCCGCCGGAGCGTCATTTCAACAGCAGGATTTTCCGCGTCATCCGGCGACGGTCCAGTTCCAGCACCACCAGGTACACCCCGGCGGCGACCCGCCGGCCGTCATTGTCGGTGCCGTCCCAGCGGACCTGGTAGTCGCCGCCGGCGGTAGCCCGGTCGATGAGCAGCCGCACGCATCGGCCGCGCACATCCCTGATCTCGAGCCGGAGTCGATCGGATCCGCCTGCCGGCACCCGGTAGCGCAGACAGGTCTCGGGATTGAAGGGGTTCGGCACGGCCGGCAGCAGAGCCGCCTCCGGCGCTGTCTGAGGCACCGTCAGCGCAGCCGGGCCGAGCCAGAGAACCGGCCGGCCGGGCCGCACGATACGGACCGCCACAGCCTCGGGTGCCGCCTGCCCCTGCGGACCGGGCTCGAGTTCGAGTTCCCAGGCGCACCCCGGCGGGGCAGGAGGCGAAAAACTCTCCCCGATACCGGTCGGCAACCAGAGCCGGTCGTCACCGGGGGGGCCACCGCCTCCCCGCGGAGCCCCGTAGCCGGCGTAGAGAGCACTCTCGATCCCCTCGCCGCCGGCCAGGACCTGCCAGCGCACCTCGACGAGCAGGGGTCCGCGCCGGGTGGTTTCGAGACCGCTCACGGCCAGTCCGGGGCCCGCCGCTTCGGCCCGGAGCAGTCGCGTGCGATCGGCGTGGATGTCCAGGGGGGTGCAGCGCCAGCCTCCGTCGGGAGCCAGTTCGCGCAGATCCACAGCCATTTGACCGCTCCCGCTTCCCGACAGCAGCACAGCCAGGTCGGCGTACCAGGTGAGGCCCGCTGTCCGGGCCCTGACCGTCGTGCCCCCGGCAGTCAGCAACAGGGGTCGATCGGGATGCGGCGCCGCGCCCCGGCACCAGCGGGGCATGGCGGGCAGGGCCGGTGCCGCTACCGTCACGGCCCGCGTCCAGCGGCGTTCTCCATCGGCTGTCTGCCGGGTGAGTTCGACCCGCCACCGGCCCGCCTCCAGGCCGCTGATCCGGTGTGAGTGCCACGACCGGTCGCCGCCGAGAGCCGCACTCCAGCGGGGCTGCCCTCCCGCGGAGATGAGCCGCACCTGCCCGGGACCGGAACCCGCCCAGAGCAGCTCGAGGGTACCCGGCCCGGCAGCCCAGACCTCGAGCGCGGGCCGATCGACCGGCTCGCTCGATCCCCCGCCGTCACCTCCCACCCGGCCGAGAGCGATTCCAGCCGTCCCGGCCGGCTGCCAGGTGAGCAACGAGTCGATGTCGATCGCCACGGCGTCTCCCCAGCCGATGGTGAAGTCCTCTCCGATCAGCTCGCCTTCCGAGGTGCGGAAGCACCCCCGCCAGGCCTGGCGGTACCCATCCCAGGAGCTGACGCTTAGCACAGCCGGGTCGTCCAGAACCGCGGCTGCCGTGCGCACCCGGGTGGAATCGCACACCCCGACCAGGGCCAGACCGCCGCCCCTCGCGAGTGACGGAGGGTCATAACGCCGGGGACCGTGCCAGGTCAGGGTGCAGGGAGCCGTACTCACGACAGCGTACCCGGCGCCGGGTACGAGGGTGAAATCGTCGCCGGCCGTACTTCCGTCGGTCAGGCGCAGAGCCGAGCACCAGGCCGCCGAGAGCTGATCCCACCGGGCTACTTCCCCCGCCGCCGGCAGAGCCGACAGCAGAGAAAAGGCCCCGGTGCAGGCCGGATCGTCGAGAGTGGGAGTGATCAGGGTCACCCCGGGGGAGAGAACGCAGGCCCGGTCGGCCCGGTGAGCGATACGGATCGCAGCGGGTGAGGTCACCGTCGCCGGGGGGTTCAGACCGTCCTCGACACGGGCCGCGAGCCGCCAGAGCGTTCCTTCGGGCAGGTCGAAGAGTTCGACCGCCACCGTACCCCGGTCAGTGCGATCGAGAACCTGCGGCACGGTCAGGGCGGGCGCCGTCCGGCTTCCCCCTTCCTCTTGCAGGGTCAGGGTGGCCCAGGCCTGGCCCGGATCGGCGAGACTGTATTCGAGCAGAAGCACCGAATCGACCGCGGCTCCGACGGGGAAGTCGAGCCAGGTGAAAATCGGCGGCGGATCGGTGGCCAGGGCCGGCAGGATGACCTCCTGCGGCGAGTCCCCGCTCACCGTGACGAGCCCCGAGGCGACCCCCGCAGCGGCCCCGTCGGCCTCGATTGTCAGGGTATCGCCGGCCGCCCAGGAGCAGGCCGATCCCCCGATGGTCCGCAGGTTGCCCAGGTTCAGGGCCCAGCAGCCGGTCGAGTCGCTGCGCGTGGCGAGCCAGCCCGAACGGGGTGTGGCGCCCCCCAGTCTCAGGAATACCTGGGCTCCCCCCACCGCCTCGCCGCTTACCGATCCGACGAGGCATCCGTACACGGTGCGGGGCACAGAGGTGACGACCGTCCCTGTTGTCAACGAGGTGAACGTATCAGCCGGAGCGGGAGTACCCGCGCTCACGACCCGCCAGGTCACGGTAGTGCCGGGGTTGAGACCGTAGTGTTCGACCAGGTGGAGCAGTCCGGCGGGGTTGCCGTCCCAGGTGCGGCGCAGGTGTGATCCGGAGAGGATTTCGAGCCGTCCGTCAGCGGCCGTGCTGCTCCGCCAGGCGACACCGAATCCGGCGCTGGTCAGATTGACGATCCTGGTCCGGTACAGCATCGGCGCGCTTGTGTCGGGACCCCCGTCCGGAGTCGCGGGCCCGGCCGGACTGAAGGCCGCCGCGAACCGGGTGGCATGATCGCAGAAATCGCCCGCCCCTTCCGGATCGCGGACCCAGGCGGCATCGGTGTCCCAGCCGGCATAGGCGATATCCTGCAGGGTGTCGGGACCGGCGGGATCGATCAGAAGCAATCGTCCGGCGGTATTGCTCAACCCCGATCCCAGCCGGCCGTCATCCACGAAGCATCGGCCCGGTAGAGTGGTCGGCTCCCCACCGCCGAAAAGGGTGACATACTCGCCCGGAGCCAGCCTGGTTCCGGGCGGGAAGGTGAAGGGATCGGCTCCGGCCGGGCCGAGTATCCAGCCTGACACGTCCACCGGCCCGGCGCTCCGGTTGACCAGTTCGATGAACTCGTCGGCATACGTATCCCGGACGCCGTCGCCGTTGGCGTCGCCGGCCAGATCGGCGGGGGGATCGGCGAGCACCTCGTTGATGACGACCGGAGGATCTGTCTCCTGAGCCCACAGAGACAGGGGCAGGGTCGCGACAGTCAGCAGTACTGTCGCCGCTCCCGCCCGCAGAAGCAGGTTCGCAGGTTGCATACGGATCTCCCGAAAGCCTGATGCCGGGGGGTCGGCAGGTTTATTGGGGGAGCCTGTGGGGGGGGAAATGGTGCGGTGGGGGTAACCGAACGGGAGTATACTTCCCGGGGGGAAAGAGCACAAGGACCGGTCGCCCGGAAGCTCCTTGACCTGCTTTTATCGTCCCGCGTAATTGATTCGCGCTCACCGCCCGGGCTCCGCCCCCGGCCGCGGGACGCAGGAGAACATGACCAGGTCCGACACGAACCAGCTCATCGACCGCGCCCAGAGAGGCGACGAGGAGGCTTTCACCTCCCTGGTGCGTCTCTACGAGGCTCAGGTGCAGGCTGTCTGCCTGAAGATGGTCCATAACACCGAGACGGCGCGCGACCTGGCTCAGGAAACGTTCGTGAAAGCCTTCAGCGCCCTGGCATCCTTCGATCGTTCCTTCACTTTCTCCACCTGGCTGTACAAGATCGCCCGCAATACCTGCATCGATCACTTCCGCCGGCAGAAACTCGAAACCTACTCCCTCGATGCGCCGATGCGGACCCGCGAGGGACAGATCGAGCGCGATTTCCCCTCGCCTATCAATACCCCGGAGCGCTTCCTCATCCTGAAGGAACGGGGCCGCCTGATCGAGGAGGCGATCGAGAGTCTACCCGACAAGTACCGGGAGGTCATCGGGCTCCGGCACAAGCAGGAACTGCCGTACGAGGAGATTGCCAACATCCTCGGTGTACCGCTCGGAACCGTGAAAGCCCGTCTCTTCAGGGCCCGCGAACTCCTCAAGAAACGGCTCAAGTCCCTGTGATCGCTCGATCCCGGTGCCTTACCCGGCCGGGGGCCGCTTCTGAAACCACCCTCCGGGCCGCTGCGTATCTAATAGGTGGCCCGAAAGGAGTCTGACCATGGCCGTACGCAAAGCTGACATCCGCGCCCACGGCCGGCCCGGCCCGGTTCTGCTGGCGGCGTTCTGCCTGCTCGCCGCCCTGCCGGCAACGGCTGTGGCAGATTCCTGCCTCACCCCCGTGGATCAGGAATTCGAGCAAGAGTACGAGCAGGAAGAAATCCAGCAGTTCTACCGGGAAATCGAACGCCTGTCCGGCGACCTCCAGGAGGCGGTCGACACCATCGAGAGCGGCCGGCGCGAACTCGACGCCGTCAAGGAAGCCCTGCGCCGCCTCGAGGAAGATCTCTCGGAACTCGACGAATCGCCCGACACCCTGCGTCTCAAGGCGCAGCTGACCGAACTGCGCGGCCGGTATATGTCCGCCAACCTGCGGCGGGCGATGGGGGGCATGCCCGACGCGCGCGAGCTGCTCGACGACGAGCTCTGGCGGCGCTTTGCGCCCGACATCGAAGTCATGCGCGGCACCACCTCGCGCCATAACATCTTCCGGATCGGGGAAGACGTCGAGATCGGGCTCTATGAGCGGGTGCGTGGCGACGTGGTCGTCATCGGTGGCGAGATCACCGTGCGCGGCTCGGTCACCGGGTCGGTGGTGGCGATCTTCGACGACATCCACATCACCGGCACCGGGCGGGTGGACGGCGACGCCGTCACGATCGGCGGGATGATCCGGCAGGATCCGGGGGGTACAGTTCGCGGCGATTTCGTCGACACCCGGTTCAGCTGGCCGCAGAGCTGGCACTGGATCCAGGCTCCGGCCCTGCCGTTTTTCTTCGGACTGGGGGGATTCGTCTTCATTCTGCTGGTGAGCCTGATGGTGGGCCTGATCGCGCCGCGCGGGGTCGATCGGGTCGAGTATACCGTTCGCAACCGCTTCGGGGCTTCCTTCCTGGTGGGCCTGCTGACCGAGCTGCTGCTGCCGATCGTCTTCATCCTGCTGCTCATCACCATCATCGGGATCCCGGTGGCAATCATCGTGGTACCCCTGGCAATGGCCTGGCTGCTGATCCTCGGTTTTACGGGAGTAGCGCGGGCGGTCGGCCGCGGCGCCGATCAGCGGGGTTTGAAGATCGGGGATTCTCCGGTCGGCCTGATCGCGGTCGGGGTTGTTCTACTCGAGATTATCTACCTTATCGGCGGCGGACTCGGAATCGCCCCCGGCGTGCTGGTCCCCTTCGCCTTTGCCACCCGGCTGGTAGGGGGACTGATCCTTTTCCTGGCCTGGACGACCGGCCTGGGGGCGGCTCTGATGACCCGCTTCGGCACCCGCATCCCCGGCGAGACCCCGGCCGTACCCAAACCGGCGCCTCCCCCCGCAGGAGCCGAAACTCCGGCCTGAGTCCGGTCTGAA
>Ga0180432_10001838_pt1 | contig 32790 bp, 34 predicted proteins | sample SS_ome_10_FD_132414 | JGI IMG/M metagenome (GOLD analysis project Ga0180432, IMG submission 132414) | Hypersaline lake sediment archaeal communities from the Salton Sea, California, USA - SS_1_MS_2 metaG | ecosystem: Environmental > Aquatic > Non-marine Saline and Alkaline > Hypersaline >...
GGGAACACATTTATAACACAGTTAGACCACACCAGACGTTGGGATACCTGACTCCAAAGAAATTTTTGGATCAATGCAAAAGAGAGGAGGTCAGGTGTCACTAATCATATGAACGAGTACAAAACCTTGACTGTCCATAGAACTACTGATAGACTTGTCATGCCATTTTGTATCTATCACAGTTGCCTTCATATTATGTTCGTCATAGGTCTCACCGGAGGTATACTCAGCGGTAAAAGCACCGTATCGAGCATGCTCGCACAAAAAGGGGCGATGATTATAGACGCTGACAAGGTCGGGCATGATGTTTATTCACCGCAATCCGATGCATGGCAACTACTGGTTGACACGTTTGGCGAGTGGATCCTCAAGAAGAACGGCGAAATAGACCGTCGCAGACTGTCCGATATCGTTTTCAATGACCCAGCCTCTCTCACATTGCTCAATGAAATTATGCACCCCCGAATGCGAGATGTGATTACCAGACGCCTGAATGAACTCAGGAGCCAGGGCGTCAAGTTGGTGGTGCTAGAAGCTGCCATCCTAATTGAGGCTAATTGGACCGACCTGGTCGATGAAGTCTGGGTTACTGTAGCCCCTGAAGAAGAGATTATTAAACGACTCCAGAACAGGGCTGGGCTTACGGTAGAACAGGCACTCGCCCGCATCCGATCCCAGCTCCCCACTGAAGATAAGGTAAAACATGCCACCGAGATAATCGATACAAACTGTCCTCTTCCCGACGTAAACTTCCGTGTCCTTGAACTCTGGGATAAGCTCAAGAAAAGGTGGCTTGTCCATTGAATATCGTCGAACAGATGAGGCTATTCATGGAACCGCGTTCGGTGGCGCTTGTGGGGCTTACCCGATCGACTGGTTTGGGCGGCTGGAATGTACTCGAGTACCTGCTGGGATACGGTTACAAAGGGAAGATATTTCCGGTGAATCCCTCAGCCGAAAATATTCTGGGAGTGCAATGTTACCGGAGTGTTGCGGAGATACCAGAAAACGTAGACCTGGCTGTAATACTCACCCCGGCGCATAAGGTGAAGCAACTGGTCACTGAATGTACCGCCAAGGGTATTAAAGCGCTTGCAGTGGTAGCACAGGGCATGGCCGATGGTGATTCAACAGGTGCAAAACTACAGCAGGAGATAGTACGGCTCGCGCATGTAGGCGGGGCTCGTGTAATAGGGCCAAATACATTTGGAGTTGGGAATGCATTCGTTCGGTTCAACTCCGCATTTACGTTCATGGACATGCACGAGATACCGCTCGGCGTCATCTGCCAGACAGGCCTTTTCATGAGTGGACTCCCAGATTTCCCCATGGTTGGAAAAGGCATCGATCTTGGCAACATGTCAGATATCGATTTCTCCGATGGGCTTCAATATTTCGAAGATGATCCCAACATCAAGGTCATTTTCCTCTATATCGAAGGCATGAAGGACGGTAAAAGGTTCATGCAGGTTGCCCGCCGCGTATCCCGCAAGAAGCCCATCATCGCCATCAAGGGCGGAAGGTCAGAGGTGGCCGCAGAAGCGACCATGTCTCATTCCGGAAGCCTGGCTGGCACAGATGCGACATACGATGCAGCATTCAAGCAATGTGGCGTTTTACGCGTCAGCGGAACAGAGGATTTCCAGGACCTTGGGAGAGCCTTTCTAAATCTGCCGCTGATGAAGGGGAGAAATGTCGGCATAATCACGATTACAGGAGGCGGTGGTATCCTGGCTGCAGAGGCACTGGCCCGCCACAATCTTCGACTGGCAAACCTGTCAACAGACAGCCTGAGCCGCCTGCATGATCTGGCCCCAAAATGGCACAGGTTCAATAACCCCGCCGACATCTGGCCTCCAACCATGATAGCTGGCAACCCACTGTGGGAAGTCCTGAACACCACAATCGATACTTTTTTAAGAGACGACAACGTCGATGGACTATTCGTAATAATGCCGGGTATACCTTCTGAGGCCATCGGTTTCTACTCGCCCTTACTCGGCCCATTCCGCAATATATCAAATTTCGATAAGCCCGCCGTTTTATGGTGCTATGGGACTGAGGCCATCGATACCGCAAGTCTCTTCGAACGAGAGGGAAGGATATTATATTATCCAACCATGGACAGGGCAGCAAACGTATTATCTAGATTAAACGATTATTACAAGATTCAAGAACGTGATAATGACTAAACGGTAACATGAATGTTAACTCCAGCTTCATCGACACGCTGAAACACGCCCTCGTTTCACGTGAGCCGAATACATTAGTATTCAACGATGCAGTTCTAAGCCCGGCAGCCGTCTTAATACCGATATTCTACAAAGAAGGTAGGCATTATCTATTGCTCACCAAAAGGACCGAGGCCATGGAGTATCACAAGGGTCAGATATGCTTCCCAGGTGGAGCTCAGAACACTCCGGAAGAGAGTCCGGTGGATACAGCACTACGCGAAACGTTCGAAGAAATAGGAGTAAAACCAGAGAATGTGCAGGTGCTCGGACAGCTCGACCGGATGAGCACTCTCACCAGCAACTTCCTAGTTACCCCGTTCGTTGGATTTATCGACTACCCGCACGACTTCACCATAAACCGGGATGAAATCGATGAGCTGGTCGAGATACCGCTGGACATCCTCGCCAACAAGCAGCACTACCACGAGGAGGAATACGACGTCGGCGGTGAAAAAAAGAGGGGCATCGTCTATGAATATAACAATAAGGTCATCTGGGGAGCTACGGCGCGGATGATCAAACAACTGGCAGGCATCGTTTATGCGGATATAAATGAAGGGGGCAGATTACTATGACTGCCCCCCTTTTCGAAATTGAAAATTTCTTATGCTTTTGTCTCGTCTTTTTTATCAGCAGCTTTTCCACCGGTTGCCTTCTTTGCAGCAGATGGCTTCTTTGATTTCTTCCCCCCTTCAATTGCCTTCTTGCCCTTTACCTCGATTGTTTTTGGCTTTGACTCCACCGCCCGCGGTATGTTCAGAGTCAGCACACCATCCTCAAATGCTGCCTCTACCTTGTCGGTCTGAAGGTCGCGCGGGAGGGTAACCGAACGGAAATAGCTGCCGTAATGCCGCTCGCGCCATAAGTAGTCTTTGTCCTCTATTTTGTCCTCACCACGCGTCTCACCTTTAATTGTCAGGGTATCGCCGTTTATGGAGACCTCGATGTCCTCCGGCTTGACGCCGGGCAAGGAAGCCTTTACCACTACCTCCTTTGGCTTTTGATAGACATCCAGGGATGGCTCTGCCCATTGACTTAGCATGGCTACATTGCGCGCGGGCCGCAGCATATTACCTCCCAGCAGCCTGTCCATCTCCCTCCGTACGTCCATCAGCTCCCGAAATGGATCCCATCGACTCAGTGTCATAGGCTATCACCTCCATATTGTTTTGTCGATAATATTCTAACACTATAACACAGTATTGTCAAGTGTCTTTCTGTCATTACCATCAATAATATTGACTTTAATAACTAATTATTCTATACTATCTCTTGGAAGATATAATTATGGGTGTAAAAGATTACTATGATATCCTTGGAGTCAGTCGTACTGCATCCGATAAAGACCTGAAGCAGGCTTATCGGAAGCTTGCCCGCAGGTATCATCCTGATGTCAACCCAGGAGATTCCTCATCCGAGGCCAGATTCAAAGAGATCAATACCGCTTTTGAGGTTCTGTCTGATCCTAAGAAGCGTAAGGCATATGATAAATGGGGAGAAAACTGGCCGTATGCCGACCAGCTTGAGGCTCAACAGGGCAGCGGCCCATTCACCAATACAGGCGGTTTCAGCGGATTCAAAGGTTTCAGCAAGACAGACGGCAGAGGCGCAGCTTTCCAGTTTATCGATCTGGAAGATTTGGGCGATTACAACGATCTTGGTTCGATATTCAGCACCTTTGCTCGCGGAGCTAAAACCAAGACAACGTCATCTCGTCCCCGACGCGGGCAAAACGTTGAATATAAAACGAATGTTACTCTTGAGGAAGCTTATCACGGAACAACAAGGGTCTTAAACGACCCAGTTGGCCAGCGTCTCGAGGTCAAGATTCCGCCTGGCGTCAAAGAAGGCTCGCGCGTAAAGGTCACGGGCAAGGGTACCCCCGGCCCCGGTGGAGGTCCGAGAGGCGACTTATTCGTGGTGGCATCCGTTATGCAGCACCCTGTGTTTGAGCGTAAAGGTGATGACCTGTATGTAGACGTTCCCGTTTCTCTGACATCTGCTGTTCTGGGTGGAGAGGTAACCGTACCATCACTAAAAGGTAAAAATCTGGCGCTAACCATACCGCCGGAAACGCAGAATGGGAAGGTGTTCCGCCTGAAGCAACAGGGTATGCCCATTATGGGTGATACATCCTATGGCGACCTGTTGGCCAGAATAAAGGTGATCATACCACAGAAACTTTCAGATAAGGAGAGGGAGCTTTTCCGAGAGCTTAAAAGGCTTCGCCCCGATGTGTAGAAAACTCAATATCGTCGAGAGTTGTCGATTAAATTTTTTGAAAGGATCGCCTGAATCTGAATCCTGGCTATTCGAGGTGAAATATGGATATAAATAATTCTGAACCTTGTTACATTATAAGCGTAGTCGCACGGATGCTCGGTATTCATGCTCAGACATTGCGTTATTATGAGAAGGCCGGACTGGTATTCCCATCGCGTTCCACAGGTCGCGTCCGCCTATATTCCCAACAGGATATAGAGAGAATACGGCAGGTGCGCACCCTGATGCACGATCTGGGCATCAACCTGGCGGGCGTCGAGGTTATATTCAGACTCAATGAGCGCATATCCGCTCTGGAGAAATATGTTCATGAGACAGAACGCGAAATTGAGCGATTGCGCCAGGCAGGCCTCTGGCCCAAGCGTATGCTGCCGCCTGAGGAACACAAGCCTCAAATTGAGAGGAGACGAGAGCCAAACAAGTAGGACGATTGCGTGCAGTCGTTTCGATAAGGAGTGATTTATGCGACAGGACAGATTCACTGAACAGGCACAGGAGGCTCTCTCACGATCACAGGAGCTGGTTCGCAGTTTTCGGCACAGCCAGTGGGATGTCGAGCATGTCCTTCTCGCCCTGCTACAACTGCCTAAAGGGCTTCTATCGGAAATACTGAGTCGGCTCGATGTTAAAGCTGACGAAATGAGAAATCGTGTGGAGCAGATACTCAAAAAGACGCCGCAGGTAACTTATGAAGGCGCTACGGTATACACGACTCCGCGCATGATCCGTTTACTCGATGGCGCCGCTGCCGAGGCGGACAGGCTCAAGGACGAATTCATCGGCGTAGAGCATCTACTTATCGCTATCACTGCCGAACGCGATGGTGATTCGGCCAATCTATTGAAAGAATACGGTGTCGATCAGGAAAAATTATACTCTGTCCTTCAGGAAATCCGGGGGAGGCGCAGAGTTACAGACCCCCGTGCTGAGAGCAAATACGGGTCGCTAGAAAAATATGGACGCGATCTATCGCTCCTCGCGCGTGAAGGGAAACTGGACCCGGTCATCGGGCGCGATAACGAGATAAAGCGTGTGATGCAGGTGCTTACCCGCCGCACCAAGAACAACCCGGTTATCATAGGCGAGGCCGGCGTAGGCAAAACCGCCATAGTTGAAGGTCTGGCGCAGAAGATCGCATCCGGAGACGTCCCCGATTCTCTCAAAGGAAAGAGGGTCATCGCACTCGATATGGGGGCGCTGGTGGCAGGCGCTAAATTTCGGGGCGAATTCGAGGAACGGTTGAAAGCGGTAATGGATGACATACGGCAGTCGCAGGGTGAGATAATCCTTTTCATCGATGAAATACACACTGTCGTAGGAGCAGGCGCCGCAGAAGGTGCCATCGATGCCAGCAATATGCTTAAGCCTGCTCTCGCCCGAGGGGAGCTTCAGTGCGTTGGTGCCACCACGCTGGACGAATACCGCGAGCATGTCGAAAAAGATGCCGCGCTTGAAAGACGTTTGCAACCTGTATACATAGGCGAGCCCGGAGAAGAGGATACCATCGAGATGCTGCGCGCCCTGCGCCCGAGTTACGAGTCGCACCACAAGATACATATCACCGATGCCGCCCTTGAAGCCGCAGCCAAACTCAGCAATCGATATATATCCGACCGTCACCTTCCTGATAAGGCAGTAGACCTGATCGACGAAGCCGCATCTAAGCTGCGCATTGATAGTGAAAGCTTGCCACCAGAGGTCAAGCGATTGGAAAATGAGGTTCAGCAATTGTCCCGCGAGGAAGAGGCCGCTTCCCAGCGCCAGGAGTACGAGCGCGCCGCCCAACTTAAAATGGAGCGCATAAAGGCTGAGGAAGCGTACAATCAAGCCAGGACACAATGGATGCAGGAAAAGCGCATCGACAGCGAGGTTGATGAGGATGATATCGCTGAGCTGGTATCGAACTGGACCGGTATACCGGTGTCACGGATGCTGGAGGGTGAAACGGAAAAACTGCTCCACATGGAACAGCGCATCCACGACAGGATTATCGGGCAGGAGGATGCGGTCAATGTAGTCTCCGAGTCCATAAGACGCGCCAGGGCGGGACTTAAGGACCCGCATCGCCCCATAGGCAGCTTCATATTTCTCGGGCCCACAGGTGTGGGTAAAACAGAGCTGGCAAAAGCCCTCGCAGAGTTCCTGTTCGATGACGAGGGTTCAATGGTACGCCTCGATATGTCAGAGTACATGGAAAAACACACCGTTTCCCGACTAATCGGTGCCCCGCCTGGCTATATCGGTTATGAGGAGGGAGGTCAGCTCACAGAAGCTATCCGGCGCCGCCCCTACAAGGTCATACTCCTCGATGAGATGGAGAAGGCACACCCCGATGTTCTGAACATATTACTTCAGATACTTGAAGATGGAAGGCTTACCGATGGCCACGGACGGACCGTCGATTTCAAAAATACGGTGATAATAATGACTTCCAATCTGGGCACCGAAGAGTTCCAGCAGCAATCGCTGGGCTTCTCCCGCCAGAGCAAAAGCGAAAAGGAGCGCAGGAAAGGTGCAGTTGAGGACGTCCTCAAAAAAACGTTTCGACCTGAATTCCTCAACCGGCTCGATGAGATTGTCTTCTTTGACCCGCTATCGGAAGAGCAGATCAAGCAGATCGTGGACCTGATGATCAGGCAGGTGCAGAAGCGCCTGACCGAACGCAAGGTTACAATTGAAATTACGGAAGCAGCCAGGTCACAGTTGGCCAGGGAAGGTTTCGATCCGGCATATGGTGCCCGCCCTCTGCGGCGGACCATCCAGCGCAGGGTGGAGAACCCGCTATCGACGATGATACTCAAGGGCGAGTTCAAAGAGGGCGATCACATAGTCATAGACTTTGCTGATGACAGTTTCACTTTCAACAAAAAACGTGCTGCCACCAGAGCTAGAAAATGAGCCGTACGTTAGTTTCGGGGCTGAGGTCTACCTGATACTTGACTTCTACTACCTGCAAATGTAACCTTTCACTAAAGAGTGAATGGTTAAGTTTGCGAAAATAGAAGACGGGGAACACGCCAGGCGCATTCTGGCGAATGCTGGTCGCTGGTTAAAGAGACACTGGGTCAGCACCGCATCAATTGTGACCATCATCGTTATAAGTGTAATAATATTTTTCAGCGGGGCTGTATCGGGTGACTTTGAAGCTTATGGCTACCTTGGCGTATTCCTCATCGCTATTCTGGGGGCTGCCGTCATTATAGTGCCAATACCGCATATGCCTGTCGTTTTCCTTATGGGAGCAGTCCTGAATCCATGGCTCGTCGGCCTGATGGCCGGCCTGGGTGAACCTATAGGTGAAATCCCGGCATACACGGCTGGCTTCAGTGGACGACTGTCCCTGTCGAACAACAAGCGATTCACCAGGCTAAACAAACTGATGGAACGCCGTGGCACACTGGTATTGTTCCTGTTCTCTGCCATACCCAACTTCTTCTTCGATCTGGTAGGTGCAGTCGCCGGGGCCATGCGCTACCCATTCTGGAAATACATGCTGGTGATCTTTGTCGGCAAGACGTGCAAGGGCATCCTGTTCGCCTTTCTTGGTTACTGGACCATAGGTTATCTATCGAAATACTTTATCGAATCCATTATCGATTCGATGCTGTAAGGTTAAAACTGTGGCGATCGCGAGATGATTGTTGAAAAAGTTGGAGCCGTTATCGTTGCCGCCGGCGAGAGCAGCCGCATGGGCGGCACCGATAAGATCTTCGCAGACCTGGGCGGTATTCCACTGCTGTTCCATTCAGTGGACATGATACACAAATGCAAAGCCATCAACGAAATCGTTATAGTGCTCAGTCAGGACAGCCTCCAAAAGGGCGAACGCATGATCCACGAACGCGGCTGGAGCAAAGTGAGCCACGTTTGCCACGGCGGCGCAAGACGACAGGACTCAGTCAAAAACGGATTAGATTGTCTGGTCGACTGCAGTTGGGTGCTTATCCATGATGGCGCCCGCCCGTTCCCGAGCCAGAAGATGATTGCAGACGGCATGGAAGCCGCCAGGACCACCGGGGCGGCAATCCCGGTTATACCGATCGGTGACACTTTGAAGCTTATTTCGAATGATGGGTTTGTCGAGCAAACACTATCGAGGGAATCATTACATCTTGTACAAACCCCGCAAGTGTTCAGGTTTGATATAATTAGCCAGGCGTTCAAAGATAATAAGCATGATGTTACCGATGATTCCGGCCTCGTTGAGCGATTGGGTTACAGGGTCAAGGTATTTAATGGCTCCGCCGCCAACATCAAGGTTACCACTCCTGTAGATCTTACTATCGCTGAGGCCATCTTGAAGACTAAAACGCACGATTGAGATTTTGCTGAATACGTATTATCGCATATCACACTGGTTGTAAACATGCGCGTTGGAATAGGTTACGACATCCACCCCCTGGTGAAGGGACGCTTCCTGGTGCTCGGCGGAGTTACCATACCATACAACCGTGGATTGAGCGGCCACAGCGATGGCGATGCTCTGACGCACGCTATCATCGACGCCCTGCTCGGCGCCGCAGCTCTGAAAGACATTGGCTCATATTTTCCATCAACCGATCCAAAATATAAAGATATATCCAGCATGTTGCTACTGAAACAGATTGGCGGGATGCTCAGCGAGCAATACGGCTACCGCATAGTAAACATCGACGCATCCATTGTATGCGAGCAGCCTCGACTCTCAGATTACACCGACGAGATGTGCCGCAATATCAGCCATACGCTGGGTATCGAAGTTGGAGACGTATCGGTGAAAGCTACGACGTCGAAGGGCCTGGGTTATATAGGTAAAGGAGAGGGCATCGCAGTATACGCGGTTGCCCTGATAGAAAGGTAGAGCGACCTTGAAAGTCTATAATACCCTCACCGGACAGAAGGAGGAATTTGTACCCGCAGGCGACCCTGTAAAAATGTATGTCTGCGGCGTAACCCCCTACAGCGATTGCCATATCGGTCATGCGATGAGCTATATCCTGTTCGATGTCATAAAGCGTTACCTTGAGTATCGCGGGCATCGCGTCAAGTATGTTCAGAATTTCACCGATATCGATGATAAGCTTATAGCCCGCTCGAACCAGACAGGTACACCGGTTAAGGAGCTCGCGGAAGGATTTATCAACAGTTATTTTGAGGACATGGACGCGCTGAATGTAAAGCGTGCCGATATCTACCCCCGCGCTACGGAAGAGATACCCAAGATCATCGAGGTCGTATCCGGCTTAATAAGCAAAGGCCATGCCTACCAATCGATGAGCGACGTGTATTTCCGTGTTCGGAGCTTCCCTGCCTACGGTAAGCTGAGCCATCGGAAACTGGATGACATGATAAGCGAACCGACAGAAGGTATCGAGAAGGAAGACCCTCTGGACTTCACCCTATGGAAGGGCACCAAGCCCGGCGAGCCGCAATGGGACAGCCCCTGGGGGCCGGGCAGACCCGGCTGGCATATCGAGTGCAGCGCCATGTCGCTGAAATACCTCGGCGATACGATCGACATCCACGGCGGCGGCAAGGACCTGATTTTTCCCCACCATGAGAACGAGCTCGCGCAGTCCGAGGCATTTACCGGCATCCAGCCTTTCGTAAAATACTGGATGCATAACGGCCTGCTGCAGCTCGGCGAGGCCAAGATGAGCAAGTCGCTGGGCAACCTGATAACTGTCAAGGAATCCCTCGAGCGGCACACACCCGATGCCATCCGCCTGTTTATCCTCAGCTCGCACTACCGCAGCCCGCTGACAGTGACCGACGAAGGTTGGGAAGCAGCCGAGCGAGGTGTGGAGCGGCTGCGCTCATCGTCGCAGCGAGAGGGTGGCAGTAGCACTTTCGAAGTGGACATCGAGGCATATCGCCAGCGATTCATCGATGCCATGGACGACGACTTCAATACCGCGCAGGCCCTGGCTGCCCTATTCGACCTAGCGCGGGACATAAACCGCGCATCCGAAGAAGGCTGTAACGTGAGTCAAGCGCAGGCAACGCTTAAAAGCCTGGCCACCGGCGTGCTGGGCCTGACGCTGGAGGAGAGAGAAGCCCGGCTTGATGCTGCGCCTTTTATCGAGATGGCGAAGGCGCATGGCGCGGACACCGCCGGCCATATACAGCCGGCGTCACACTACATCGAGTTACTCATCGCCAGGCGTAACGAAGCCAGGAAATCGAAAAACTGGAAACTGGCCGATAATATCAGAGGCGGGCTGCTTGCGCTCGGCATTGCCCTTGAAGATAAACCCCATACAACCGTATGGCGGCACAAGAGGGAAAATTAGCTGACATACGTCGCAATTACGATGCCGATTGACATCAGCGTGGGCGTCAGCAGAACGACAAAGACATCTATACCCAGCACAGGGATAAGCTTTGCTATGTCGTCATGGTATTTCCTGGCACCCATCATCGCCCTAGCCCCCAATGGCAGAGTCAACATCCCGAGCAGCGCCCAGACTGGAAGCGCTTTGATGGCGACCCCTATTATGATGACTGCATAAGCTAATATACATATGGCGCAATATATCCACGCTGCCCGCGACCTGCCTAATATAATCGGCAAATGTTTCCTCCCTGCCGGCCTGTCAGCCTCCACATCGGGAAACTCATTTATCAGCAGAAGATTGGCAATGAGCAGACCGGCGACAAGCGATGCCAGCGCCGCTGCCACGCTGTAGTTCCCTGATTGGGTAACATACGTGCCCAGCACCATCAGACCAAATCCCAGTCCCGGGCCCACGACCTCCGTAATGCCGGGAAGTCGCGTTAGATAGGGCGTATATAAAAGAATAATCGCCACCCCGGCAAGCCCCAGAGGCAATATATCCCACATATAGATATAAACGAAGTAAATGCCCACGGCAACCGTGATGGCCAAGCTGCCCAGACCCAGCATCAGCGCCTGCCCCGGCTTCAGCAAACCGGACGGCAATATGCCGCTCCCTCCACTGAAAGGCGTCCTCTGCGTTTTGAAATCGATGCCGGTTTTGAAATCGGAGTATTCGTTCAGAACGTTGACGCTTATATGCGCAAACAGGGCACCGATAAACGCCAGCGCAAAATACAGCGGACGGAAAGGGTTGTCTTCATACAACGATACCGCCACGCCGGTGAATACGCACACGGGAACCAGCAGCAGGAAGCTGGGCCTGGTCTCTCCAATCCAAATTTTTATATTTGCCAAGTTAGTATTACCTCGACCTTCCCTTTATTGATGTCTTGTTTATGCCGACCTTAACTTCATCTCCGATATCGGCGCGCAGGAAACCGGCAGCGCTCCCTTTCTTTATAGACACCTCAAGCCGGTTATCGGAACCCACCATCGCCATCAATTCCTCACCCTCCTCATAGGAAGTGCTGAGATAATCGATAATATGCCCTCCGACCTCGACAAAGAGACGCCCCTTTGGCAGATCGTCCTGCCGTATGTCCGTTATCAGGTTACCGAACCAGTCGACGTGTATCACATGACCGATAACCAGTCCGTCCTCGTCCGTTTGCGGCCGCGGTATAGATATAGTCGCCAGCGTAGGAAGAGCTTCACCGAACTCGGCAAGTGGCTTGCCCGTAGAAATGTGAGCAGCAACCGGGGCGAACACGTCACGCCCGTGAAACGTATTGCTCAGCGGCTCCAACCAGAACTCTTTATTGGTGAGAGTATAGGCTTCAATATGCGGTGCCGCCTCGTCGATGACATAGCCTAGCACACCGTTGTCCGGCCCAAGGAATAACGCCCGCTGCGTTGACAGCAATATCGCCTGGCGGCTGGTGCCCACGCCAGGATCAACCACGACAACATGTATAGCTCCGGGTGGGAAATACTTGCTGGCAGTGCTTATTATGTAAGCTGCCTGTGAAATATTCTGCGGCTTGATGGTATGACATATGTCAACAACTGTGGCATCCGGGTTTATTCCCAGTATCACGCCCTTCATTATGGCAACATAAGGATCATCGGTGCCGAAATCTGTTGTCAGCGTAATAATCGCCATATTTAACCACTGACACTCATCACTGTAAATATGGATACCAGCACGAAGATCAACATCAGCACGATAGTAAAGCGAAACAGTACCTTTTCAATTCCTCGTTTCGTACGGTACATTCCAACCTGCTGACCAAAAATCCCTCCCAATCCACCACCCCTGACCTGAAGTAAAAAAATAGCTATGAGCACGATGGCCAGTATTATCTGCGCCACATATAAATAAGTATCCATCCTATTCCCCCAGCTTTCGTTTTAGCAATTGTATTATCACAGAGTGATTTGCACGGCCCTTCGAATCCCTCATGACCTGCCCAATAAGAAATTTAAGCGCCTGCTCCTTACCGTTTTTATAGTCGATTACCGCATGGGCGTTGGTCTCGATAACACGATTGATTATGGTCTCGATTTCACCGGAATCGCTTATCTGCGCCAGCCCCTGTTCTTCCACTATATCGGCGGCGCTCCTGCCCGTGCTGAATACCTCTTCAAACGCTTTCTTCGCCGCCGGCCCACCGATTCTGCCCCCTTCAATCATATCGATCAGCTCCATTAATAATATCGGAGTGGCCTTCGCATTTTCAATAGCGGTTTCGGTAGCATTAAGCAGTCTGGCGAATTCCCCCAGCATCCAGTTGCTCACCGTTTTCGCCATTGGCTTGACCTTGGACCTGTCGACCATCGCCATGCATTGCTCGAAATAATCGGCAGTTGCCTTCGAACCGGTCAACAGGCTCGCGCTATAGCTGGAGAGATCGTACACATCCACAAACCTATTCCGGCGGGCATCCGGCAATTCTGGCAGACTGTCATTTATCGATTTCACCCATTCCCTGTCGAACGCCAGCGGCGGCAGGTCAGGCTCAGGGAAATATCTGTAATCGTGGGCGTACTCTTTGCTTCTCTGAGACACGGTTATTCCCTCATCATCGACCCACCCCCTGGTCTCCTGCACCAATCGCTCGCCTTCCGCTATCGCCTTTCTCTGCCGCTTTTCCTCGTACGACAGAGCGCGGAATACTGCCCTGAAGCTGTTCATATTCTTGACTTCCACTTTTGCCGAACCTTTGCTGTGGCCTGCGACCCGCGTGCTTATGTTAGCGTCACACCTGAAGCTGCCCTCCTCCATGTTTCCTGTCGATACACCCAGGTATTGCAATATGCTGTGCAGCTTCACTAGAAACTGACGCGCTTCCTCCGGCGTCCGCATATCAGGCTCGCTCACGATCTCCATGAGCGGCACACCTGCGCGGTTCACGTCCACGAGACTGTATGCTTCGCCGCCAGCGCCCCTGCGATGCAGCAGTCTGGCGGTATCTTCCTCAAGGTGCACCCGTGTTATGCCAATCTCCCTCGACCCGCTGCCAGCGGTCTCGATGGCCATCCAGCCGCTGACGCCTACAGGCTCATCGTACTGCGATATCTGGTACCCTTTCATAAGGTCCGGATACGGATAGTTCTTCCTGTCGAATTTGGTGTAATCCGGTACGGTGCAATTCAACGCCAGCGCAGTCATCACCACAAACTCCAGCGCACGCTGGTTGATAACCGGCAAGACTCCTGGCATACCCAAGCACACCGGGCAAACGTGGGTATTGGGCTCGGTGCTGGCGTACTCGGCACTGCAGCCGCAGAACATCTTGCTTTCTGTAAGCAGCTGAGAGTGAACCTCCAGCCCGATAACTGTTTCGTATTCCACCTCTGGTGTAGTATAACAATGTTTCCATACAGCAACAAGTGGCATATTGACAAGAATATCTCATCGCTGGTATTGTGTCGTAATGTTTACCATCGAACAGGACCTGGTGAGTTTTGGCATACCGAATCCCCTTATAGTTTTCATCATATCGATGTTGCCCATTTCAGAACTCAGAGGCGCCATACCTGTAGGTATTTTCAATCTAAATATGCCGTGGTATTATACCCTCCCCATCGCCTACATCGGCAACCTGGTTCCAGTTCCGCTTCTCTATATCTTTCTCGATCGCCTGCGACGACTTTCAAAGCATATGGGAATAATCGGCACTTTAGTCGAGAAATTCTTGAGCCACACCAACCGCCGCGCCGCGTTCATAGAAAGATATGGTAAGGTCGGACTGATTCTCTTTGTCGCCCTTCCCCTCCCTATCACCGGCGCATGGACAGGCACGATAGCTGCTTACCTGCTCGGTATAAGGTTCAGAGATGCCATACTGCCAATCTGCACCGGCGTGCTGATTGCAGGGATAGTAGTCACAGTCATAAGTGTCCAGAGTCAACAGGGACAGTTGAACTGGGTGGCAACAGGCATAGCCTGCGCCATTCTGGTAACGCTGGGAGTCATCTGGCTCTGGCTTCGCAAGCGCCGTCTCGATAAACAAAACGATGTCGACGAATCTTTATAGAATGGCAAGTCCCCTATTCATCACCCCATGCCTCTTGTGCTATCAGCGGCACAAACCGGCACAGCGTTAAATTCTTCACATACATCCCTTCCCGCTTTTTTACTACCTTGAGCAGATTCTGCTCCCATCGCGATCCCACCGGTATGACCAGCCGACCGCCAACCTGTAGCTGATCCATAACCTCAGGCGGTATCTTAGGCGCTGCAGCAGTCACGATTATCGCATCGTAAGGCGCCTTCCGCGGCCATCCCAGCGACTTGCTGTTTACATGCACTTCGATATTCCTGTATCCCGCCAGAGTCAGCGTGCGCCTCGCCCTGCGTGCCAGCGATTCGATACGCTCCACTGTGACCACCCACTTCGACAGTTCGGCCAGCACGGCGGCCTGGTAGCCGCACCCGGTGCCGATTTCCAGCACCTTTTCGTTTCCGGCCAGGTGCAGTTCCTGTGTCATGAGAGCGACTATAAACGGTTGAGAGATGGTCTGCCCCTCACCTATGGGTAACGGCCTATCTTCGTATGCCGAATGTTTCATCTCATACGGCACGAAAAGCTCACGCCGAACCCTTGTCATGGCATCGATAACGCGCTTGTCGTCTATCTCGGCATCCAGTTTTGCCAGAAGCCGCAAACGATCCCGCTCCAAATCCATTATAAACCTCTGCCGATCCGCATCAATCGCAATCTACCATAAAGGCACGGCCATATCAAGAAACATTCGATATCCGATGCGCCGAAAACTGTATCATTGACGGTTTAATCGCAGGCTGAGATAATGCAAACAGTGGGTCACATGGACTGGCGAAACCGGGCAACAGATCTTCTCGGATGTAAATATCCCATCATCCAGGGCGCTTTCGGCGGCTTTGGACGGTCGGATTTAGCCACGGCAGTCTCAAATGCTGGCGGCTTCGGCATCATTACCGCTGGTGCTCTGCGCACACCTGAAAAACTACGGGAGGATATACGGAAGGCAAGAGCAGCGACTGACAAGCCCTTCGGGGTTAACCTTTCTGTCGGGATCAAACATATCGACGACATGCGCGAGGTAGCTATTGAGGAGAGGGTCCCCGTTATCTTCACCGCCGTGTACCGCTCCGACGACCATGGCAGACGTATACATGAAGCCGGCCTCAAGTGGGTGCACAAGGTTGCCACAATAAAACATGCCATATCTGCAGAACAGCAGGGGGCCGACGCTGTTGTCATGGTAGGGCTGGAGGGCGCCGGATTCAAGTCCAGGGATCAGCTTCCCACCCTGGTCGGCATCACGACTGCGGTTAAAATTCTCAAGGTACCGGTTATAGCAGCCGGCGGAATCGGCGACGCCCGCGGCCTGGTAGCCGCACTGGCCATGGGGGCTGAAGGTGTGTATATGGGCACACGTTTCATGGCGACCACGGAATGCCCCGTCTCCGAGAGTTTCAAGCGCAAGCTGGTTGATTCTCAGCCATGGGACGCCGATATTCGCGACCGTGCACTTACGCCGCCGGATAATTCTGACTACGAGGCACTGATGAAAGCTAAAGATACCATGGCGCAGTCGGAATGGTTACAGAGCCTGGAGCTGCTGTTCCTCAAACACGCTGCCAACGAAGAAATTGACTGGGATGACGACGAGGCCAGCCTCAAGATAACCGGCGGCTCGCTGGCAGTTGGCGTTATCGACAGCGTGGTAAGCTGCAGGGAGCTTATTGAAACGATCGTGTGCGAGGCTGAGAGCATCCTCAGCACCAGTGGAATCACTGGCAAACACACATAGCAGAAGGAGGTCACTAACGTGGCGAAACCCTCAGACCATGAAGCGATCAGGGTACTGGCCGACACTGAAGCTATAAAGAAACTCAAGCACAGATACCTCCGTTGCCTCGATTGCAAACAATGGGACGAGATACGGGAATGCCTTACAGACGATATCGCGGCCAGCTTTTACGGCGGAAAGATAAAACTAAGAGGCATCGACAGCCTCATCGATTTTTTTATACAATTCCTGACGCCTACACGAATAAGCTCCCATACAGGCCATCACCCTGAAATTGATATCACTGGCAACTCCAGAGCCACCGGCACATGGTCGGTGCAAACCTACATGATCGACACCCAGGCTAACGTATCCCTCGGCGGCATGAGCGTTTTTCACGAAGTATATGCGAAGTCTGGTGGCGTATGGAAGATCAGCTCCATGTCCTGCTATCGCATATACGAAGAGATGTGGAACCGAAACGATATCAGCAGCCTGAAGCTTACACAGGTCATACAGTACAAATCGGGCAACTCACCTTAACCTCCCGTTCGAAAGGAGTCTGGGGAACATGACACAATTGAGTGAACTCGAGAAACAGATGAGGATCCTGTCCGACATCGAATCTATAAAGAAGCTCAAGGCAAAGTACTGGCGCTATGTCGATAACAAGCTGTGGGACAACCTGGCGGAAGTATTTACGGCTGATGCGACGCTGGAATACGGGCAGGACAATCCCAGAGGGCGAGATGCTATCGCCGAGTTCCTTCGAAAGTCCACCGGCAATAAGAAGATCGTAACCATCCACCAGGGCCATAACCCCGAGATCGATATTATCGATGAGACAAACGCAACAGGTATATGGGCGCTGCACGACTATCTTATATTCGGCTCCAGGATGTCGCTGAACGGCTGGGGCTATTACCACGACGAATACGTCAAAACAAACGACGGGTGGAAGATTAAGAGCACCAGGATAACCCGCCTCCGCGAGGAATGGATAACCAATAAACAGGTGACGTGATCGGGGGCAACATGTCGCCATCGAAATACCATATCGGGACCAGCGGCTGGGTCTATCCGCACTGGCGTGGAGCTTTCTACCCCTCCGAACTTCCCCAATCCAGGTGGTTCGAGCACTATTCATCGCATTTCTCCACAGTCGAGATCAACAACAGCTTCTATCGTTTGCCATCGCAGAAGGCCTTCGACAGGTGGCGCGATAATGCGCCGGACGGCTTTATCTATACTGTAAAGGTAAGCCGTTTCATCACACACATCAAGAAACTTGTAGATGTGAGCCGTCCGCTTTCGACGTTCATCGACCGTGCGCGACGTCTGGGTGTCAGGCTCGGTCCCCTGCTGTACCAGCTCCCGCCCGTCATGCGTCGCGACGACGCCCGGCTGGAGAGTTTCCTCTCGCTGCTACCCGGCGACCTGCACCACACCATCGAGTTCAGGCATGATTCCTGGCTGCATAACGAGGTCTTTGATATGTTGCGTCTCCACAATGTTGCCCTGTGTATATTCGATATGCCCGGGGTTCACTGCCCGCTGGCCGTCACCGCCGATTTCGCCTACATACGTATGCATGGTTCCAGCGGGATGTACAGCAGCTGGTATAGCGACGACGAGCTAGGTCACTGGGCTAAGAAGATTTCCGAGCTTTCTCGAGGCTTAAAATCGGTCTACATCTATTTCAACAACGACGCTGAAGGTTTCGCCGTAAATAATGCTAAAATGTTAAGAGAGAAGTTGACAGTTTTATGAAGGAGGCCTACCATGTGTGACACAGAAGAGCTGGAGGGAAGGATCCAGACCCTTGAGGACATCGAAGCGATCAAGAAACTTAAGGGCAAATACATACGCTGCGTGGATAGGAAGCTGTGGACGGAGATGGAAACCTGCTTTGTCGAGAATGCTGAAGCCCACTATGGTGAAAATCTGGACTTTCAGGGCAGAAAGGCTATACTGGATTTCCTCAAGGGCACCATCGGACAGGACGCTTTCATATCTTCCCACGAGTGCCATCTGCCTGAAATAGAGATCACAAGCTATACCAGCGCGCGAGCGACGTGGAAACTGCATGATTACCTGATCATTCAGCCGAACTCGACCATGACCGGCTGGGCGTACTACGACGAGGAGTACACGAAAATGAATGGTGAGTGGAAGATCAAGGTGATAGGCTATAAGCGTGACTTCGAAGAGTGGGTAATGAAAAAGCCCGGCATGTAATTCTTGCTCTCAAACGATTCCGAAGCTTAACACAGGTCGTCGAGAATTTAATCGATCGAAGATCGCCGATAAATAGCAACAACCTCGATAATCCCTGCAGATATGGATATCGTTACCCTGCTGCAAATGCTCATACGACTTTATAGAAACGCCTTTACCTTCTCCGCCAGGCTGCGCGTCATGCCCGGAACCGCTGCTACCTCGTCGATATCAGCTTCTCGAATACCCCTTACCGAACCAAACGCCTTTAGCAAGGCACGCTTGCGTTTTCCCCCGATGCCGGGAACGTTGTCTAATGCTGATGAAATCGTTCCTCTACTGCGAATATTCCTATGGTAAGTGATGGCGAATCGATGGGCTTCATCCCTTACCCGCTGTAATAACTGCAATGCCGCCGAATCCTGGCCCAATACTATTGGTTCGGAAATATCAGGCCGAAATACCGCCTCCTCCCCCTTAGCTATCGCAGCCACGGCGACATGGTCCAGGCCCAGCTCTTTCAGCGCTTCCACCGCAGTATTCAGGTGTCCGCGTCCACCATCTATCAGCACCAGATTTGGCACTGTCGCCCAGCTTCCTCCGGCGCTATCAGTACGCTTGAAACGACGGCGCAGCACTTCCCGCATCATGGCATAATCATTGGCATCGTGTACGGCCTTTATCCTGAACCTGCGATATTCCGATCGCCGGGGGGTACCTCCAAGAAAGACTACCATGCTGCCCACAGCGTATGCCCCCTGTATATCCGATATGTCATAGCACTCGATACGCTCAGGAAGACCCGGCAATTGGAGCTTGCCTGTAAGGTCATTTAGCGCAGATGATGCCTTTCCCCTATCGACCGCCTGTTTAACCTTCAACTGCTCCAGCCCCTGCCGGGCGTTCACGGCAGCCATATCCACCAGCCTTTTAAGTTCACCGCGCTGCGGCACCCTGATCTCCACTCCCGAACCTCGGCGTGCAGTCAGCCAGGATTCGATTACATATGCCTCATCGGGCATATATTGAAGCACCACAAGTGGTGGCACATTAGCCGACGAGCGATAGAACTGATTCATAAAGCTGGCTACTATCCGTCCCGGAGTCTCATCCCTGGCGCCGTTCATGACCAGGTGATCCCGGTCTATGAGGCGTCCACCGCGGACAAAGAATATCTCCACGTAAGCCTGATCCCTGTCCTGTGCCAGCGCGACAATATCCATATCCCTTCTTCTGGTTGAAACGATCTTCTGCCGTTCTACAACCTGGAGTATGGCGCTTACCTGATCCCTGAGTACAGCCGCCCTCTCGAACTCCAGTCCCTCAGAAGCCTCCCGCATCCTTTTCTGCAGCGTCTTAACGATGCTGCCATACCGTCCACTAAGGAACATAATTACCTGTTCGATAATGCTGCGGTATTCATCCCTGGTCACCGCACCGATACAGGGCCCGACACATCTGTGAATATCGTATTCGACACACGCCCTGCTATCGTTCCCCGTAATCCTACGGTTACATGTTCTGAACTGGAATATCTTCTGCAATACCTTCAGTGTGCTTTTAACAGACCTGGCGCTGGCATACGGTCCGAAATAGCGGCTCCCATCCGGCTCCACCCGCCGGGTCACATAGACCCGTGCCCAGTCGTCTCCCGCATCGATCTTTAAATACGGATATGTCTTGTCATCTTTCAGCCTTATGTTATACCTCGGCCTGTGCTTTTTGATTAGATCGCACTCCATTATGAGGGCTTCCTGTTCCGAATCGGTGACGAAGAATTCAAGATCGCTTATGCGAAATGACATTCGGCGTATCTTTGGCGGCAGCGAGACGGCTGGCCCGAAGTAACTTCTCACGCGATTTCTGAGGTCGGACGCCTTCCCAACGTATATCACATTCCCTGAATCGTCACGGAAAAGGTAAACGCCGGGTTTGTGGGGCAGCGCACCAAGTCGCTCCTTGAACTGCTGAGCTTCCATGGCAGTCAGCCTCAGAGCACAAAGGCAAGAATTATGAGAAGAATTATGAGAGGTGAGATTATATATGCGATCTGCTTTAGATCGGATACGACATATTGATATCGTGCATCGCGCTTTGTCTGCAACACACGATCCGCCGGTGACGTTTCGCTGACCTTGGCTACTTCCATCTGCGGTGCAGTTGAAACGCTGGTATCATCGCTCGATATAACGTTTCTCTCAGGCGACTGGGATTTCTTCTTTCGCTTTCGCTCCTCACGTATGACAGCCTGGCGGGCTGCAATGTGTCGCGATCTCTTTCCCATTGTTTACTCCACCCGGGTAACCCTGCCATCATCCACCAGGCACCTTACCCTGTTATTCATATGTGACATGGCCCAATCAACAGTTACATGGCAATCCAGCGGGAATTTATTATACTGTCCCATCACATCAACAACAATCACCGGGCCGTTGCCGCCATCCCTGATCCCTATTAGCGTTCCCGACACGTATCTCGTTTCCATAAAGCCCTCCTTCCGCTCATTCATAGGCAGGCTTTTTGAATTCACGTTCATATGCCCTGCATGCCGGGCAATAATGCCGCTCCAGGTTCTTCACAGACCACCTTGCGACTCCACCCTTCGTCCTCGCCCTTTTGCACCACGGGCAATCGTCCTTACAGAAACTTGCCCGCTTCGATACCTTTGTTTCCTCCGACACAGGTTACACCTTCGCCCTTGGGTGTGCTTTTTCATATGATCCACGGACATGTTCACTGGTCAGGTGTGTATATATCTGAGTAGATGAAATATTAGCATGTCCCAGAAGCTCCTGAACCGACCTCAGGTCGGCTCCACCGCTGAGGACGTGGGTTGCAAAGCTATGCCTCAATGTATGAGGCGTTACTGGTTTAGTGATCTTTGCAGCCTTGGCATACCCCTTCAAGATCAGCCAGAATCCCTGGCGTGTAAGCCTCTCACCTCTGCGATTCAAAAACAACGCCTGCTCGTCATTACCCCTTAAAAGGCCAGGCCTAGCCTCTGCCAGATAACTCTTGATTGCCGCAACAGCCCTCTCATGTACCGGTATAACCCGCTCCTTTGACCCCTTACCCAGACATCGTACAAAGCCGGCCCCGACATTTACATCCTCAACATTCAGCGCCACCAGTTCGGAGACACGCATGCCACCGGCATACAGCAACTCGAGCATAGCCGTATCACGCTTCGACTCCAGCGATGTTCTCTTACCAGGAGCGGCCAGCAAAGCTGCAACCTCGTCTACATTCAATGGCTTCGGCAAAGATTTGCCCACTTTTGGGGAACTCAGATTTTCAGTGGGGTCATTTGCAATTATGTGGTCTGCCACTAGAAAGTCGAAGTATGATTTGACAGCTGCCACTTTGCGGGCCACTGTTGCCGGTGCATAATTCCTCTCTTTTAAATTCAATATGTAGCTTATAAGCATATTGCGATCCACTGCAGACCACTGCGGCGAAAAACCCTCGACACGTGCCTTGTCAACTATAAAATCTGCCAGCTGATCCAGATCGTTCCTGTACGCCTCGATGGTGTTACCTGAGAAGCCTCTCTCCGTCGAAAGATGGTTTAAAAAATTTCGAATCTGATCTTTCATCCCTGCTCCTCCATATGCGTTGAGCTTAAACGTATTTTAACATAATCCTTAAAAAATTGCACTATCAATCCAGGGGATTATTACACTTCCTTGACACTGAATATAATATAAACATAGAATTACCGTATATGACCTTACTATATATCGATATAAATATCGACCCAATACTATTTAATCTCGGATCTTTCGAAGTTGGCTGGCACGGCGCCATGGTTTCCCTGGCGGTAATATCTGGTATCGGAGTCTCGATGTGGCTCGCCCGGGGCAACGGGATAAGCAAACAGGATGTTTATAGTTTTGCACCATGGGCTATATTAGGTGGCATTGTGGGTGCCAGGCTGCTGCATGTAATAGATTTTGCGGGCTATTATATTGAACATCCAATCGAGGCTTTTAAATTCTGGCATGGCCTGTCCATTATTGGGGCAATTCTCGGCGGCACTGCAGCCGCTGCTATATACACCAAGATAACGCGAAAACCATTAGACAGACTAGCGGATGCGTTAACGCCCGGCCTTATCGTAGCATCAGCAGTCGGCCGCATCGGATGTATAATAAACGGAGATGTCTATGGGAAACCATCCACCCTGCCATGGTCATTCGTTTATCACGACATGCCCGGAGTTTATGCGCAACCATTGAATACGCCTTTACACCCTTCGCCACTTTACGAGTTGCTGTGGTGCCTGGTCGTTCTGGCCATTATCTGGAGGCTGAAAAGGAAGCTTAAACCTGACGGAGCCCTGTTTCTACTTTTCTTAATCCTCTATTCGCTCGGACGATTCGGTATCGAGTTCACACGCGGTGTAGATGTGCGGAGTTTCGAAATCGGCGGCTGGCACACGCCTCACTTTCTCACTCTGGCGACAGCAGCAATTTGTGGTTGGCTCCTGCTGAAAAAGGTGAAGGGGGCAAAGCCTTTAGCCAGCGGCAGCGAAATCGAGGATGTTTAATTGAAGGGTTTCCCTTCCCGACCACGTGTCCGTCGACAGGTTAAATATTAAATCCATGGTGGGCGTTACTACACTCTTTAGATGTCCATTACGGAAACTTATCCCTTCCCATACTGCACCATCACTTTTGACCCTGAACTTCAAATGTTCATCACCGCTACCAACGCTCCGGCACTCCACCACAGATACGCCCTTAATTAAAAAAGTGGGATACGGATTCCCTTTCCCGAAGGGAGCCAGTTGCCGTATCGCCTTAAAAGTATCACCTTTTAACATCGACATATTAACCTCAGCATCTATCTCTATCTGGCGGTATAGATCCTGAGGCTTCAATTTTCTCGATGCGATATCAACCAGCCTGTCCTGCAATTTATCCAGATACTCTGTAGCTACAGTGAACCCGGCCGCCATCGGATGCCCGCCATACCTGTGAAGGATATCGCCGCACTGGTTCAGACTATCTATTATGTCAAACTTCATGATGCTCCGTGCGCTTCCCCTGCTCCACTCTTTACCCTTCTCGTATACAATCACTGGCCGGTTGTATTCTTCGGCCAGTTTCCCTGCAGCCACACCAACCACACCGCTGTGAAAATCCTCATGGCCTACCATTATCAACGGACAATCTGTTCCCACAGTTGCGATATGCTCCCTTGCCTTCTCTATTATGCTCTGAGTCATGCGCTGCCGCTCTACATTTTTATTCTCCAGCACAGCTGCCAGCCTCCGAGCCTCCTCCACCGTTGTAGCCGAAAGCAACCGCAAACCTATACCGGCATGGTCCATCCTCCCTGCTGCATTGAGGCGCGGGGCCAGATACCATGCAATAATATCCTCATCGATTGACTTAAGTGGCACACCTACATACTTCGACAGTTCAATTAATCCCATCCTCTCCGTCAATCTCATTCGCTCAAGCCCTTTTTTAACTAAGTAACGATTTTCATCCACGAGCGTTACCATATCCGCAACAGTCCCCAAGGCAACCAGTTCAAGATAGTTCTCCAGTTCGTTACCCTTCCCCAGATGATCATATATTGCCTGCATTAACTTATAAGCCACTCCCACGGCTGCCAGATCCCCGAATGGATAAACCGACCCCGGCCTTTTTGCGTCGACGATGGCGCAGGCTGAAGGCAATTTCGATGGGACATTGTGATGGTCGGTTACCACTACATCCATGTGAAGGGCATTGGCAGTTTCTATCTCGGGTGCAGCGCTTATGCCGCAATCCGCCGTTACCACCAGGTTTACCCCCTGGGCCGCCAGCCTCTCCAGAGCCGCATCACTCAAGCCATAACCCTCCTCAGTGCGATGCGGAATATATGGCACAATGTGGCCTCCGAGCTGCGACAGCCCTTCTACGAGCAGGGTGGTAGCCGTTATGCCGTCTACATCGAAATCTCCATATATGGCGATGGTCTCCCCATCTTCAAGCCCCTGGCATATCCTCCTGACAGCTTTCTTCATGTCTGGCAACAGCAGAGGATCATGCGACAGTCGCTCATCTGCTGCAAGGAACGACTCTACACCGGATAAATCCTTTATGCCCCGGTTGTAAAGCAGTTGCGCAATAAGCCCGGTGCCGGATCCGTTCTTTAACACTGATGCGAATCGTTCCAGCAAATCCTGCGGTATAGGTGGGGCAACTCGCCAATGGTTTGGACACATACAGCTATCTCGATCCGGTATACTTCCTGAATATTAAACTCGAGTTGTGGCCGCCAAAACCGAACACATTTGACATTGCCGTATTGATATCGGCCTTGCGCGCTACATTTGGTACATAATCCAGATCGCATTCAGGATCCGGGTTCTCGTAGTTCATCGTCGGTGGGATGATGGAGTTGTTTATCGCGAGAACACACACGGCTGCCTCCAGACCGCCGGCTGCTCCCAGAAGATGACCGGTCATAGATTTTGTAGAACTCACCGGCACTTTGTATGCATGTTCCCCGAACACCGTTTTTAACGCCATCGTCTCATTCTTATCATTGAGCGGGGTCGATGTGCCATGTGCATTTATGTAGTCGATATCTGCCGGCTTCATCCCGGCTTTACTCAGAGCCATGGCCATAGCCCTGGCGCCACCCTCACCCTTCTCCGCCGGTGCCGTCATATGATACGCATCGCCGGTGGCACCATATCCCGCAATCTCCGCCAGTATCGGCACCCCTCGACGCAGTGCGTAATCCAGACTTTCTATTATCAACACCGCTGCACCCTCTCCTATGATAAATCCATCCCTCTGCGCATCGAAGGGGCGAGATGCCTTTTGCGGTGCGTCATTTCGCGTGGATAGAGCACGGGCCGCACAGAATCCAGCATAGGCCAAAGGGGTGATGGTCGATTCGGCACCTCCGGTTATCATAGCACTGACGTCACCCCTCTTTATTGTCTCATAAGCCACACCCACTGCGTCTGAACCGCTGGCACAGGCGGACGTAGCACAGTAATTCGGCCCCTTCGCGCCGAAGGTTATCGCCACCTGTCCTGAAGCCATATCAGGGATGATCATAGGTATGAGGAACGGGCTGATCCTGCTGGGGCCTTTATCCAACAAAACGATGTGCTGCTGGCACAGTGTCTCCAGTCCGCCCAGGCCGACACCGATGATCGTGCCTATATCCGTCGCATTAGTGGAATCGATTTTGAAGTTTGCCTGCTCCAGTGCCTGTCGAGCCGCTACAATGGCGAATTGCACGAACCGGTCCGTATGCCGTATCTCCTTCCTGTCGAAATGCTGCGCAGGATCAAATCCCTTTACTTCCCCGGCTATTTTGCTATCCATGCCGTCGGCATCAAACAATGTGACCCGATCGATCCCTGACCTTCCGGAAACCATCCCCTCCCATGTCGAAGCGACATCCATCCCCAGCGGGCTGACGATGCCCAGTCCTGTAACAACAACTCGATTTACCACTTCTATTGAATCTCCTGAAAAAGAATTATATGATAGTATACCATATTGTATTACCTGACTGTCAGGTTATATTGACTTTTTTATTCACTGTCTTATATTATCAACTTGGAACGGGTGAGGACAAGGTACTTTTAAGGCCTTCTGTAAGGTGGGGGGAGACCCAATAAGGCGCTACTCACCGATACCGCCGTACCCATGGCTCTGCCAGCCTCCCCCCACAAACAGACGGCCTTTTCTTAGAACCGCTATACATAGTTGAAATATTAATGAATATATCTCCCTGTAAAACTTTCGCTCTGGACACACTCGGCTGCCGCCTGAACCAGGCCGAGAGTGAATCGATTGCCAGACAACTTATTGAGCGCGGTTATCGCATAACTCTAGATTTAAGCCATGCATCTGTATATATCCTCAACACCTGCACCGTTACCCATACCGCCGATCGCAAATCCCGACAACTGCTGAGACATGCGCACCGTTGTAACCCGTGCATCATGACAATGGCAATCGGGTGCTACGCCGAGCGTAACCGCAACGATATCCTGCGTTCTGCAGGCGCTGACATTGTATTGAGGAATATCGAAAAGGAAAGCCTGATCGATATCCTGGAAGGCATGGAACTGAACAGTTGCGATCGTAAATACGATGGTGAGTTCTTGCGCACCCGCAGCCTCGTAAAAATACAGGCGGGCTGTAATCAGTATTGTTCATATTGCATAGTTCCCTTTGTTCGTGACAGAGAGCACAGCGTGCCGATAGACAAAGTTTTAGACGAGATAAAATCGAAAATACAGATGGGGTATCGCGAGGTTGTCTTAACCGGCACCAGGATCGGCAGCTATTCTCCACGCCTAGATACGCTTGTTAGCCGCATACTGGCAGAGACGCCAATCGAGCGATTGCGTCTTTCATCGCTGCAACCCCATGAGGTCAAAGATGAACTTCTCTCTCTATTTCAAAACGACCGCGTCTGCCGCCATATCCACCTTCCATTGCAAAGCGGCAGCGAACGCACACTGGAGCAGATGAAGCGCCCCTATTTCGCAGCGGATTATAGAAACACGATACACAGAATCAGGGATGCCGTGCCGGATATAGCTGTAACCACCGATGTCATCGTGGGATTCCCCGGGGAAACTGGCGATGACTTTAACGAGAATTATCGCTTCTGTCAGGAAATGGATTTCAGTCGAATGCATGTTTTCCCCTACTCGCCAAGGCCCGGCACAGCCGCAGCTTCAATGCCGGGTAGAATCGATAATCGCACAACGAGGGAAAGGGCTAATGCGATGCTACACCTGGCCTGCGAAAGCTCCCAACGGTTTATCAAGCGTTTCACCGATCGCACCATGCCAGTACTTTGGGAGCAGGAAACTGACAAGAACCTCTGGACCGGACTGACCGACAACTACATCCGGGTATTCACACGGAGCGATCAAAACCTGAGAAATCGATTGGAAGAGGTGCAACTATCCCCATATATCGATATCAAATATAAAACGCCTGGACTCTGGGCAGATCACATGCGCAACCGGAAAAATGCGTCACGCATTAGCGACCCCTATACCAATTGACGATCGAGAATTGTATCATGACTAAACGGATATATCTGGATCATGCCGCAACCACACCGGTGCACCCTAGTGTCGTCAGGGCTATGCGACCGTACTTCGATCGATATTTCGGCAATCCTTCCAGCATACACTCACACGGCATCGATGCCAGGGCCGCCATCGAGACAGCCAGAAGCAAGGTTGCCGCCCTTATCGGATCAAATGCCAACGAGATCGTGTTCACCGGCAGCGGCACAGAAGCTGACAATCTGGCGATCAAGGGCATAGCCGGCTCACTTCCGGACCGGGGCAACCACATAATCACCTCGTCCATCGAGCACCCGGCCGTACTGGAATCCTGCAAATACTTACAATCGCGTGGCTTTGAGGTAACATACCTGCCGGTAGATAGCGACGGGCTGGTTAATCCAAAGGACATAGAAGAGGCGACAACCGACAGAACGATCCTGATATCTATCATGCACGCCAACAATGAGATAGGAACCATCGAGCCTGTAGCTGAAATCGGACGTATCGCGAAAGACAGAGGCATCTACTTCCACTGCGACGCCGTCCAGACCGCCGGCCATATCCCCATAGATGTTAGCAAACTGGATGTGGACCTGATGGCGATGTCGGCACACAAGCTTTACGGTCCCAAGGGGATTGGAGCGCTTTACATCAGGAAGGGAACAAAAATAGTCCCCCTGATCCATGGCGGCGCTCAGGAGAGGGGGCTGCGCTCCAGCACCGAGAACGTTCCTGCCATCATCGGTTTCGGCGAAGCATCTTCTATCGCGTTGCGGGAGTTGCATATGGAGATGACGAGGCTCACCCCAATGCGCGACAGGCTGATCGCAGGTTTGCTGCAGAAGATCGATGGTGTCCGTCTGAACGGCCACCCTTCACAACGGCTGCCAAACAACGTGAGCTTAAGCTTCAAATTCGTGGGGGGCGAAGCGCTGCTGCGAAGCCTTGACAGACAGGGTATCGCGGCTTCCACAGGCTCCGCCTGCAGCGGAGGCAAGAGCCACGCATCACACGTCCTGCTGGCTACCGGCGTTCCCTGCGACGCCAGCAACGGCTCGCTGCGCCTGACGCTCGGCCGCACCACGACCGCAGACGATATCGAGCGCGTAATAGGAATCCTGCCCGGGATAATCGACGAGCTGAGAGAGTAAATATTACGTCGAAACTGAAAATCGAGTTGAGCCACAATGCTCCACTGTGTTATACTCAAGCTGAGCGTCAGGTCACATCGCATACGATAAAGCCTGACCTCAGGGGTGCGTACTAGCACCAGACACATTGAGGGAACGACATCATAGACGTAACCAGATCGCCTGTCAGCGATTTTAGATACATCCGGCCACACCGCTCACTCCCGAGTTCCTCAGTGAGCGCCAGAGCTTATTTTAACTTTCCCCACAGGCATATTATTCGAATGCCGATGTGTATCGTTTCACCATGGACACAGCCGATCCGAAATTATTACCCTAAATCGGATCACACAAAGGCTATACAGGAAAGGAGAGTTATATGGTAGGTATCACATCTTACGGTGCCTACATCCCGTGGCACCGCATAAACCGCATGACCATATATATGTCGATCGGTTTTGTGAATCCTGCAGCGATTATGCCGGGTGAAAAGGCGGTCGCCAACTACGACGAAGACAGCCTCACCATGGCAGTGAACGCGGGCATGGATTGTCTGAGCAATGTGGACAGAAGCAAGATCGATGGCACATATGTGGCCACCACCACCGGCCCGTTCAAGGAGAGGCAGAACGCCGGCATCATCGCCACCGCCCTGGATATCAAGCCGGAGGCGCGAACCGCCGACTTTACTTCTTCGGTAAAAGCGGGGACAACCGCCCTGCTCTCTGCCTACGACGCTGTAAAGGCAGGCACATCCAAGAACATACTCGTACTCTCATCGGATTGCCGCCTCGGCCCAGCAGGCAGCTACCAGGAGGAGATGTACGGCGATGGCGCTGCGGCCTTCCTTATCGGTAAGAACAATGTCATCGCCGAGGTCATCGGCAACCACTCGATCAGCTACGATTTTATCGACCACTGGCGCATCGAGGGGGAACGCTTCAATCGCACGGGCGAAGATCGATTTACACGGGACGAGGGCTTCAGTCACTTCATCCCGGAGGCCATCAGCGGGCTGATGAAGAAGTACAAACTCAACCCGCAGGATATATCCAAGGTCTGCTATCCCTGCCTATACCCAAGGCCGCATGCCAAGATGGGGCAGGAGCTTGGCTTCCAGCCGAACCAGATACAGGATCACATGTTCACCACCGTTGGTTTCACCGGAACGGCCGGCCCCCTCATGATCCTGACGGCCGCTCTCGAAGATGCTAAACCCGGCGATAAAATTATAGTGGCCAGCCATGGCAACGGCAGCGACGCCATCCTGCTCGAGGTGACGCCGGAAATCGTGAAGCTCGGCTCGAGGAAGGGCATCAAGAAGAACCTGGCCAATCGAAAGGACCTGTCCAGTTACAATCTGCTGGTGACATTCAATAAGGTCCTTACTATCGATGTTGCCGGCCGCGGCGAGGAGTTCTTCCGCACATCGACTACCATACTGTGGCGCGATCGCAAGAAATTGCTCGGTCTTATCGGCACGAAGTGTAAGAAATGCAAGACCCCGCAGTGGCCGCCACAGCGCGTTTGCATAAATCCCAAGTGCGGCGCCATCGACCAGATGGAGGAGTACCGCTTCTCTGACAGGCCGGGGAAATTGTTCACATATACCGGTGACATGCTGGCTTTCAGCCCTACACCACCTGAGATGTATGGAATGATCGATTTCGACGGCGGCGGTCGAGCGCTGTTCAACATTACCGATTGCAACCTCGACGACCTGAAGGTTAACATGCCCATGGAGATGACCTTCCGCAAGAGGTGGGAGGCTCCGGGCTTCGTCGGGTACGGCTGGAAAGGAACCCCCATCAAGGGGTAGCGAAGGAGACGTAAGATGGCAGAAGGTATTAAAGATAAAGTTGCAATAATCGGAATGGGATGTACCCGGTTCGGCGAACTGTGGGACATGAGCGGCCCCGACCTCATGATCGATGCCTACAAGGAGTGCATGGAGGACGCCGGCATCGAGAAGAAGGACATCGATGCAGCATGGTGGTCCGCCCTGTACCCGATGCAGGGACTCAGCGCCATCCAGCTGTCGCAGACATTGAAGCTGCCCTATATCCCGGTAACGCACGTGGAGAACCTCTGTGCCAGCGCCACCGAGGCTATCCGCGGCGCTGCGTATGCGTTAGCATCCCGATGCTGCGATATAGCGCTCTGCGTAGGCGTGGAGAAGCTCAAGGATGTCGGCTACGGCGGTCTCCCCGACCTGAGGCCACCTCAGGAGCAGTACTGGGCGCCAAACGCCTCAGGCCCGGGAACCTACGCCATGATGGCCACGCGTTACTTCGCCACGTACGGGCTGTCTCCGGACGAAGGCAAGCGCATGATCGCCAGGGTAACCTGGAAGAGCCATCAGAATGGAGCCCGTCATCCCAAAGCCCACCTTAAGAAGGCAGTCGATCTCGACGCCATCATCAATGCCCCTATCATCGCCTGGCCGCTGGGTCTGTTCGACTGCTGCGGCGTTTCCGATGGCGCGGCCGCGGCCATAGTTGTGCGCGCCGAGGATGCCAAGAAGTTCCGCAAGGACCCGGTCTACATCAAGTCCCTGCAGATAGCGGCCGCATCCGGCGAGGACATGTGGTACACTGACTACGACTACGCCCATGCCGAGACCGGCTATCGCGCCGGACAAAGGGCGTACAAAGAGGCCGGCATCAAAGACCCTCGTAAAGAGATCAGCATGGCCGAGGTCCACGATTGCTTCTCAATCACCGAGGCGGTCACCATGGAGGACCTCCAGTTCAGCCCGCGAGGCAAAGTCAGAGGAGACATCGAATCCGGATTCTTCGACCTGAATGGCGGACTGCCCGTCAATACCGACGGCGGGCTCAAGTGCTTCGGCCACCCGGTGGGCGCCTCCGGCATCAGGATGACCTATGAAGTTTACAAGCAGCTGCAGGGGAAAGCTGGCGATCGCCAGTTGAAGGACCCTAAGCTCGGTCTTACACATAACATGGGTGGCTATCCGCCTTGGAGCGTGGTAGCGGTCTCGATAATGGGTCTATAAGCAGCGTTTGCGGGGGCTCGCTGACTGCCAGCGGGCCCCTGTATTTTGATATGGACTGTATATGCAACGCAAGATCGGTAAGTCTACCCTCTCACTGGTTCAAGGCGATATCACCGCGCAGAGCACCGATGCCATCGTCAACGCCGCCAACTCCGGTCTCATGGGAGGAGGAGGTGTTGACGGGGCGATTCACCGCGCCGGCGGGCCCGCAATCCTCGAAGCGTGCAAGGAGATCGTTGCAAGGCAGGGAAGATTGCCAACCGGCGAAGCGGTGCTCACCACGGGTGGGAATCTGCCAACCAGATATGTGATCCATACTGTTGGTCCGGTATGGCGCGGCGGCGATAGCAACGAAGCGCACTTGCTGGCCAGCGCCTACCGCAACAGCCTGAAACTGGCGGTCGACCGCGGCTTAAAGAGCGTATCGTTCCCGTCAATCAGCACGGGTGCCTACGGTTATCCCATAAATCAGGCAGCTGCTGTAGCTTTGAATACAGTCGTAGATTTCCTGAAGCAAAACGGTTCCCCCGACGAGGTAACATTTGTCCTATTCGACCAGAAAACCCTGAGCGCATACGCTGAAGCATTGCAGGCCTTCCCGACGACATGACCTATCTAATTGAAGCGTCCTTGCTGAGCTAGTTCAGATAGATTGGTGACACTTATAATGGTGTCATGAGGATAAAAAGCGCAGTAGTCTCCGGTTATACACACCTGTCAAGGCTCGACTTTGAACTGTCGAGAGAAGCGGCTAA
>Ga0180432_10001839_pt1 | contig 32778 bp, 41 predicted proteins | sample SS_ome_10_FD_132414 | JGI IMG/M metagenome (GOLD analysis project Ga0180432, IMG submission 132414) | Hypersaline lake sediment archaeal communities from the Salton Sea, California, USA - SS_1_MS_2 metaG | ecosystem: Environmental > Aquatic > Non-marine Saline and Alkaline > Hypersaline >...
ATTTTGCTATGCGGTATCCCCATTCCCTCCTGAACACTAATCATTGCATTATCTATGCTTGCCATATTTCCTTTCGTCGCGCCACCCATAGGCATTCCTGTAGCCAAAGAGAAATTCCCATCATCTGCTAACCCTTCTTCTCGAATAGCTGATTGTACCGTAGGACTTTTTATTGCTAACGCATAAGGATCTTCTTTTCTCTGATCCATAAGATTTTTTACGTCTTTTTGAATCAACATAAAACGCTTAGCATTCTGCACATCCCAGTTTTTTTTCAATCCTTCATGCATCATTTCAAGATTTCTGGAAATAACTACAGGAGAGGCATACTTGTTAGAATCCATGAATGTTCTGCGCATTACGGCAGTATCTAATGAACCGTTTATTTCTTTAACCTTATCAGGATCATCAGAATACATCTCTAAAACTTTTGATTTTAAATTTGTGATTTCCCCCTGTGTTCCAGCATTTACCCCATTCTCTAGTATGCGTGCTTCCATATCCTGTGCTTTTTTATCTAAGTTTCCATACATGGCCACCATATCTTGCTTATTCTGAGATAACATCCTGTTAAAAGTCATGCGCAATTTCATCTTATCGTCAAAAGTCAAATCAGATTGCGTTCCTTTATCAAAGTCTGCTAAAGCTTTTGCACCTTCCCCTTTATCAATAGCTCTCTGAAATGATCCCTCGTAGTTCTTCATACGAATAGTGCTTTTCATGCTCTCTAATGCTTCAGTATGATACTCAGGACTTATTAGGCCGGTATTTAGCGCACTATCCAGCATTTTCTTTGAGGTTGAATATAACCCTAGCGCTCCTGTGGTATCTCCGAAATAGGAAGCTTTAGATGCATCCTGAAGGTTGTTGTTTACAGACAGCTGTAGGTTTGACTTAAGAATGTTGTTATTTAGACCTTTTACTTTTGAAGCAACAGGAATGCGATTAGCCGTCCCATAATAATTCACAAGGTTTTCAGCAAAAGGTCTCAACTTGTCACTGACATTGGATAGCAATGTATTGCTAAAATTTGCATAGCGCTTGTCATATTCCCCAAGAGATGAAGTATTAAGGTTGTTTTCTACGTTCGCCCTTATTCCTAAAGCGCCATTTCTGATCTGGTTGTGTATGACAGATTTTTGCGCTTCCATCCCAGCTTCATTATAAACAGCGTCGAGAGGTGCAACCTCCTTAAGCGGCTTAAACCCCAGCTTAGATCCAGCCTCTTCTCCTGCCTCTTTCTCCTGTTGCCTTCTCATCCCAACAAATTGCTGGGTATTTCTCTGTTCAAATTGATCTAATTTCTCTCTTAATAGATCATCGGCCCTTCCGACAGGAGCAATTGGCCCAGGTGAGACCGCAACAGTTGGCTGATAAGTTTTATATGGCATTTATCTTTTACCTCCCATCGCTCGCCAGTAATCCTCGCCAAGGCTAGCAATATCCCCGAAAGCGCTCACATAATCTTCGTTTTTATTAAGGGTTTCCATTTGATTGATGTAGTTTGCTTTATACTGAAGGTTAAGAACATCAGCATTTTCATCTTCATCAAACTTATTAAACGCCTCTTCATTTATTGCTTTGAAGGTGCTAGATCCTGGAGAAACTCCATGCGCCGCCGCTGTAGCAACATTTGAAGAGATAATGGAATGCAATCTATCCAATCTATTTATAGATCGTTTTGATTCTGCCGCCCTCTCTTCATCCATACGTTCTTCTAATTCTTTCTGCCTAGCTTCCGTTGCTTTTGAAGTTGCAAACTCTTTGCCAGCAAAAGATGCCAGCGATAATGCTACCGGTAACCACATTATACTTCTACCTCATAACTTATACTTCTAATAGTTAATGGCAATGGGTCGGTTTGCGTTATAACAACTTCTTCATCATTGCTCCAACCCCCCATATTTGTCACCTCATCTATTCCAGACTTAACTGTTGGAGGTTTTCCAATCTCGTCAGAATCTAACAAGAACGAAGGTATTAACTTCCCATTTACTTTTATACCAATCGATTCATAAAAATCCAAGTATACTTGCTTAATTCTCTTTTTCCTGTAAAAAGTTTGGCCTGTTGATGTCTGAATGTTAAGCCGTAAAGGCACCATGCTTACTACTGAACCAAGGCCAAGGCTAACAGTTGACGCCGCTTTTTCCAAAGTTATAGCGTTATTGTGCACTTCCTTTTCGCCAACATATTCGCCATCGGCTGTGACATATACGGTTTTCTCATTCAACCAATCTAATCCCGTAATTACTGTTTGAGGACTTCCAAATGTAAACTCTTTGCTACAATCAGTATATACAGAGAAATCAATTTTCTCTAAATATAGTTTTGTCTCAGGAGTTGATGCCTCGTTAATTGTTCTTTCAACTAAAACATATACCTGATCATCTCTGGCGACCACTTGTCGATATAACCCATCTGTATCGCAAAGAGTCCATGCCCGAATATTTTGTGTCTCCATAGACTGATATACAGCCAATGTTCCATCACCATTAATGAGCAACATATAGACACCATCAATAAGCGATGGGTTTTCAAATGTTGCCATAGAAACCGGCGAGTTTATGAGATGTGCGGATAATAGGCTAATATTTATAGCCTGATATGCAGATCTTTGAACAGAATAGAACATTTCCCGTATAATTTTTCCACCCTTATCAACAAACAGCACTCTATTATCAATAACAACGGGACGTATATCGGCAATCCCATTCGAAGTTTGTTGGATATAATAAGTAGTTGATGGCGTTGCAACCTTATCTGAAAATGGTGGGGTTGTAAATTCCCCGGAATCTGTAAACAAAAACAAGTTTACCGCACTAAGACCGAACCGTATTCTACTAGAACCTGTTGCCGTAACTAGGTTTACAATTGCATCACTATCTTCTGCGGTACTATCATCGAAATTTGTGGGATCATTCGATGCGGATAATGCACATAACCCAGGCAGATCTACTGTTGAGGCCAACCCCATACGCCCCTGATAAAAGAAAACTCGTCTAGTATATTTTCTTCTAGGATTTCCAAATGCTGGCTCTGCTAAATATGCTTCCTGGCCTTCAATAGCGCTGGTGTCTTTAAAATCCACGATAGTGAACCCGTTCACCTGCGTTCCAGATGTATACGCAGTAATGCGCATTGTGCCCTCATTTCCGAAGAAAAGGCCACCAACATGGTCTGGGACAAAAGGACTACCGCCTGTAGCGGTTAGCGTGACTGGAGATGCCTTTGTACCTGATGTCCCAGAAGGAGTGAAAGTTACATTATCATAATCACGTCTAAAATCGTATGTTGGATAGTTCCGTATGGTTTCTAACTGAAGAGAATATTTTTCAGGTGTTGCCGTGGGATACAAGCTCCTTAACTCATAATCTTCATGAGCGATAATTATTTTATCATTGGACTGTTCCATTGAGAGTTCATTCACAATGTCTTCTGGATAAGGAGAACTAATTACCCCTAAATATACATCATTTTCGTATATTAGGATTTTTACATTAGCGAAAAGAAATAAATAATAATCTCCATTTACCTCTATCTCCTCCATTCTGATCTTTGTATAATCGTCTGTTCCGATATCTTCTGATATCAGAATCGATCCAAATCTACGAGTACCACCACCTTGAGGAAGAATAAGAGTATTTCTCGCTTGCTTTAAACCTTTATAATAACCATCAAAATCTATACGAGAATACAGTAACGGAGATAATTCGCCGGCAGTAAAGTTAGAATGTACGTATTGTATCGCCATATTATCTCACTGCTATCATTGGATTAAGACGAAAAGGCCTATTTGGTGCTGCCTTAGCTGACGAAGATACAGCGCGCTCACGAGCTTTTTCTGCCCTTAAGGTAAGAACCTGTATGTATTCGGCTTTCTCTGCAATAGGGAGCGCCAAATCAGCCGCCAGAGACGTCGTAAAGTATTCTATGAAGTCTGCTCTAAATAATGCGTTGCTTGGAAGATACCGGTAATCTAAAGTTACATCCTGAGAGTTTGCCATCAAATACCGGCCTTCGATAATATAAGGAAAAGTTTCAAATACCTTGTTTGCTGTCAAATAATCAGATGGTAGTTGAAAAGTATATTTCCAGTCAGGATTTATATACTCCCCAGGGAGCCTAGAAAGCTCTTGAGTTTTGTTTGCGAACCCCCAGAAATTATCTGCTAATGCTGCCTCCAACCGAATATCATACATCAGAGAGACATAATCCTCTACTGGTCCTAAATCAGAAAGAGCATTTATTCCTTTTCCAAGGTGACCCATAGCAAGCTGGATCATTTGCAATTTTGTTAATTGAGTTGTCATTTACATTCTGCTCCCAAACCAAGATGTGATGCACATGTCCATCATCCCGCAAAATCCTTCGTCAACCTGAAAGTTAAATTTCCATATTGCAAATCGCATGGCCATAAACAATACAACACATATTGGCCTTATAGATGCTCTTAAGTTTATTACCCATAAGCTTGGCGTAGAAACCACATCTCTGTTGAAAAACATGGTTTTAGCTTTATAAAGCTCACTAAGCGATGCAATGTACTTATCTATGACCTCTGGCTTCGTGGTCGCCAATGTTCCTAGAGTAGATTCAGGAGTATCAGTTTTTGGCCCCAAGAATTTCTTCTTAATAAAATCAAAAACCGGAGGAACTACAAGCCCTCCTAGGGCCATTGCTGACTCTAATATCATAAAAATCTCCTATAATTCTTGCAACACAAATCGCTCATAATTATCAATGAACTGGCTTTCTGTTGCCTTTCCACCCCTTTCTCCTGCGCCATTCCAGTATTTTTTATAGTATCTTGCCAACCCAAGAACATCATCTGGATCCGGCAAAGGCTCAGGGAACCTCGCATAGTGCAACCTAGCCATAGCGGTAGCAAATGCCAAATCATACGTAAGCCTATCAAACTGGTGCTTTAAGTACTCCAATCCTGGAATAGAAAACATTCCGCATAAAAGCGATGATTCACTCTCATTGAATGCAAGATAATTCTCTATATCGCAAATAAAAGTTGGCTTTTCATGCTGGTATATCCCCCTAGCTGGCCCTCCTTCAAGTTGTACTAAATAATGCCCCATCAAAGTTTCTTGCGCGCATGTGCCTAGCAGTAGATTTTCAGAAGATTGAGACCATTTTCTAAGGCCAATACATACAGGCTTTATAATATATTCTGTAAGATGCTCTTTTTTTATTCCAACCTTCATACATATACTCCAAAATTATATTCCTGGCGTTGGATTTACATACAACCTTGTGGTACCAGTCGTTGCGCCCGATGCAGCAAATGTGGCGACGCCGGTAGCTCGCGTGATTGTCAGAATATAGGAGTTAGCAAACCCATTAATATTTATTGTATATTGATCTGTACCTGCTGTGTTCAAATAATTAATAACCCCCATTGGCCCATTATAAGCTGCTGCTCCATTTAATAATTGACTTAAAAGCTCTGGGATAGCAGGATTATATCCCACTTCAAGTTGAAATACATTTACCCTACCATCTGTAGCCTCAACCATTATCTTATAAATCCTGTTTTTCTGAAACCTGAACGTATTTACAGGGGTCGCCCCTAGGTTAGAAAATGGTTGTGTACGCTTCATCACATTGAGATTTAATTCGGATGTCGCATCAACAGTATTTGTACCGAAATCATCATCCCAGATAACGGCATTCGAGTTCAGAACGCTATTATTTGACAGCGCATATATCGGTCGTGCCGGTGAATTATACGCATATATATCTAAGGTGATTGTCGAACCATTTGAAATCAATATTGAAGGTGGCCCTCCTGCACTTGTGTTCTCATTTATATTTCTCGCTCTTACATATATATTCCCAGCAGATCCGCCAGTCTGAGAAAATATAGGGCCCGCTCCTGTGCTATTGTAGATATCTCCCTCACAGTTAATAAATAGATTGCCAGATTCATTGCTTACCAGTTGATTTCCTTGCAAATAAATCTCTGGGGCATTAATAACAATAGCTTCAGATGCGGAACCTCCAGATGTCAAATCTTGCTGCGCCTCTATCTTATTTACAGCTGTAACTGTAAATATATCTGTGGTACCAGTTTTAGCAAAGCAAGGATTAAATCCGCTGGATAACCCTGTTAATCCGCCATAATATATAAGCGATGACCCATCAGATCCTGTTACTTGACATGGATATCTGGTTGCCGGAGTATTGACGAGAGTATATGGTGGCAATGTAACATCTGTTGTTATTTCCATTCCTCCTGGTCCTCTAATCTCAAAACGATTAGAAGGTGTTGGCGTTAAAGCATTTACGGCGGAGATTGCAGCAGGAAGCGTGGCGAATGCAGTAGTATTGCTCTGTCCGTCATTTGTGTCGTTACCAGCAGAATTAAAATAAAAAATATTGTTTAGTGGTAAAGCACTTCCTCCGCCGGCTTGTGCAACATCTTGCTGAACATAAATATTATTTACTTCATCCCATATCAAAACGAGAATATCGCTCTGCCCAAGCGTTATGCTTGACCCAGAATGCAATACTACCCCATTACCATTTACAAATGTAAGGGTATTCGTGTCGCTGGTTCCGATAATTGCCAAATACATACAGATTGTAGGATCAGTTGGCTGCGCTATTTGAGGGTTAGAGGTCAAGGTTACAGGGCCACCACTTCCCTGAACATAGATTACAGAATTACCACTAAACAGCGTGTCTGTTGCAGAAAGAGTTTGTGTTGCACTGCTGGAAACATATAAGTTACCACTAGTTGAAAGATCTACATCATCTCCGTTATTTGCAACTTGTATGACACCATTAATTTCATCTTCTTCATCGTGGACTGATTCCGATCTAGTCCAGATTCCTCCAGACGAATGGTCAATAATATGCCATATCGCCGCTCCTGTAGATGCATCCACGCAGATAAAAGCAGTATCTGTCGATGTGTTTACTATGACATTTGATACTTGATAACCTTTTGTATTGTCATCAGTTACCAATGGATCTGAGGTTTGACTAAATACCTGAATCTGTTTGTTTGTTACTTGAGCCATTCCGGCCTCCTATAAATTATTTTGATGCGCCGCAACAATTTCACCGAGCAATATCTCATCCTCTCCGGATAACTCGCTTTCGAAAGTTATTGTACATTCAGCTCCTGAGCAATTTATATCAAATTTCTGCGAAAACTGGGGATGATTGTTAATCTCTTGATAGAGCTTTATTTGCTCGCCTTCCGCGTCCACACGAAGAGGGTTGTTAATGTCATATACCCCATCTACGAGATGCCTTGTATATTTATATTCAGCCATGCTTTTCCCCTTAAATGTTATAAACCAGTTTTATGCCGATATAATCAATAGCTCCGCCTATTCCATTATGATCAATGTCAAACCCCACATAATCTCCAGCACTTAAAGCTGATAATACAGGTGCTATGCTATACGATGCTAACTGGTTTGCTTTCCCAGTAAAGTCATATGTAGTGGTGGTATCTGTCTCAGAATGGATGTTATAGGCTTCTCCAACTGCACCATAATCACTTGATAGATCAATATCTTTGGCTGCACCCGCTGCGCCCGTTGAAATGATTCCGACAACCTCGCAACTTACTAAGGACGCGAAATCTGAAGGAACGCAAAATGTGAAATTATGAGCCCCAGTTCCACCTACTTCCCGTGTTCTGAAATTTCCTAAATTTGCATTGTAACCAGTCCCTGCGAAAAACACCTCCTTTTGTGTTAAATTCGTTATATTAACCGTACTTTCAGAAATTGCCCCACCAGAACTTTGCATAACTTTTCCATTAGTTAGCGCTGCGCCAGAATTTGTTCCACCCTGCGCAATTGATAATGGCGTCGTCAATCCAGACAGAGAATTAATATCACTATTTGCTCCATTAGCAGCACTGCCTGAGTGTGGATTTGCTGCGCCGGTATGTGCGTTTAGAGTGCTGGTTGAAACCGCGTTCGTCACTTCCGAAACATCGTAATCGCCACTAGCGGGCAATACAGCCCCTGTACGAGCATTAAATGATGTTACAGAGGTTGCTCCTGCCACATAGTTAATTATAGCTGTAAGCTCGTCAGGTTGCCCAGGAGCGGATGGCACAGATAATGCAACACCGCTATATGTCAGATTGGTGCCGCTAAGTGAGTATTCTGTCTTAGGCAGTAAAACACCGTTAAGATAAAGCTGAAATGCTTCATTGCTTGCAGGCGCTTGAGAAATCGTAAATGCAGTTTGTCCCGGAGCGGTTATTTGCATTCCTGCAAAATAGTTTGGGTCAGTCGTATTTGAGCTGTTCATCGTGGTTGAAACACCAGATGGCTTCGCATTTATCTCATTAATTGCGCCAATTAATGTTTTGTTGGTGGTATCACAGGAAGTATTTGAACCGTCTCCTAGGTTTACAGCCGTCGTGACATTATCATCTTTTAGACCACCACCTTGCAGATCAAAATTACGCGGATCGTTTACCGTCTTTACATCAGTTCCATCATCGATAAATATCGCAGCATGCCCCAGCGCGACATATAGCGTTCCATTCCAAATTATTTCATCTCCAGCAAGAAATGACTGTCCAGTATTGGTTTTTGTCGGATCATTGTCTGTGACATTTGTCCCTATGACATATGTCCTACCCATATCCTCATTTGCTTGTGCAACTGTAGGAAAGTCTGATGCAACATTAATAACCAAAGGAGGCAATGAGCCTCCTCCAGATCCAATATCTTTGCCCATTATGCCGCCAAGCATAGGGAATTTTCTACTAGTCATATTTGCTCCCCTACTGACTTAATCTAAGATTTATGGTTCCAGAGGTATATTCGCCAGTTTTGACGCCGGCCCTATATTGAACCTCTTCATCAGGAACAATTCCAACGTCTTCCCTTTCTGAGGTATATGTTGAAACATCTAACCATGTGCCATCATATAAACCAGTAGCCGGATTGGTAAACCTTCGTTGGATAGTTACTGTAGCCGTAAAACTTCCAGAAACGGAAAAGTTAAATGGACCACCATAAAAAGCTATAGGATCGGTGAAAGCATTGTCAGAAGCTATGGTGGCTTCAACTTGGCGAGATAGAGTACCCATTATTTATCTCCAAAGTAAAAGGGGCCCGAAGGCCCCATTTTGTTATAAGGCGCGATAAACTACATACGTAACCACATGATCCGCCGCGGGATCTCCGCTAAATGTAACGGTTATGGTATCAGCAGCAGTTGCAGCAGCCGTCAAGATGGTTCGAGGTGTAGCGCCTTCGGTATGAAGAGTAACCAGAACCAAATCGGTATCTAATACGCCTGTAACGGTGATTGCTTCAGCAGCAGCGCCGCCGACAGTCGTATGTTCACCAGCATATAGTGGTACAACAGCAGCCGCATTGTAACTTGCAACTTCTATATTAGTAGTAACGCTTGTTACCACAACGATATCGCTAGCATCTGAAGCCTTAATAGAGATCAAATCCCCAACCTTCAAATGGCCTTGCGTTAATAAAGTATTGAAATAGCCTGCTGCCTTCACAGTTGCTAAAGTATCTGCGCTAGTCAAATAATGATACGCGATGCTAGTTCTAGTGTTGGCAGTGCTTGACCATCGGCCAAAATAGTTAATATCAAAAGACATAATTGCTCCCCTTACTTAGATTCATCAATGTTAATTTCTACGATGCCAAGAGGATCAATAGCGATCCCAATAGCCTTATAGATACCATTTACAAGCCAGGAGGTTTTGTTTGGAATATAGTTAATTTCGGTTTTGAAATTGATTCCAACGCCCAAGCCAAGCGCTTGCTTATGGTACATATAACACTTACGTGCACCACCAATTGTTCCAGGCAACCCACCAACATCTGACATTTCTGGAATGACGATGATGCGCGTATCTAAAACAGTTTGACCATGTAGTCCATTCTTATTTAGAACGTTGTTTTTGATATAATCATTGTTAATAAATTTATCATCAGCCAACAAACTACGTTCAGCCGCAGTACTCATGATCAGAGTTCTTTCATTTCTAGGAACTCCATCATAGTTTAGCAACGATTCAGCCTCTAGGAACTTGGCATACGTCATATTGCTAGTGCCAATAGCAACGCTTTTTGTAGTACCACTTCCAGAGTTTGCATCAATAACCAATTGATCACTTCGACGTCCCAATGCAAAAGCGATGCATGAGGCAAGTTCTCTTTTATCATCGATATTTACTTCTTGCTCATCGAAGATGTCGCTATATTCAGCAGCATTCCAATTAGTCAAAATTCCAGTTTTGAAAGAATAATTGACATTCATCGGGGTTACATCATCTTGTGGAATCTTGCTTGTTGCAATACCACGACCCATCACAGGGAATTTTACTGTTTTACCAGTAATGTTATCTTTAACACGAACTGTATCACGTAGCATCCAGCCTTGTGCTTGATATTCCGCCTTTACCATTGCATCAAATTCGGTAACGGCGATATTGCTCAAATTAATTGACATTTTGATCACCTCAAAAAAAATTATAAAAAAATTTTATTTCGGGTATCTCAAAATAAATGAGGCCGAACATTGCTTCTACGGGCGCAAAACGCGGTATCCACAGATGCTCTGCTTAAGATATTACCAAATGGTAGGCAAAAGTAAATAGAATTATCTTAAAAATGGCTATTTGTTTGCTTCTACCCGCTGCAACATTTTCAATATTCTCGATCTAAACCCATTTGTGTCTTTAATGTAATCATCATAATTGTCTATAATCAGTCGTTGGATTTCCTTTTCTGATGGGGCGCTTGTGGTTGTTCCCTTGGTAGGTATGCGTGTTTCCCGCATCTTGCTCCGCATCTTTGCCAAAAGCTCTAAAGAATCCACATCAGTAACAAATGCGTCTAATTTCCGTGCTTCCTCTTCTGTGAAATTGTTATCTACCCACTGGGCAAGAATCTGCGCCTTTTCTTGTTGCTCTGGCGTCAAGCTTTCAATTGTTTTCTGAACCCGTTCGTGTTCTTTGCGAGAATTATCAAGAAACAAATCGACCATTTGGTCTACTTTGTCTTGGGACATATTCCAGTCAGAGGCCATTTCACGGAACTTGACGAACATCTCGTCTTCCATATCAATGTCTTCTTTAAACTTATCAAAGCTATACCCATCCTCTGGTTTTCCGGTAAAAGCGCCTAGCTTTTTCTCAAGCTCTTTATATGCCTTTGCTTGCTCTGAAACGGTTTTATACTTATCACTAAACCATTCTGGCTTTTCCCCAGCCCCAGGTATTCCCTGGTCTAGAAGCCATGCGCCTAGCTCTTGATCGTCAACGTTACTTTCATTTGATAAGCCTTCTATTTGCGCAGAAGGATCTGAATTTTGCTCTGATATTGCAGCATCAATCCGGTTCTCTGCGTCCTGTAGTACAGACAATGAATCTGTCATTATTGCATCTCCTCTTTATTTTTAAAAATAGTCGCCATGTTCTTTAGTTCGCATATCATATCATTCTGCCCAGCCCTAAAACCAACATAATGCTCTCCATAAAGCTGAGCATTCATCGGATCTATAATGGGTCGGTTTACAACAAACTCTTCTATGAGCAAATCTATTAATTGTTTTCCGTGATCATTCGCTATAAACAAATGATAACAAAGGCATTGAATGCGCTCTAAACGGCTTATTTCTTTTTCACCAGTCGAAATAGTTTTATATTGTGTCATATTATTGTTGAGGTTGTCCTGCTAACTCTGGGATTTGTTGTGCTTGAGGCTGTGCTTGCGGCAATTGTTGCCCAACCACTTGATTAACTTGCGCAGCTAATCTTTTAATTTGATCAGAATCTCTAAACAAAGAAGGATCCGTCCCGCTCTTCTCTGCGATCCAAGGCACTACCTCTGGAATATTAACGGTTCCAATAGCCATTTGCGGAGTAAATACACCAGCAAGTGTTTGATATGCTTTAGTAAATGCCATTATGTCTTCATCATTTTGGCTCTGGATTAGAGGTGATTCGTATTTAATAGATACTTCTTTCCCGTCCAATTCTATAGGGGGGAATAACCCTTTTTTCTTTAGGATATAGACGCATCGCTTAATTAGAGGGGTTAAGAACTCAACTTCAAACCGTCCAAACGATGGGCCGACTTCTTCTACAAAAGCCTCTTGCTTTAAGGTAACTTCAGTGGCTGTTTGCTCTGGAGTTTTCTGTGGCATGTTAAATGGATTAACTAGGAATGCCTGACGAATATCATTCCTATAACCTTCTATCATCATCTCAGCATATGAAAGATTTGGCTGAATATTTAATGGCTGTAATGGTGGGCGAGATGCCGACATGTTGGAAATAGTTATTATTGTTCCAGGTTCTACCCTAGCATTTGATGGGTTAAATACGCCATCAGAATAGCCAAACATGGGGGGATATACTGAAAACGCTGTCCCCATAACGAGATATTCAACCATCTTATTTAGAGATCTAATGGTTGGAAGCATTTCTATTGCAGGCCCGCGACCCAACACATCCCCAGGTAATCTAGACCAACGGAAGACAATCCACGGAGAAGAATCCATCTCATCGTCTTCTAAAATAACTTCGTTGTCCTTGCATAAAATAACCTTGTAAGAATATTTATCTTTTTCCTCGTCGTATATTGTGCCTTCAAAAACATCATACTTTGCCTCTTCATTTCCTGAGGACATGGATATTATGTTTTCTGGGATTGTAGCATCTGGCCAATTAGCTCTAATTTGACGAAGAGCTAGAGGCTCATAATCACGCCATACGCTTCTAATGCGTCCCTTACTATCTTCTTCAAAATATGCGTTGTGTGTAGGAACAGCCGAAAACTGTAATGGGCTGTTATCTGGTCCCTCATCTATTTTAATGCACCCAGTTCCAAATATAAGATCTGAGTATGCCTCACTAATGGCAACATCCACCGACGATTGATGCAAATATGAGTATAAAACATCATTTGCGGAATATAAAATCTGATCAAGTTGATCTTTGTTTTGTATTTTTGAGCCGCTAACTAATGAACCCCATCGTTTAAATGGAGGTGTTAGAACAGAATGCAATTTTGACACCAACGACCTTGCTGATAGAGCTGCGGTGTTGTCATAAACATCTCTGTTTTTCTTTTCGCCAGGAGTATTTACAGTGGTAGAGTTCTGATCCCACAAATTTCTGTTTGACTGTATAAAATAATATGCCTCATCTAAAAGGCTTCTCCACTGAGTGGTTACATCCTTTGCGTTTGTGTAACGCTGCAATAGGTTTTTATCTAACTTCATCCGAGGGTGGTTCCAGCTTGTTGGTTTCTAATATTTCCCAAAATACCCCTAGGAGCACCTGACGCGCCCATATCTAAGGATTCTCCCGCTCTAGACCTAAGCAACTTTATTCGACGAAGTTCCATTTGCCTTTCTTTCTTAGCTTGCTCCTTCTCCATCCTTATTTCTTCAGCTTCTTCCGGAGGCGCCGTTAATTTTGTTGGCTGAGTACCTGTCATTACATGATCTCCCGTATATTTGCTATGCCGTACTTTTTCGTAAAGTTGTATGAGAGATCTTGCATCTTCATTAACTTTTTGTATAAGCCGTACGGTGTAAGACACCACATGTTTAACCCCATAAGGTGGATTACAGAATGTACACATGGGCTAATAATATTAAATCTACTCCAAAAGCGCAAACGTTTTGTTGGTATTACATCTAACGACAATACTGAATAGCAGTCGTCATGACAAAGCGCTCTTACATAATCATCATCATGCATGTCTTGTAGAACTGGATGCAAAATTATCTCATAAGCAGCCGTGTCTTCAAATTGAATCCACTTTCCATCCTTTTTGAAAACAACTCCAACATGGCTAAACCCAGATGGAAGAAAATGCTTTATGAATCTGCGCGTGTTTCTGAAGAACAAATAATATCGCACTATTTTTTTGCTCGCTTTTCTAAAGTTCTGCGACCTGCGGCCAAAAGGCCTTTGAATGCAAATACAGCTCTCTTTTTAACAGTAGGGCCGTATCTTCCTGCGAGAGCAGCGCGCTTTTTAGATTCTGGAATATCTTCCCCTTGCGGTACTCCAAGATCTCTGTGTAACTGCCCTTTTTTAAATTGTACCTTTTCCTCTCCCTTTTTACGGGGAAGGATCGTAACCATCTTTTTAGCTATTGCCATGGCATTTTCCTCAAATAATAAACCTAACAATAGTCACGCTTTTTCCACCTTTCTCACAATTTATGGCGTCCGGTGGGGCATCTAAATCTCCATCAAAGCACACTTTGAAAAAGTAGTGCATCTTTAAAACAACTTGCCGATAAAGTTTATCGATGAGTTGTTTATTTAATCTCATTTCTCTAACCCAAGAGCGGCTCGTATTTGATCTATCTTTTCTTCTAGCTCTAGATCTTTACAAATTCTTGCTTCTTGCTCAACTATATCCATGAGTTTCTTTGCACTATCCATATCAAGCTCACCGTCCCACATCGCTTTTCTGATAGAGCCTGCATCAGTTTTAGGGTTTCCGGTCGTTGGTCTTCTGAAACCTGTACATCCAGCCATTCTGGAAACAGTCCACTGCCTCGCTTCATATCGAAGCTTGCGCATTTTAACCTGATCTCCAGGAGCGAAATCACCATTTGGATCATATGGCTCATCTACAATCTCGATTATCTCCTCAAAGAATCGAGTAAACTGAAGCTCGCGCGCCATTTTGTAGAGAGGTATGATATCAGGATCACTACAAATTACTTTTTGTAGATTTCTATAGGTTCCCTTGGGATAGATTTTTTCTTTGCAAATCGCTGAAACAGACTTTCCAGCAATCATTTTTTCGAATATTGAATTAAGGATTGAAGCGGTTAGCTTTCCGGGATACTTTTTTTCGGGAATGTCAAACGAAGCCATTACATTTCCAGAAGTTATAAATAATCAATTGTAGCGCGTTATACAGGTCTGCGCAAGGGCCTTCCGATTGCTTTCTCTATTCTTTCAATTCTGGTTCGAAGTGACTCTATAGTCTTCATCAATTCAGTTATTGTGGGATTTTTAGGTCGTGGCATCTTTATTTTCTCCTTATCTCTTCAATCGCCTCAAGCTTGCTGATCCTGTCGCTAAACTTATCAAGTCTCTCACGCATAACAGAAATACTCGCTTGAGCACCAATGATGTTCGCCGAGTTTCTATTTATGTTAAGTTTGTCTACCTGTAGATCCTTGTAAAACTCGAAACCAATTGCGGTGGCTTTAGCAAGTGTCACGCTAATTGCAACGAGCCAGACTAACTCCCTCAGTCCAAACTTACTGCCTTTTGTCATATAAGCATTCTGCAATCAAAAAGAGACCTACTGTCTCAGGACGATTTAAGATATAGACATTTTTTGAACAAGTCAAGTTTCTTCGGAAGAGTAACCCTCAGAATTAAACGCATAATCAGAATATTCACCTTCTTTCATTTTTCTATTCCTCTACACGCCTAAATGAGCGCAATTCCCATCTAAGCTTTGTTATTAGTTTCTTTAGATTGGCAATATCTTTTTCATATGTTTCTTTTAATACGTATTGCTCATCTGGTTTTACCCGGGGATCGACGTTGGGTACAGGATATAGGTGCCTAGGCTGACGCGGTCGAATTCTTCTCATCATAAATGCATCTCCAGTGTAGGTTGGGGCGCTTAGTGTTCCATATCCTTGTGGTGATATGTGCTTTTGCAAGCGCCCCGTGACGAGAAAATAGCATTAGAACCTCTCGTCTTAAGGATGGGAGAAAAAAAATAAAAAACCCATCCAATTTAAGTGGGACAAAGGTCATCAAATTTCAAACTTTAATATTATTTCTGGTTAATAAAAAAGTATCCTTTGCCCTATTTTAATTTTACCCTCAAAATCGCTAAAAGTCAAGCTGGGAGCAGTTTCCAGGTCGGGTACTTTTTCCTTAAGATCCCGACTATTGTTCACTTTTTGAGCAGATAGTCAAAGTCTATCTTCCATTCTCCTCACGCTTAAATCTAAAAAAGTTTTCGACGGCATGATAAGTCATCGCGTATGCAAGATGCAAGTCTGAGCCAACAATTTTTCTAAGTTTTTCTTCTTCCTTGTTTCGAACCATAAGGAAATATTCCCAGTTAAACTGATTTCCATTGGTTTGCTCGCCGAACACATCCCCGAGTTCTTGCTTAAGATCTGCGTATATTTCTCCTCCCTCTAGCTTTTCGAAGCACATGGCGTAGTGCTCAGGACATATCTGGATAACTCCTTTTTTGTGGGTGTATATTCTCTTAACTCCTTCTGTTTTTCTACATACGCTACAGCGTATCAGGGGCTTTGTATTTTGCTCTATGTGTCCCATTTTTTCTCCTTCGTGTTCGTTAAAGCCGTGTGGAGCTTTCCACTGGCCATTTTTTATTAGGTGCATTGCTATGTTTATTGCATCTGGCACTTGGTGATAAGTTCCCGTACCTGAGATGCACATTAGCCTTCCGCTTGTAATCGAATACAGAACCTGCTGTTTGAGTTTTTCAATGTTAGATTCATCGTCACAAACCTTTTTTAGTGATTGCTCAAGGTAGATCAAGTGTATTTTCTTTATTTCTGGTTTTTCATTGTTCATTTTTTTAACCTCAACTCTGACTGATACCTCTGGATACTGTGAGTAAGAATCTTGGTAGTTAGTTTTATTAAAAATATTATTTATTGTTTTATTAAGTGGCTCATTCTTTCTGCGAGCCTTGTCGTATCTGGGGTTCTGGCATCGGCTTTTAAATGCGTTTAATCCGCGTTCTGTGAACACAATAATATGCTCTCTGGGATTAGGGTACGTCCTGATTATTAACCCTAATTCTTCCAATATTGAGAGATATCTCTTAACCGTCGATCTAGACGGATTTCCTTCTATAACTTCGCTTAAGGTAGAATTAGATGGGGTACAAAATCCTTCGCTCTGAGACGAATCTAGAGAGGACAAGTAACAAAAGAGATAAATCAATCTATCTCGTTTTCGTCTGCTGAAGACCTGAAAAACAACCTGAAGATTTGTGAGTAATCTTTTTTCCATAACGCATCACTTTAAAAAGGGATCATATATATACCACCCTCCACAAATCTTGTCACGACATTTCTTAAACATTTCATGTTTGACAAGCGATTGTTCACATATTATACTATTGCGCCTAATAACAAGAGAATAACAATATGAACTCATTACCTGCTCTTCAAAGAGCCATAGACATCGTCGGAAGCGAACGAAAGCTAGCGCTTAAGCTTGGATGTGCTAACACCCTTGTAAACATGTGGAAAAAGAAGATCATAAGGCCAAACGATAGCGCTGATCGAGTGCTCCCAAAGTGGGCCATAAAAATACAAAAGATAACTGATGACCAGGTTTTAGCCGCATGGTTGGCACCTTTTTCTTACAAAACACTTGTATTAAAATCAGGAACTTACAAAAATTTAAAGAAAAAGTGTTAAATAAAGCTTGACAGAGATTCTTCTCAGGATTAATATTACCTCGAAGCTAATAAAAAACAACTCATTAGTCAATGGAGAAGCGCCGGGAAATAACATAAAAAGCCCGGCGCCGCTTTAAGAAAGTTTATAGGAGATACACAAATGAACACTACGACAAGATCAGCAGTTCTGCTAGAGATCGTCTCTGGATTAATCAACATACTTGTAGAGGATGCCTCTGAGCTTAGAGCATGCGATGCAAAAGTTGACTATATTTACAGCCTAAGAAATACCTATCAAGAGATAGCATTCGCAAAAAGGGATTTAGAAGACATTTAAGGAGAAAGTCATGAAAGGATTACACTACAAAGACGCTATTCGCGCGATTCAATTACTAAACAGAGCATATCAGGTTGGCCATTGCTTGGAAAACCCAGCAAACATACAAATGATAGCTCTTCCATTAATGCGACATTACTCTAAAACAGGAATGATGTGCAAACATTTACCAGAAAGCTCTTGGAGCTGGATTTTAAAAGGAAACAAGCCATGTTAACAAAATCAGAACTTATTAGAAAAATCAGACATTCCATTGAAGAATACCAAAATGATAAATTCAATCTAGAGGATACAATAAAGAACACCATCGAAATTGTGCTAGAGTGTGGATCTCCTCGATATGTCGCAGAATCACTTGTATTAGTACAATGCGCGATTTCTGCCACAGCAAAAATTCAATCGGAATCAGTCCACGATGAAGAATCTGAGTCAATAATCAATTGTATGCTTGAAGGTTTTGCGGCCGTATATGAAAGAATACTCAACTTTATAGTATCAGAGCACAACGAAAAACAGTTAGAAGGATAAGACAATGATTAAAGGCAGATATGATTTACCAATTGAAGAGCCAGAATTTGATGCTGATGCAGAGATAAATTTTTTAATGGCAGAAGATATATCCGAATTAAACTCTTTGCTGTCTAGCCTCTGGGAGCACGCAGAAGGAGTTTTAGACAAGGCGTATTGCAATGAAGCGTTTAGTTGCTCATCATTAGTTCGCAAAAATGAGAAGCTTTTAGAAATTCTTGGAAAAGTTAAGACTGAACTTGTATCAGCAATAAGCGATTACAGCTATTCAACGTTAGAACACGAGGGATTATTACCATGTTAATACTTACACGACGAGCAGGAGAGTCAATAATAATTAGGGACGATATAGAAATAAAGGTATTGGGTGTCAGAGGTAACCAAGTCTCAATTGGAGTAAAAGCACCTAAAGAAATACCGGTACATAGACAAGAGGTATATCAGCGCATAAAAATAGAGGAAATGGCTGAATCATACGGGAACAAATGACACGACAAAAGGAGATGCCAAAATGAAAACAGTTAAGTTAGTACATCCAAAAACAGGAAAGCCTTATAATGGCGCAGGAGCTGTAAGCTATTCCAAATGGTATTGTAGTCAAACAGTTGATCCTATTACAGGAAAGCGCAGCTCAAAGAGAAACGCAATCACATACTCTCAATTCAAATGTCGGCAACTTGTAGATCCGACAACTGGAAAAGTAACAGATCAAACGTGGGGCATACGCAGATCCACCTGGGATAATAATAGGATTGTTGATATTAATACAGGATTGCCTACGAGAGGACCTGGAGTAAAAAAATCCAGATACAAGTATGTTATGAAACTTATACGAGAAGTAGAAAAGGAGAAGCAAAATGTTTAAAGAAGACGACAGAACAAATTACATCGGAGGGTCTGATGTTGGTGCGATACTTGGGTTTAATCCATATCGCACCCCATTGGATGTATATATGGAAAAAGTTGGAGAAAAGAAACCATCAGAAGAAAACACATTTACTTATTGGGGTAAAACGTTAGAGCGGCCAATCATCGCTGAGTTTGAATACTTAACCAATCTTAAGGTTGAGGAAATGCCAATAAAATACCACCCTGACTATTCTTTTATTGCGGGACATATAGATGGATTTATACCGGAGAAAAATGCCATTTTAGAAATAAAAACAGTTGGACAAAATGCGCGATTTAAGTGGGGTGATGAAAATCACGACTTAGGAGAGCTAAAGTGTGAGCATTCAAGGGACATCTCATCAGGACTAAAAGGAAGTAAAGGATGCATCCCAGAATCTTATTTATGCCAATGCGTATTATACGCTTCAATATACAATGTGGATAAAGTATACATAGCTGTATATTTCGGGAACGATCTCCCATTAAAGATCTATATTTATGAGCGCAACCATGATCTAGAGCAAGCAACCTTGCAAGCTCTAAATACATTTTGGACTGCACATGTTCTTGAGGAGATCCCTCCAGACCCTTCAACAATAGAAGATTTGATGAAGAGTTTTCCTAATGCAGAAGAAAGCACCTCTATAATAGCCACCAACGAAATATCTGACATCCATGAAAAGCTACAATCTCTTCGAGATCAAAAAGAAGAAATTGAAAAAGAAGAAGAAGATCTTAAAAAGAAGTTAATGACTTTCATGGGAGAGGCAGAATCACTGGTAGATATAACAGGAAACTCTCTGTGCACATGGAAAAACATATCTACCAACAGGTTTAACGGCAAAGCTTTTAAAAAAGATCACCCTGATTTACACTCAAAGTATCTTGCGAAAAGTTCAAGCCGACGATTTTTATTCAAAAAAGTAGGAGATGAGTCATGAGCACCGCAGTCAAAAAACGTTCAACAAGTTTAATTGAAATATTACAAGGAGATTCTTTTAAGCGACAGATTGAGCTAGCGCTACCTAAGCATCTTACTCCAGATAGGTTTTTAAGAATTGCCTTAACAGAACTTAGAAAGAACCCAAAATTGATGGAATGTGATCCAAAGTCATTTCTTGGGTCAATAGTACAATGCTCTCAGTTAGGATTAGAGCCAGGAGATAATTTGGGACAAGCTTATTTGATCCCATTTAAAGCCGAATGCCAGCTTATTATTGGATATAAGGGGCTGATATCACTTGCAAGGAGATCTGGGCAGCTAAGTTCTCTACAGGCTCACTGTGTGTATGAGAATGATGACTTTGATTTCGAGTATGGGCTTGAAGAGAAGCTTAAACATATTCCAACTAAAACAAACAGAGGCGAATTATACGCCGTTTATTCGGTAGCAAAATTCAAAGATGGATCTTACCAGTTTGAAGTTATGTTTAAAGAAGAAATAGAAAAAATCAGAAAGACCTCTAAAGCGGCAAAATCTTCTTTTAGTCCCTGGAACACACACTATGAAGAAATGGCACGCAAGACAGCTATTCGTCGGATAGCTAAATATCTGCCGTTAAGTCCTGAGTTAGCAACCGCAGTTTCTATTGACGAAAGAGCAGATATAGGAAAGCAATCACAAGATCTAGAACTAACTTTAGTTAATGATACAACAGGAGAAATAATTGAAGGATTGTCTTTTGACGAGGAGATCCCTAAAGAAGAGGGCACACAATCAGACAAACTTCTAGAGGCACTAACAAGTGAGTAATTATGAAGATTGACTCTATACAGAAGGAAACTGATAGCGGAAATAATGAGATTTCGCCAAAAATAAAAGAAAACCTCATGTTCTCGGACATAATCGTCTCTCTTGGAAAGATAGACAGAAAGCTGAGATTTTTGTTCGAGCAGGAAGACAGGAAAGATAATGGGTTTATAGTCTCTACGCAAGTAAAGATCTCAAACCTACTAGAAGGCATAGACGACATGATTACACATAAGATAAGGGATATCATAGAACTTTCCGATGACTTTGAAACATTTAAGGCTAACGCCATTAAACTTATAGGGGAACAACCATGAACATACTGTATAAGTTATTAGCCATACTAGGAAGTATATACATTTTGCAATTTTTGATGGCATATGTTTTAGGAATAACAATCAAAGATTGCGATAAAATTCACAAATGGGTAATGATTAATTTCATGCTTTTTTTTGGCGGATTAGTTATAGCTTTCGGAGTAACATTAATAATTATGATGATTTGTTACGCATGGGGGATAGCATGAATATACTTTGTAAACTCTACATTCGCCTATTCGAGTTTCTAAAGTCACACTTAGATGAAAAAAACAAAACAATATTTTTAGAAAAAGCTAAAAAACACACTAAAAGTAAAGAATTCCATTATAGAATGAAATGCATGTTATGCAATGAGTCTCTTACAGTTTTCGAGATAGAAATGACGCTAAAATATAGTCACGAACATAAAGCCATTTGCGAACGGTGCATATCTGAATCAAACAGAATGCTAGAACAAAGCAAATTATATGAAAAACTACATAGACTAGAACCTAACATAACCATACTTGGCGATGAAACAATTTATGAATACAAAATAGATGGAGTCTATCACAATATTTGCACAAGTCTCCCCCCCTTTCAGGACTATAATACCATAATTAATATACTTGCATATTCAGTGACACGACAACCTGATATGCAGTGCAACGAAAACCTAGGAGAAACAACATGAACATACTTTGTAAGCTACGCATTCATGATTGGCTTATATTATCCCATCGACATGAGGACAATATGCATATTTTCGAAAGAGTCTGTCCCAAATGTATGTATACAGAGCGAGTAGAAATAGTGCGTTGATAAATCAGAAAATGTAGGATCTGAAGTATCACGCAAAAGATTTTATTTATCATAAAATCCGATAAAGGGTATTATCGGAAGTAAAGAGGAGAGCTAATATGCATATAGAAATATACATGCTTCAAGATAAAATTGATAAACTAGAAAATAGAATATGTGCAATTGAAGACGAATTGCTCCATATGCGAGATTTTTTTTGCGATATAGATATGAAATTTTTACAATTAAGAGCAAAAAAAGAGGAAAAAAATGGAGAAATATCATGAAAAAGTATACAGCAAATCTTATAAAAGAGACTTTTGGGGATTTTTATATAAAAAATGCAGTGAAATATGCTTGTTATGGAAAACGTGATATGGAATTTGCTTTACGCGACTTTGAAAAAGAATATTTTCATACGGATATTGAAATCAATAAAATATACTTTAAAGGACCACTATTAAATATCAGTATCCCAATAGATAAAGAAGATTTATATAATTTGAGAGAATGCTAATATGAAGAATTTTACTGTTATATGCCCGGGTCCGTGCAATGCATCATGCTCCTTCTGTACTTGGAAAGAAGAAAGAAATCCGCTGCATATTGGCGCTTATATTAATAAGCTAATATGTGCCATAAAAAAGCTTCCAGTATCCTGTAAAGCCGTTACCGTAACAGGAGGAGAGCCCACTATTTCCAAATATCTTGAGCCTATTCTAGAAACCATAATCCACGCAAAAAGGTTTGAGCGCGTAGTATTAGCAACAAATGGCTCTAACTTAGAAGCAAATAGAGACCTAATATCTAACTGCATTACACACCTAAATATAAGCCGACACGCAGAACAAGAAAGCGAAAACAAAATAATATTTGGGTCGAACGAGACACTTACAGATAAACAACTTTCTAGCAACATAGAATTTTTCTCTAAAAATAGCATACCAACAAGAATTGTACGAGTATACAAAGATGAAGATAACTTAACTGATCAAAAAATATTTGATTTTGTAGAGTATGCTAAAACTATCGGAGCATATTCTATATGTTTTAGCCGGGATTATAGATTGCCCATCTCATCAGCTAGTGAAGCTGAAAAAAACATATTAAAAAAATACAAGCCCATAGCAGATGAGTCTTGTCCTGTTTGTTATGCTAGAGTATATCTAATAAGAGGGATTATTGTTATTTTCAAAAGTGCCGCACAGGAGCCGTCTGAAAGCTCAGGCGATGTTTTTGAATATATTTTCCATCCAAATGGTGTTTTATCCTCTGACTGGGAATCAAAAAATAAAGTTAATTTACAACCGGAACATGTGACATCTGATCAGCGAATGAAAGAGATGGAGGGGATTAAATCATGCGGAAGTCATGCCAATCCATTTTCTATTGGTGGATGCAAGTAAATGAATATAATCGATATATAAACAGAATAATTTAGAGGAGAGCTAATGTGAAAGTATATATCGTATGCAATGGCGCACTTGAACCAGAAGGGGTTTACTCTACGAAAGAAAAAGCAATCAACGCATTCAAAGAGGAGTTTAACGATAAAGAATCTTACTACTCATTAGATATATACGAGGTTGATTCAGAAGACGAATATAATGGGTATATAGATACAATAATTTAGAGGAGAGCTAATATGAAAGACATTTTTATCGTAACAGATGGATTGTATGACTCTTATAGTATATTGGCGGTATTTTCTTCCAGATATCGTGCCAACAAATATCTTAAAGAACTTCCAGAAGAAGAAAAAAACTATACCTATCCGCCGCGCGTAGAAGTATATCCACTTAACCCTCCCCAAACAGAGGAGAGCTAATGTGAAAGAGTTACAGTGCCAGATATGTGTTAAAAAGATTAACAGAAAAGAACACTTTTATATTTATACCGGATTTAGAAGTCTTAAGGATGGAGGAACTTCAGCGAACCTGCAAGAATTAGATACTCTATGTTCTGGTTGTTATATGTTCATAATTGAAGGTATTGATAAGTGCATGAACTTGCTACTAAAGTCTTCAAGTAAAAAGGAGAAACAAAATGATAAATCATGATGTTCCGCTATGGGTAGTACCAATTGCAGCCTCAACGATTGGTATATTTGCATACACACTTTTAATTTTATCCGAAAAAATAGGGAGAAAAGAACATGAAGAATAAGTATTCAAGGTATGATGATGAAAAAAGATCTAAGATGCTCGGTTATCGCGTTAAGTTAAGAAAAAGCCTGCTAAAAAAGGGGCGAATATCTTCAGAACAAGAAGAGCAAATACAAACAATGACATACGAAGAGCTTAAAAAAGCTGTTGGCGATAAAGATGCTTAAACTAATATATAAATTTCTATGTTTTAGCTTTGGAGTATTTCTTTGCATTATGGCCTTATTTTTTCTAGCTCCAATCATCGGATGTTTTGTTATAGGAATAATATTTATGATACTGTTTACGGTTTGCGTTATAGCAGCTCTAGAGGTTCTATCCTACCATGATAAAATTTAGACGAAGACGAAATAAGCATAACAACCGAAAGGTTGAGTTTGATGGGTATACTTTTGACAGCGTGGCAGAGTGCGCTCGCTACAAGGTTTTAAAGCTTCGAGAAAAAGCTGGCGAAATATTTGAACTCAATGTACATCCTAAATATATTCTTCAGGAAAAATTTCGCTCAAAAACGTACAAGTATCCATCATCAGACCCAGAAAAAGATATCGCTATACGAGCGATCACTCATATTCCTGACTTTGAATATTATGATTACGATCTTAAGCAAATTGTTGTGGAAGATGTAAAAGGATATCAAACAGATAGCCATTCTATAAAAATGAAGCTCTTCATCAAGAGATATCCAGATATAAGGTATATCCTTTACGATGCAAAAAAAGTTTAATGTGCGCCACAGAATTAGCTCACATAGCGATATAAAGGATGGCTCTTTGTTTCAGATGCAAAATGTTGTTGCCAAGTTAATGCAAAGTACTGCATGGCATCTGCAAAATGAGATGTCCAGTCATGGATGGGCTTTGATTTAAATGCATTATTTTTGCTGTCAAAGTCATGTCTATAGTCTCTTAATGCATCAATCAGTGTCTCGCATCTTGTCTTGTCAAAATGGCAACGCGGCAAAAGCGCTCGCAACGATTCTCTTCCTTCTGGCCCTACGATCTTAGGAGATGGCATCTCAAATTGAACCCCATGAGAAGCTGCAATCTGAATACGCTTTAAACCGTTTCCAAAATCATGAACCTCAATATCATGCGGAGGAAAATGATGCTTATACTGTATCTGGTTTTTTTGGGCAAATTGCTTAATGTATTCGCAATAATGAGGAAGGCCTTGCGTTCGATTATGATAGCAGTCAATAAATCTAAGCTCTCCCCCTGATGGTTGCATAAAGACTATTACTGTCTCATCATTATAACCAATGTCCCACCAAGTAAACACAGGAACATTTTTGTCTATAGGAATGTCTCTTATTCTTCCACTATCTTGAGCCGCATTTATCCATGACCCAAATACACTGCCAGGCATCTCAACGTCAAAAGAACAATAGTATTCTTGCTGTATTAACTCTTCCGGCATTCCTTCAGCGCGTAATATCTCCACTTCTGAATATGGTATTACTGGAGAACCATCATCCTTAACTGTTTTATCAATTCCCATACAAGTGCAATACCAATCCGGATTGTTCTTATTTGCCTGATAAAGTTTATAACCATGGTTCCTTCCACGCGGTGTATAGCAGAATATCTCTATTCCTTCATTCTGAGACATGATAGGGCGTAAATAGAGCCTAGCCATTGGATTTTGCAGAGGATACTCATCGTATGTTATTGATACAGGATTTGTGCCAACCAATGCGTCATAATTGTCTGTACCGCAAAGTTGAAAAATAGATCCATTCTTGAACTCTATATACATTTCCTGATTATCAACACGCTTTATAAGCTCGGACGGAAAATAATCTAAATACTTTCTGCCCTCATTGTCAAACCCGTTCCAGATAACTTTTCTAGCTTGCTTATGTTTCGGGAAAGTATAAAGATGTAAGCCAACACGTTGATACACCAAACCGCAGCATATGTTTAGATTATTTATCGTCTTTCCACTTCTACGATGCATGACCTGGATTATATGTTTTTTCCCATCTACAAAAATAGCCTTCTGTACTTCCTTTTGGTACGGCCTAGAGGAAAACCCATATGGCAAATCTACAAATGTTGGCATCTATAACTTAATAATAGCTGAGCAGTGCTGAGTGGGTCCCACTGTATTATGCGGTGTATCAGAACCTGAAGTTTGAGTAGACACAAAATTTGTATCACCACCCAACAAAGTCTGTCTCGGACCTGCACCGGTTCCAGTAGAAAGTGGTGTCACATGAGAGTGAGCCGCTAATTCTGCTACAGTTAACTGATGAAATGCCTCTCCATCATCTTGTCCCAACACTGGGGTATATCCTGAAATTCCTGTAGGAGCGCCATAATTAGCAAATGCGCGTCCCCTGCTATACGGAAGTGTTAATGGCTTATTTGCTGTAAAGTCTGCAAGAGCGCTAGCACCTAAGCCGCCGCTAACAGAGCAATAGGCGTTTGCTGTTGGAGAGCTAACTTTCTCCCATAGCAATGTATAAAGTGCCTGCGCTTCTGCGGATGCCAAAGAGGTAGCACCTGATGCTGCGCTTCCAATCGTACCATCATCCAGATATAACCATCCAGAAGGGACCGTAGTATCATACGTCAAAGCGGTAAATCCGACAGGAAAATCTAAACTCGCCGCTGAATTTGAAAGTTGGAAAAAGGTTCCATCATATATGAATTTCGCCACTAAACCAGCAGGTAATGCACCTGCCGGAATATCCGCAATTACACCATCAATAAACACCTTAATGGTAACAGCTCCCAGCCCATTCACGTTTAGAGTAGATGCCGTAGTATTGCTGTTAGCGATTTTTACATTTACATTTAATCCAGCATAATATGAGGAAGGTCCAGGCGAAAGCGTAACAATATAGTTATTTGCAGTTCCAGAGTCGACAGCATAACTTTCTTCCTGAATAGCACCAAGAGCAGAATGCACTGTGGTCGATCCAAGGCCGCTATCATAATACCCCACTAATCGAGCACCATCCGTACCCGGGTTATCATTGGCAAGCTCAGAACGCAATGCGCTCCATCCAGCCGACTCTTCTAATTCTACACCGATTATTCCACCGGCCTCTTTTTTCCAAAGCTCATTAGTGTCCAATGTTGGAAGCTTTAGGTTTTTAGTATCATTGAGTGCCGTATATTGATATTTTGGCGTGACCTTTTGTATATCAGTCCGAAGCTGTTGCATCAAAAGCATGATGTTATCGAAATCTTCGTTTAATGCTTCTGCTGTCAGCGCACTATTATCTAAATAATTAGCTGTACGCTCCATTGGTCTCTCGCGTATAATTGTAACCACATCATTAAGTGTGGCACCAGATGATAAGATTATTGTGCCACCTGAATCTATACCGACACCAGTAACAGTATAATCGGTATTCAAGATCAACAATTGATTCACATCATCTGGTGCATCCGAAGCACCACGCTTATAGACCATCAAGTCTGTTTCATCTAAAATTTTAAAAGTATAGGTGAAAATTGTTTGTGCTGCCGCAGCACTGTATTGGTTATATGTAACTTGATCTGTAACTGTCATTTTATCCAGCTCCTAAAGCATGATTTGGGTCAATTATAAATTTCTGACCAGTTCTTTCCTCTAAATTATCTTTCATTCTCTGAAGAGACCCAGGACTTAGATGCTCCTGTATGCCATAAAGAAATGCATAATTTAACGCTGCCCTAGCATACCATAAATTTAAAAATGGTGTATTATTTCTCGCAAATTGATATGCGGAATATGATGGGTCACGGCCATGAGCTATTTTATTAAATATCTGAGCAGCATCTGCAACATTTGAATAAGTAGGCCCTCCCAACTCTTCAGCAAGTCCGTTGTACTTCATCCACTGCCCACTTAAAAAGTCTCCATAAATCCCAAAGGAGTTCCCTCTAAGCATCGATTCAAAGAAATTATTTTTCTCTGTAGGATCTGGAGGCGTTTCACCTTTCGCTAATGAAATTAATGCCCAAGACAAATAACCATATACCGTTCCCATCCCCATAAGCTGAGCCAACTGTATGAACTCTTGGCCGCCAAAAGTCTCGCGACTAAACCCATACATTAGTGCTTTTCCGAATATTCTACCTAACTTTCTTCTAGTAAAAGATAAAGTAAATCCACGGAACTGCATTATTAATCTCGTGGCAATACCCATCGGGGTATTTGGATCTAAACCCTGATTCAACATTGCCTGCTCTCGCGCACTTGGCAACATATTCACATTCTCTGAATTATTCACAAAATAAGTCCTGAGTTGCAACTCCATATTCTCTTTAACTTTTTCTATTTCTTGTGGTGTTAACTCTGAGACATCTTTCCCAAGATATTGGGCTATGCTTTCATTGCTATAATCTCTTGCTGCATCTGGAAGGATATATGATCTACGTCCCCAGGGGGTTGCCAAATTTTCCTTAGATCGCATTAAATCCCATTCACGCCCCTCTATACCATGCTCAAATAATCTCTCCTTCAGCGACTTATTTAGCGCATCATAAGAGATGTTTCTGTTTTGCCACAAAAACCTGGACAGAGTTTGCGTAAGACTTCGATTTTTAATATCATCGAATTTTGTCATGCCACCAACACGAAAGAAAGTAGACTGCATTTTAGAGAAAGTTCCAAGGGTAGAATCTATTCCTGTGAATCCGCCAGCCATATGCTGCAAATAAGAATCAAAATAACCACCAGCAAGATCAGATACAGCTCGTGTTTCTTTTGAATCTATTCGCAAAAATCCTTTCATTACACCTGAAAAAGCTTTCCATTCGGACTCAAGAAATCCCATTCCGTTGGCTCTTAACTGATCGGCTGCCAAACCAATATCAGGAAAAGCTCTAAGTGCAACAGCGCCTAACTTTGCCATACCATTTAGAGATCGTATTCCAGTAGATATTTTTGCAATCATGTTGTCTAATGGAACCCGAAGGCTGCCGTTAATATTATCTACAGTATGCTCGATAGCCCGCAATCTCCATTTCACGGCGCCCTCTTTTATACCTCTTTTCAGCGCTTCTTCTTCAGTTTCCTTCATTAAACGTTTAACCATCGCATTTCCGTTTACCCCAAACTTCTGCATAAACCCAGCATTCTCAGAGAGGTTTTGGAATGATTTGGCAACCATTTCATGCAAAGATCCATGGCCATAAGTAGAGTTATATTCGTATGCTGATACGCCGTCCTTGAAATGAAATACACGCCTGGCACTAACGTTTTTTGCTATATTACCTGGACCTTCGAAAGTTATAAGATCTTTGGGGTCTCCTCCTCTAATAGTGTTATATCGCCCAATAATTATATTGTCAAAAGCTCCGCGTAAAAACTCATCAGGATTTCTACCCTTAAATGTTCTCGCTTGATCTAACCTAGGAAGAATATGATTTTTCCATTTATCATAAGCGGCATTTCTCCAGTTTAAAACAAAGTCTTCGGATGACTTGGATGCTTTTTTGATAGCTCTCATTAACTTTCTATTTTCGAAAAAGTTATCTGAAAGCCTAAGCATTTTATTCCCATCATGCATCTGAGACCCAATATATTCCGAAAGATCCCCAATAGCAGCACCAAACTTGTTTAATAACTTGCGGCCCTCCTCATAAGTCGCACGTAACGCCTCATAAATACCTTTAGCATGCTTGTTACCGGTATCTTCCCCAGAAGCCTCACGGAAAACATCTACCCCATTAACTGGATCTTTATAGGAATCTAAGACGCCTCGTCCATCCATCTCACTTATTAACTTTGGAAAGAAGTATTTTAACCATTGTCTCTGTAGAGCGGCGGCACTCATCTTGGCACCTTTTACATCTGTAACCCCCTCTATTCCATGAACAGCTGCCGATAACCCTTTAACTGGATTTTTAAATGCAAAACAAAAATCTTTAAGCTCCTTATGTATGCGCATATTTATAAGCTGCTGCCGAGTCCTTTCTTTAGTTATCGCCACATGATTTTCTGCTGCCTCATCAGTAGCTTTATTTATTGCTGAAAGTTCATCCAATCCCTCCGTTGCTTGCAACTCTTTTGCTCTGCTATTGATTTCCTTCAAAAGCTTTTTGCCAGTAGGAGAACCAACATGCTTTGTTATTTTCTCTAGAAAATTTCTATCGCACTTATTGGTCATATTAAAGTTCCCATACAATTAGCATAATCTTTCATTGAGGAAGCTATTTCTTCGGATGCCTGTAGATCTTCTGGAATTTTAGCGTAGGCTTCCTGTAAGTCTTTAGGAAGATTCTCTAGATGTGGCTCAATTTCAGCTCTAAGCTCATTAATATCTTTGTCTTTTATTGTGTTAATGCTTCTTTGCAACCCACGATGCTCTGCAATATCCATGTCATAGTTGCTCCATACTGATTTTAGATTGTCGGCAGAAGCTTTTAGAGCATTTTGGGTGACTGGAGATCTATCAATGCCTTGAAGAGACAATCTACCAAGATTATCATTAAGAGACTGAACGGCATTAACAACCTTTGTTGCATCTGCATTCGGCATTTCTGATAAATCAAAGTCACGATAAAAATTAACTGGGTGCTCTAAATTCGATATGTCTAATGGTCTTCCTTCCATTTCTGCTTTTGCTAGCTCTGCGTGTTTGCCTAACTCGTCTTGGATTTTTTCTGTTCCTTCGATTCCTTCCAGGTCTTCTTTTGCTTTTGATAGCTCATCACCAACTTTTTGAAGATCGGCAGGTTCTGCAATAGTTCTGGTTTTTTGAAAGTTTTCATTTAATTCTCCGCGCGCATTATCTGCTTCATATTGTGATTTAAGTTCATCAGTGCTTTCTGCTGGGCGGCGCGCATCATCAATAAAGTCTTGTTGATAAGCGCCATTTTTTATACTCATCTCAACATTTGGAGATTTCCCTTGTTCCAATTGGGATGCGGCCGCACGTAATGCTTCCACGTGAGAGGTTTTGGTTATAGCACGTCGTGCGGCTGCATCACCTAAAGCACCAACTGAAGTATGTATAATTCCGCCAAGTCCGGCATTTAGCAACAAACCCTCAAAAACCTGGTGAATGTTTGGGCCTTCTCCAGCATTTTTCTCGGTAATATAGTCTACCGTTTCAGATGGCAATGTTACAGCTGTGGCTTCTGCTGCTCCGACCACTCCTCTAGCTACCGCTCTTCCTAGGCCAGTTTCAGCCACAGCCGATACTAATGGTTCGCCAATTAGTTTAGCTGCTCTGCCAACCCCTATCATTGACCCCATATTTACAGGATCTTGTAGCCATCCTATAAATTTCCCAGCAAGTGCGCCAGCACCTTTTAAAAACCCGTTCGTTGTTCCTGATAAACGTCTATTAAAATCTTGTTCTGCATCAAATCTATTTGCAGAGATCATTGCCTGGTTACTAGTAACGCCTTTTGGAAAACTTATACCTGGACGTTTGAACTCGCTCTGTTCATATTCTTCAGAAGTCATCTGCTTTCCAGGATATTTATGTAACAGGTACTTCTCAACTAATTCAGGCGTTGTATCGTGCAAAACTCCCTGTTCTTGACGATAGGTATTAGTTGCACCCCAAAACCCAAGCGAAGGCATTTTTGCGAAATCTGGATCATCTTCTGTTTGTTGGAGCGGTAAAAATGGCATATCAAGACTTATCTATAAAACGTTCAAGAGTTTCTCTGTTTTTAGAAACATGTTCTGCGGTTATTTTACTGATATTGCTTCTATCCGACAACATATCTTTAAACGTAAATCCTATTGGTTTTTTGTCTATGGTTTTCACGGGAACCTTTGAGTCATCTAGAACCACAATACCAGTTCCGCTATCATTTGAAACAGGATATGAATGTGTTAACAAATAGTTTTTATATGATTTTTGATCAACATGTTCAGGAGACAGTGATTTAAAATATCCAGGAACCCTTAAACTTTTAGGATTTATAGAGTTTATAAGAGCCTCAAAACTATTGTTTACCATTTTCGGGGTATACTGATTTGATGCAGGAATTTGATACTTATAACCATTAAATGATCCATATTGAGCATGCGCATCAAGAGCATCATACGCTGCTTGTTTCGCTGGACTTTCGAACCATCCTGAACCGATTCCCACTGAACGATATACTAAAGCAAGTTTATAACAATAATCTAACGCGGCATCATAGATTTTAGTAGGATCGCCATTCCTATTAAGAATACTGTCACCCCAATCTTTTGCTACTGCGTCGTGAACATCATTCTTCAATGAAGTAATTTGTTGTTTATTCAGGCCAGAGCGCTCTTCTAAATCCTTAGCGCTATTATTCATCGCCTGAAAAGCATATGCTGCCCGTGACTTCGTTTTAGGATTATCAGCAATGTTATATGTCATCAGATTTGCGCCTTTAGCAACAGTCTGAATATTTGCCATAGCTAATGCAGCATTTTCCGGGTGTGCACTTAAAACAGTCTTCATGTCGTTATATGCATCTTCAGCGCTTTCAGAAGACATTTTTGCGGCTAATGCATTAAGTTGCTCTTTAGGTACAATCATTATTTTGCTATGCGGTATCCCCATTCCCTCCTGAACACTAATCATTGCATTATCTATGCTTGCCATATTTCCTTTCGTCGCGCCACCCATAGGCATTCCTGTAGCCAAAGAGAAATTCCCATCA